>Ga0209654_1000064_pt1 | contig 105846 bp, 106 predicted proteins | sample SaaInl1SG_22_DNA_FD_184646 | JGI IMG/M metagenome (GOLD analysis project Ga0209654, IMG submission 184646) | Marine microbial communities from expanding oxygen minimum zones in the Saanich Inlet - ESP_161SG_22_DNA (SPAdes) (version 2) | ecosystem: Environmental > Aquatic > Marine > Intertidal... | reverse complement strand
AGCCCGAATACGTGGCCTCAACAGCGGAGGAGATGCCAACCGAATCACGGTAAGTGGTAGCGATGGAACCCTCTTCCGACAAACCGCTGCAGATATATTGGCTGCTGCTGGTGGTTCTTTGGCTACGCAGGATCAAATCCTAACAGAAACTCGTGCCGTAACCACCAATAATTTTGACTTGAACATCGATAACAATACCCTCTTTGTAGATGGATCTGCCAATCGTGTTGGGATAGGAACCAATGCTCCTACCCAAGCGCTGGATGTGGATGGAGAAGTACGATTGAGAAACCTGCCTATTGCTTCTAGTTTCACTGTCCCTTTAGTTGCCGATCTTGATGGTAACCTCCGTACTAAAACAGATTGGAGGGATATTGCCATTCAAGTGGTTGGAGCCAACCAAGAAATCACTACGACAGGAACCACAGAATCTTATTTTGTAGTAGGAAATGAACATGACGGAAAATCGATACGACAAATAGCCTATCATATCTTCGACGAAAATGGAAGTTATACCGCTAATGACATCGTGTTAAATATATTTATTACGAGAATTTCATCTGGAACATCTACTTCATTATTGTCTGGATCAGGATCAGTAATTGACCCTGGACGTAACCTAATCACAGCGGGTGATCCCATTACGTTTATTCAACAATCTAATGGAACTCATAATTCCAGTGGAGCCAATGTGGCAGGCATAATCACTGCGGCATTAGCAAAAGGAGACATCATCGCAGTCGATATAATTAATGCAAGTGGGGGCCATAAAGGGCTTAGTATTACACTTTCTACCCGATAAAATTCCTTTAACCCATGGAAAACACCACTAAATCAACTCCATATATGAAGTCGTATTCTCTTTTTATCCTTCTATTTCTTTCTTCTCTTGCTGCATTTGGACAAACCATGGTGTTGTTTGTACCCGAAGAAACGGTTACAGGTCCACCACCTGTTTCCTTTACCGCAACCTTTACTGGAAATGTGATATACAAAGGAGTCTCTGTTATTGACGCTCAGGGAATTGGCTACTACAATGAATTAATTCCTTATGAATCCAAAATTTCTGTTGAAATCATTGCTAGTTTAGACTCTCCTGGAAATGTTCTTTTAGTTGCGTCACACCCCGATGGCTTAGCCTATTTCTACAATGGAGCCCCTCTTCGGCAAGGGAGGCATTATTATGATATGAACCCCAATAGCTACAACCCAGATAGCTTTGATGAAGTGGGGATTTTAGAAATGACATTAACCGATGATCAGGTCAATGGGAGTGTTGTACTTCGGCCACGTATTGATGTAAAAAGCCTTCCTGCAGCACAAACTGTAGTAAATCCTATTACTATAGCGGGACGCGTATGGATGGACCGAAACCTAGGCGCACACCGAACACCTACAGACTTCTTTAACGATCCCTTTTCCAAGAGCTCTCTGTATCAATGGGGTCGGGATTCCGATGGGCATGAAATCATAGTTACAGATGGGGACAATCCCAGTCGAAGGAAACATTTTGCCCAATACAGATTCGATCAAAGCGACAATCCGGGTGCTCAAATTGTAATTGGTCCTAATAATACAACTAGCCTACTTAATCCAATATTTAACACCCCAAATGGAGACTGGCGGGTAACTCAAAATGGGAATTTATGGCGTTCTACAGAACCAGGTCATGGCGTCAACAACCCCTGTCCAAGTGGCTATCGTTTACCCACCTTTACGGAGGCATTTGATTTAACAACATATACAATCCCCGACGGTTTTGCAAGTCCTGATACAAGCGCATTTGGCTTTAGTTATGATGGTTTTGCTTCTGGAGGAAGAATGTTAAATACGATTACCCAAAAAATCGATAACTTCTTTTTTACACAAGGAGCAAGTCCTTCACAAGAAGCATCGTTTCAAACCACCTTTGAGGGTTCGCCTGGGATTGGACAAGTTAATGGACGTCCGATTTATGGTATAAATCCAAATAGTGCTGGTGGCGGATATACAGAAAAAGAATATCCACTGCCTGTCCGTTGTATTCAAAACTAAGCTACGCCTGTGGTTCCACTATTTTATCGTTTGCTGTTGCTTTGTATTCTTCTATTAGGTTCGCAAGGCCTGGAGGCTCAAAATACTGCTGCTTTTCCAAGTATCTTTCAGGGGCTTGAAATCCCTACCAAAGAAGTTAGCGCCCTTGTTTTGGAAGAACGCCTAAGCCAGTGGCTTGAGTCGCTAAAAGACCGTCCAGGACTGCTGGCCGCCAGTAGTGACCCTTTACTTGAAGCTCTAGAAACCAAAGGGTATTTCAAGGCGGCTTCCTTTCTTAGCCAACAATTATTGCAACAAGAACGCTGTAGCTTTAGCAGGGCTACCCAACGCAAACTAACACACTACAGCATAGTAGAAGAAGGACAGCCAGCACCACTTTTTTCCTTAAAACATCCCGCTGCAATCCGCCTCCATTTTCCGGAAAATAGTGTAAATCAAATCCTAGAACGCGCCCCAAAAACCTTAGTGCTATTTTGGTCCAGCAGCTGTTCCCATTGTCAAAGTGAATTGCCCAGGCTTGCCGCCTTACAATCCCAACTGGAAGGGCAACAGATCGCACTCTTGAGTATTTCCCTAGACACAGACAAAGGCATGTATCTAGATACTGCAAGACAATATGCCTGGCCTCATTACAGTGATTTCCTGGGTTGGGAGAGTCCCGTTGCTCAAGCCTTTGAGGTTTTTGCAACCCCTTCCTTTTTCTTGATAGAACAAGGAGGACGTCTTGAAAAAGAATTCCTTAGTGTTGCCCAACTAAAAGCGTATCTGGGTTTAGAAGACCCAAAAAAATCCTAAAGTAAAACCCTAAAAACAGGGCGCATTGCAAATACAACGAGAGAAAAAAAAACAAGAACTTCTTTAAAAAGAAAAGGAAACGTTTCAGAAAGTTTTATTTTGGCAAAAAAAAGGACAACAACAAAAGGGCCCATGCCTACCTTCCCTCCCAGCCTATGAACACCTTAGTCTTAGTATTTGCAAAAAGCCCAAAACTCGGAACGGTAAAAACCCGCTTGGCGCGTTCCATTGGCACTAAAAAAGCACTTTGGATCTATGAACAATTACTCCACAAAACCCAAGCCGTTTTAAAAAATCTTCCCCACAAAATCGTTTTGTTTTATAGCGGCAAACCAGCAGCAGCCTTGGAGGCTCAATTTTCCACTTACGAACAATATCCGCAACAAGGAGCCGATTTGGGAGCCCGCATGCAAGCCGCTTTTCAATGGGGTTTTGACGCTGGATATACCAAAATAATAATTCTAGGCACTGATTTATGGGAGCTAGAAGCTAACCTTATTACCACTGCCTTTGCGCTTTTGGAACAACAAGACTATGTAATAGGTCCTGCTACAGATGGAGGATATTATCTACTGGGAATGAAAGAACCTACTCCTGTAGTGTTTGCCAAAAAAAAATGGGGTACTTCCAGTGTTTTGAAAGAAACCCTGAGCCACTTAAAAGGGAAATCCGTTGGGTTTTTGGATGAAAAAAACGATCTTGACACCCTAGAAGATTTAAAAGCCATTCCTGAATTATACACCGCATTAAAAACACAATTTGATGATCAAAAAGATTGAACAGAGTCTTGCTTTTTTACAAGAAAAAGGAATGGGTCCGGCAAGTATCGGAATTGTTTTGGGCACAGGGATGTATGAGTTGATCCCTCAGTTGACTCTAGAAAAGAGCATCGCCTATGCTGACATCCCCCATTTTCCAGAAGCTACACAAGAATTCCAAAAAGGAATACTCCATTATGGCAGCCTAGGGGGGAAAAAAGTGCTTGTTTTTCAGGGGCGATATCATTTGTATGAAGGCCATGATTTTTTTGAAATCACTTATTTTGTTCGCATTTTTAAAGCCTTGGGCGGGAAGAGTTTACTGCTTAGCAATGCCGCCGGAGCGATCAATCTCCAATTTAAAAAAGGAAGTTTGATGCTCATTGAAGACCATATCAATCTACAGGGAGGATCACCTCTAGCCCTCAAAGGAATAGAAACCCTAGGCGAACGCTTTGTGGATATGAGCATGCCTTACGACTTAACGCTTCGAGAGAAAGTACTCAGCATTGCAGCAACAGAAAAAATAAGCCTTTACCAAGGGGTTTATGTTGCAGTAGTAGGACCTCAGTTAGAAACCCCAGCAGAATACCGCTACCTCAAAATAATAGGCGCCGATGCCGTAGGTATGTCTACCGTTCCAGAAGTAATCGTTGCACGGCAGTTGGGTCTTGAAGTTTTAGGCCTTTCTGTGCTTACCGATGAATGCGATCCCGATCATTTACAACCCATCGACATTCCAGAGATTATGGAAATGGCAAAAAAAGGAGAGAACGATTTTATTAAAATTGTTAAAGCCCTTGTTGCTACTTTGTAAATCGCCTATATTTCAATAAATTTATCCAATGAGCTACCTCGAAACCACTAAAGACGTCTATAAAGAAGCTGCACTCACACCCGATGTAGGATTGTGCTGTACTACCACTCCGATATGGCAATTTCCTGGACTTCGTATTCCCACCCGCATGCAAGAAATGAATTACGGCTGTGGAAGCACCGTTCACCCCAGAGACCTAGTGAACAATCCTAAGATATTATACGTAGGGGTAGGCGGTGGAATGGAATTATTGCAATTCAGTTATTTTTCCCGTCAGAAAGAAGGAGTAATTGGTATAGATGTGGTCGATGAAATGCTTACTGCTTGTAAAGAGAATTTTATAGAAGCCGAAGCCCAAAACGAGTGGTTCAAAAAAGACTATGTACGTCTCGAAAAAGGCGACGCACTTCAACTTCCTGTTGCAGACCAAAGTATCGATGTGGCCGCTCAAAACTGTTTATTCAACATCTTTAAAATGGAAGAGCTCAAAAAAGCACTTGAAGAAATGTATAGAGTACTCAAACCCCACGGGAGACTAGTGATGAGTGATCCTATTTGTGAACAAGCCATGAATGAAAGCTTACGTAGCGACGAACGCCTGCGTGCCCTGTGCCTCTCTGGATCCATTCCCTTAAAAGACTACGTCAAAATGTTGACCGATGTTGGGTTTGGCACTATAGAAATTCGCGCCAAAAGACCCTACCGTATCTTGGATCCCAAGCACTACCCTACCGAAGAAATGATCTTCATAGAAAGTGTAGAAGTATGTGCCATTAAAGATCCCATGCCCGAGGATGGTCCTTGTGTCTTTACCGGAAAAACTGCTATTTATTTTGGAGATAAAGAGTTCTACGATGACAAAAAAGGACATGTATTACTCCAAAATCAACCTCTTGCAGTCTGTGATAAAACCGCAGCTGCCCTCAGCGAAAAAGGGCAAGAAAAACTTTTTATTTCCCCTTCTACCTTTCACTATGATGGAGGAGGCTGTTGCTAATCCTAAAACTTAAAATTATGAAGCCCTCACTTTACCTTTTCTTATTCCTTTTCACTGTTTCTTTGACCGCTCAAAAAAACATACACCACCGCTGGAACAGTATGCTACAAACTTATGTAAGCGATGATGGAAAAGTAAATTACAAAGACTGGATGAATGATCGCGACAATTTGGACGCTTATATCCAAACACTGGCGAGTACTCCCCTACTGGAAAGCGATTCTAAAAATGCAAAATTAGCCTATTGGATCAATGCCTATAATGCCCTAACGGTGCAGCTTATATTAAAGCATTATCCCCTAAAAAGTATCAAGGAAATCAAACAACCTTGGGACACTACTTGCTTTAGCATAGGGGAAAAATCCTATACCCTAGGAGACATCGAACATAAAATTTTACGTAAAATGGACGAACCACGGATTCATTTTGCCATCAATTGTGCTTCTGCTTCTTGTCCCACACTTTGGAATAAGGCCTTTCAAGAAAAGCAAATGGAAAGTCAGTTGACTGAGGTGACCCAAGCCTTTTTTAAGGATAAAAGTAAAAATGAAATTCAACCCAAACAATTGAAGCTTTCAAGGATATTCTTGTGGTTTGGAAAAGATTTTGGATCCAAAAAAGAACGCTTGGATTTTATAGCGCAATATTCTGGCATCTCCCTCTCCAATCCAAAAATTGATTATTTACCTTATGACTGGAACCTTAACGAATAAATCTAGTCTCTCCATAATCATTCCTGTCTTAAATGAAATAGACCTCATTGGTGATTTCATTACTCACCTAAACGAAGTGCTCCAAGATCCTCAAGAAATTATTTTTGTAGATGGAGGTAGTACTGACGGTACATGGGAATGGCTTCAAAAAAATTGTAGTAAAAGTGCATTTCAATCCGAAGCGGGAAGAGCCCATCAGATGAATTATGGTGCCTCCAAAGCAAGTTTTCCCTTTCTGTATTTTGTTCATGTGGACAGTAAATTGCCACAAAACTTTGATCAAATCATAAGTACTCAAATGAAAAAGGGGAATACAGCAGGGTGTTTTCGCTTACAATTTGATCCTTCCAATTGGGTATTAAAACGAGCGGCTGCTGGGAGCAAATGGAATCATCTGTTGTGTAGAGGTGGGGACCAAACCCTCTTTGTGAGCAAGCAACTGTTTACTCAATTGAAAGGGTTTGATATCCATTATAGGGTGTGTGAAGACCTACAATTCATAAAAAAACTTTACCAAAACAGCTCTTTTACAGTACTGCCTTATGCAGTAACCACCTCATCAAGAAGATTTTACGAAAATGGCACCTTTCGCTTACTTTTCCATTTTGGAATCATTCATTTCTTGCATTGGCTGGGAGCCTCGCCCCGTTTTCTTCATCAATACTACCAGCATAATATCTGTTAAAATGCCCTTTTACTGTAGTAAGTAATAGGGAGTAAAAAGCAAAAGATAAAGTATTCCACAAGATACTATGAAGATAAGCGTGTACAGAATGGCACTAAACCAGTCAAAACAAACTTTAAATTGAGTGATGATCTTGTAAAGAATAAGAAGGCATACGACTACATAAATAGCGATAAGTAGATAAATCATAATTTGGGGTTATTTAGCATTAATAGTTTAAGTGTTAACAGTGTGAATTACACGTTGAGGGAATGGGATTTCGATACCCGCCTGATCCAAGGCTTTCTTGCCCTGTTCATAGATATCAAAATATACTTCCCAATAGTTTTTAGGTTGCGTATAAGGACGTACGGCGAGATTCACCGAAGAATCTCCCAGCCCAACCACTCCCACAAAGGAATCGGGGGAATCTAGAACCAAAGGATGTGCTTTCATGATCTGAGACAAGACTTCTTTGGCCTTATCAATTGATGCTGCATAGCCAATGCCAAATTCCAAATCCACTCGTATGGTTCCCTCGGTGGCATAATTTGTGATTTCGTTGTTGGCAACCGCTCCGTTGGGAAGGATTACCGTTTTGTGATCGGGGGTTAATAAAATTGTTGCGAAAATCTGAATCTCTTTTACCACTCCTGTGTGGCCTTGGGAATCAATAAGATCTCCAACCTTGATGGGTTTGAAAATAAGGAGCATGACTCCACCCGCAAAATTCTGAAGTGTACCGCTCATGGCCATTCCAAAAGCCAGCCCTGCAGCCCCTAAAATCGCAATAAAGGAGGTCATTTCTATACCCAGCATTCCCAATACACTAATCGCTAGAAGTACTTTTAGCACCATGGAGAACAGACTGTGTAAAAAGGTTTTTAGGGAAACCTCGAGTTTGCTACGGTTAAAAATAAGGTCTACGCCCCTACCCGCAATTCTAATAACCCATAAACCTATAATCCATACGATAATGGCTCCTATCATCTTAGGACCGTAAAGAAAAATAAAGTCTATGGCATTCTCGTAAATTTTTTGAATATCGAAGTTCATTTTTGAATTTTTAACTACAGGTTTCTATTAGCTTAGGCAAGATGTATTCCCAGCCCTGCTGACAGGAGTGGTAACTTTTTTCACCAGAAGGAATGCTACTAAAATCTCCTTGTTTGATTGTTAATTCTGTACTGTTTTCTCTAGACACTAAGTTGAAATGCAAAAAAGATTCCTCTTGGGGCTTATCTGCTGTAGCCTTGTGAAAAATTTTAATGGCAAGATGTTCGTAAGGAGTGTAGTTCACAACTTCACCCACCACATGTTCTTCCCAAGTGCCGTCCGCCTTTAGGGCTTTCCACACTGCTTTGTCACCTATTGCCCAATTGGAATGTAGCTGACAGTTGTACATGTATTTTTCGGTATGCTCTGGCTCGGTAATCACTGCCCACACTCTTTCTCTAGAAACTGGAAGGGAAGTGGTGACTTTAGCCCACAATGATGTAGTCTTCGGTTCCATTTTCTATTTTTTAAAAAAATGGACTTGGACTGTACTTAAAAGAAAAATTACTGAAAAGTAAATTCATTTGGTAATCGATTTGGTTTTACTAAAGTACGAATTAATTTTTTCTCACCAAAAATTGTACTTTAGCTATATGAGTAAGAATAACCCCAAAAAATCTATCGTCATTATTGGTAATGGAATCTCTGGCATTACTGCGGCACGGCACATTAGAAAAGCGTCGAGCCACGAAATCACGATTATTTCTGACGAAACCCCTTATTTTTTTTCCCGAACTGCTTTGATGTATGTCTATATGGGGCATATGCGCTTTGAACATACGCAACCCTATGAAGACCATTTTTGGGTAAAGAATAAAATAAACCTGGTACATAAAAGAGTTACTGGAATTGATCCCTATAAAAGAATCTTAGAATTGGAAGAGGGATCCACTCTTGGTTACGATCAATTGGTTATTGCAACTGGCTCCAAACCCAATCGTTTTGGTTGGCCAGGACAAGACCTTAAAGCTGTACAAGGATTGTATCACAAACAAGACTTAGATCAACTTGAAGTCTGGAGTGACTCCATTCAAGCAGCAACTATTGTAGGTGGAGGGCTCATTGGTATAGAGCTAGCAGAAATGTTACACAGCAGAGGAAAGAAAGTTCACTTTTTAGTTCGAGAGTCAAGTTTTTGGAATAAAATATTACCTCCAGAAGAATCTGAAATGATCAATAAGCACATCAGGGCACATGGCATAGGCCTACAACTTGAAACAGAATTGAAAGCGATTGAGTCGGATGAAAACGGAAGAGCAAAGGGCGTTTTTACTTCTAAAGAAGAATTTATAGAAAGTCAATGGGTAGGACTCAGCGTGGGTGTTTCCCCCAATATAGATTTTTTAAAGGAGAGTGAATTAGCAATAGGAAGAGGAATCAAAGTGAATGCTTTTCTAGAGACTAATCTACCCAATATTTATGCCATTGGAGATTGTGCAGAACAAACAGAACCTATTCCCGGCCGAAGACCCATCGAAGCTGTTTGGTACACCGGAAGAATGATGGGAGAGACTTTAGCCAAAACATTAACAGGAGAAAAAACAAAATATGCTCCAGGACCTTGGTTCAATTCAGCTAAGTTTTTTGATATTGAGTACCAAACCTACGGCACCGTTAGTGCAAGTCCAAACCCGAAAACAGAGGCACATCTTTTCTGGATACATCCCAATAAAGAGCAATCCATCCGATTGAGCTTTAATCCTTCAAACGGAGAATTACTGGGGGCGATTAGCATGGGGATTCGTTTAAGACATCTCGTTTTTGAGGAATGGCTCAAGAAAAAAACACAGATGGATACAGTGATTGACTGTTTTAAGCAGGCCAATTTTGATCCTGAATTTTACCCTACTTACGAAAAAGAATTAAGTAAAGCATGGGACCTTTTAAAAAGTAAAAATAATCTTCTGACAAAATAAATTATGACGCTAACACAAAAAAAGGGGAGTCTAATCCTAGGAAGTTCAGGTTTGATCTTACTTTTAAGTACACTTTTCTTTACCCCTCAAAACAATTCACTTCTCTTGTCCTCAAGCATGTTACTGATGATCTCGGGCAGTCTCATTTACTTTAAAGAAATTTATGGAAGTTCTTTAGCAGGAATAAAAAATGACGGGGTTTGGTTCAATGCCCTTACGTCCAAAGGAATTTGGGGATGGCTTTTGGGAATGGCACTAACAGGATTTTATGTCGCAATATATTGGTTTCCAGAGCTTTTGGGCTTTCATGCCGATGGAGAAAGCACAGGACTGGTTCGTGTTTTTGACCCCATTAGTTATCTACTGAACGGAAATCCAGCCACCCAATGGTTTTTGTATGGGACCATGTACACACTTGCCATCTTACTCTTTGGGGTAAAGTTTATCTGGAAATATAGACACAATCGGTATCAAATCATCCGTACCCTTTCCGTTATGTTTTTTCAGTTGTGTTTTGCCTTTTTGATTCCTGAAATTCTAGGAAAGTTAAATCCTGAAACACCTTATTTTGCAAAGGATCTCAAAAACATGTGGCCGTTGAACTATTATTTTCTAGATCAATGGCATTTAAAAAATATGTTGAATGGGGGAAATCTTGGTCTCTTCTTCTTGGGATTCGGTCTTGCCTTGATGTTTATCATTTCGCCTATACTGACTTATTTCTATGGCAAACGCTGGTATTGCTCATGGGTTTGTGGCTGTGGTGCCTTAGCTGAAACAGCAGGAGATCCTTTTAGACAATTGTCCAGTAAAAAGATGAGTGTATGGAAATTTGAACGCTGGATGATTCATGCCGTTTTAGTTTTTATTTCCATTACCACTATCGCCGTGATCTGGTCTTTTCTCTCCTCCAATTCTGAGATGAGTTGGTTTACTAGAGAACAATTTGTGGGTGGAATTGTAGTTTTCATCTTGCTCACTGTTGGAGTTCTCTTCTTCTGGAAAAAGGAAGGCTTGAGTAAGGATGCTAAATACAGCATAATCAGTTTAGGTGTTATTCTAGTAGCGGTCTTGAGTATACAAGCTTTTTCAGGAGAAAAAAATATATTATTCATCAATAGTTATAAACTTCAAAAATGGTACGGCTTTGGAATAGGTGCTGCTTTTTCAGGAGTCCTTGGAGTTGGATTTTATCCTATTTTGGGAAGTCGTGTTTGGTGTCGCTTTGGGTGTCCCATGGCTGCCATTCTTGGATTACAACAACGCTTGCTTTCTCGTTTTAGAATCACCACCAATGGAGGACAATGCATCTCTTGCGGAAACTGCTCCACTTACTGTGAAATGGGAATTGATGTAAGGGCATATGCCCAAAGAGGAGAGAATATCGTTCGTTCTTCTTGCGTTGGGTGTGGAATTTGTTCTGCCGTGTGTCCAAGAGGAGTACTTAAATTAGAAAATGACAGTCTAGAAAATCGTATTAATTCTGAAAATTATCCCCTGGGAAACACTTTATAATATCCACTAATTGAATCTAACTTTTAGTTCCATTCCCATGGGATTAGGTATCTTTGAATGATGAGTAAAATTGCTGTGATTATCCCTGCTTTCAATGAAGCTTTATCAATTGGCCAAGTCGTTGAGGCACTTCCTAATCACGTCAATGAGGTCATTGTTGTTGATAATAATTCAACAGACACTACCCAAACAATAGCAAAAGAAAAAGGAGCCACAGTTCTTTTCGAACCCAAAAAAGGATATGGATATGCCTGCCTCAAAGGCATAGATTATTTAGCAAGTGATCCACCTGAAATCGTTGTTTTTCTAGATGGTGACTATTCTGATTTTCCTGAAGATTTGAACGAAATCGTTACCCCTATCATAAACAAAGAAGCCCGTTTTGTACTGGGAAGTAGAACTAAAGAATTAAGAGAGAAAGGGGCACTTACCCCACAACAGGTTTTTGGAAATGGCTTGGCCTGTTTTTTAATGCGGATACTCTACCGAGCTAAATTTACTGACCTTGGACCCTTTAGAGCCATTGGATGGAAAGATCTCTTGTCGCTTGAAATGCAAGACAAAACCTATGGGTGGACCGTAGAAATGCAATTAAAAATACTCCGAAGAAAAATCTCCTATGTTGAAATACCCGTACGATACAGAAAAAGAATTGGAAGCTCGAAAGTTTCAGGAACAGTCAAAGGCACAATAATGGCTGGCTATAAAATTTTGACATGGATTGGTAAATTTTATTTTTCAAAATGGAACTAAACCTTGACATGATACTACGTTATCTTTCCTATGGTATTTTGGGAGTTTACCTTTTTTGCTTGTTGCTAATTTTTATTTATAGCCTCACTCAACTCAATATGTTACGGTATTTTCTGCGATATGAAAAAAAGAAAAAAAAGGAAGCCTCGATTCCATTACTCAATGATGATCGCCTCCCTAATGTTACCGTCCAGCTTCCACTATACAACGAACTTTATGTAGTAGAGCGCCTCTTGGAATGCATTGCTAAATTGGAATACCCCAAAGGCAAATTACAAATTCAAGTATTGGATGACTCCACAGATGAATCTCTTAAACTCACTCAAGATTTAGTTTTAAAACACCAAAAAGAAAAGGTTCCCATAGAGCTGATCACACGAAAAGACAGAAAAGGGTTTAAAGCGGGGGCTTTAAAGCAGGGTCTAGAAACTGCAAGGGGAGAATTTATTGCCATTTTTGATTCTGACTTTTTACCTCAATCGGATTGGCTTTTAAAAACGGTTCCACATTTCGAGAACCCCAAAATTGGAGTTGTTCAAACGCGATGGGGACATCTTAATCGAGGGTTTTCAGTCTTAACTGAAATACAAGCCTTTGCCCTTGACGCGCATTTCTTGCTTGAACAAGTAGGTCGGAATCAACAAAATCATTTTATCAATTTTAACGGAACTGCAGGTATTTGGAGAAAAGAATGCATTTTAGATGCAGGAAATTGGGAAGGTGATACCCTTACCGAAGATCTAGACTTGAGTTACAGAGCACAATTGAAAAAGTGGAAATTTAAATACTTGGACGAAGTAGTCACTCCCGCTGAACTGCCAGTCACCCTGAGTGCCATTCGATCTCAGCAGTTTCGATGGAATAAAGGAGGAGCCGAAAATTTCAAAAAAATGATTATGCGTGTAATGCGCTCCAATACTATTTCTTTTTCTGTGAAATTCAATGCCCTTTTTCACTTGTTAAATAGCAGCATGTTTTTGAATGTATTGATCATTGCTGTCTTAAGTGTGCCATTGTTGTTCATTAAAGCACAGTACCCCGGATTAAAATCCGTCTTTAACCTTAGCGGATTGTTCATTGCCAGTACGCTTATTTTCTTTAGCTGTTATTGGTATGTTCACAAACGAATTTTTGGAGGAGGATTAAGTTCTTTTGTAGAGTACATCAGACGTTTTTTACTCTTTTACAGTCTCGTTATGGGTTTTGCAGTTCACAATTCCATTGCTGTACTTGAGGGTCATTTTGGTAAAAAAAGTCCTTTTGTCCGTACTCCAAAATTCAATATCAATGCTGATTCTAATCCCCATGTTACAAATAAATATTCTCTAAAAAATAGTTCCATTTACACCCTCATTGAATTTGCGTTTGCCCTTTATTTCTTAGTTGGGATGTGCAGTGCATTCTTGGTTTCGGCAGAGGGAGACTTCGGTTTATTCCCCTTTCACTTGTTGCTGTTTTTTGGATTTAGTAGCATCTGTTTTCATGGATTAAAAAGAACCCCTTAGTATGAATACACTTAAAACCTTGTTAAGAATCATACTTCCCTTAGCACTTCTTCTAGGGTTTTATTGCATTGCTAGCCTTTTAAAACGGACCGACACACTTCCCCTGCTTCTCACCTACTCTTCTCTTTTTTTACTCCTTTGGCTTTGGTTGAAAAAATACAGTAGTTTGGCTTCTATTTTTATTCTAGGCCTTTTAATTAGGGGGATGTTTATCTTTTATATTCCAGAGCTTTCACAAGATTTTTATCGCTTTATTTGGGATGGGAATATCCAGCTATTAGGAATAAATCCCTATCTCTATACTCCCGATGTACTCATTGAACTCATTGGATTCCCAAATGACCGCATACTTTATGAAGGTATGGGATCACTGAGCACAGCAAATTTTTCAAATTATCCACCCCTCAGTCAATATTTATTTCAAGGCATGGGATACCTAAATAGAGAAGACTTATTAAATCCTGTTTTAGGCTTGCGTCTAGTTTATTTTATGGGTGATATTATAGCCTTCTTCCTTGGAATAGCCCTTCTTAAAAAAGCCAAGCTCAATCCCCAACATATTGGGTGGTGTTTTCTTAATCCACTTCTTGTGATAGAAGGGGTTGGTAACCTTCATGGAGAGGCATTTATGTTTTGTTTCACCTTGCTTGGAATTTTATTTTTATTCCGGAAAAAGGTACTTCTTGGCGGCCTATTTATGTCATTAGCAATAGCGATTAAACTATTGCCGTTATTGATTTTTCCAGTATTCTTCCGTTATCTAGGCCTTAAAAAGTTCCTGCTCTTTGGCATATCTATTTTAGGGTTTTCCCTTATTCTTTGGATTCCATTTGTGACCTCTGAAATGGTATTGAATTACAAAAACACCATAGGCTTATGGTTTACTACTTTTGAATTTAATGGAAGCCTCTATAATATTGTACGCGCAATTGGATATGAAGTAAGAGGCTATAATATCATCCGAAAAGTGGGGAAATTCACTCCCTTTATAACGATCGGTTTGGTGCTTATTTTTAGTTTATTTCGATCCAATAGAACACTAAAAACAGTCCTTAAAAGTATTTTATTCCTCTTGAGTTGCTATTTCTTTATGGCCACCACTGTACATCCCTGGTACATCATAAACCTGGTGTTCTTTGGAATAATAACGGGATATGCGTATCCACTTGTATGGAGTTTAGTGGTATTTTGGAGTTATAGCGCCTATGGGCCCGAGGGGTTTCAGGAACAACTTGGTTGGCAAATACCGGCTTACCTTCTTATGTACAGCTGTTTTATAGGGGAGTTGGTTTTTGGTCCTTTAGGAAAGCATCTTCAAAAACCCGATTTCTTTAGTATTGAGTCTTCTCCAATTTCCTCTAGGTAGTTCTTTTTTGGTTAAACCTGCATAGGTGATCCGGTCTAAAAGCACCACTTTACAACCCACGGCTGCAAATAATTTTACAATAATTGCGGGACTTAAGGAATGTACTTCTATTCCTACTTCCTTTTTGGACTTCCCATCCATGTGACTTATTGCATTAAGTTTTTGTTTTTTCTCAAAAACGACTTGCCCTTCTTTGAGATGCTTCATCATTTCGGAGGTAACATTTTTATCCAAAAGAACCTGATAAATCATGGGGATTGATTTAGAGTTACTGAGTTTCTTTCGAAGAACCTCATCGTTGGTGAAAAAAAGTAATCCTGTCATAGGACGTCCCATATCTCCTACAGGAGGGACTTTAGTTTTTACAGCAGAACGAATAAGGTCCTGAACCGATTTAACGATTTTTCCTCCCTGTGAGGTAGCCACAAAGCCTTTGGGTTTGTTCAACAAAAGATAAACGGGTGGCGTTTGTTGTACACGAGAACCATCAAATTTCACTTCATCGGTAGGTTTCACTTGATAGCCCATTTCCGTAATGATTTTACCATTAACGTGAACTAAACCCATTTCTATATGTGAATCTGCCTCTCTCCTTGAACACAAACCTGCATTGGACAAGAATTTATTTAAACGTACCGTTTCGTTTTGCTTGTCCGAACTGTTTTTGAAGTGTGGTTTTGGAGAATTATTTTCTGATTTCATAGCCTAAAGTTGTACAATACGAGATTAAAAATTTTGATAGATTAAGGCAATACTTAAAACACCTATTAAAATCCAAATCTTAATTAAATTATGAAGCCAAAGGTACATCTTTTGATCCTTTGCACGCCACAACAATACCAAAACTAAAATCAGATAAGGAACACTGCCCACAAAATAGTAATACATTAAGCCTAGAGGCTGTTGGATTAAAAAATAAGCAGGAAGCAAACTAAGCAATAGGCTGAAGGTTGCGATCCCTTTGGAAAGGATATTATCATAAACTACAGGTAAGGTGCGATAACGCTGAACCCAATCTCCCTTAAAGCTCTCTAGGTCTTTTATGATGTCCCTCCCTAAAATAATACAGAACAAAAACCCAGCATGGTAAAATACAACCAAATCAAAGTTCTTGAGATATAAGGTAATGGCCCAAAAGGGTAAAATCATTAACAAAGCAGAATACAGATTACTCAGCCAAAAAAGTCGCTTTATACGAAAACTGTACAACCAAATGGAAAACATATAAAAGAGAAAAAAAAGTACGGCGCGGAAAGAAATGACACTCGCAAACACAAAGGCAAACATGTTTAAAAACAAGTATAAAACCATTTGATGTTGTTGGGAAACTAGATGCTCTAAGATATATTTCCGTGGGCGGTTAATTTGATCTTTGGCCGCATCGTAAAAGTTATTTATAATATAGCCCCCAGAGGTGGTCAAAGCTGAAGCAACGATGATGCTAAAAAAATCGAAATCTAAAATCAAACTCCACCAAGACCTTTGGGGTGCTAAGATATATCGCGCTGTAAGGTATTGCGCCATTACTAATACAATGATATTATACCCTCGGACAAGAGTAAATAAACTAAGTAGTTTTAAAAAAGAACGCTGAGTAATAGATGAGGGTGACATGATGGAATTTTAAAAGTGGTATACCACTTCCAAAGGATAGCCTTTTAAGGCTTTTTGTGCTTTCTCAAAGTCACGAGTAAAGCCTAAGATAAAACCTCCACCTCCAGACCCACATAATTTTAAATAATACTCATTGGTTTCGATTCCATTCTTCCATACATCATGGAATGCGTCAGGAATCATGGGTTCAAAATTATTTAACACTAAAGAAGACAAGGTTTTAATGTTTCTGAAAAGAGAACTCATATTTCCCTTCAAAAAATCTTCAACACAAGCGTCTGAATGTTTTATGAATTGTTCCCGCATCATGGTACTAAAAGCTTCTTGCTTCATGTTTTCCATAAACAAGGAAACCATAGGCGCAGTCTCTCCGGTTATTCCACTATCCAATAAAAACACAGCTCCTTTTCCAGTGGTATGCTGGTTAGGGATTCCTGTTGTTTCAACTTGTTCTTTTGAATGGATTAAAATAGGCAAACTCAAATAACTGTTTAGGGGATCCAAACCTGAGGATTTTCCATGAAAAAAAGACTCCATTTGGGCAAAGATTAATTTGAGATGCTGAAGTTTTTCTTTCGTTAAATTTTCAAGGACAGTGATCTTTTGTGTGGCATATTGATCATAGATCGCTGCAACCAAAGCCCCACTACTCCCAACACCATAGCCCTGTGGAATACTGCTGTCAAAGTACATTTCACGGTCCAAATCGGCTTTAAGCTGCTCCCAATTAAAAGAGACCAGACTTGAGTCAATCGTTTTTAGATAGTCGGCAAAAGCCAAAAGTTTTTGATGAGAATCCTTATTGGCTGCTGTGGTTGCATCTGGAATTTTTAGTGCGCCACGATAAAAGTTATAGGGAATGGAAAGCCCTTTGGAATCTTTAATAATTCCATATTCACCGAACAATAAAATTTTAGCAAAAAACAAAGGTCCTTTCATAGAATTCAAAATTACACTTTTTTAGCTCCTGTTCCAACTGCATCAAAGAGGTATTGCCCATTTTGACAAAAAGAGGATAATTCTTTTTTAATAAAAGAATGAACCACCTCAATATTTTGATTGGGATACAATAGATGTACATTGGCTCCTGCATCCAAGGTGAAACACAAAGGCACTGAAGTCTCTTTTCTAAACTCCCATACTTTTTGAATTATTGCAAGAGTATTGGGTTGCATTAAAATAAAATAAGGACTAGAGGTTAACATCATAGCGTGTAATGACAAGGCTTCCAACTCAACCAAATGTATAAAATCCTCCAAAGCACCAGATTCCATAATTGGCACCAGAGCATTGAGATTAGTTGAAGCCTGTTGAAATCTATTTTCTGCAAAAGGATGCCCATGCATTAAATTATGTCCTTGAGTACTTGACACCGGCTTACTCCCTTTATCAACTAGGAGAATAGTATCTTGATACTCTTTGAAAACTGGATGTAATGAACCACCAAAGGGAACAGCAAATAAATCTGAGCTGTTCCTGTGTATTTCATTTTTACCCCAAAGGCTAACTGGACCTTGAACACTCCGTGCTGCACTCCCAGAACCCAATCGAGCTAGAAATGAAGCTTTTTGACTAAAAAAGGCCTGATTCATTTCTGGAAAAAGCTGTTGCTCCAAGTCCATTAAGCACAATGAAAGCGCTGCCATGGATGAGGCAGAAGAGGCAATACCACTACTGTGCGGAAAAGAATTTTCGCTGTGAATTTCTAAATGATAGTTAAAAATCCAAGGAATATAGGTGTGAATCCTATCAAAAAATGTACTCAACTTGGGTTTAAAGTCTGGTTTTGACACTCCATGAAAATAAAACTCAAAATCAATTTCATTTGTAGTGTGTGGAGTGAAAATCACTTTCGTTTTCGTTTTACTGCTGGTAAGCGTAAAACTTAAGGAAGGATTCTTAGGTAATTGTGGTTCGTATTTACCCCAATACTTTATCAATGCAATATTGCTTGGTGCTTCCCAAGTAGTCGTATACTTAATCGGTGTTGCTGTTTTAGCTATAAAAGGAGTTGTATCCATAGAAACACAAAGATACAGTCTTAAATACAATGAGTACTAAAGAGAATGAATTGAATGATTTTTTTTGCAATTTTCATCACAATTAAGGGGAATAACATTTCTTTTTACAGCTAATTCATTGTACAAAAAATCACCTCCACCACTAATTCTTAGTAAATAAAATATCGGAATTAACAACCACATTAAAGGGATTCTCTTGAATATTTTATGTAATGAAGCATATCCATAATTCCATTTAGAATAGTTTTCAGTAGAAGCTACTTTCTTATACGCTAAATCAAGATCAAGGTTTGTGAGACCTATATTTTTTATTTCTCTTAAAGAAACAAATACTATTTTTTTAAAAACATCAAGTCGACTAATGACATAAAGAAACCCCACGCTTTTGGGACACCAATTGTCGTAATAAACATATATTTTATAACTTCCGTTCATACTAATGCAAAACTCCTCTACTTTTTTTTATCATTACTTTTGGTCTTTTTGAAATAGCATCTTATGGATCTTGAATAAAAAAAATCAAAATAGCATTACCACACTATTCATTGAATTGAAAAGATTACCCTAAAATAATTAGTAGGCTGAAGAATTACAGATTCTCAGAAATCAAAATAGTAAGGAAAATCCTTACTCTTTTATAACGTTATGGTTTAAAACAAATTAGATAAATCCTTTTTCCCTTGCTATTAATAGTAACTCCTTATCATCGGGACTATTAATATTAAAAATGAGTTTAAGATTCCGTTTTCTTTTTTCTATCCCAGCAATTGAAAGAGGGAGAATATCTGGAAGATCTTTCATTCGTGTGCCTATAGATAATTCATGTAAAATTTTTCTGTCAATACTGTCCAATAAAAAATCGTTGGTCACTTGTTTGCGCAATAATTTAACTACAGTTTTACTGTAATAGGGTGGGTCAAATAAAATAGTTTCTATTGTTTCCAAAAGATCTTTTGGAGTAATATCGTTTTTGATTAAGAATCCATCGGGATCAAGGCTTTTAAAAATACTCTGGATACGATAGTTATCGTTAAAAGTAGTTGAAATCACAATCTTTGTGTCGGGTAATAATTTTTTAATCTTAATACCTAGATCTTCCCCTGACAAAATTTTACCATTTTTGGATGGAGGTAATTTAATATCCAAAAAAACAATGTGCAGTCTTTTCTCTTTTGAACTAAATTCATTGATTAATTCAAAAGCACTATCACAGTTCATAGCGGTTTGTATAGTAAAAATAACATCCTCGTTTTGCTTACTGTAAAAATTGAAAGCTGTTTTATAGGCTTCAGTAATTAGAGGATGATCATCAATGATAAGTACCGCATACTTTTTGTTTTCCATGATGGATTTATTTAAATAGGCATTTGAATTTCAATTGTTGTTCCTTGATTCGGTTGTGAATAAATATGAAATGTCCCGTTCAATTCATCTATTCTAGATTTCATGTTTTTAATACCAATCCCTTTCCTTTTTTTCTCTACTTCAAATCCAACTCCATCGTCTTTAATGACTATTGATAATTTTTTTGTGGCTCCAAGTGAAAAGTTGACACTTATATTCTCAGCAAAAGCATACTTGAGTATATTTTGCAACGCTTCTTGAAGTATTCTATAAAGGTTTACTTTAGTTTTTTCATCAATAATCTGCCACTGAATATGTTTATTAAAATCAAGTACATATTTAATGTTTCCAGTCTTGCATTTATTGTCTAAAAGTTGGCTAATAATTGTAGTGAAATTTATTTGGGTACCCTCTGAATTATTACTCAACACATGGGAGACCTCACGAATCTCTTTTTCTATAATTTGCAATTCATCTAAAAAAAGTTGATGTTTATCTTTTAATACTTTACTCCCAATAATATCAATAAATCCCAGGCCAACTCTTGCACCAAACAGTTTACTCAAAATACCATCGTGTAATTCTGCAGCAATTCTATTTCGATCTTTTATTTTTTCTTTCTCTAGTTTTTCTTGTTGGTGTAATGTGATAAGATAAATTTTTTCGTTGGCTTTTTGTTGCTGGTTCTCTAATTGTAAATTTTCGTTTTTAGATTTCTGAACCCTTAAAAAATAGACCAAGCTCAGTATTGATATCAAAGCAAAGCTCGTAAACAATATCCATATTTTTTGTAGAGACAAACGTTCGTTCTCCACTTTATATTCATCCGTTTCATAGGCTATTCTTGTAAATCTATTTTGAATTTTTCTTTCTACTATTTGCATGCTATCATTAAATAGGACGTGCTTCTTTAGGTATTTTGATGAATTTTTATGATCAATTATTGACAACAAATACAGCGTCTCCAAATAATCTCTACTGTTTTTATTGCTTTTTGCTAAGCTGTTAGCTTCAGTGATATAATTAATTGCTGCTAAAGTATCTTGCTTATAGGCATAATATTCCCCTAAATGCTTTTTACTAATGATCAAACCTCCAACATTATTAACACTATCTCTAATCTGCAAAACCTCTTTGAAAGAAGCAGCAACATTAGTCGTATCTTTCATTAAAAACCTACAATAGGCTTTATTATCTTTTACTCTAGCAAAGTCATTTATGTTTTTAAATTTTTCTTTATCCTCAAGTACTTTATCATAATATCTTATAGCTTCCGCATATTCTTTTTTTTCTAAAAAAACATTTCCAATATTATTGTAAATCACACTGTATAAATATTGGTTGTTTTTTACCTTATCAACATATTCAATTGCTTTATTGTAATAATACAAAGCACGATCGTATTCTTTTATATCACTTTGCAATTGACCTAAATGGTTATAACTCGAACAAAGTTCCTTGTAATTTTCAATTCTCTTAAACTTATTTATCGCTTTAAAAATCAAAATTTCGCTTCCATGATAATCTTTAAAACGTCCTTTAATAAAGGCCATTCCAAACTCTGTCATAGCTGATTCATTAAGGTAATCCCCTCTATCAAAATAACGATGTGCTAAATTGAAGTGGTAAAAGGCTTTGTTATATAATTGTGAGTTAATATAAAAACTAGCACAATTCCAATGTAAGTCTCCTAATGCAAAATTGTCTTTTAGTTTTTCAGCAAAAAACAAAGCTTCTTTATTTCGTTTCCTAAACAATAGTGTATCTCCGAGTTTAAGATGTTGGTAAGAAATTGCACTCAAATATCTTAGTTGTAAGCTGTCAATCTTTGAAGCCCTAATGGCTTCATAGGATTTGATTAATCTTTTTTTTCTTTCAATCTTAGAAAGAACTTTACTTTTTGAAGCGGCAATCCAAACAGCGATACTGTCATTGATCTCAATAGATGGTTTTGCTTTAACTGATTCATTTACACATGAAAGAATATGTAGGCCAAAAATAAGTAGTACAAAAAATCTTTGAAATATGGGCTTGGGGCTCAAGTGATTTATATTTAGACCAGATCTATTAAAAAGCCCCTAACAATTAAATTAGAGGCTTTGATTGTTGTTATTGTTTTGATTTACTCTTTGCTTCCATTACTAATGTTAGCATAATTATCACCCGTTGCCTGAGTGTCTTCTATAGTAGTCGTCTGAAGGCCTTCATCGTCCTCAGGAGTACAAGAATAAATAAATAATGATAAAAGAAATGTGTAGGAAATAATTTTTAAAGTTTTCATGTTAAAAAAATTTAAGATTTGACAATAGTTTTTTTGGCTGAAAACAGCCTTGTTGTTCTAAAATTGCGCACAATTACTTGAGTGAATATTCTTTCTCTAAAGTAGGAACATCCTATTTAAATAACTAACAGAAAAGCATAGTTTTAGTGAACGAGGTTTCTCTGTGAGTTAAAAATTACTTTTTCATAGGAAAACTAATTCATTGTTGTTATGGTGTTTTTATATAGCGACAGGTTGATCAAATCTATATTTGGTTTAAATGTTTTTGTAAAAGGAATTTTATGATCATTATTGATAAGACATATAGATTTTCCATAGTGAATTCTAGAAATAGAATTTTTATTGACAACATAGCTTTTATGAATCCTTAAAAAATTTTCAGGCAGCGCCTTTTCAAATACCTTTAATGTCTTGTATGCACCAATTATTCGGCCATCCACCATGTGGAAATCTGTGGTATTATTATCAGCTTTTAAAAAAAGAATATCAACCATCATCAAGTAATGATAGTCTCTATATGATTTTATGCAAATTGATTCATAGCGTTTGATTGGACGCTTTTTAATGAACCTTAAAAGGCTTTTTCTAATACACAAATCTGTTAAAGGCTTCATCAAAAAATCAGAAAAATCATAAGCATAGGCGTCATATGCTCTTTCCTTAATTATGGATAATGCCACAAAATATGGAGTAGTTAAAATGCATTGGCTGATTTTAAGTAGAGATTCGGCAACTCTAAAGCTAACCGAATCGAAGTTTAAAAATATAAGATTAGGAGTGTGTTTTAAAATTAAATTCAATGCTTCTTCTTCATTTTCTCCTACCGCAAAAAATGAAATCTCATTAAAATACACACCAACTGTTTCTATTAATTTGACAGTATCTTGATCATCTTCTATTATTAAACAGTTTATCACTTCCTTTTTAAGTAAATTTACCCAGTATCCAGATACTGGGGTATGGGCTTGTACTACAATAAATAAGGATGAAACTTACTTTTATCTAAATAGGATTTTGATTTTTTTATCCATTACAATTCTCAAAAATTCAGATAAAGTTTAGATGATGATTAATTTAGTATCACATTAAGAGCGAAAGTCTATTCAGTTTTTTGGTACATTTATAGAAAATAGTGTTTAAAAGAAAAATCAGCTATAACAATATATAAGACAGGTTTAACACAACATGAAGAAAAAAAAATTACAACTTATTTTTGCAACCATTCTTGGGGTTCTTCTTTGCTTGGGTGTTGGCTTTTTGTCAAGTCGGGTGACCATGGCAGCAATACCTACTTGGTACGCTGGACTTAACAAACCTTTTTTCTCACCCCCCAACTGGCTTTTTGGTCCTGTTTGGAGTGTATTATATATTTTGATGGGTGTAGCTTTAGGACGTGTCTGGTATTATGGAAGAAGGCATCTATGGGGAAAAACAGCCTTGTATCATTTTGGTGCTCAATTGATTTTCAATGGCCTTTGGTCACTTGTTTTCTTTGGTCTTAAAAATCCATTACTTGCGTTGATTGTTATTATCATTCTTTGGATTTTAATTGAGCGAAGCATCTATTGGTTTCGTGTTGTTGACAAAAAATCGGCTTATATGCTTTATCCTTATATTGCTTGGGTAAGTTTTGCCAGTGTCTTAAATGCTTCCATTTTGTATCTAAATTAATGTGCTAAGGGTTCATTTCAAAGGATTTAAATTATTTTATTACATTTAATAAACCCTTAAATCTTTAACTTATGTTCTCAAAAACTACTTTAATCAGTACTTTATTGGGTGCGGTAGCTTTAAACCTCTTAGGATATGCTTTTTATGAGTATTTAGCAGGAAGTTACTTTGAAGCCCACCACAACATTTCAATGGAAGGAAATATGGACCCTATGTTTATTACTATTGGGTCAATCATTTTTGCATATGGAATGGCAAACCTTTACAGACATCATACTTCAAATCACAGTTTTTCCTCTGGATTTAAGTTTGGTCTTTGGATTGGACTTCTTTTCGGTTTCGGAATGGGCTTAATTATGCACGGTACTACCCAGTGGATGGATTTACAAGCACAAATTGTGGATTCACTTTGGAGTTTTGTTTATTACGGAATTACCGGAGGTATTATGGGCTGGACCTTTAAAAAGCTGCAGCCAGTAGCAAATGCCTAAGGACATTGCACTAAACAAGAACTCTTGCTTAGGCAAGGGTTCTTACTTTTTAGGAATACGTTCAGGAAAATCTGTAATAATCCCATCAACTCCAAGATTCATCACCGCAGTAATGTCCTCAGGGTCATTTACTGTCCAGGTATAAATTTTTAATCCTTCTTTTTTTATCTTAGAAACATTAGACTTGTTTAATGAAAGATACTCAGGATTAATTGCAGTGGCTTTTAATTGTTTTGCAATGGGAATTGCATCTAATGGATCATCTTCTGTGAGTATTGCAATAGCCACTTCCGTATTTACGGAATAAAACACCTTAAGTTCTTCCCAATCAAAACTAGAAATAATGATTTTGGAAGGATCCCAAGTGTCCTTTTCAAAATAGGTTTGAATTAATTCATGAGTGAGTAAGGCTGTTTGCGTTCCTTTTAGTTCAATATTCAAAAAAACACGCCCGTCGATTAAATCCAATACCTCTTCCAATGTAGGAATAGTAAACCCGTTTAATACTTCAATTTTTTGAATGGAATCCAAAGATAATTGTTCAATATACCCTGTTGCATTGGTCAATTTTTCTAGGGTTTTGTCATGAAAAACAACGAGTTCACCACTCGCACATTTAAACACATCAATTTCTACACCCTCGACACCTAATTCAATTGCCTTGGCAATGGAGGGCAAGGTGTTTTCAGCCAAATGACCACGAGCTCCTCTGTGGCCAATAACCAAGGGATTGGGATCAGAGGTACAAGAAATCATAAGTAGACATATTAATGCAATTAAAAAGAATGGTGACTTTTTCATTTTATTTTCAAGGTAACTAATTCCAATTAAAAGAGTTTCTTTTTTAATTCAATCACTGAATCAAAATCCAAAATTCCCAGGGCTTCATATCATATTGGTAAGAGGAAGACAATCGTTTTGGTTTATAATCCTGATACCTGTGAAATTCCCCATCCAAGGGCATAGTAAACTGGGCATAATCCTTACTTAAATTGGCAATAACGACAAGCGTATCCCCTTCTTTCCCCCTCTGAAAAGCATAAATTTGATTCTCTTTAGTGGTTTTTAATTTCTTAAAAGAACCTCCGTTTTTACCAGAAGCCAGCGCCTTATGATTATTCTTTAACGCTCCTAGTTGCTGTATCAATTCCATTGTTTTACCCGCAACTTTCGGGAAGCTGTCTTTCTCAAAAAAACGAAGTCTTTTATTTAAATCATATTCCTGTCCAGAGTAGATCAAAGGCATCCCAGGAGTAGTAAAATTCAATGCCATAAAAGTGTGCCCTGCCTCACCATAACTCTCTTTAACGGTTCCATTCCATGAGTTCTCATCATGATTTGAAATAAAATTTACTAAAATATTTTCTGGACCATAGATCCTTAAACTCTTTTGAATATGTCTAGAATAATCAATTGCGGTTCTTTCGCCTTTAGCCACATCTTTTGTGAGATGGTGTCCAGGCCAATCATAGGTAGCGTCAAATTTACTTACCAAACCTATGCCTCCTGGGTGATAAACATCCGTTTCAGCTAATAAGAAAACAGGTTTTACCTCCTTTAAAGCCGCAAAGGTGGTGTCATAAAATTCTTGTGGAACAGCATAAGCTTGATCTATTCTGTACCCATCAATATTGACTTCTTTTACCCAATATATCATTGCCTGGCGCATTGCCTCGCGCATTTCCATATTATTATAATTCAAATCGGCTACATCTGTCCATCCAAAGGATTTACCCGTTCTAAAGTCAATCGGATCAATAATTTCTCCTTTCCGATTTTTTAAATAAAAATCACTATTTTCTTTAATCCAGTGGTGGTCCCATCCAGTATGCCCAGGAACCCAATCCAAAATCACATACATACCCAAACGATGGGCTTTTGAAACTAAGTTTTGAAAATCTTCTAAAGTACCGAATTCTGGATTCACTTTAGTATAGTCAGAAACCGCGTAATAACTTCCTAATGGGCCTTTGCTTTTGGTTGTAGAGATAGGGTTAATTGGCATTAACCAAATAATTTTTACCCCCATTTTCTTAAGTATAGGAAGGTCTTCAGCAAAAGCATTAAAGGTTCCCTCGTTTGAATACTGTCGGATGTTGGCCTCGTACAAAACAGAATGTGCAATGGTGTTTTCTGTAATTGGCGCTATTACATTTTTGCTTTCAAGTGGACTTTTTGGTTGACGTGCTTCTTCTTTTTTTGGCTGACAAGCCATCAAAAAGAGACCAAAAATAAATGCTGTGATTTTTCTCATTGTTCGTTTAATTCAATTATTAAAGCAGTTTCAGCAGGGATTTCAAGAGAATTCCCTAAGGTAAAATGGTGATCCGAAAGCACTTCATAAGCAAGCGTTTGCCCTGAAATTCCTTCTTCAAATCGGTTCAAATCAAGTGTTTGATCTTTACTATTATTGTTCACTATAACCATAACTCGATGTTCTCTCAGATATCTAAAATATACATAAACATCTTCTTGAGGAACATAATGCAATGTTTTTCCATAATGCACGGCTGCCGTCTTTTTTCTCCAATTCAATAGCTTTTTAGTAAAATCAAAGTAAAGTGTTTCCTTTTCTGTTCTCTCCGTTGAGAGGAAAGCATTGTGGGAATCTTCTGGCCAACCACCAGGAAAATCTCTACGGATATCACCATCTCCCTGTGATTTCTTACCCGTCATTCCAATTTCAGAACCATAGTAAATTTGTGGTATCCCCCTTAGAGTCATCAATACCGTGAGCAAACGTTGATAAGACTTAAACTCTGGGTAAAAATCATTAATTCGGTTGGTATCATGATTTTCTGCAAAAATCAATAGATTATTTATGTTAGGATATAAGAAATCATTTTGGAGGTTTTTATAAATCCTTGTCATGCCTCCTTCCCAATAAGAGTTTCGTTCATTGAATGCTTTTACCAATGCATCATTTAGCGTGAAATCCATCACGGAAGGCAAATGAGAATCAAAGCCTTGAATTGCTGCTATTGGACTTTTCTCTTGCCAATAAGAAAGATGGATACTATTATGCATCCAACCTTCACCCACTATATTGAACTCAGGGTATTCATTTCGTATGGCTTTAACCCATGACACCATTGGCTTAGGATTATTGTAAGGAAAAGTGTCTACTCGAAACCCATCTACTCCTGCAAACTCAATCCACCAAATGGCATTCTGAATTAAGTAACGGAGCAACAGTGGATGAGATTGGTTTAAATCGGCCATAGTCGGAACAAACCACCCTTGCACTAATTCTTTTTTATCAATTTTAGACGCATATGCATCAGAATGGATTTCCTTTCTGTGATTTGTATTCGTATAGGTTTCAAATTGATGAATCCAATTTTCATCTGGCAAATCTTTAATCATCCAATGTTCTATCCCCCAGTGATTAGTGACATAATCCATAATCAACTTCATCCCTCTTCGATGTAGTTCCTGACCGAGTTTTTGATATTCATGATTAGTCCCAAATCGCGGATCAATTCGATAGACATCACTTTGCGCATAGGTGTGATAAGAGACTTTTGAATCGTTATCTTCACAAAGTGGAGTAGACCAAATGGAAGTTACTCCTAACTCCTCTAAATAATCTAAATGTTTGATAATTCCTCTTATATCACCTCCATGGCGCCCATCGGGATTCAATCGATTGACTCCCTCTTTTACTTCCTTTGAAATATCATTTTCGAGATCTCCATTTGCAAATCGATCCGGCATTAATAGGTAGACAACATCAGAGGCATCAAAGCTTTTTATAGCAGACCTTTCCCTTCGACTTTTGATTTCATAGGGTACTCTGTGCTTTATTCGATTTCCTTTAAGGAATTGAATTTCAAAAATACCTGAGGATTGCGAGGATAAATTAAAATTTAAAAAAAGGTAATTTTCATTTTTAACTCTCTTGACATCAATTAGATTGGCACCTTTTGCTTTAATTTCAAATTGTGCAATATTTTTCCCATAAAGCATCACCTGCAAGCTGTCTTGTTCCATATCTGCCCACCAAAAAGGGGGCTCTATTCGATCAATTTGAGCCGTTGCAAAATAGGTTGAAAGAAATAAAAAAACTAAAAAATAACGCATGTCATACAATTTAATTCTTAACCACTACTCCATCACAATAAACAACTAAATCTTTATTCTTGCACTGAATAATGGTTTGGTCACTCTTCACGTTCACTTCAACTAGGTTTCCTCTAAAATTAATCTTGAAGGCGAAGCCAGTCCACTGTTTTGGTAATTTCGGGTTTATGTGTAAATGATCATCAATTACTTGAACACCACCAAAACCCTCTACTATGCTCATCCATGTACCTGCCATACTTGTGATATGAAGTCCTTCTTCTACTTCTTTATTATAATCATCAAGATCAAGTCTAGACGTTTGTAAATAAAAAGCATAAGCTTGTTCCATTCTTCCTAATCGGGCAGCAAGAATAGCATGAACACAAGGTGACAGCGAAGACTCATGGACTGTCAAAGGTTCGTAAAAATCAAAATGACGCTTTAAACTCTTCTCATCAAAATGATCTTGAAAAAAATAAAACCCTTGAAGTACATCAGCTTGTTTGATATAGGGAGAACGAAGAATCCGATCCCATGACCAATGTTGATTAATAGGTCGCTCCTCATTTAAAAGTGCAGCAGCAGGGATTAACTCTTTATCTAAAAATCCATCTTGTTGTAAAAACAAGTCTTGTTCAGGATGTTTTGGAAAATACATTTGTGAGGCGATGGTTTCCCATTGAGCACGTTCACTATCCTTCCAATTGAGTTTGGAAGCAAGTTCCTGAAAGCGTATGGGTGATTCTTTGGCGACTTTTTCAACTTGAAACGCAGTATATTTCAAACACCATTGTGCTAAATAATTTGTGTACCAATTATTATTAATATTGTTTTCATATTCATTAGGTCCTGTAACCCCTAACATGACATATGCCTTTTTATGCTGTGAATAATGGACCCGTTGCGCCCAAAAACGCGCAATTCCGATTAGAACTTCAAGTCCCATTTCTGGTATATAACTGCTATCACCCGTAAAACGTTCGTAATTAAAAATTGCGAAGGCAATGGCTCCATTTCTATGAATCTCTTCAAAGGTAATTTCCCATTCATTATGGCATTCTTCACCATTCATAGTCACCATTGGATATAATGCAGCACCGTTTTTAAAACCTAATTTTTCTGCATTTTCAATTGCTTTGTCTAATTGATCGTAACGGTATTTTAATAAATTCCTAGCGACACTTTGATCTTTGGTTGCCATATAAAAGGGAATGCAATAGGCTTCGGTGTCCCAATAAGTACTTCCACCATATTTTTCTCCTGTAAACCCTTTGGGGCCAATGTTTAGGCGCGCATCTTTTCCATTATACGTTTGATTCAGTTGAAAAATATTAAACCGTATCGCTTGCTGTGCCTTATCATCACCTTCAATTTTGATATCAGACTGATTCCAGATATTGGCCCATGCTTTTTGATGGTCAATTAACAAGGACTCGTAGCCGCTTGTCCTTGCTTCTGAAACAATTCTTTGCGCTTCTTTTTCAAAACCTGATACTTCATGATGCATTCCTGTTACATAACCACCAAACTTTACTATCGTACACGCTTCCCCTTCCGCAAGGGAATGCTCCTTAATTTGGCTTAATCGCCCCTCCTTTTCTTGTGAACAAAACTCTGAATTGGGATCTTCGTTAGCCGTGACCAAATAAGTATTTGCATAAGTACAAACATCAAACCTTGTTTTTAATGTTTGGGAATGAAGTGAAATAAGTGTATTAGAATGGGAAGTGTTTTTATGCTCCCAAAAGGGATCATCCCAGTTTGAATCTTGGTTTTTTATTTGTCCATCAATAAAGGAATCAATATGCAAATTAGCCTCTCCTTGAAGTGCTTTTATAGAATAATGAATCACTCCCAATGCCCCTTCATCTAGGGATAAAAAGCGTTTTACCTCAACTCCAATTCTACAACTAGGATTTAGTTGTGCCTCAAAAGATCGAGTATACAAACCCTTTTGCATATCCAGTTCTCTTTTAAATTTTGCTACCTCAGTACATGTATTTAAGTCAAGTGGCACCCCATTGACGTTTAGGTGAATCCCAATCCAACTTGGGGCATTTAATACTTTGGCAAAATACTCAGGATACCCGTTTTTCCACCAGCCTACTCTAGTTTTATCAGGATAATAGACCCCACCGATATAACTTCCCTGAAACGTAGCTCCAGAATAAAATTCTTCAAAATTTGCTCTTTGGCCCATGGCACCATTTCCCAAACTAAAAATACTTTCAGAAGACATTACTTTTTCAGGAGAAAAATCTTCTTCTATAATTTTCCATGGATCTATTTTCAAATACGAACTCTTCACTTATTTCTTTTTTTCGTACTAATTAATACAATCTCTTTTACTAAAACAATTTTGAAAGCAATTCTTTCCCTATTGCATCAAAATCAGAAAAACAAAAATCTGCAGCAACAAATTCACTGGGATCTCCAAATGCTATTGCAGTCATTCCAGCTTTTTTTGCAGCCTCAATTCCAGCAGTAGCATCCTCAAAAACAATACATTCAGAAGGAATAACATTCAATGCGTTACTTCCTTTTAAAAACACCTCTGGATCTGGCTTACTTTTACTCACCTGATTCCCATCTATAACCACTTCAAAGAAGGAAATTAGATTTAGTTTTTCTAAAATTAATACTGCGTTTTTACTTGCAGAACCCAAGCCTATCCTAACTCCTTTTTCTTTTAAAAAACCTAAGCCTTCAGAAATACCTGGAAGAATGTCCTTTTCATTCAAACTTTGAATTAGCGCTAAATAATCTTTATTTTTTTGTAATAGAAAACGATCAAAATCCTCTTGAGACAACTCACTATTTGCCATTTTCAAAATAATCTTAAGTGAATCTGGACGACTTACCCCTTTTAATTGTTCGTTGTCTTGGTGTGTCAATTCGTATCCTACTTCAGAAGCAATTTTCTTCCAAGCTAAATAATGATACTTAGCTGTATCAACAACGACTCCATCCAAATCAAAAAGGGCACAGTGGTGTTTTTTCATTTAAAATTTGTTTTTAGTTTACTCCGCTTTTAAATGAATTGATTTATTGCTGCTCCTTTTATTCAGAAGGTGCTAAGCTTACTTTCAATCCATCGATTGCATCAGTCATTTGTATCTGACATCCCAACCTACTATTGTCTTTGACAAAAAAAGCTTCTGAGAGCATGGCTTCCTCATCATCAGACCGTTCAGGTAGCACATGGTCACTTTCTACATAGCATTGACAGGAAGCACACATAGCCATCCCACCACAAGTCCCTTCAACGGGGAGCTCATAGGCTTTACAAATTTCCATCAAATTCATTTGCATGTCTGTGGGAGCAATTAATTCATGGTGTACTCCTTCGCGATCAGTCAAGTGTATTGTTATGTCCTGAGGCATTTTATTCTATAGTTTTAATTGTCGATTTTGCAGCTTGTTTTGAAGAACCGTCAAATCCACTCACTCCACTTACTGTGGTATATTTTAATACATTACGCTTGTCTGGGAAGATTCTTTTAAATGCACTCTGACACATCAAAGTCGCTTCATGAAACCCACATAAAATTAATTTTAATTTTCCAGGGTAGGTATTCACATCTCCGATGGCATAAATTCCAGGAATATTGGTTTGGTAATCTAAAGTGTTATCAACTTTGATTGCATTTTTCTCAATTTCAAGTCCCCACTTGGCGATGGGGCCTAGTTTTGGAGTAAGACCAAAAAGGGGAATAAAGTAATCACATTCGAGTTGATGTGTGTTTTCTTCTCTCTTTATACTTAACGAAGACAAAGTCGTTTCTCCCTCTAATGCAATAACTTCTGCAGGAGTAATCAATTGAATTTTCCCTTCATTCTTGAGCTGCTGGACTTTTTCAACCGAATCCAAAGCCCCTCTAAATTCATTTCTACGATGAATCAAGGTGACAGAACTTGCTATTTTTTCTAGGAAAATAGTCCAATCTAGAGCGGAATCGCCTCCTCCGGCAATGACGATTCTCTTATCCCTATAGATCTCAGGATCTTTTATAATATAATTTACACCCTTATTTTCAAAAAAATCCAAACGTTCTAAAGGGGGTTTTCTTGGTTCAAAAGTTCCAAGTCCACCGGCAATTGCGACTACTGGAGCTTGATGTTGAGTTCCTTTATCTGTAGTGACGATAAACTGATCGTCTATAGTCTTTTCAATAGAAACTGCGCTTTCACCAAGGGTGTATCCTGGCTGAAAAGGTGCTATTTGTTGTTCTAAGTTTTTAACTAAATCCCCTGCTAGTATTTCTGGATGAGAGGGTATATCATAGATTGGTTTTTTTGGATAGATCTCAGCACATTGTCCTCCAGGCATAGGAAGAGAATCTATCAAATGACATTTCAATTTGAGCAGACCTGCCTCAAAAACAGCAAACAAACCTGTTGGTCCCGCTCCAATGATAAGAATATCTGTTTTAATCATTCTCATTAGGATCTATACTGGTCACCGTTTCGATTTGAGGAAGGTATTTTTTTATGGTCAATTCCACACCAGACTTTAGTGTCATTTGATTTACACTACAGCCCACACAGGCTCCGTGTAGCTGTACTTTAACATGCTTACCCTCTTCAACAGCTACCAGAGAAATATCCCCACCATCCGATTTCAAAAAAGGTCGAATTTCTTCTAAAGCCTCTATGACTTTCTTATTGATTTCTTCTGCATTCATACATTCTTATTTTACAGCTTCACAACCCACTAGGTTGGTTATTTCAACCGCTTTGGTTGGTGGTAAATTTTTATTTCTGTAAAGAACTTGGGAAACAAGTTTTTTTGCAATCTCCTTAAAAGCTATTGCGATTGGTGTTTTCTCTTGAAGTGCTGCAGGTCTTCCCGCATCAGCAGCTTCACGAACACTTTGCTCAATAGGCAACCCACCCAAAAAGGGAACCTCTTTATCTTTAGCCAAATATTCAGCTCCTTTTTTACCAAAAATATAATATTTATTTTCTGGTAATTCTGGAGGAGTGAAATAGCTCATATTTTCGATAATTCCTAAAACAGGAACTTGAATATTGTCTTGTTGGAACATGGAAATACCTTTCTTAGCATCCGCCAAAGCAACGTTTTGAGGTGTACTAATCACAACAGCACCGTTCAAGGGCAATGACTGGACAATACTCAAATGAATATCCCCTGTTCCTGGAGGAAGGTCAATTAATAAAAAATCCAACTCTCCCCATGCTGCATCAAAAATCATTTGATTTAGTGCTTTTGCTGCCATAGGACCACGCCATATTACAGCCTGCTCTGGTTTGGTGAAAAAACCAATAGACAATACTTTAACGCCATAATTTTCTACAGGCTCCATCATGGACTTTCCTTCAACCTGAACAGAAAGAGGACGTGCACCTTCCATGTCAAACATGGTGGGTATGGAAGGGCCATAAATATCGGCATCTAAAACTCCAACCTTACATCCCATTTGAGCGAGAGTAACAGCAAGATTTGCGGTTACAGTAGATTTCCCTACTCCTCCTTTTCCTGAAGAAACGGCAATTACATTTTCAATTCCTTTGATGGGTTTTCCTTTAATGGTGTTTTGTTCTGGAGCTGGTGGAGACACTACTTTGATATTAATCTTAATTTTTGCTTTCTCGTATACATGTTCGTGAATCGTTTTCAAAACACTTACTTCCAACTTTTTACGTGCTTGCAAACTTGGATTTTCAAGTTGGATATCAACATCAATTTGATCTCCAAATATCATAATATTGGAAACGGCTCCGCGATCAATAATATTTTCTCCTTCTCCGGGGAGTGAGATATTTTTAAGTGCATTTATTACTGCTTCCTTGGTGATTTTCATGAGTTCGTTTATGTAGCAAATATACTGTGTAGCTTTCAATATCAAAAGCTATCGGCTTTTAAAAAGTAGGGAGTTCTACAGTTGGATCCCAAAAGTAGCTTTCGAGATTCTGAATTTGATTATCTATCACTTTCACTCCTTCATTTTCAAGTAACTGTTGCATGATATTACTTCCGCCAAAATGATGTTTCCCTGTTAACAATCCCTTTTGATTGACTACACGGTGTGCAGGCACGTCAAGAATGGAATGTGAAGCACTCATTGCCCAACCCACCATTCTAGCTCCTTGGGCAGACCCTAAATATCGAGCTATCGCTCCATAAGAAGTTACTCTTCCTTCTGGAATTAATCTAGCAACTTCATATACTTTAGTGAAAAAAGATGCTTCCTGGGACATTAGAGTGTAAATTTCATGTAAGTAATCGCTTTATTTTCCTTTAAAAATTGGTTTTCATAAAAAGTTTGAACCGCTGTAGCAACTTCAGGAGCATCACTATTGTTGTAAATATTATGATGAGCGTATTCGATTTTCCCAATCTGAGAAACAATGCCTAAGGTATATCCAAACAAAAACTCACTGTCTGTTTTCAAATGCACAAGTCCATTGGGTTTTAAAACTGATTTATATGCAGCTAAAAGCTCTGGGTGAGTCAATCGGTGTTTAGTGCGTTTGTACTTAATCTGAGGGTCTGGAAACGTAATCCAAATTTCATCTACCTCATCAACTGCAAAACAATGTTCAATAAGTTCAACTTGAGTACGAATAAAACACACATTGTCCATGTTTTCTTCAATTGCTGTTTTGGCTCCGCGCCAAAAACGCGCTCCTTTGATATCAATCCCAATATGATTTACTTTTGGGCTTCGTTGTGCAAGATGTACGGTGTATTCTCCTTTACCACAACCCAGTTCTAGAACTATAGGATTGTTGTTTTTGAAGAACTCCTTTCGCCAAATACCCTTATAAGGAAATTCTCCATTTAAAATGGATGCTCTTTCTGGCTGAATGACATTAGGAAATGTCTCGTTTTCTCTGAAACGTTTTAGTTTGTTTTTACTCCCCACCCTCTAATTTTTGGGTAAAAATAAGGAATTTAACGCTCCTTTTTGAGTTCTTTCTTGTTTGCTAGAGGAAGTGAAAAAGAGAACTCAGAGCCTACTCCTATCTTGCTTTCCACAAAAACACGTTCATTGTGTGCTTCTATGATATGTTTTACAATTGCTAAACCCAGTCCCGAACCTCCTTGATTTCTATTCCTAGTTTTATCCACTCTGTAAAACCGTTCAAATAAACGAGGTAAATGTTCTTCATCGATTCCATCACCATTATCATTAACTCGCACTAACAACTTAGTTTCATTTATTCTTTCACAGCTTATCTCAGTAACTCCACGCTCGATACCGTATTTTACTGAATTGATGATCAGGTTGGTTAACACTTGCTGAATTCGTTCCTCATCAGCAAATACAAAAATGGGGTCTTCATATTTTTTATCCATCCGAAGTGTAATGTTATTTCTTACGCCTTCTATTTCAAGGAGTTCAAAAACATTATTTAGGGTTTCTCTAATGTCAAATGAAGTACGGTCTAATGTTTCAATTCCAGATTCAATCTTGGTAATTAAATCTAAATCTTTAATAACATACATTAAACGGTCTACTCCTTTTGCTGCTTGCTTGAGATATTTGGCACGTGTTTTCTCATCTACAACACCCCCCTCTAAAAGTGTCAATACATATCCCTGAATGGTAAACAAGGGTGTTTTTAATTCGTGAGAAATGTTTCCTATAAATTCTTTTCGGTAATTTTCTTGTTGTTTTAAAAGTTCAATCTCGGTGTTTTTTTCATTTGTGATCTTTTTTAAATTAGAAGTTAAAAGATCAAAATTATCCGTAGACCTTGACGAAATAGTGGTTGGAAAAAGATTGTTGTAAACAGCACTTACTTTCTCAATTATATTTTTTTCAATTTTTGATGACAACAAATAAAAAGAAAAGAAAAAGGTAAACAGAAAACTTATGCCCATGGAAATCACAGAAGACAACAAAGAAATATCATAGATAAAATAGCTCAAACCGAATACTAACACAACCACAAAAAGAGCTAAGTAAAATGACAACGTGGAAATCAGGTTGTTTTTCATAAACAAAAAGCCTTTAATTTTCGGGTGAAATAAAGGTATAACCAACCCCTTTTATTGTTTTAAAAAAAGATTCTCCTAGCTTCTCTCTCAACTTTCGGATATGAACGTCTATTGTCCTGTCACCAACAACCACACTACTCCCCCAAACTTTTTCCATAATTGTATCTCGATTAAATACTTTTCCAGGATTGGAAGCCAATAGATAGAGCAATTCAAATTCTTTTCTTGGTAATGAACGTTCCTCACCGGCAATAAAAACTTTATACCTTTCTCGATCAATCAACAAATTAGAAAAACTCAAAGCAGATTTTAACTTACTCTCTTCTTTATATCTTCTTAGTAAGCCTTTTACCTTAGAAACAAGGATTTTGGGTTTAATGGGCTTAGTCACGTAATCATCCGCCCCTACATCATAGGCCGCCACCAAGGAATAATCTTCCCCTCTTGCAGTTAAAAACATGATAATTGTATTTTGAAATCGATCATCTTGACGTAATCTTTCACAGGTATCAATTCCATTCAAATTGGGCATCATCACATCTAAAACTATGAGATGAGGTAACTCTTTTTTTGCCACTTCGATCGCCTCAAGACCATCTGAAGCAGAAAAAATCTGATATCCTACTTGCGCCAGATTAAACTTGACGATCTCGATGATGTCAGGCTCATCGTCTACTAAAAGTATTTTAATGTCTTTTTCCTGCATTTGATTTTAAAACTCCAATTTAACACTTTATTAATACACTATTCCAGTTGCAATATTAACAAAACAATAAATTTTATATATTTTTACTTGAAATTTCACCCCAATGAAAAAAAGCATTCTTCTTTGTGCACTATTTTTAATTTTTTCCCTTAAGGCAAATTTACTAGATAAATCAAAAGAAAAATTCACTCTTGTTAGTCAAACAGAAACACAAAGAGATTCTTTAACTTTTTCGATTTCTCCAAATCCACTAAAAACACAAAGGCTTTTTATTCATAGCAGTGGTAGTGGCGAAAAGCATATTGAAATTTATAATGTTCTGGGTGAAAAAAAGTTTGAAACCCAAACCCATGAAGAATCCATTATTTTGGAAAATTTAGAAACTGGCATCTATGTTTTCTATCTTAAACAAGACAATCAAAAAAGATATAAACGCCTAGTAATTCACTAAAACCCCTTCCTTTTGGTTAATTTTGTCTTTCTATGAGAACGGCTTTAACCACTTTTGATCAAATAAAAACTACAGATGAATTTATTGCAAGAGCACTTGCTTTATTTGAATATCAATATGAAGCAAACCGCGTTTATAGATCCTATTGTGATTTAATCAACATAGCAGCTTCTGAAGTCAACACGCTTGAGGAGATCCCTTTTTTACCTATACAATTTTTCAAATCGCATACCGTAAGTTGCAGCTCTACAACAGCAGATCAAGTATTTACTTCCAGTAAAACAACTGGACAAGTGGCTTCAAAACACCATGTCCATGATATTGATTTATACATAAAGAGCTTTGAAAAAGGATTTAAACATTTTTATGGTAATATTGAAGATTATGCCCTACTCGCCTTGCTGCCCTCTTATATGGATCAAGGGAATTCCTCATTAATTTACATGGCAAATCATTTAATTCAAAAGACAAAGCATCCCGAAAGTGGTTTTTATTTAGAGGATTGGAGCAAACTACGGACTACTTTAAATCACCTAGAAAAGCGTGGTCAAAAAACAATTTTATTAGGAGTTACCTATGCTTTATTAAATGGAGCTGAAAATGAAAGTTTTGATTTAAAACATACCCTTATCATGGAGACCGGAGGAATGAAAGGTATGAGAAAAGAATGGGTTCGTGATGCACTACACAAAAAACTACAAGAAGGCTATGGTGTTTCTACCATCCATTCAGAATACGGCATGACAGAACTTATGAGTCAAGCATATTCGAAAGGGGAAGGTCGTTTTTCATGTCCACCATGGATGCGCGTACTAACACGTTCTGCTGAAGATCCTTTTGAGCTTATTGGCACTTTAAAAACTGGGGGCTTAAACATTATTGACTTAGCCAATGTGGATACTTGTGCATTTATTGCCACCCAGGATTTAGGAAAAACCTACAGTGATGGAAGCTTCGAAGTTTTAGGTCGTTTTGACCATGCTGAAATTAGAGGTTGTAATTTACTTGTAGTTTAGTCCACTACTTTTAAGACAAAATAATTCTTTTTCCCTTTTTGTAGAAGTACATACTGACCTCCAATAAGATGTTCATTTTGAATACTAAAATCTTGACCCACTTTTGTTTTATTCACCGAAATTGCATTTTCCTTTAAGGCTCTTCTTGCCTCACTATTGGATGATAAAAATCCTGACAAAGAAGAGAGTGCTCCAATGATTTCAAGTCCTTCATTTATTACTGATCTATTTACATTAGCTTGAGGAACCCCTTCAAACAATTCTAAAAAGGTTTCTGGAGTTAATTTTTGAAAAGCCTCTCCTGTTGCTTTACCAAAAAGAATTTGTGATGCTTCTTGTGCTCTTTGAAGTTCTTCTGCACCGTGAACAAGAGTAGTTACTTCATCAGCAATAGTTTTTTGAAGTAGTCTTTGGTGGGGTGCTTCTTGATGTTGGGCAATAATAGAATCAATTTCCTCCTTTGAGAGAAAAGTGAATATTTTAATATAACTCAAGGCGTCCTCATCTGAAGTATTCAACCAAAACTGATAAAATTTATAAGGAGAAGTCCGACTTTTATCGAGCCACACATTACCCCCTTCAGTCTTTCCAAATTTAGAACCGTCTGCTTTTTTAATTAAAGGACAAGTGATGGCATAAGCTTTGCCTCCTTCTTTTCTTCGAATTAATTCTGTACCCGTAGTAATATTCCCCCACTGATCGCTTCCGCCCATCTGAAGACGGCAATCTAAGTTTCTGTATAAATGTAAAAAATCATAGCCTTGCAACAACTGATACGTAAACTCTGTAAAAGACATCCCTACTTTGGCCTCAGAACTCAAACGTTTTTTTACAGACTCTTTAGCCATCATATAATTGACTGTAATATGCTTTCCTACTTCTCTTGAAAAATCAATAAGACTGTAAGATTTCATCCAGTCATAATTGTTCACTAAAATAGCCGGATTAGATAAAGAGGAATTAAAGTCAAGAAAACGTTCCAATTGACTTTGAATTCCAGAACAATTTTTTTCTAAAGTCGCTTGATCCAGTAAGTTTCGCTCATCTGATTTCCCCGAAGGATCGCCAATCATTCCCGTGGCACCACCCACCAAAATAATAGGAGCATGCCCGTGTTTTTGAAAATGCATCAAAATAATTATCTGTACTAAACTTCCAATATGTAATGAATCTGCAGTAGGGTCAAAACCAATATAGCCCTTGGTAGACTTTTCTAAAAGAAAGCTTTCTGTTTCGGGCATGATATCGTGGAGTAAACCACGCCATTGAAGCTCTTGTACAAAATTAGTTGGCATAAATTTTTATCGCAAAGATAGATTTATAGAATGGAATCCGAAAATCAAAATCAAAAAAGTGTACTTTCGTTACTATGATATTAGTCACTGGTGGAACTGGAGTTGTTGGGGCCCATTTATTGGTTGAATTAGCCAGGAAGAATAAACCCATAGTCGCTATTTACAGAAGAAAAGAAGGGATTAAAGTTGTTAGAGATCTATTCAAAACCATCACACCCGAACTCCTAAAAAACTTTGAACAAATTCAATGGAAAAAAGCGACATTAAACGATGTCAGTGCACTCAACGAAGCCTTTGAAGGAGTCGAGTATATCTATCATTGTGCTGCAAAAGTATCCTTTGCAGATTACAAAGCCGAGACCCTCAAAAAAAGTAATATTGAAGGAACTGCTAATGTGGTCAATGCAGCGCTAAGACACAAAGTGAAAAAACTTGCATATGTGAGTTCTATTGCAGCCATTGGATCCGAAAAAAACATCAAACAAGTTGACGAAGACAGCAATTGGGAAGCCAATCAAAATCATACAGCCTATGCCTATACTAAATATGGGGCAGAGCTAGAAGTATGGCGGGCATCGCAAGAGGGACTCCCTGTGGTTATTATTAATCCAGGTGTTATTCTAGGAGGACAACTTTGGAACCGAAGTAGCGCTTCGCTTTTTAAAAGTGTGGCTAATGGATTACGTTTTTACCCCACAGGTGATACTGCATTAGTTTCATTAGATGATGTTATTTTCACCTTAGTTCACTTGATGGAATCTGATATTAAAAATGAGCGTTTTATTCTAGTAGCTGAAAATTTTAGTCAAAAGGAATTACTCAAAAAGATTGCTATTTCTCTTGGGAAAAAACCACCCAAAATTTCATTGAAATCAAGTTTATTATACCTCTTATTTATCCTTGAAAAATCCTTAGATGTACTTTTTATTCGAAAAAACTTTTTAAGTATTTCATTTATTCAATCTCTTGCAAGTAAACAACATTATATAGGATCAAAGATCTGCAGTAGAATTGATTTTCAATATTCCAGTATAGATGAATGCATCACTCAACTTGGAAAGTCTTACAAAACTTAATTTGCTTTTTCTTGTTTGGCTATTCTGTCCAGACTATCCTTCGTGATTTCTATACGCTTTATTACATTGGAATGGATTTTAAAATACACCCTTGGATTTTTAGCGTAATAATTTTCACTTTCGACCAATTGTAAGCTGTCGATATCATATTTTTTATAGAGATAGGACTTACCCATTAAAGCCTCAAAGGTTGGGTTTTTTTCGGAAAAAGTACTCATGACATCCATAACAATTGCGTCATAAAGAACGGCTTCCATTTTTTTCTCACTAATCAAATTATCAGGTTTCTTTACATTGCCCGTTCCTGAACAGCTTCCCAAAAGAAGTGCACAAAAAACAAAAACAAGAGAGATTGACCTCATAGTTTATCGATCAAAGGTTAATTGTTTTGCTGCAGATTCTTCTGAAACCACTCCTTCTTTATAGACCCACTTTCCATTTAACAATGTACGTACTACTGCCCCTTTAAACGTAGTTCCCTCAAAAGGAGACCAACCGCATTTATATAAAATATTGGAAGCGTCTACTGTATGTTCTTTCTCTAGATCCACAACAACCAAATCTGCAAAATAGCCCTCTTTTAAAAACCCCCTATCCTTAACATCAAACAAAATTGCTGGATTATGGCACGCTTTTTCAACTATTTTTTCCACTGTGATTTTTCCTTGATGATGTGCACTTAACAAGGCAGGAAGCGCATGTTGAACAAGAGGTCCACCCGAAGGAGCTTGGCTATATTTATTTGCTTTCTCCTCTTTTGTATGGGGAGCATGATCGGTTGCAAGTACATCAAGTAAGTCGGTGTTCAAGCCTTCCCATAACGCAGCTCTATCTTCTTTTGTTTTTACTGCTGGATTCCACTTTATATGGGTACCCTTTGTTTTATAATCTTCTGAGGAAAACCATAAATGGTGCACACATACTTCTGCAGTAATTTTCTTCTCTTTTAAAGGTATGTCATTTTGAAATAAAGAAAGCTCTTTGGCTGTTGACAAATGAAATACATGAAGTCTTGCCCCTGTTTCTTTGGCTAATGCAACTGCCTGAGAGGAAGACAAATAGCATGCCTCTTCACTTCTGATAATGGGATGTTCCTCTATTGGAATATCCTCGCCATAGGCATCTACTGCCTTTTGCATGTTAGCTCTAATTGTTGCTTCATCTTCACAATGCACTGCAATGACCAGATCAGTGTTACTGAAAATTTTTCTTATTACCTCTGGATTATCTACCAACATATTTCCTGTGGAGGACCCCAAAAAAAGTTTTAAAGCAGGAACTCTTTTGGTATCTAATGCTAAAATCTCTTCTAAATTATCATTTGTTCCGCCAAACATAAAAGCATAATTCGCAAATGATGTTGCTGCTGCCTGCGCATTTTTCGCTTCCCATTCTTCACGAGTGGTTGTTTGTGGATTTGTATTGGGCATTTCAAGAAAAGAAGTGATTCCTCCTGCAATGGCTGCTTTAGATTCGGTAGCTATAGTTGCTTTATGAGTTAGACCTGGTTCTCTAAAATGAACTTGATCATCTATTAATCCTGGAATGACGTAATTTCCATTTGCATCAAATACCTCGTGCGGTCCTTCAACATCAACTTGACTTCCTATTTTCTGAATGCGATCATTAACAATTAAAATTTCGCCTTCAAAAATACGTCCCTCGTTGACCAGTTTTGCATTTACTATTTTAAGTTTTGAATCCAGTTTCATTTAAGCCTTCTTTTATTAATGCGCAAAAATAAGACTCCATAAAGGGCTTCCCAAATAATATTGCTATTCATTTTCGATTTACCTAACACACGGTTTGTAAAAATAATGGGATGTTCCTCTACATTGAATTTTTTAATCCAGGCTCTGTACTTCATCTCTATCTGAAAAGCATAACCTACGAACTTCACTTGATCCAAACTTATAGATTCCAATACTCTTCTTCTATAACCTACAAAACCTGCAGTGGCGTCTTTTATTGGCATTGAAGTTAGGATTTGTATGTAAATGGAGGCGAAATATGAAAGCAAAATCCTACTCATGGGCCAGTTTACCACATTCACACCATTGACATAACGTGAACCTACCACAAGGTCAGTATTGGTCTCCAGTTTTTTCAACATAGGAGTCAACTCTTTAGGGTCATGAGAAAAATCAGCATCCATCTCAAAAATATACTCATACTGTCTTTTCAAAGCCCATTTAAAACCATGAACATAGGCTGCACCCAGACCACTTTTTTTTGATCGTGATTCCAAAAACAAACGCGCTTTGTATTGAGGCATTAAACTTTTTACAACCTCAGCTGTTCCGTCTGGAGATTGATCATCGACCACTAAAATATCTAGTGCCAGGTTGGTATTAAAAACAGCTTTGATAATAGCCTCAATGTTTTCAATTTCATTGTACGTTGGAATAATAATAAGTGTTTGCTCCATAGCCATTGTAAAAATAGGAAATGTATTCGCAACATATCATCAACAAGAAGATATAAATTTTCTAAAATAAAGTAAATTTGAACTATGGGAGAGTGGATATACAGAACAAGCGTTGAACAAGACTGGGTCAGTCTTTTTTATTTTATCAATCTTGTATTTATTGTCGGCCTTCATTTTTCTGAACCCAATCGGTTTTGGGACTTGTTAAAGTCTTTTTCATCTACTATTTATTTTAGTAAATACAGTACAGATCAGAATTTAACGTTTCGAGGGTTTTTCAATTTATTTAGTGGCCTTCTAATTTTAAGCAATTTAGGTCTTCTATTAAAATTAGGGATTGAAGAAATTTCAAAAAATCCTCTCTATGCTTTTGAGTTTTATTATTTATTATTGGGAATTGCCTTTATAGTTGTACTACGTTTTATAGGTATTCAGTTTATTCTTAGGCAAATAGACAGGTTGAACAAAATCAATATATATCATTTCAAAGCGTTTACTCAAAATACACAATTTTCACTCCTGTTATTTTTATTGTTATTCATAAAACATTACACCTCGCTATCAATAGAAGTAACCCTTTGGCTTCTAATTCTTCTTTTTTTATTGTGGTTGTTTATGCAAGTGAGAATTTTACTTTCGTTTATTATAATCAATCCTAAGCAAATCTTTTATTTAATTTTTTATCTTTGCACGGTTAAAATAGCGCCATGGTTTTGGCTCTATTTTTTTATTATTGAAACTAGATTGTAATTTATTCTGTCATATGAAAGTTAAAACTATTTTGGTTTCCCAGCCCGAACCGTCCAGTGACAAATCCCCCTACAGTAAGCTACTTGAAAAGCATAAACTAACGGTACACTTTAGACCTTTCATTCATGTTGAAGGTCTCGATGCAAAAGAGGTACGTCTTCAAAAAATTGATTTTAATAATTTCCAAAATATAGTCTTAACCAGCAGAAATGCTGTTGACCATTTCTTTCGTCTTTGTAAAGAAATGCGATTCACTGTTCCTGATAGTACCAAGTATTTTTGCCAATCAGAAGCTGTAGCTTTCTACCTTCAGAAATATGTGGTTTATCGCAAACGTAAAATATATGTTGGCGAGAAAAAAATGGAAGACCTAGAAGCGGTTTTCAAAAAGTTTAACAAAGAAACTTTTTTATTCCCTACTTCAGATATGTTAAGTCAGGATGTGCCTGAATTTCTTGATAAAATGAACCTTAATTGGGAAAGGGCTATTCTATACCGAACTGTGGTTAGTGATCTTTCTGACTTAAGAGATGTCTACTATGATATTCTAGTCTTTTTTAGTCCCTCTGGAATTGAATCCTTGTTCAAAAACTTTCCAGACTTTAAACAAAACGACACTCGTATTGCCGTTTACGGAAACTCCACCATTGAAGCAGCTGAATTGGCGGATTTGAGAATTGATATTAAAGCACCTATGCCTGAAACCCCCTCTATGACCATGGCAATAGAAAAGTATATTGAGTCAGTAAACTAATTTCTTATTTGTTTTTTCGTTTTAAAAACTGAAAGAATAAAAGCACCCAAGCCGTAATCAACAAACCTCCTCCTACAGGAGTAATAGGCCCAAGTAGGCTTATAGAAAATGGAATCAATGCTTTAAAACTTAGTATAAAAATACTTCCAGAAAAAAGGCAACTCCCAACTATAAACAGTCTTACAATCTGCTGTTGCTTTTTGGGCGAGTCCAAAGGAATGGTGGACAAAATCAATAAAGCCAAGCCATGGTATACCAAATACCGCACTCCCACTTCAAAACTTACTATTGATTCTGGCTTTAAAATTGATTTTAAATAATGACTCGCAAATGCCCCCAAGACAATTGCAATAGCCATAAACAAGCTCCCATAAACACGCATTGTATTTTGCATAATAATTTATTTTATCAATCTTAAAGTGTAAAATTAAGTTATGATTTTTAAAGTCTACTCATAATTTTTTTAACTAAAAAGTCGGTTTTAGTTTTAATTGTATAGTATATTGCCAATTATATAGACATCTATTAATTATTCTTTAGTAAATTTCATCTTTATGAAAATCTCAGAGCAAACAATCGCTATTGACGGAATTGATAAAATCATTTTAAAAACCTTGATGGAAGATGCTAGAACTCCCATTTTAGCTATTTCAAAAATGGCTGGAATTTCAGGTGCAGCGGTTCATCAGCGGTTAAAAAAATTAGAGAAAGCAGGTGTGATTTCTGGGTCTCAAGTCATTCTAAATCCAAAAATATTAGGATTTAAGACAGTAGCATTTATCGGCATCTATTTAGATAAAGCGATGCGTAATCCTGAAGCAGTTCAACAGTTAAAAAACATTCCTGAGGTAATTGAATGTCATTATACCACAGGAAACTGGAGTATTTTTGCCAAACTATTATGTAAAGACAATGAACACCTTATGGAATTACTGAATAAAAAAATCCAATCGGTAAAAGGAGTTTCAAGAACAGAAACCTTTATTTCACTTCAACAGCAATTAAATCGTCAAATAACGCTTTAATTAGTCTCTTCTCCCTCCAAATACTTGAAAAGCAAAATAAGCAAGCGTAGCCAAAGATCCTAAGGCAGCTACCACATAGGTTCTTGCCGCCCATTTTAATGCATCTTTAGAGCCTGCGAGTTCTTCCCTAGAAACAATATTTTTTCGCTCTAACCAAGCTAAGGCTCGATTACTTGCATCATATTCAACGGGGAGCGTTATAAAACTAAAAAGCGTTCCTAAACCAAAAAGGCCTAAACCCAGTACCGCAATTTCAAAACCAAAAGGAACAATCTGCATTAAAACCAAACCGCCTATAATCACAATAATAGATAAATTTGAAGCAACCCCTACCACAGGAACAAGTTGTGACCTCAAAGTTAACCACTCATAGCCTTTTGCATGTTGAACCGCATGACCACACTCATGAGCAGCTACAGCAGCTGCAGCAGCGTTTCGCTGACTATAAACTGATTCACTGAGGTTTACTGTTTTATTTTTTGGATTATAATGGTCTGTTAAAGAACCACGAACTGAAATCACTTTCACATCTCGGATTCCATGATCAGCTAGCATTTTCTCTGCAATTTCTTTTCCTGACATTCCATTACGCAAGGATAGTGCAGAGTATTTTTTGAACTTTCTCTTCAAAGTATTACTCACCCACATACTGGCAAGAGAAATAACAATAATGATTAGATAATAACTTCCCATGTTTTTTTATTTAAAAATAAATGAATCTGACTAAGCTGTCTCTATTTATCTAAATTTTAACTTAAAATAAATAATTGTTAATTGTAATAAACCTGCAACAATATTGGCAATCATAACAGAAGGGCTCCCAATTAAATACCCATAAACACACCATGTGACCACTCCTATAAACATGGATAAGTACATGCTCAATGAAATCCCATCAGAAACTTTTGATTTCCAAATCTTGTAGACTTGAGGCACAAAAGCAGCGGTGGTCAAAACGGCAGCAAACATTCCTACTAATTCAATTTCAAATTGTGTCATCAAAAAACAATATTTATTATTTTATTTGGCACAACAATCCATTTCTTTGGTGCCTTACCATCAAGATACTCCGTGGTCCTTGGGTCATCCAATACAGCTTGTTGAATCGCTTCTTTATCTAGTGCCAAGGAAAGCGAAAGGGTAAAACGCATCTTACCATTGAAAGAAACGGGATAATTTTTTTCGTCCTCTACCAAAAACGCTTCGTCAAACACTGGAAATGGCGCTTCAACTATACTTTTAGTATGCCCCAGTTTCTCCCACAACTCTTCTGATAAATGTGGTGCAAAAGGAGACAGCAAAACCGTTAAAGGCTTTAAAATTTCAATACTATGACAGTTTAAACTTGTAAGTTCATTTACACAAATCATAAAAGAACTCACACAAGTATTGAACGAAAAAGATTCAATATCCTCTGTTATTTTCTTAATTGTTTCATGCAATACTTTTAGTGCCTTTTTGTCCGGGACAGCATCGGTCACTATTAAGCTATCGTTTTCATAAAACAACTTCCAGAACTTTCTAAGAAAATTATGAACTCCAGACATTCCTGCGGTATTCCAGGGCTTTGCTTGCTCTAGTGGTCCCAGAAACATCTCATACATGCGGAGGGTATCTGCACCATATTGCTCACAGATTTCATCGGGATTTACAACATTATATTTTGACTTTGACATCTTTTCAACCTCACGTCCCACTTTTATAATTCCGTCACTAAATTCAAACTCGGCCTTTTCAAATTGAGGTTGCCATTTTTTCAAACCTTCAACGTTTAATTCATCAGAGGCATTAATCAAATTAACATCAACACGAATAGGCTCATAATTTATATCTGATTTTAGTAAATCTTTAGAGACATAGATCTGAGTTCCGGGCTTTCTGTAAATAAAGGCAGAAGTACCAAGAATCATTCCCTGATTAATAAGTTTTTTTGCATACTCATCAACAGGTAAAAGATTGAGGTCAAAAAGGAATTTTTGCCAAAATCGAGAATAAAGCAAATGCCCAGTAGCATGTTCACTCCCTCCTAAATAAAGATCAACATCTTGCCAATAATTTTTTGCTTCATCGCTAACAAAAGTATCAGGATTTTGAGCATCCATATAACGGTAAAAATACCATGAGCTTCCCGCCCAACCTGGCATAGTATTTAATTCTAAAGGAAAAACAGTTTTGTGATCAATTGCTGAGTTAGCCACCACTTTCCTTGCTTTTTCATCCCATGCCCAATCTTGTGCATTCCCTAATGGAGGGGCACCTTCCGGGGTTGGTAGATAATGCTCAACCTCAGGTAAATTGAGTGGTAAATCTTCCAAACTCAATGGTTGTGGCATTCCATTTTTATAATAAACAGGAATTGGTTCTCCCCAATATCGTTGTCGACTAAAAACAGCATCACGAAGCTTGTAATTTATAGTTCCTGCACCCGAACCTTTCTCTTCCAGCACTTTAATTACTGTATTCATCGCTTCATTGTAGGGAAGTCCATTCAAGAAATCTGAATGTGCTATAATTGTATTAGCCTTATCTGTGTAGGCTTCTTTCTCGATGGAAACATCTTGAAAAATATTCTTTATCGGAATATCAAAATGGTTTGCAAAATCATAATCACGTTGATCTCCACAAGGAACTGCCATAACGGCTCCTGTACCGTAATCTGCTAACACATAATCTCCTATCCAAATTGGAATTCGATCACCAGTAAAAGGATGTAAAACATAAGCTCCAGTAAAAACGCCTGTGATGTTTTTCACATCAGCCATCCGCTCTCTTTGGGTTCGTTGCTTGGTTTCATTTATATAGGCATCAACAGCCTCTTTTTGATCTGGCTGCACTATCTCTTGAACCAAATCCAATTCGGGAGCCAAGGTCATAAAGGTTACCCCAAAAATTGTGTCAGGTCGGGTAGTAAATACTTCAATCTTCTTATCACTCCCCTCGATCTCAAAAAATACTTTAGCACCTATGGATTTTCCAATCCAATTCCGTTGCATTTCTTTCAATGATTCTGGCCAATCAATCCGCTCCAATCCCTGAAGTAAACGTTCTGCATATGCACTAATTCGCATACTCCATTGCTTCATTTTCTTTTTAGTAACGGGAAAACCTCCGCGTTCTGAAACTCCATTGATAATTTCGTCATTTGCCAAAACAGTTCCTAAATCAGCACACCAATTCACTTCAGTATCTGAAAGATAGGTCAGGCGGTAGCCTAAAAGAATTTCTTCTTGTTGGGACATATTAAATGTACTCCACTCACTAGCTGAAAACAAGGGGATATTTCCATCAGAAACCGCATTAACTTTTTGATTTCCTTCTTTCTCAAAACGGTCAATCAAGCTTGAAATAGACAAAGCCCTATTGGATTCATTACAATAGTAATGATCAAATAAGAGCAAGAAAATCCACTGGGTCCATTTATAAAAATCGGGGCTTGAAGTTCTCACCTCGCGACTCCAATCAAACGAAAATCCCATTTGATCCAACTGCGTTCTGTAACGAGTAATGTTGTCTTGAGTCGTTTTTGCAGGATGTTGTCCTGTTTGAATTGCATATTGTTCGGCAGGCAAACCAAAAGAATCATAGCCTTGAGGATGCAATACATTAAACCCTTTATGACGTTTGAAACGAGCATAAATATCACTTGCAATATACCCTAGGGGATGTCCAACATGCAGCCCTGCTCCAGAGGGGTAAGGAAACATATCTAAAATATAGAATTTGGGTTTTTCAGAATGATTTGAGACCTTAAACGTTTGGTGTTTTGCCCAATATGCCTGCCATTTATCTTCAATCTCTTTAAAGTCGTATCCCACTTGTCTTGGTATTAGTTGCTATGAAAGGCACAAAAATACGCTTATTGCTGGAATGATAAAATGCTAAAAGAATATTTTATAGCACCTACGGTCTTGTATTTCTTTTATATTTTTACAAAAACATTTATTGTGGCCAAAAGCTTTCAAGAAACATACCAAAAAAGAAGACTTCTTACAGGATACTTCTCTGTAGTGGTGAGTATTTCGCTTGTTTTATTTTTTGTTGGTGTGCTCGGTTTATTTTTATTGAATACAAAAAATATTGCTTCCCACTTTAAGGAACAAATTGTGATGACGGTCTATTTAGAAGATAGTGCCAAAGACATAGAAATAACTCAATTACAAAAGAAGATTCAACTCAATCCTGCTACCAAAGATGTTCGTTTTACCCCCAAAGAAGAAGCAGCAGAAATGTATTCTAGAGATATAGGCGAAGATTTTGTAGAATTTTTGGGATACAATCCTTTATTGAATTCAATTGATGTGTATTTCAATGCGGCTTACGTCAACACACTTTCTTTGGTTCAAACTAAAAGAGATCTTGAAACGGCTGAATTTGTAAATGAGGTGGTGTATGACCAGCCGCTTGTTACTCTTCTTGATGAAAACATTCGTAAAATCACCTTTGTATTACTTATCACTACCGTATTATTTGTCATAATTGCTTTATTGCTTATCAATAGTTCCATTAGATTATCCATTTATTCTAAACGTTTTATCATAAAAACCATGCAATTGGTAGGAGCTACTAAATCCTTTATCCGTAGACCCTTTATATGGATTCATTTACGCTTGGGCATCATCAGTTCCTTAATTGCTTCAGGAGGTCTTGCTCTATTATTTTTCGAACTCAATAAACGATTTCCAGAATTAAACATGACCAATCATCCTTACGAATTGGGAATCGTATTTGGAGGTGTATTGCTTTTAGGAATAGGAATTACTGGAATCAGTACTTTTTTTGCAACCCAACGCTATTTAAACCTAAAAACAGACGCTGTCTATTAAACGAACTCGCATTATGAAACAGTCTAATACTTCTAAAAAATTATTGTTTGGTAAACGAAACTACCGTTTCCTCTTTCTAGCCATTGCTTTAATTGCTTCAGGATTTATCCTAATGTCGGGAGGTGGCAGTGAGGATCCAAATTATTTTAACGAAGCCATTTTTAGCTTTAGACGTATTCGTCTAGCTCCTACTCTGGTTCTTATAGGTTTTGGAGTCGCTATGTACTCTATACTGACCCAACAAGCAGCTAAAAAATGAATTATATAGAAGCAATTGTCTTGGGAATTATCCAAGGATTGACTGAATTTTTACCAATTTCCTCTAGTGGTCATTTAGAAATTGTAAAGGCGCTATTTGGCAATCAGGCGGAGGCCCAAGAAAGCTTATTCTTGACTATTGCACTTCATGTTGCAACTGCCTTAAGCACCATAGTAGTCTTTAGAAAAGATATTCTTGAAATCCTTAAAGGACTTCTTAGTTTTAAATGGAATGAGAGTGCTGAATTCAGTTTTAAAATCCTACTTTCCATGATACCCGCCGCGCTTTTAGGTCTTTTTCTTCAAGACCAAATTGAATTACTATTTGCACAAAATTTGGTTTTAGTGGGTGCTATGCTTTGTTTGACGGCGGTAATTCTATTTTGGGCTGACAAAGCCAAAAAAACAAATAAAATCGTTTCCTCACAAAATGCAATCGTTTTAGGGATCGTTCAAGCCATTGCTATTTTACCAGGAATCTCAAGGAGTGGTTCTACAATTGCAACTGCGGTATTGTTAGGTATAGATCGTGAAAAAGCTGCGCGTTTTTCATTCCTAATGGTGCTTCCTCTCATATTCGGAAGTATGGCCAAAACACTTTTAGATGCTAATGAATTAGATAATAAAATCGATTTATTCCCTCTTCTTTTAGGATTTCTAGCCGCTTTTTTTACTGGGATTTTAGCGTGTAAATGGATGATTGCATTGGTTAAGAAAAGCCAACTTAAGTATTTTAGTCTTTACTGTATTATTGTTGGAGGGATTGCTTTGATTTATGGACTTTTTTAAAGAAAATTTTAATGCCGAAGAACTATTGGAAGGAAAAATCTTTCTAATTGACAAACCCTTAGGATGGACATCTTTTCAAGTGGTAAACAAAATTCGTTGGCATCTTAAAAATACAACAGGTCTTAAAAAACTTAAGGTAGGGCATGCTGGCACTCTAGATCCACTAGCTACAGGGCTCTTGATTATTTGTACAGGGAAAAAAACAAAAACAATCAGCAGCTTACAGGATACTGAAAAAGAATATCGAGGAACTTTTACTCTTGGAGCAACTACCCCCTCCTATGACATGGAAACAGAAATCGATCAAACCTATACTACAGATCATATTACACCCAAATTAATAGAAAAAACAAAGGGCTTATTTATAGGAGACATACAACAACAACCACCTCTTTTTTCAGCCTTAAAAAAAGACGGAAAAAGACTCTATGAATATGCTAGAGCAGGAGAAACTACTGCAATTGCAAAACGAAATATCACAATATCTAAATTCGAAATAACACGAATTGAATTGCCGGATTTGGATTTTTTAATTCGCTGTAGCAAAGGAACTTATATAAGAAGTATTGCACATGATTTTGGTAAATCAATTGCAAGTGGCGCACATCTTTCTGCCTTACAAAGAACTCAGAGTGGAAGTTTTGAATTGAAAGACGCCTATACAATGGAAAGTGTACTAAATTATAACTCAGATATAAATATAAAAAGCAAATAATGTAATAACTTGCTTTTAGATTTATTAATTAAATCAAAATGACGCAACAAACAATCTCGAAACAACTAGACCGTTTAGGCTATATTCAAGCTCCTGTTGAAAAAGACATAGACTTAAGCCAAGCGATTTTAAAACTTAAAAAGGAAAAAAATGCAGTCCTTCTTGCGCATTATTATCAAGAACCTGCTATTCAAGATTTAGCAGATTATTTAGGAGATAGTCTGTATTTAGCTCAGCAAGCAGCAAAAGTTGAAGCGGATATTATTGTTTTTGCAGGAGTCCATTTTATGGCTGAAACAGCAAAAATTATAAATCCTTCAAAGAAAGTTTTACTTCCCGATTTAAAAGCAGGCTGTTCATTAGCTGATTCTTGTCCTCCTTCAGATTTCGCATCCTTTAAAGCTTTGCATCCGCAAGCCATAGTAGTAACATACATTAATTGTTCTGCAGAAATCAAAGCCTTAAGTGATATTGTTTGTACATCAAGTAATGCGAAAAAAGTGATTGAAAGTATTCCAGTTGATCAAGAAATTATTTTTGCACCGGACAAGAACTTGGGTCGTTTTCTAATTAAAGAAACAGGTAGAGATATGATTCTTTGGGATGGAGCCTGCATTGTCCATGAAGCCTTTTCATTTGATAAGATTGTTTCTTTATCTCAACAATATCCAAAAGCTAAATTTATTGCACATCCTGAAAGCGAGTCACCAATTCTTGAAATCGCCCATTATGTGGGTAGTACATCTGGTTTGCTTGAATTTGTTCAAAGAGATACTGCAGACAGTTATATTGTTGCAACTGAAGCGGGTATATTGCATGAGATGCAAAAAAAATGTCCCCACAAAACTTTCATTCCAGCTCCTGTAGAAGATGACACATGTGCCTGTAGTGAATGTGCCTTTATGAAGTTAAACACTTTGGAGAAATTATATAATTGTTTGCGTTTTGAACAACCAGAAATTGAACTAGCCCCCGATCTCATAGAAAAAGCAAAAATGCCAATTCTTAAAATGCTAGCACTGAAATAATCATGTTTGCAGATGTATTAATTATTGGCACTGGAATTTCTGGACTTTCATTTGCAATTAAATTGGCACAATGTAATCCTGAAATTTCAATAGTTTTAATTTCTAAAGATCAAGTCAGTGAAGGCAATACAAAATACGCTCAAGGCGGAATCGCTGTGGTTTCTGATTTCGAAAAGGATTCTTTTGAAAAACATATACAAGATACGCTGACCGCTGGAGCGGGTGCATGCAACCCAGAAGTAGTGAAATTTGTAGTAGAAGAAGGAAAAGATCGATTGAAAGAACTGATCACCTGGGGAACCCAATTTGATACTCAAAAAGAAAACCTTCATTTAGTCAAAGAGGGAGGCCATTCCGAAAAGAGAGTGGTTCATTACAAAGACCACACAGGACTTCATATCCAAGAGGCTTTAATGAATAAAATTAAGTCTTTTAAAAACATTCAAATTCTTGAGAATCACACCTTAGTGGATCTTATCACAGACCACCATAGTAAAGAAAAACACAACCGTTGCTATGGCGCTTATGTGATTTCCAAAAAAGAAGAAAGTATTCTTAAAATAAGTGCAAAGATCACTGCACTTTGTACTGGAGGTGCAGGAAGTCTTTATGCACACAGCACAAATCCCTCTATCGCAACAGGAGACGGTCTTGGAGCGGCTTATCGCGCTAAGGTTCATATGGACAAATTGCCCTATGTTCAATTTCACCCCACAGCACTTTATCACAAAGTGAATGGAAATACTTTCCTAATCACCGAAGCAGTCCGTGGGGCTGGAGCCAAACTTAAAAACAGTTCTGGAGCTCGTTTTATGAATGAGTATGATTCCAGAAAAGAGCTTGCCCCAAGGGATATTGTTGCGCGTGCTATTCAAAAGGAAATTCAAAAACAACAGGAAAAATATGTTGTGCTAGACTGTTCGGAAATTAGTGCTGAAACCTGGAAAAAACATTTTCCAAATATCTACGACACTTGCGCTACATTGGATATTCATTTACCTCAGGATCCAATTCCTGTAGTACCCGCTGCACATTATTTCTGCGGAGGCATTCAAGTCAATTCAAATAGTGAATCCAAATTAAAAGGCCTTTATGCCATTGGGGAATGTAGCTCAACTGGACTTCATGGGGCTAATCGTCTTGCATCCAACTCACTGCTTGAAGCTTTAGTTTTCTCTCACCGTGCCGCATTAAATGTCATCAACGCTTTACAAGAGAAACTTCCCGACTCATCTTTTTATGAAGCCTTACCTGAATGGAAAGGAGATACCTATTCTAATTCTGTTGAAATTAAAGAAATTCGTCAATTAAGACTAAGATTACAGGAAGTTATGACCAATCAGGTTGGCATCTTTAAAACCACAAATGGACTTAAAGAAGCGGATTTTGAAATGTATGAAATCTATAAAAAAGTACAAGAAATCTATAATCAACACAAGCTGACAAATGGCTTGTGTGAACTAAGAAATATGGTAAGTATTGCTCATTTAATTATCCAGCAAGCCCAATCCATAACTGAGAATAAAGGAGTTTTTTACAATCAAGATTATGCCTAGTTATTTTTTACAGCAGTACAAAAACAATATAAATCATTTTATTGATGAAGCCTTAAAGGAGGATATTGGTCTAGGAGATCACAGTGGTCAATCTTGTATACCTAAAGAGGCAGAAAGTACTGCTAAGTTATTAGTAAAAGAAGAAGGAATTCTGGCGGGAATAGAACTTGCTGAAATTCTTTTTAAACGCTATGATTCTCGTTTAACCTTCAAGCCCCTTGTAGCAGAAGGCAGTAAAGTGAAAAAAGGAACTATAGCATTTACTATTCAAGGAAATACACAATCTATTCTTGCAACAGAGCGTTTGGTTTTAAATTCTATGCAAAGAATGAGTGGAATTGCTTCCCTTACCAATAGATTGTCTCAAAAAATAAAACATACGAGTTGTCAACTTTTAGACACAAGAAAAACAACACCCAACTTTAGATATCCTGAAAAATGGGCCGTTCTAATCGGTGGAGGAACGAACCATAGAATGGGGCTGTTTGATGCCCTAATGATCAAAGACAACCACGTGGATTTTTGTGGTGGCATGACAGAAGCACTTCAAAAAACAGAGCAGTACTTAAATACACTTCCTAAACCATTGGAAGTGGTAGTGGAGGCTAGAAACCTCACTGAAATCAATGCAATTTTGCCTTTTAACTGGGTTAGCAGAATTTTACTGGATAATTTTACTCCCAAAGAACTTGTCACTGCAATTCAGTTAATCAATAAAAAGTTACCCACTGAGGCTTCAGGAAATATTACTGAAAGTAATTTAATAGAAATGGCTGAAACAGGGGTAGATTACATTTCAATGGGCGCCTTGACTTATGCCGCAAAACCGATTGATTTGAGCTTAAAAGCGGATTTATCTTAAATAAACTTTTTCAAGTGACTCATTAGGCAGATTGTTCTTAATTAACTCAAATAAATTCTTCTTTAATTTTTATATTTGTTCACACATTCATCTACATGAAATACCAAAGAATACTTTTAAAATTAAGCGGAGAAGCCTTAATGGGAGATCTTACCCATGGAATTGATCCTATTCGAATAGACAGCTATGCCAAAGAAATCAAGAAAGTTTTTGACTTGGGCTTAGAAATCGCAATAGTTATTGGAGGAGGAAATATTTTCCGTGGAGTATCTGGAGCAAGTAAAGGAATGGATAGGGTTCAAGCGGATTATATGGGAATGCTTGCTACCGTGATAAACGGGCTAGCACTTCAAAGTGCCCTTGAAAATAACGATGTTCCAACACGTCTTCAAACAGCAATAAAAATTGAAGCCATTGCAGAACCTTTTATCAAAAGAAAAGCTACTCGTCACCTTGAAAAAGGAAGGGTAGTCATCTTTGGCTCAGGAACTGGAAATCCTTACTTTACAACAGATTCTGCAGCTGTACTCAGAGCAATAGAAATCAATGCTGATGTTATTTTAAAGGGAACTCGCGTAGACGGCATTTACAATGAAGACCCAGAAAAGAATAAAGAAGCCGTAAAATTTGACTCTATTTCATTTGATGATGTTCTAAAAAAAGGATTGAAAGTGATGGACACTACAGCTTTTACTCTCAGTCAGGAAAACAAACTACCAATTATTGTTTTTGATATGAATACTCCAGGAAATTTGATGAGTGTAGTCAAAGGAGAAAATATAGGAACTCGAGTTGATTTATAAAAAACGTAGCTATGGAAGAAATGGATTTTATCGTTGATACAGCAAAAGAGAGCATGGAGCATGCTTTGGCGCATTTGGAAAAAGAAATGCTCAACTTAAGAGCTGGAAAGGCCAACCCTATTATGTTAGCCAGTGTAAAAGTAGATTACTATGGGACCATGACTCCTATCAGTCAAGTTGCTAACATTAATACCCCAGACGGAAGAACATTAACCGTTCAACCATGGGAAAAAGGAATGCTTCAAGAATTAGAAAAAGCGATTCTTGTTGCAAACTTAGGATTCAATCCAATGAACAATGGAGAATCAATAATCATCAATATCCCTCCATTGACAGAGGAGCGTCGTCGGGATCTCGCTAAACTAGCAAAATCCGAAACTGAAAATGCTAAAATCGGTATCCGAGCGGCACGAAAAGATGCAAATGATGAAATCAAAAAATCTGATGCCTCTGAGGATATTCAAAAAAATTATGAGATCGATGTTCAAGAGTTAACAGATCAATACAATGCAAAAGCAGACGAAATTTTCAGAATTAAAGAGAAGGAAATTTTAACAGTGTAATCGCATTCTTCACAAAATTGGCAGCCAACCGAGCTTCATGAAAAAGAAAAAACAATCAAATATATGGGGCCTAGTGGCACGACTTATTCTTCGAAATAGAATAGTAATTCTTGCCGTACTTATCGCACTCACTGGTTTTTGGGCTTCCCAATGGAAGTACATGCAGTTTACTTTTACTGAAGCCAATTTATTACCCGATGATCATCCTGAAAATATATTATATCAATCCTTTGTAAACACTTTTGGCGAAGAAGGAAATGTTATAGTAGTAGCTGTAGAAGATTCAGACTTTTTTACACCCCAAAAGCGCAATGCCTGGCGTCAACTCAATGATAGTATTACTGCATTCCAAGAAATCAACTTTGTACTTTCTATAGACAACCTTCAAGAACTCACCAAAGACTCAAAATCAGAAAGCTTCACACTAGAGCCCGTCAAGCTTAGTGCTGCAAAAGACTCTACAGCTCTTCTTGCATTCAAACAAAAATTATTTTTAGAATTACCCTTCTACAATAACCTAGTATTCAACTCAGAAAGCAATACAATTCGTTCACTGATCTATATGGATCCTGACATTGTAAATACTGCAGCTCGTAAAGATTTTATTTTCAAAACATTTATCCCATTGATAGAGAAGTTTGAGAAGGAAACAAAAATGGATGTCCGTATTTCGGGTATGCCTTATATCAGAACACTTAATGCCCAGAATATAGTAGATGAGATCGGACTTTTTATTCTGGGAGCTACCCTTATAACCTCCTTGATTTTCTTTCTATTTTTTAGGTCATTTAGAGCCACCTTTATTTCACTTATCGTTGTGGCAGTGGGGGTAATGTGGGCATTTGGAATACTAGGATGGTTAGGATATGAAATCACTGTGCTGACGGCATTAATACCTCCCTTGATTATCGTGATTGGAATACCCAATTGTATTTTTCTAATTAATAAATATCAACAGGAAGTAGCCAAACACAACAATCAAGCAAAATCCTTACAACGGGTAATTGTCAAAATTGGAAATGCTACTTTAATGACCAATCTTACCACTGCATCAGGATTTGCAACTTTTATCTTAACCAACAGTAAAATTTTAAAGGAATTTGGTGTGGTTGCCTCGATCAACATTGTTGCCATATTTCTACTTTCACTTTTAATCATCCCAATTGTTTATAGCTTTATGAACCTTCCTAAAAAGAAGCACCTAAAGCACTTAAAAAATAAATCTATAGATTATTTTGTAAGCTGGATGGAGAGTAAAGTTCGAGAAAAGCGTATTAATGTTTACATCGTCTCGATCTTGGGATTAATTATAGGGATAATAGGAATTTACCAAATTAAAATTTCAGGGAGCATTATTGAAGATATGCCTAAAAGCGCACCCTTTTTTAAAGACATTCAATTCTTTGATGAAAGTTTTAATGGAATTGTCCCTGTAGAAATTTGGCTTGATAGTAAGCGTGAAAATGGAATTGTAAAACCAGCAACCTTGAAGCGAATGAACCAACTTCAGGACGTAATTGGTGAATATCCAGAATTAGCCCCCCCAATATCTGTTGTAAATGCTGTAAAATTTGCTAAGCAAGCTTATTATAACGGGAATCCAAATTACTACAGTCTGCCCACTACTCAAGAAAACAGCTTTATTTATCCCTATTTAAGTAAGGCCAATGGAGACAGTCAACTCTTGAATGGATATGTGGATGGTACTGGACAATTTGGTCGTATCACCACCTTTATGCAAGATATTGATACTGAACGCATGGAGACCATAGAAGCTGAATTGAAAAAAGCTATTGCTAAAATCTTCCCAGAAGACCGTTATGGAGTAAACATAACTGGAAAATCACTTCTCTTTTTAAAGGGAACTAAATACCTTATCAACAATCTGATCCTTTCATTATCGCTTGCCATTTTATTGATTGCTTTTTTTATGGCGTATTTGTTCCGATCCTTCAAAATGATCTTAATTTCATTGATTCCAAACATACTCCCACTTATAATAACGGCGGGTGTAATGGGTTTTGCGGGTATTCCCCTAAAACCTTCAACCATTTTAGTTTTTAGTATTGCTTTTGGAATATCAGTGGATGACACCATTCACTTTCTTGCCAAATACAGGCAGGAACTGATTTCAAATAAATGGAAAATCAAACAAGCTGTTTTTGCTGCCCTCAGAGAAACTGGCATCAGTATGTTTTATACTTCAGTTGTCTTATTTTTTGGTTTTTCTGTCTTCTTATCTTCCAACTTTGGAGGGACACAAGCTTTGGGTGGATTAGTCGCGGTAACCCTCCTTATGGCAATGTTGGCAAATTTAATCTTACTCCCCTCTCTACTCATTTCACTAGAGGATACAATTAGTAATGACAAAGTATTGAAGGAACCAAAAATTGAAATTCTAGATCAGTAAGGGAACTCCTCTAACATCCTGCAATTTTTCTGAAATAAACTTATCTTTGCCTCGCTAAAAGCAAATTCATGAAAGCAGTAAAAATTAAAGACGTTTTACAAAATGGTGCAACAAACTCAACCTGTATAGTTCAGGGTTGGGTAAGAACCTTTAGAGCTAATCGTTTTATCGCATTAAATGATGGCTCCACTATTGACAACCTTCAATGTGTTGTAGATTTTGAAGCTTTAGAAGAATCGCTATTAAAACAAATAACAACCAGTGCTTCCCTTCAGCTTGAAGGAACATTGGTTGAAAGTCAAGGGAGTGGTCAAAAAGTAGAATTACAAGTTAAAAAAATAACTGTTTTAGGTGCTTCAGATCCAGAAAAATATCCCATTCAGCCCAAAAAGCACAGTCTTGAATTTTTAAGAGAAAAAGCACATTTAAGAGTTCGGACTACAACTTTTTCTTCGGTAATGCGTGTACGTTCTGCTCTAGCCTTTGCTGTCCATGAATTCTTCCAAGAAGAAGGTTTTTTTTATGTGAACACTCCCATCATTACTGGAAGTGACGCAGAAGGAGCTGGAGAAATGTTCCGCGTTTCAACTTTAGATCCAAAAAAACCAGCCTTAAATGAGTCGGGAGAAATAGACTATAAAAGCGACTTCTTTGGAAAAGAAACAAATCTTACGGTATCGGGTCAACTAGAAGCTGAATCTTACGCTCTTGGATTGGGAGATGTATATACTTTTGGCCCAACATTTCGAGCAGAAAACTCGAATACCACAAGACACCTTGCAGAGTTTTGGATGATCGAACCAGAAATGGCATTTTACGATTTGAATGACAATATGAACTTGGCTGAAAAGTTTATTACCTCAGTGCTCAAAAAAGTATTGAGTCGTTGTGAAAAAGATTTACACTTTCTTGACGAACGCTTTGACAAAGAAGAAAAAAGCAAACCCCAGCTGGAGAGAAGTCCAATGGGTCTTTTAGAGAAAATAAAATTTGTAGTTGAAAATGATTTCAAACGAGTGAGTTATACAGAAGCATATGAAATTTTAAGAAACTGTAAGCCCAACAAAAAGAAGAAGTTTCAATTTCCTATCACGGAATGGGGAGTAGACCTTCAAAGTGAACACGAGCGTTTTCTAGTTGAAAAACATTTTAACTGTCCTATTATTTTATTTGATTATCCCGCCAACATCAAAGCGTTTTATATGCGCAGAAATGATGACGAAAAAACAGTAAGAGCAATGGATATATTGTTTCCAGGGATTGGAGAGATTGTAGGTGGTTCCCAAAGAGAAGAACGTTTGGATGTACTGGAAAAAAGAATTGAAGAAATGGGAATTGACAAAGAAGAACTCTGGTGGTATTTAGATTTAAGACGTTTTGGAAGCGTACCCCATAGTGGTTTTGGACTTGGTTTTGAGCGTTTGGTTCAGTTTACAACTGGAATGAATAATATCCGAGATGTAATACCCTTCCCTAGAACTCCTCAAAATGCTTCTTTTTAATTCGTATGCTGTAAAGTTTTATCTTTACGTATTGAATCAATAAATATGCTAAAGCAACAGCTCCAAATAAAGCTTTCTCAAAAACTCTCTCCTCAACAGATCAAGTTGATGAAGTTGATTCAACTATCTACACTTGACCTTGAACAAAAAATTGAGGCAGAAATGGGAGAAAATCCAGCTTTAGAAACTGGAAAAGAAGAAACCATTGCCGATAATCCTGAAGAGGATTATGAAGGAAATACTTCCATTGAAGCAGATGAAATTGATGTGGATCAATATTTGAGTGATGATGAGATTCCTGCTTACCGTCTCCATACCAACAATTACAGTAGCGATGACGAAGACAGAACCATTCCCCTTAGCGGAGGAATCAGTTTTCATCAGCATTTACATCAACAAATGGGCAATCTGATTCTCAATGAAGAAGAAATGCAAATCGCAGAATTTCTTATTGGAAGCATAGACGAAAGCGGCTACATAAGAAGAACTACAGACGAACTAATTGATGACTTGGCGTTTACCCAAAACATCATGGTCGAAAAAAGTGATTTAGAAAAAATTTTAAGATCTGTTCAAACATTAGACCCACCTGGAGTGGGTGCAAGATCATTGCAAGAATGTCTCCGTATTCAACTGGAGAAAAAGAAAAAAGATCGCCCTGAAGTGGAACACGCATTAAGAATTATAAAAGATGAGTTTGATCACTTTTCACATAAACATTACAACAAACTTCAAGAACGTATAGGCATAACCAAAGAGGAATTGAAAATTGCTTTGGACCTTATAAGCCATTTGAATCCAAAACCAGGAGGTGCGCTCTCAAATACTGTACAAAACACCCACGTGGTTCCTGATTTTATCATGACTATTGAGGAAGGGAAAATTGAAGTAGTATTAAACCGTAGAAATGCACCTCAATTAAAAGTATCAAATGCCTATAAAGAAATGCTTACTGGCTATCAAGAAAGTACCAATAAGTCAAAGTCACAAAAAGATGCTGTACTTTTTATAAAACAGAAGCTTGATGCTGCAAAATGGTTTATTGAAGCTATTCAACAACGTCATCAAACTTTATATCTAACCATTCGAGCCATAATTGATCATCAAAGAGAATATTTTCTCACAGGTGATGAACGCAAACTCAAACCCATGATCTTAAAAGATATTGCGGATAAAATTCAAATGGATATTTCTACCGTTTCTAGGGTGGCCAACAGTAAATATATAGAGACTCCCTATGGTGTCAAGCTACTTAAAACATTCTTTTCTGAGGGCTTGAAAAATGATGAAGGGGAAGATGTATCCTCTATAGAAATTAAAAACATATTGGAACAGTTAATTTCTGAGGAGAATAAGAAAAAACCCCTGACAGATGAAATTCTTTCAAAAGCATTAAAAGAAAAGGGGTATATCGTTGCGAGACGTACAGTTGCAAAATATCGTGAGCAACTCGAAATTCCAGTAGCTAGAATGCGCAAAGAATTATAACAAAAATTCATTATTACTTAAAGTAGATAAAAAATCAATCCTACTTTGATGGGAGTAATGTTTATGGGAAGTGTTTGAGATGAAAGCGATTCCGTTTTGAAAAAAGGAGTCAAACGATACGCCAAATAAAAATTCCATGTATTATATCCAAAACTCAAGTGAGCAGTTGCAGCAATCTGATTAAGCTCACTCTTCACAGGCAAAGAAACGTTTTCTAATTCAGCGCGCATTCGATAATTCCATTGAAAGGCAACTCCACCATATACTCTCCAAAAAGCATAATCAGATGGAGAAGAACTCCTCCACCGAAAACTAATGGGTAGTTCTAAAGATTGCATGGAAAAAAATAAAGAAGACGCTGTTACATCTGTATTGAGTGAGTAAATTCCTTTTCCTTGAGTATCTTCGATACGATTCAAATTGGTGGTATAACGATCGAATCCCATACCCAAACCAAGACCTACTGCTAATTGACCCGAAGGAACAATTGGAAAATCACGAACCACACCCCACTGAAAGTGGCTGGAAAGACCTTTAGCATTAAAATTCTCTTGATCACTCACTAAGCCTACAAAAGAAACACCCAAATAAATTTGATCTTCTCTGTAGAAAGAAGAATCTATAACCTCATTTGTATTTTCCTCAATAACATCAGTGGATTCTTGCCCAAAGGAGAAAAATCCCAAAAGGAAGAAAATTGAAAAAAGACCGTATTTATATTGTAAACTCACGACAACTTAATGTAAAAAAAAAGTGTCTTAAAAAGACACTTTTAATTAAAATAAATTACAAGAATATTAATTAATGTTCTGTGTATAGTCACCAACTCGTGTAGTATAGTTGATTTTTAACGCACTCACCTTTCTCAATTCTTGTTTTATATCTTGGATTAAACCCATTTTAGTTTCGCTATCCACTTTCAAAGCAGTAGTAAGAACGTTTTGAAGTTCTTGACGCTTGGATGCACGCTCGGCTAAAATAAAAGCTCCTACTTCACTAACAGTAGCAAACTTATCGTTTAACTGTATTCTTGCAGTAGAACCATATTTGTCAACATAGCGACTTGAAGGTTTACCTGCATAGATATACATCACACGATCTTTCTTATCAAGCTTTTCAACTTGATCTGCAGCTGGTAGTTTATTGACAATTAATAAAGTACTGTCTCTCATCACAGTAGCAACCATGAAAAAGAACAACAACATAAAAACAATATCGGGGAGCGATGCAGTAGAAATTGCAGGTAACTCTCCTCCTTTTTTCTTTTTAAATTTTGACATAGTTTATGTTTTAACTTGATTTACTACTAGATTCTGCCTCAGAGAGTTTTTGTGGATACATTTTCTTCACCACATCTAACTTAGGCTTCAATTCTTCACGATCATCTTCAGAGGTTCTAGGGTCATCATACTTCTTCTGAGCCTCAACATAGTTGACTCCCAAATTAGGATTTAGACGAAGAAACTCACGATTACGTAATTCATTGTAGGCCGCCACCAATTCGTTTTGAACCGCTATATAAACCTTGTAGGATGTTTCACGATCACTCTTTAAAGATATAATCGCTTTATCGGGATTATCAGAGGAAGCCTCGTCACGTTTCCCTTGGCAGTAATCACATGCCTCATCACCTACTCCACCTCCGTTATCCAAAAACTCAACAGCTAAAGAACGTAAGTCTTTAATATCTGCTAATTCCTCTTCAACAAGAAGTTGGTCATTTTTACTTACCAAAACAGTAAAGATATTTTTCTGTCTGATAATAGGAGGGTCAACTTGATCCTCCATCGGTGGCAACTTACGATTCAATCCACTATCTGTCTCAATGGTTGTAGTCACCAAGAAAAAGATAAGAAGTAGAAACGCAATATCGGCCATAGAGCCTGCATTTACTTCGGGTGCTGATCTCTTTGCCATAATCTATCTATTGAATATTTTTTTACCTCCAAAGAACACCATAGAACCAATGGCCAATGCTGCTAAAAGGTAAAACATTCTTAATCCAGTTTCTACCCAACGAGAACCGCTAGCAGAAAGTATTTCGCCGTCTTTCATCGGAGTCTCAACGCCTGTTGAAGTCGCATAAGCGATTCCCATAACGACAACGAAACATCCAATAAAAAGGAGGGATTTTTTCAATTTCTGTCCACTAGAAGCTAGGTTTAAAAGAGAAAATAAAACAGTTACAATAACAGTGATTACAAGAATCGCTATAGACAAGGAAACTAAAGGAGATACTGTTCCAAAGTCGCCCATACTGGCTGCCATTTTTATTTCTTCATCTCCTACGCCAATAATTCTAAATAAGAATACAACGCCTAGCAAACCAAAAACAGCACTAATAACTTTTACAATTGTTTGAATATTCATAATGAATTGCTGTTAAGGGTTAATTATTTTTTTTGTGCAACAAGAATGTCAATCAATGTGATTGAAGCATCTTCCATATCGTTTACGATACTATCAATTTTAGCAACAATGTAATTGTAGAATACTTGCAGGATAATTGCAACAATCAGTCCAAATACAGTTGTAAGAAGCGCTACTTTAATACCTCCCGCAACAAGCGAAGGCTGCATATCTCCAGCTGCTTCAATTTTATCGAATGCCTGAATCATCCCAATTACTGTTCCCATGAATCCAAGCATGGGAGCTAGTGCGATAAATAAAGAAATCCAAGATACATTTTTCTCTAACTGACCCATTTGAACTCCACCGTAAGCAACTACTGCTTTTTCAGCGCTTTCAACTCCTTCATCCATACGGTCTAAACCTTGATAGAAAATTGAAGCAACAGGTCCTTTTGTATTTCTACAATATTCCTTAGCAGCATCAACTCCTCCAGAAGACAATGCTTCTTCAACACCTTCGGTTAATTTTTTGGAATTTGTTGTGGCCAAATTTAAGTATATAATACGCTCAATAGCAATGGCTAAACCAAGTATCAAACAGATCAATACGATCCCCATGAATCCAGGTCCACCTTCAATAAAACGCTTTTTTAATTCCTGAGTAAAAGTTGCTGCCTCAGCCGGAGCTTGTTCATCAGCATCTTGAGAAATTGTAGTAGCGATTGAGCTAGTTGTAACGATTGTAGCGTTGGCAGTAGCCATAAAACCTAGCAGTGTAAGGGCAAAAAATAATTTTTTCATTTTAAATAATTGTTTGTTCTTTTAATTAAATGCGTCTAAAGATAAAAAAAAATATACACGATATTCATTTTTGCAGAGAGGAAGGGATTCGAACCCTCGATACGCTTTTGGCGTATACACACTTTCCAGGCGTGCGCCTTCGACCACTCGGCCACCTCTCTTAATCTATTACCAAATAAAGGGAAAAATATCTTTTTAAAAAAATATTTTACTTTTTAAAAATTAATTTTTTGATTTTTAAAAATTGACAGTGCATTTTCTGAGGTTCTTTGGGCGATCACATCTACAGAAACAGCATAGCAAGAAGCTACTTTTTCTGCTACCAAAGTGAGATAACTACTTTCGTTTCTTTTTCCTCGGTGGGGTACTGGTGCTAAATAGGGAGCATCTGTCTCCAATACGATAAATTCTATTGGAATCTCTTTTAAAAATTGATCGATTTTGCCATTCTTAAATGTCACTACACCTCCTATACCTAGTTTGAAATTTAAAGCTATCGCTCTTTTGGCTTGTTCAAGAGTTCCTGTAAAACAATGAAAAATACCAAACAAATCAACTCCTCTATGCTGTTCTAAAACCTCAAACACTTCATCAAAAGCTTCTCTACAGTGAATTACAATTGGGAGTCCATATTGTTTTGCCAAAGTAATTTGTCTTGAAAAAGCAGTTTGCTGCTCCTTAATAAAATCTTTTTCCCAATATAGGTCCATTCCGATCTCACCAATGGCACAAAATTTTCGCTCTTTTAATTGAGCTTCTACCAGATCTAGTTCTACTTCATAATTTTCTTTTACATGAGTAGGATGAAGTCCAGCCATCAAATGAATTTGATCTGGATATGACGCTTCCAAAGCATACATTCTATCCTTATAGGTACTATCTATTGCTGGAATAAAAAAATGCTTTATTCCTGATGCAAAGGCGCGTTCCATGACCAAACTCAGATCTTCATCAAAAGCTTCGACATATAAATGAGTATGGGTATCAATCAATTGCATCTTAATGGTTTTCTTTAAATTCATTTACAGTCACAAAGGTACTTAACTCTAAAAATACACTTGCGTTAAAATGGAACAATTACTTTTGTAATCATAAATGATTGCGTAATCAAGGCAAAATGAAAGCTAGACCTTCTGTTTCTTTACAACTCACCAAAACACGTCATATCGTATGCAAAGCACATATCAATGGTGTGGCCTGTCAATTACTCATTGATACTGGCGCATCAAGCAGCTGTATTCATTCAAAACTACAAGAACACTTTAAACTTCGTAGTAAAGGAGATCCTTTTGATGCTGCAGGAGCAAGCAAAGGAAAAATGGAAGCGATCATGACCGCAAAGAGTAAATTACAATTGGGAAGACATGAAGTAGGAAAACTAGGCTTTGTATTACTCGACTTAACCCACATTAATCTCACTCTATCTTCTCAAGGAGCTTCACCTATAGAAGGAATTATTGGTGCTGACTTTTTAAAAAAGAATAAAGCTATGATCGATTATAGAAACAAAAAACTTTGGCTATAACTCAAATGCCTTTTTTGCATCTCCATCCATAAGATGTGTCAAAGGATCTTCTAAAGCTTCTTTTACAGCAACCAAAAAGCCTACAGATTCTCTTCCATCAATAATTCGGTGATCATAAGACAGTGCTAAGTACATCATCGGACGAACTTCAACCTTACCATTAATGGCCACAGGTCGTTCAATAATGTTGTGCATGCCTAATATTCCCGATTGAGGGGGATTTATAATTGGAGTAGATAACATGGATCCAAAAACTCCACCATTAGAGATAGTAAACGTTCCACCTGTCATATCATCAACCGTGATTTTTCCATCACGAGCACGCACTGCTAAACGTCCTATTTCTTTTTCAATACCACTAAAGCTTAATGTTTCTGCGTTACGAACAACGGGAACCATCAATCCTTTTGGGCCTGACACTGCCACACTGATATCACAATAGTCATAGGCAATTTTATAATCTCCATCCATCATAGAGTTCACATCAGGAAAAAGGCCTAGAGCACGAACTACAGCTCTGGTGAAAAAGCTCATAAATCCAAGTTTTACACCATGCTTTTCAAAAAAGGCATCCTTGTGCGCATTGCGAATTGCAAAAATAGGAGCCATATCTGCCTCATTAAAGGTAGTCAACATGGCTGTTTCATTCTTTGCGTCTACTAGACGTTCTGCGACCTTACGTCGCAACATAGAAAGTTTAGTTCTATTTTGAGAACGTTCTCCCCATTCGGGTTGAGTTCCCATAGCAGGAACGGCTTTAACAGCGTCTTGTTTTGTAATTCTTCCCGCTCTTCCTGTACCTTGAATTGATTTTGGATCTATTCCTTTTTCAGCAATAATCTTTTTTGCTGCTGGAGAGGGAGTCTGAGAGGCGTAAGTAGTTTCTTGAACAGGAGCAGCCTTTGGAGTTTCAGAAGCTACAGCAACGGGCTTAGCGTCATTTGAAACAGCTTGTCCTTCTGGTGCTTTTCCTTCGGTATCGATTAAACAAACAATAGCGCCAACGGCTACTGCATCTCCTTCTTCGGCTTTGAGGGTAATGGTTCCACTCACCTCAGCAGGAAGTTCTAAAGTTGCTTTGTCCGAATCTACCTCGGCTATTGCTTGATCTTTTTCTACATAATCTCCATCGGAAACTAGCCATTGTGCAATTTCTACTTCGGTTATAGATTCTCCTGGAGAAGGAACTTTCATTTCTAAAATCATGATCTATTTCTTAGATGTTCTTATAAAATTATCTTGTGTTCGATCAAAAACGTAATCAATGATTTGTTGATGACGTCTTTGGAATCGTATCGCGCTTCCTGCAGCAGGAGCCCCATAATAGCGTCTTGTAGCAGGTCTAAATCGCTGCGCATTGGGCAAGTGCAATAACAAAAAGCTCCAAGCCCCCATATTGCGTGGCTCTTCTTGTGCCCATACAATGTCTTCGGCATTTTCAAATTGTGCAATCGCCGCTTCAATTTCTGCTACTGGTAAAGGAAAAAGTTGTTCCAAACGAATTAAAGCAACATCCTTTCTGCCTTTTTCTTCTCTAGCTTTATACAGATCGTAGTAAAACTTACCTGAACAAAAAACAACTGACTTAACCTCTTTTGAAGTTACCGTGTCATCAGAGATCAACGGCTGGAAAGCACCGCTAATTAGGTCTTGTTTAGAAGAAACAGCTTGAGGGTGACGCAATAAACTTTTAGGAGTAAATACGATCAAAGGTTTTCTGTAATTAGTCTTCATTTGTCGCCTTAAAATATGAAACATATTTGCAGGTGTTGTACAATTGGCTACAAACATATTGTCTTTAGCACAAAGTTGAAGATACCGTTCCATACGCGCTGAAGAGTGTTCTGCACCTTGACCTTCATATCCGTGTGGTAATAACAAAACAATTCCGTTTTGTAGTTTCCATTTGTCTTCTGCTGAAGATATATATTGATCTAGCATGATTTGAGCTCCATTTGAGAAGTCTCCAAATTGTGCTTCCCATAAAGTCAACGTATTTGGACTTGCCATAGCGTAGCCATAATCAAATCCCATGACGCCATATTCAGACAATAAAGAATTGTAAACACTAAAATCTCCTTGATTTCCGGGATTGATTCTATTCAGTAAAACAATTTCCTCTTCGGCATTTTCTGACTTTATTACAGCATGTCGGTGTGAAAATGTCCCGCGCTCTACATCTTGGCCTGACAATCGAACGTTGTACCCTTCTTGCAATAAAGTTCCATAGGCTAGTAATTCACCCATCGCCCAGTCTAGCTGATCTTTTTCGTAATACATGCTTTTACGATCCTTTACTAGGCGTTCGATCTTACGTAAAAAATTGAACTCACTAGGTAAAGAGGTAATCGTTTGGGCTGCAGTGTCTAAAAGTTCTTTTGAGACTCCTGTAGCAACAGCTTTACTCATTTCGGTTTCATCAACTCGTTCAAATGTTTTCCATTCGTCCTCCATAAAAGGAGTGATGACCGTCTTTTTTATTTTGCGGGAATCCTCCAAATCTAACTCCAAGGAATCCTTATACTCTTTTTCTAAAGCCTTTACATACTGATCATCAATGATCCCAGCTGACTTTAATAATGTAGCATAAAGATCTCTTGGATTCTGATGTTTTGAAATTGCTTTGTAGAGTTTTGGTTGGGTAAAACGAGGTTCGTCTCCTTCGTTATGACCATATTTTCTATAACCTAAAAGATCAATAAAAACATCTCCACCGAAACGCATTCTATAATCCAAGGCAAATAAAGTAGCATGTACTACTGCTTCAGCATCATCAGAGTTCACATGCATTACAGGGGAAAGCGTCACTTTAGCAACATCCGTACAATAGGTACTTGTTCTTGCGTCTAAATAGTTTGTAGTAAACCCAATTTGGTTATTTACCACAATATGAATTGTACCTCCTGTCCCATATCCTTTGAGTCCAGCCATCTGTACAATTTCATAAGGCAAACCTTGACCGGCAATTGCGGCATCTCCGTGCACAATAATAGGTAAGACTTTATCGGTATTTCCATTAAATCTATTTTCCAATTTTGCACGTGTAATCCCTTCCACTACGGCCCCTACCGTTTCAAGATGTGAAGGGTTAGGTGCAATATTCATATTAATTTGCTTCCCAGTATCGGTAATTCGCTTTGAAGTCCATCCCAAATGGTATTTTACATCTCCATCAAAAACAACTTCTTCGTAATCTTTTCCGTCAAACTCACTAAAAATATCTTTACTTGACTTTCCGAAAATATTGGTCAAAGTATTTAACCTTCCCCTGTGCGCCATTCCCATCACAAATTCTTCTACACCTTGATTAGCTGCTGCCTCTACAATAGCATCCAAAGCCGGGATTAAAGACTCTCCACCCTCTAGGGAGAAGCGTTTCTGTCCAACATATTTGGTGTGTAAAAAATTCTCGAAACTTACTGCCTGATTAAGTTTTTTTAGAATGTGTTTCTTTTGTTCTTCCGAAAAATTAGGGTGGTTATCATTAACATTCAAGCGTTGCTGAATCCAATTTACTTTTTCTGGATTTCGAATATACATATATTCAATCCCAATAGAATCACAGTAGATGTTTTGTAAATGCTTAATGATGGTCTGCAGAGAACTTGGGCCTATCCCCATAATTTCTCCTGCGTTAAACACTGTTGACAAATCGCCTTGAGACAATCCGAAATTTTCTATGTCTAAAGAAGGAGTGTATTTTCTTCGGTCACGAACCGGGTTAGTCTTTGTAAACAAATGCCCTCGAGTTCGGTATCCATCTATCAATTTTACGACACGAAATTCTTTTTGCACCTTTTCGGGTACTTCAATTTGTGTCTCGATAATTTGAGTTTCAACAGTTTCAGTAGCACTGTTTTCCATTCCGAAATCAAACCCTTGAAAAAAAGCTCTCCAACTAGGCTCTACACTATCTGGCTGCTGTAGATATTGATCATATAGTTCTGCAAAATATGCAGTGTGTGCAGCGTTTAAAAACGAATATTTATCCATGCAATGGTTTGATACTAAAATCCTAGGGTCAAAATTACAACTTTTGCCTAAAATGGGTCTTTATTTCTTAAAAAATACACACCCTTAACTTTAAATTTTTCATTAATGAAAAAGATTGCTAAAAAGGAAAAAACTTTTACTAAAAGCTGATTTTATTAAAGAACATTTTAATACCTTTTTCGACATGTTTGCACTCATTGATTGTAATAATTTTTACGCCTCCTGTGAGCGGGTATTTCAACCCCAGTGGGAAGGAAAACCTGTTGTCATTCTTTCCAATAATGACGGTTGTGTCATTGCGCGAAGCAATGAGGCCAAAGCCTTAGGAATTCCCATGGGTGCTCCTGCCTTTCAATATAAGCAGCAATTTAAACAACAAGGAATTAAAGTATTTTCATCCAACTACCCACTATATGGAGACATGAGTAATCGGGTGATGACTATACTAGAAAAATACAGTCCCAACTTAGAGGTTTACAGTATTGATGAAGCTTTTTTACAGTTCAAAGGTTTTGATTTATTTGATCTAGAACAAGAAGGACACCGAATGCGTAAGCAAGTACGCCAATGGACCGGAATTCCTGTTTCTGTAGGGATGGCACACACAAAAGCCTTAGCCAAAATTGCAAATAAAATTGCAAAAAAATTTGCGTCTCGTACTCGAGGGGTTTATTGCATTGACACCGAAGAAAAAAGAATCAAGGCATTAAAGTGGACTGAAATTGGAGATGTGTGGGGTGTTGGAAGACAGCATCGAAAACGTCTGGAAGCCATGGGAGTTACCAACGCTTTAGATTTTACACTACTCCCTGACGACTGGGTGCGGAAACACATGAGTATCTTAGGCTTACGCTTAAAGAAAGACTTATTGGGTATTCCTACCATACAATTGGAAGAAATTATTCCCCGAAAAAAGGGAATTGCCACTACGCGAAGTTTTGAAAAAACCTTGACACATTTTTCAGATTTAGAAGAGCGTATCTCCACTTTTGCTACAAGCTGTGCAGAAAAAATGCGGAAACAACAAAGCAGTTGCAATGCGCTTTTAGTTTTTGTGAGGAGTGATCCCCACAAAAAAGGAAGCATCCCTTATCGAAATAGCTGCGTACTACCTCTACCCTATGCAACCAATTCAAGTATTACCCTGAGCAAATACGCAGTCATGGGCTTGAAGAAAATATTCAAAGAGGACGTTCACTACAAAAAGGCAGGAGTAATGATCATGGGACTGGTTCCCACAGAAGAACGCCAGCTGACGCTTTTTCAAAGTAATAACGAAAAACATTTGGCTGTCATGCAGAGCTTGGACAAAATTCACAAACGCTTTGGACCGCATCGCATAAAATTAGGGAATCAAGATTTAAAGCGTACTTGGAAAATGAAACAAGAACATTTATCACATCGATTCACCACAGAACTCAATGAAGTCATTATTGTAAAATAATTATGGAGAAACAAAAGTTAGTTTTCTTTCACCCTGATCAAGAGCACAGAAAAAAAATGCATTGGGCACAAGAAGGGATTTCAGCAGGCTTTCCCTCTCCTGCCGACGACTTTAAAGAGTTACGCATCAGCATTGACCAAGAAGTAGTGCGCAACGAGGAAGCTACTTTTTACGCCCGTGTTTCTGGTGAATCCATGCAAGGAGCCGGCTTAGACGATGGGGACTTATTAGTCATTGACCGCAGCCTTGAACCTGCAGACAATAAAATTGCCATCTGTTTTATTGATGGTGAGTTTACCGTAAAACGTCTTAAAGTAACCAAAAACGAAGTACTTCTCATTCCTGAAAACCCCAAATACCAACCCATAAAAATCACCGAGGAAAACGAATTAATTATCTGGGGAGTGGTGACCTATGTGGTGAAAAAATTATGATTTTTCCTCAAACAAATTATCAGGGCCTTCTTCTTTTATAAAAAAGTAATCTCCTGGAGCTTCACAACTTAAAAATCTTACCAAAATTCTTTTATCATTATATTTGATTTAATCAAAATAGCTATAAATGAATAAAATTCGAGTTGGAGTTGTGGGTTTGGGTCGCTTGGGATTTACACACGCAGAAAATATTACTACCACAAAAAACGCTAGCCTAGTTGCCGTATGTAGCCATTCGGAAGAGGAGCTAAAAAAAGCAAAAGAAAAGTTGGGTGTCACCAACTGCTTTACAGATATTATAAAAATGGTGGAAACAATAGACCTAGATGCAGTGATCTTGGTTTCTCCTTCAAATTTTCATTCAGAGCAAAGCATCTATTGCCTACAAAAGGGGCTACATGTTTTTTGTGAAAAACCATTAGCTACCACTATAGACGCCTGTAAAGAAGTTGAGAAAATAGTCGCAGAAAATCCGTCAAAAGTATTTATGCTTGGGTTTATGCGGCGCTATGACCCTTCCTATTTATATGCCAAAAAATGTATTGATGAGGGAAAAATTGGCCGACCTATTCTCTTTAGAGGCTATAGTGTAGATCCTAATTCAGCAATAGAAGGAGCACTAAAATATGCAGCACACAGTCCAGGTCAATTTATAGATATGGCGGTACACGACTTTGATTTAGCACGTTGGTTTCTAAAAGCAGAAGCCACTAGCATTTATGCCATAGGTGGATGTTATCTTCATCAGGAATACAAACAGTATGATGATGGAGATAATGTTTCGGCACTTCTGAAATTTGAAAATGAGGCTATGGCTTTCATCTTTGCGGGTCGCACTGCTGCGCATGGTTATAATGTAGAAACCGAAATTGTAGGTACCCACGCCACCCTCAGAATTGGATCAGTACCACAGAAAAATTTAGTGGAAATACTTGATGAGGATGGGGTAAGAAAAGAATGTTCTCAATCGTTTAATGAACGTTTTGAAGTTGCTTTCAAAAATGAAATTCAGGAATTCATCGCCTGTATTGTAGAAGAGCGACATCCAGAAATCAGCGCACATGATGGAACACAAGCTTCATATATTGCAGAAATGGCAACTGAATCATTTAAAAATAATATCTTAATTAACTTATGAAATTGATCAACATTGGTATTGTAGGAATGGGAAGAATTGGGAAAATACATCTTTCCAATATTACACGATTTATTCCCCAAGCAGAAGTTGTTGCTGTTGCACATGCCAATGCAGAAGCGCAAGTATATGCCAAGCAATTTGGGGTGACTCAATTTTATGATGAAATTGAAGGTCTATTGGAAAAATCTGAGATTGACGCTATTATCATTGCCTCCCCCACTGCTTTTCACGCCTCACATATTAAACTCTGTATTGAGGCTAAAAAAGCCATTTTCTGTGAAAAACCCATGGATCTTTCTTTGTCTGTTGTGCAAGAAGTGGTTTCCCTTGTTGAATCCAGCAAAGTGCATTTCATGATTGCTTTTAATCGGAGATTTGATCCCAGCTTTTTAAAAGTAAAAGAAAAAATTACTAATGACAGCATTGGCACGCCTCATCTGATCAATATAACCAGTAGAGATCCTGGGCCTCCCCCTTTAGAATACATAAAAACTTCTGGAGGACTCTTTTTAGATATGGCAATACATGATTTTGATATGGCTTGCCATTTAATGGACGATGAAGTAGAAAGTGTTTATGCAAGTGCGACTGTTTTTGGTGCTGCTGCTATTGAAGAATTAGGAGATATTGATACCGCAATTACCACACTTACTTTCAAAAAAGGGGGAATGGCCTGTATCAATAACAGTCGTAATTCAAGTTATGGTTACGATCAGCGAGTTGAAGTTTTTGGAAGTAAAGGAATGACAGGAGCAAACAATAAAACCTTAGACAAGCATTATAGTGCCGATGAATCAGGTTTTCACACTCCCGTACTACTGGACTTTTTTTTAGAACGCTATGCAGACTCCTACAGAATAGAATTAATAGCCTTTATTGAAAGTTTTATACAACAAACATCCTCCCCAATCAGTGCAAGTGAGGGTCTAAAAAGTATGCTGATTAGCTTGGCTGCGAAAAAATCTATCCAAGAAAAAAGGGTAGTTACCTTAACAGAAATGATGAATTAAAAACAGACTATGACAACCTTAATAACCTTTATTGCTTACACGGCTTTTGTTGCTTTTTACTCTTGGTATAAATTAAGGAAAGAAAACCTCAGTTCCCAAGACGGTTATTTTTTAGGGGGAAGAAGTCTCACGGGAGTTGTGATTGCAGGTTCCATGTTATTGACCAATATCTCTACCGAGCATCTGATTGGGATGAATGGTTCTTCTTATAAAAATGGATTTATCATTATCGCTTGGGAAGTAACCTCAGCACTTGCACTCATCGTTGCTGCAGTATATTTTGTACCCAAATATTTAAAAATGGGATTGACGACCATACCACAATATTTGGAGCAGCGTTTTGATAAAACCACCCGAACCCTAGTGGCGTTTTTCTTGATGATCTCATTTGTGGTCACCTTGTTACCTATTGTATTATATACTGGAGCTATTAATTTAGAAAGTATTTTTAATGTGTCAGAAGTCCTAGGTGTTTCTCAAGAACAAGGAATCACAATTACCGTAATTGGCATTGGTTTATTGGGTTCGCTATATGCAATTGTGGGAGGATTAAAAGCTGTTGCTGTTTCAGATACAATCAATGGATATGGTCTATTGATTGGAGGCTTGGCGGTGCCTTGTATTGCTTTAGCAAGCATTGGTGAAGGAAATCTTTGGACGGGTTTAAAAACAGTTTATAATCATGCGCCAGAAAAATTTAATGTAGTGGGGGCTTCTGATTCTATCCTTCCTTTTGGTGTGCTTTTTACAGGCTTGATCATCAATCAACTTTATTTTTGGAGTATGAACCAGACCATCATCCAACGTGCCTTAGGTGCTAAAAGCTTAGTAGAAGCCCAAAAGGGACTTCTCTACACTGGGGTATTAAAAATTTTAGTTCCCTTAATCATCATCCTCCCTGGTGTCATTGGATTTTATTATTATGGCGATTCGCTTTATGAAAATCAGGACATGATTTATCCAGAGCTCATCAAAAAAGTATTCCCGGTTGGATTGATCGGCCTTTTTGCAGCTATAGTAATGGGAGCCGTTTTAAGCACCTTCAATAGTGTTCTAAATAGTGCTGCTACTATCTTTAGTATTGATATTTATAAAGGTATTTTTGAAAAAAACTGCACTGATAAAAAGTTAGTTCAAGTAGGGAAAATTACCTCAACAGTACTCGCTTTTTTTGCGATTCTAGTCGCTCCTTTTGTTGCTAATGCTCCGGATGGGCTTTATCAACTTCTACAGCAGTTGAATGGTATTTTCTTTATCCCTATTGCTTCCATTATGTTGGCAGGATTTTTCACAAAAAGTATTTCTGCTACTGCAGCTAAGGCCGCTTTGATCAGTGGTCTAAGCTTCTACATACTCACTACTTTTATCTTCCCAATAGACATTCATTTTGTGCATATTTGGGGGATTGAATTTGTGTTAAATGTAGCGGTGATGTTTGGAATTTCTTATTGGTATCCACAATCTCAAAAAGAATGGGAAGCACAACCCCCTTTATTAGACTTAAAAACTTGGAAATACACCACACCCTTTTCAATCAGCCTTTGTGTAATTACCCTTTTGATTTATGTGTTGTTGGGAAGTTGAAATGTCTCTTACTCCATCAATACTTTATGAAAGACCTTAGCCAAGAAAGTAGCCAGTTGTTCACTAGTTAAATTAATATCGGAAGTATGGGTAGCTAAAAAAAGTTCGGGAGGAGCGCCTACCAGCATAAAACTTAAAAGAAGAAATTCGTATTTCTCGTTAAAATCCTTAATTCGTTTAGAAGATTTTAAATCTCTGATTAAGTCTTTGACTATGGTTTTAATGATTTCACTTTGATAAGAACTTTGGCGAATGTGTGCCTGATTAATCACATGAAAATTGATCATTTGAGAAGAACCTATGAAGTCAAAATAACTTTTGAAAGTGGAATAGAGATAATCATAAACTGAAGTTGATTTAGCTCTATTGGCTTTAATCTCGATTTGAATATTCTCATTCATTTGAGAAATTATGGCGTCAAAAAGAGAACTTACATCTGGAAAATAATTATAAAAAGTTCCGCGAGCTATCCCACTTTGTTCGACAATATCAGCTACGGTAGTTTTTTCTAACCCTTGAACGGAAAACAACTTTAGTGCCTCCTCTAATAAGCGTGCACGAACCTGAATTTTTAGTGATTCGCGTTTACCAATAAGCTCTGTTCCTGATTTCATATCATTACAAACGTTCGAAAACACCTGCGATACCTTGCCCACCCCCTACACATGCGGTAACCATGCCATATCGTTGTTTACGTCGTTGCATTTCGTCCATCAATTGTATACTTAGTTTTGCACCTGTACAGCCTAATGGGTGGCCCAATGCTATAGCACCTCCGTTTACATTTACGGTTTCTGGATCTAATCCAGCTTCTTGAATAACTGCTAATGCTTGAGCACCGAAGGCTTCATTCAATTCGGTTTGTTCAATGGCATTCAAACTTAAACCCGCTTGTTTCAATGCTTTTGGAATAGCAACACAAGGACCGATTCCCATATACAATGGATCTACCCCCCCTACAGCACAAGCTACCAAACGAGCAATGGGTTGTAAGTTTAATTGTTTTACCATCTCTTCACTCACTACTAAAGTAAATGCGGCTCCGTCGGAAGTTTGTGAAGCATTCCCTGCAGTTATAATCCCTTTTACTTTAAATGCGGGTCTGAGTTTTGCCAAGCCTTCTAAACTAGTATCTCTTCTGACTCCCTCATCCATTGCAACCGTATGTGTTTTAGCTACACGTTTTCCGTCGGCCACAAAAACCTCTTCTACATCAATGGGTACAATTTGATCTTTAAATTTATCGGAGTCTATGGCTTCTGCCGCTTTCTTGTGTGACTCAAAAGAAAAGAGATCGGCTGCCTCTCGTGTAATACCATATTTTGCTGCAACCGCCTCTGCAGTGGCTCCCATGCCCACGTGATAATTTAAATTTTCAAGATTCGCTTTATAACTTGGTGCAAGTTTATATCCTGTCATAGGCAACATACTCATGCTCTCTGCTCCTCCTGCAATATAAATGTGTCCAAAACCAGCCTTTATTTTTCCTACTGCTTGAGCTATGGCTTCTAGTCCTGACGCACAGTAACGGTTAATTGTGATGCCGGGCACTTCTTTACCCAAAGCTCTAGCCGCAATCAAACGACCTACTTGAAGTCCTTGTTCTCCCTCTGGATTTGCACAACCCACAATTACATCATCTACAGATTTTGGATCCACCTCAGGAACTGCATTCATTAAATGTTTAATGACATCTACTGCTAAATCATCTGAGCGATAGTTTTTGAATCCTCCTCTTTTTGCTTTCCCTACAGCAGACCTGTAGCCTTTGATTATATATGCTTCCATGATTTAGTTTCTTAAAGGTTTATTATTCATTAGCAGGTATTGAATACGGTCTAGGGTTTTTTGATTTCCTAAAAGACTTAAAAATCCTTCTCTTTCTATATCCAACAAATATTGTTCGCTTACTTTTTGAGCACTGGTTAAATCTCCTCCGCAGATGACATAAGCAATTTTACGTGCAATCTCTACATCATAATCTGACATATACTCCCCTAGTCGGAATTCATTGATCGCTGAGTATAAAACACTCATTCCTCCTCTTCCTAGGACTTCAATATCTTCACGAACCGAAGGAGGCATGTAGTTTTCTGATAATTGCAAAACCTTGTCTTTTGCCAATCCAATATTCATTGGAGTATTGACACTAACAAAATCTCGATCTTTTTTCAAATAATTTAGATCATAAGCCTCGTAAGCTGAAGTGGAAACTGCAGCTGTAGCAATTGTCTTAAAGTAATTTATTAGTGTTGGTGATTGAACATCACCTTCAAAAAAGTCATCACTTGCACGAACGGCAAACTCTTTGGTTCCCCCTCCACCAGGCAATAACCCAACACCTACTTCTACCAGTCCTATGTATGATTCTGCAGCATAAATCCCTGCATCACAGTGCATGGCTATCTCACAACCACCTCCAAAGACATATCCTTGGGTAGCCACTACTACTGGAATTTTGGAGGTACGAATTCTCATGTTAATTTGCTGAAAATCATTTATCATTTGATTTAGTGGATCAAATTGTTTCTGCATAGCTAACATTCCAACATTCATCAAATTGGCTCCAACAGAAAATTGTTTCCCATTATTTCCAATGACTATACCTTTCCAGCTGCCCTCTTCTGCAATGCGAATCACCTCATCCATGGCCTTTCCAATTCCTTCGCCAATCGCATTACTTTTGCTTGTAAATTCAAGGCATAATACTCCATCTCCAATATCATGAACAGTACATTCACTATTTTTAATCACGGGAGCATTCTCACGATAACTATCTAGAATAATAAAGGCCTCAGAACCAGGGACCGCCTCAAATTTCTTGGACTCAATATTAAAATATTTCTTTTGTCCTTTTTCATATTTATAAAACGTACTTTCTCCTGTCGCTTTTAAATCCAGTATCCATTGAGGTACAGTTTCACCAACTGCTTGAACCAATTCAATTCCTTTGTCTAAACCGATTAAATCCCAATATTCAAAAGGACCATAATCCCAAACATAACCTGTACGCATGGCATCATCTACAGGAAAATATTGATCTGATATTTCTGGGACCCGTTGTGAACTGTAGGCGAATAATGCTCCAAAATACTCCTTAAAAAAATGATGCTCTTTACTATCTCCTTCAACTAAATACTGGAGCCTCTTATTCATCAACTCCATCCCTTTCGCCATTTTGATAATCTCCATTTTGGGGCGAATTGAAGGCTCGTATTCTAAGCTCTCAAGGTTTAAAACATTAATGATTGATTTTCCTTTTTCATCTTTCTTTGAAGTCTTTTCATAAAATCCTTTACCCGTTTTATTGCCCAAAAAATTATGCTCCAAAAGAAAGTTCATAAACTTTGGCATTGGACGCTCTTTTAGTTTATCCACATAGCGGTCTCCTTTGACATTTTGAATCACAAAACGACTCACCTTATCACTCGTATCCAAACCTACTAAATCTTGTAATCTAAAAGTGGCAGTATTCGGTCTACCGATTAAGGTTCCTGTCAAAGCATCTACCTCCTCTACTCTAAAATTATATTTCTCTGTAAGAATAGTCATTTCTGAACCTGACATCACGCCAATTCTATTTCCTATAAAAGCAGGGGTATCTTTACACAAAACTGTCTGCTTTCCTAATCCTACTTTACCAAACTCCATAAAGAAGTCCGTTACATCCATAAGAGTACTTGGTGTTGGAATAACCTCCAATAAACGTAAATATCTTGGGGGATTAAAAAAGTGTGTTCCGCAAAAATGAGCCTTAAAATCATCTGAACATTTTTCTGCCAACAAGTGAATTGGAATACTTGAAGTATTAGAACTCACCAAGCTATTGACCTTTCTTATAGAATCAACTTTTTGAAGAATCTGTTGCTTAATATCCAAACGTTCAACTACCACTTCAATTATCCAGTCGGCGTCCTTTATTTTTTCAAAATCATCTTCAAAATTTCCAGTTGAAATTCTTGAAACAAACGATTTTTTATATAAAGATGCAGGTTTTGATTTAACTGCATTTTGCAAAGCACCATTTACAATACTATTGCGAAGTTTTGGATCCTTTAGTTGAGCTCCTTCAAGAGTTGAAGGGACAATATCCAACATTAAAACTTCCATTCCAATATTAGCTAAATGACATGCAATGCCTGATCCCATTACGCCAGAACCTAGAACTGCTACTTTTTTAAGTCGGTACTTCATGAATTTATATTTTGAATGTCTAAACTAATAAAAAAAATGACATCGTGTCATTTATTTTTATATTTTTGAAAAAAACAAACCTATGAGTCTTGATAATATGATTTCCCAATTTGAAAAAAGAGCAGCAACGGCAGCACCAATTGGCGGTACTTTAAAATTTGAAGTAGATGGAATGGGCATCTTAATTGATGGTTCTGGTGAAACAAATACGGTAAAGGCATCAGAAGATGCAGCAGATTGTACTATTAGTTTAACAGCAGAAGTACTTCAGAAACTTAGAGATGGAGAAATCAACCCAATGATGGCAGTCATGGGAGGTCAAATCAAAATAAGCGGAGATATGGGATTGGCCATGAAAGTACAATCCTTGATGGGTTAATTACCAGAACTTTTTGTAAACTATAGTACGTAGCGTATTAGGATATATGCTGCGATAAATCCTTTTATAAATGCGGCCCAAAGTGCGTTGTATACACCCACTTTTGCAACCGCTTTTTCCGCCAGTGCTTTATGCCATTTTAAAAGGTTCATATACTCTATTTTATATTGAACAACTCATATCGCTACCACAGCATTGAGGGGATTTAATCTTTCCCTCACAGCTTCTGCAAATCGAAATCTGTACTACGGTTCCGTCATCTAGAGTTAAATGGTCATTTTCAAGAGCTTTGTCACATTTTGCACAGCTGGCATTTACTGCCATACCGCAAGAATTACATTCGTAAGTTGCCATAGTATGTTTGTTTTATTTAAGATCGAATTTACGTTTTTATTTTAAAAATCCCACTCCATTTTAACAAAGAAAATAGTAACCAAACCCAAGGAGTTAAATGGAGAATAAGATCAAAATAGTCCATTACTTCCATTCCAGTTCCTCCTCCCAAAATCCAACGAAACTTTCCTACAAGATGAGGCTCAGGAGTAAAAGGAGCTAAACCTAAGCTAAGTGAAAAAATAAGGGGGAAAACAAATGGATATCGTTCTTTCATTAAAATAATTCTTTTGTAGTGGGATAAGGAATTTGAATTTGAGTTTCTTTATCTCTAGGCATCTGAGCCTCAACTGAAATCAGATACTCACTCAACAAGGCTATCAATTCGCTGAGTTTTGAGGCTTCTATCGAAGCCAAATTATTCTGCTCACCTATATCATTTGATAAATCATATAATTCATAACGTTGATCTTCATGAAAGTAAATCAACTTCCATTCTCCCTTTCGAATCGCACTAAAACTTCCAATTCCTGGACCTTCAGGGCCCCATTCATTTGGATAATGCCAGTAAAGAGCCCTATCACTTAGATTATTGTTTGATCCGTTCAAAAGAGGTGAAATATTTTTACCATCCACAACTTGAACTGTTTCATAATTTTTTATCCCGGCAATAGATAAAATCGTAGGGAAAAAATCTTCAATAATCACGGGAGTATGTACTGTAGTTTTTGATTTTGTTACCCCAGGCCAATAAGCCAACATTGGCACTCTAATTCCCCCTTCGTAAATTGAACCTTTTCCACTTTTCAAAGGAGCATTATGTGTATGTTTTGCTCCATCCCTAGCAACAGCACTCAATCCACCATTGTCTGACATGAATAAGATAATGGTCTCATTATCAATTTCGGTCTCTTCTACAAAATCAAGCACTGAACCTAAGGCAGCGTCCATACTTTCAATCATTGAGGCATATTTTGCTTCACTATAAGAGAGCCCATTTCTAAGATAAGCTTCAAAATATTTTTCATTCCCCATAAGAGGAGTATGTACAGCATACAAAGACAAATACAAAAAGAAAGATTGATTGGAATCTAAAGGTTTTTTCACTGCCGAAAGAGCTTCTTGAGTCAATGCCTGTGTCAAAAAAGTAGGTGTCCCATGGTATTTTTCTAGCCCAGGAACCGCCCAAACACCTCTACGACTGTCAGCGTTTCCATAATTTTCCATCCCAAGATAGCTTCCAGGAGCACCTGCAGCATGGCCTGCTATATTTACATTAAACCCCAAATTCAGGGGATTCTCTGAAGAATATCCTAAAGCTCCAAAATGTGCTTTTCCAGCATGAATAGTATAATAGCCGTTATCTTTTAATAGTTGTGCTAGAGGAGTTGCGTAAGCTGCCTGCTCAACTTCCTGGTCCGTTGTTACTCCGTTATAATTCCATTCAGGGAAATCTAGTGTAGGATGGTTCAATTCCATAGGTTGCTTTTTATCAGGATAAAGCGTCCAGTTGGTTACGCGATGTCGTGCTGCATTCATTCCTGTAATTAAACTCACCCTAGTAGGTGAGCAAACGGGTGTGCTATATGCATTTGTAAATTTCACTCCTTTTGCTTGAAGACGTTCCATATTGGGGGTCTTATACTTTTCATTTAAGGGGGTTACTTTATCCCAAAAAGGAACGGAGGTATCTTGCCATCCCAAATCATCCACAAAAAACAAAATAATATTAGGCTGCTTGTTTGTCCTATTAAACTGACATGAAATACATCCCAAAATAAAAATCGAGAAAAATAACTTTCTAACCACTACTCAACTTTTAAGTCAGGTGCTTTGTACACACCTAGATTTGATATTAGCGGACTTGATTTTGAATCAGTAATTGAAAAACGTATTGCGGTAATGGAACTCGTTTCAAAACGAATTAACCGCTTATTCCCTATTGTAGCTCCCTTTTCAATTAATTGCCAACCTTCTTCAGTTTTAATTTCAAAAGAAAACGATTTAATTCGTTGCCCTAAAGGGATATACTCCTGAATCATAAAAGTATTTACTAGCTGAGGACTCGGCCACTTCAATTCAAGTTGTGCTGTTTGTACTCCCTCTGGAGCTGCCCAAAAAGACTTTTTATCATCATCACGGATCAATTCTACACCATACCCCTCACGGCTTACAGTGGCGTTTAAAGTTGCAAAGTCAGCAAAATCTTTTTCATACATGGCACTTAAATAAGCTGCAAGTTTTTTTAATTGAGCTTCATCGTTCTCATGAACTAATCCTCTGGTATCTACTGGAAGGTTTAGTAAGAAGGAACTATTTCTCCCAACAGAATTAAAGTAAATATCGACTAAATGTGCTAAGGTTTTGACCTTATCGTCTTCTTCAGGATGATAATACCAACCTGGGCGAATGGACACATCAGACTCCGTAGGAACCCAATGTGTTCCGTTTTCCTGTCCTTTTGCATACTTATCAAATCCAGGCATCCCAGCATAAACACTATCTCTTAAAAGTGGTGACCAAGTGGTATCATAAGCATAGCCCCTCTCATTTCCTACCCAACGAATATCTGGACCAGCATCACTGAAAATAACTGCTTGTGGTTGTAATTCACGAACAAGATTGATCGTAGTAGGCCATCCATAATAACTTCTTTTGTCTACTCTCCGTTCTTCATTGGCCCCTCCATAATATCCATCTCCTCCGTTTGCACCATCAAACCAAACTTCAAATATTGATCCGTAGTTCGTTAACAATTCTCTTAACTGATTTCGATAATAATCTACATATTCGGGCTTTCCATAATCTGGATGATTTCGATCCCAAGGGGAAAGATAGACTCCAAATTTTAACCCAAATTCTTTACATGCCTCTGATAAATCTTCAATTAAATCGCCTTTTCCATCTTTCCAAGGGGAATTTTTTACTGAATGCTCTGAGAAAGCACTGGGCCATAAAGCAAATCCATCATGATGTTTTGCTGTAATAATCAAACCTTTCATCCCCGATTCTTTGGCAACTCTTGCCCATTGACGCGCGTCCAATGCAGAAGGATTAAACTGTGAGGGTTTTTCATCTCCAAAGCCCCATTCTTTATTAGTGAACGTATTCATATTAAAATGAATAAAACCATAGTATTCTAATTCTTGCCAAGCTAATTGATGTTCATTTGGCAGCGGTCCCACTGGAACTATCGGTTTAATTTCTTTAGTACAAGAAGTGACCAGAAGTAGCATTACTATGCTCATCTTCACTAAATTAAGATATTTCATATTTTTATTTTGTTTTAAATTTTGGATCCACAAACTCCCATTCTCTTATGTGGGGATGTCTATGGGCAATTTTATGTAACGAATCCATTCTACTAACTATTTTAGGATGTTGTGATGCCACATCTAATCTTTCTTTTGGATCCGTTTCTAAGTTGTATAATTCCCATCTTGCATCAGGATTTGTTTTTATATCTATTTTCACTCCTTTCCATTCCTCGATCCGTAATGCGATTTGACCTCTCTTTTCTGGATACTCAAAATAGATATACTCATGAGTTTTTTTCTGCAGTTTTCCCAAAAGTTCTGGTAGTATCGAAATCCCATCTGGAGATGACTGTTCTTGCTCGCAAAGTTCAGCGAAAGTATTAAACATATCCCAATGCCCTGAAATCAAATCGGACCTAGACCCTGACTTAATTTTATTTTTCCAATAAGCAATAAAGGGAATTCGAATTCCTCCTTCATACACATCCATTTTCAAACCCCTGAGTCCTGCAGCACTATCAAAAAATTCAGCATCAACACCTCCTGCAAAGGTGGGACCATTATCACTTGAAAATAGAATCAACGTATTCTCCTCCTGCCCACGTGCTTTTACAGTTTCCCATATTTTACCTACTTCACTATCCAAATGAGTGATCATGGCAGCATAAGCTGCTTTAGGATATTGATGAGCAGTATATCCCTTTTTTCCTAAATAAGGTTCCTCTTTAAATTCAGTTCGATATTCATCTACTAAAGAATCAGGAATTTGAAGTGAAACATGTGGAATTGGGGAAGGATAATAAAGAAAAAAAGGTTTGTCTAGAGCCGTTGTGTCAAGAAATTCAACGGCTTTATCCAGCATTCGATCTGGTGCATAATCTTTCCCCTTAAACTGGTCAAAGGCCCTTTGATTATTTCCCGATTCAATTGGGTTGTGAACCAAAAAATACTCATTGTTTAAATCTACTTTTTCATCATTTTCCCATAAGTGTGTTGGATAATAATTATGTGCTTGTTTTTGATCTAGGTATCCATAATAATAGTCAAAACCCTGAAGTAAAGGGCTTCCTGTAGTACCCTGCATTCCTAATCCCCATTTTCCAATCATTGCAGTCTGATAACCTGCCTTTTTTAGCATTTTAGCCAAAGTGGGAGTACTTTCTGGAATAGGCATTTGCCCACCTTCCGTGGCATCAGAAAACTGACCTAACTCATAATTTCCCCTAATATAAGCATGACCTGCGTGATTTCCAGTCAAAAACATATAGCGAGAAGGTGCACAAACTGGCGCTCCCGTGTAATGCTGGGTAAAACGCATTCCTTGGGCTGCAAGACGATCTAAATTTGGAGTTTTAATTTTTTCTTGTCCATATGAACCTAATTCACCATAACCTAAATCATCTGCTAAAATGTATATAATATTGGGATGTTGTGGGGTGTTAATATCAACATTCGAACAGCCCAATAGAAAGATTCCCCAAAAAAAAATGACAACTATTCTCATTTTAAATTTTTATAAAAATTCGTTTCTGAAATAACCAATAACAAACATACCAAAGAAAAAATAATACAAGAAATCCCAAGGTAAAACTTGCTAACCATGGAGAAAAACCTCCGAGGAGTGAATTGGTGAAGGGTTTAATTACTTTCATAAATAGCTCTGCTCCACCTACAGAGGCAAAGAGATAAATAAACAAAGGGTTTACTCCAACTACAGTAAACACTAAAGTTTTTTTAAGGTAAGACTTAATATCAATTACCCAATAGCAAATTATTAAACTCAAAAGAGTCCATGCTCCAGACAAGAAAATAAATGAGGTGGTTGAAATCCGTTTAATAACTGGAGTAAACATGCTTGAAACGTAGCCTACTATAAAACAAATAATCCCAGCAAGAACAAGACGTTTAATCTTTTCGTTTGGGGCAGAAGAACTCATCAACAATTGTCCTGCCATCAGACCCCAAATGGTATGTGCTGTTGTAGGCACAGCATTAAAAGCAGCCCAATGCCCTCCGTATTCATAACCCGAAATGAAGATATTAAACCAAGCTCCAAAATTTTGTCCTGCCAAAAAAGCTTGATCAAATCCCACAACAGGAAAAAAACGATAGAGTAAATCTGAAGCTAAAATGAAAAATAAAGCAACTAGAGCTTGTACCAACGGTGTTTTTTTAATTAATAAAAAAGCAACTAAATAGGTCAAAGAAAGCTGTGCTAAAACATTGTCAAATTGAAAAATAATCTTCTCAGGTCCAATACAATAAAGAGCCCAACCCATGAACAATAAAAGAAAAGAACGCCGAAAAGCATGATTTCTAATTTGTTTTTCTGAGTCACCCTTTTTTAATCTATTGGCATAAGAAAAGGGAATTGATACTCCCACAATGAACATAAAAAAAGGTTGAATTAGATCCCAAAAATGTAATCCTTCCCAATCTGCATGGTGGAAAAGAAAATCTGACATCGCGGTAATCACTGGATTTCCAGTGTTCATTAGTGTCCCAAAAAGATGGGAAAATTCTGCTATTAACAAAAACATTACCACTCCTCTGAAAAAATCCAAGGAATGTAAACGTTGATTTATTGGGGCGGTTGGATTCATTTTATTTCTATTTGAATTACTGTATCGATTGGGTCTTTTGAAAGATTGGAAACATCAATTACCAATCCAAATTTATCATTCCTAAATGAAAGATTTTTCTTTGATTTCAAATCGCTTATGCTCTTAATTTTAACAGGCACCTCATCAATATGAATCACATTGAGCTCAGGATTTAAAAGATGTAGGTAAACCGTTTTTCCTTTTTGGGTTGAAACAAAATCATCATTTGGAGCTATGGGTCCTTTCCGTGTTCCATATATGGTAGCTCCATTTTGTTTTAGCCAAGTTCCCATCGCACGAAGAGACGCTTGATGTTCCGGCTGAATTTTTCCATTAGGCATGGGACCAACATTCAACAACATATTACTTCCATAACCTGCTGCTTTTATAAGGTAGTGGATCAATTCTTTATCTGATTTATGTTTGCGATCTTGTAGATTAAATCCCCAAGATCCGTTAATGGTTTCACATACTTCAAGGGGTACACTTCCAATTTGATCTGCTGCTGTTCCCCAGCCTGTAGTGTTTTTTCCAGGCAGGTCTTTTTCAAACATCTGAAAATCTTCTCCGTCAATTACACCAATATGATGGTTGTTTCCAATTAGGGCTTGTGGCTGTAGATCATGTATCATTTTGTAAATTTCATCATAATGCCAATCTACTTTTAAAGCACCAAAGGCTTTACCATCCCATTCTTTTTGATCCCAGTGACCGTCAAACCAAATACCACCAATATCTCCATAATTGGTCAACAATTCCTTGAGTTGTGCTTTCATAAACACGATATAATTTTCCCATTCTCCCTCACCTCTTCCAGGGATTCCATTGCCAGTTCTTCCCCTAGGGAAATAATCATCTCGATTCCAATCCAATAATGAATAATAAAAAAACAACTTTACTCCTTGCTTTCGACACTCATCTGCCAATTCCTTCAAGACGTCTTTTCCATAGGGGGTGGCATCTACAATATCATACTCGGTAACCTTGCTGTCAAACATTGAAAAACCATCATGATGTCGACTTGTTATGGTTATATAATTCATCCCAGCTTCCTTCACCAAAGCGACCCATTCTTTGGGATCAAAATCAATAGGATTGAAAAAATTGGGTAATTTTTCATATTCATCAATGGCAATGTTTTGATTGTGCATCACCCATTCCCCGTCACCCAAAAGGCTATACACTCCCCAATGCACAAACATTCCAAATTTATCTTCTTGAAAAGAAACCCTTGCAGCAAGATTTTCATCACTTGGAGAATATTTTTGAGCGGTTAAGTTAGCTACACATAACACACAAAACAAAGCAAAAGTTTGCATTGATCTTTTTAAATAACACATAGGTAGATTGTTAAATTCAGTTAAGTACTAGAAATGTAATTAATTCTCTTAAAGATAAGAAAAAATAGTAATTTTAATAAAAAACACTATTTATGAAACCCTATGTATCACTCCCCTCTTTAATTCTATTCTTTTTAATAACCACCTCTTCTTTTGCACAAGATTGGCCTAATTTTAAGGAATTTAAAGAGGCAAATATTGAGCTTTCTTCTCTTAAAAATGACGAAAAGCGTGTCGTTTTTATGGGAAACTCCATCACCATTGGTTGGTTGCAAACCAATCCGAGCTTTTTTGAGGGAAAGCCCTATGTAAATAGAGGTATTAGCGGACAAACCACACCTCAAATGTTAGTTCGCTTTCGTGCTGATGTTATCGATATTCAGGCCGCTGCTGTTGTTATTCTAGCAGGAACCAATGACATTGCAGGAAACACTGGTCCCTCAACTCTAGAGATGATTTTAGACAATATTAAATCCATGACTGAAATTGCGCAAGCCAACGGTGTAAAAGTGATTTTATGTTCCGTTTTACCCGCCTATGATTATCCTTGGAGACCCGGCCTTGAACCAAATATTAAAATTCCCAAACTGAATGCAATGATCAAAGAGTATGCAGAAGCTAGCCAAGTGCACTATTTGGATTATTTCAATGCTCTTGACGATGGAAACAACGGAATCATCGCAGACTACACTTATGATGGAGTTCATTTAACTTCAAAAGGATATCAAGTAATGGAACCAATGGTAGAAAAAGCATTAAAAAGTGTTTTAAATAACTAGGTGAAAAAATCTACATAGCTACTTTTCTTTTTGCACCATTGACATTCTAGAAATTCACAAGACCATTTCAAGATGGAATATAGGGGTGACATCTTATTCGAAGCCAGCAAGAAACATAAAAAAACCCACCTTAAGGTGGGTTTAATACTACTTGGATTGTCTTAAGATTTAGTAAAGGGAACTTTTACACGAAAGGTATCCCATCCCATGTGTAAATGTAGCCCATCTTTGACACCTTCAAAAGCCATAGAAAATGCCTCAATAGAATCTCCACTTTCAGTAAGGGGAACATTAACACGTACAACATCCAAATCTTCATTGTAAGAGTACGCACCCCAAACATGAGTTGCTTTGTTGACAATTACTGTCATCTCCTCACCGTTAGGTATTGCATAGAGCGTATATGATCCAGCAGCAACCTCAGTTCCACCAATGGTCATAGGAACATAAAGGGTTAGCTCTGTTGCTTCATTTGCACCCATTCGCCATATTTTTCCATCTGGCGCTAAAGTATTGATATCACGTCCTTTTAATTGTGGACGACTGTATAAAACGCGAGCCAATTTATCAGGTTTACGATTGCTGGTCGGATATTCAATCATATCCAAAGGACTTTTATCAAGACCTTTAAATTCTTGAGCTTGAATGCTTCCAAATGAAAGAAGAAACATTAAGGAAAGTACAATTATGTTTTTCATAATATATTTTTTTAAGTTGAAACGAATATAGGAAAGAAGAGTTTTATTTTCTGTTAAATTTTATTTTTTAAACAAAAAAGTTGCCTGTACAGGATGATGATCTGAAGCCCAAGTTCCCTTTTCAGTTCTTACCCATATGTGATTTGCGGTTTTAAATTGAAATCCTCTATAAAAGATATAATCAATTCGATCATTCCCTGTTTCGTCCTTATTAAAACCCGTAAATGTTCCGTAATTTTTTTCGCTTGGAGTTAAGGATGCCAATACATCTTGAAAAGAGTTCTGTAAAATTTTTACAGGTAGAGTTTCTGGCGTTAAATTGAGGTCTCCTGTAATTAAAACAGGCAATCCCATATCATTCAGCTTTTTTATTTTTTTTAAAATCAACTTAACAGATTCTTCACGTGCGCTATCTCCTCGGTGATCAAAGTGTGTATTAAAAACCCAAAACTGTTTCCCATTTTTAATATGTTCAAAACGAGCATAAGTACAGATCCTTTCCAGAGCTGCATCCCAGCCAACAGAAATTTCATCCGGAGTTTCAGAAAGCCAAAAAGTACTCGTCTCTACTATTTTTAACTTTTTAAAATTATATACTATTGGACTGAACTCTCCCTTGATTTTTCCATCTTCACGACCAACTCCTGTGTAAGAAAATTCTTTTAGTTCTTTGTTCAAATACTGTAATTGGTGATCTAAAACTTCTTGCATTCCAATCACATCTGAGCCAGATTCTTTTAGATAACTTACTACTTTCTCTTTTCTTAAATCCCATCGATTGACTCCATCATCGGGATTATCGTAACGGATGTTATATGAAATGACGGTAATCTCATCGTGAACATCGGTAGAAAAAAGAGAACTTATAAAAAACAGGAGATAAGAAAGAGTGAACATAAAGTATTATTTAAAATCAGTAGTGTCCAGAGAGAGAATACTCAGAAGGAGAACATTGACGCCTTTTGCTATTGCTTCAGGAGAAGAATATTCATCGGGTGCATGACTTATGCCGTTAACGCTGGGCACAAAAATCATTCCAGTGGGTGTAATGACTGCCATATCCTGAGCATCGTGGCCTGCACCACTAGGCATGGTCTTGTGAGTATATCCTAGTTGGGCTGCATTTTGTCTAATAATTTCTTGAATTCTTGTATCAGTAAGTGCAGGCGCTGCCGTTGCATCCAAAGGAATAAAAGTAAATTCAGTATTTGTTTCTTCACCTATCGCTATGGCCTTTTTGGAGATTTGATTGAATAGTAACGTTATTTTTTTCGCATCCAAATCTCTTAATTCTAAGCTTGCAACAACTTTTCCAGGAATTACATTAGGTGCACCAGGAAAAGCATTGATACGACCCACAGTCCCCACCTGGGCTCCTTCCATTTCAGTAACAATCTCATTTACAGCTAAAACAAATTGTGCGGCTGCTAACATTGCATCTTGCCGGTCATTCATTGGAGTCGTCCCAGCATGGTTGGTTTTTCCAGTAATTTCTACATCCCACCATTTAAGTCCTACTATTCCTTCCACTACTCCAATGTCTATTTTATTTTTATGCAGAATATTACCTTGCTCTATATGCAATTCCAAAAAAGCATGCAGCTCATCTTGAGAACGTTTTACCTCCATTACTTTTTCAGGATTTCCTCCAAGCCTCAAAATACCTTCACCATTCGTATATCCTGATGCTGTTTTTCCTTCAAGAGTTTCCAGATCTATTTTTCCAGCAATAGCCCTTGAACCAAATATAGCTCCTTCCTCATTTGAGAAAATAATGAGTTCCAGAGGATGAGCAGTTTCTATCTTATTTTCAATAAGCGTTTCCAAAACCTCAATGGCACCAATAACACCTACATCACCATCATAATGCCCCCCATTTGGAACAGCATCGATGTGAGAACCAAAAGCGATCGGTTTTAGGTCGGGGTTTTTTCCAGCTTTTCTTGCAAGCAAATTTCCTGCTGCATCAACGGTAACATCTAGTCCTAATTCAGTTAAATAAGCGGTCAGATAAGCCCTTGCTTCAAGATCATAATCACTAAATGCAACACGATCATTTCCTCCTTTGTCATTCATTCCAAATAGAGAAAGACGCTTGAGTTGTAGCTCTATTCGCTCCTCATCTATCTTAAAGGAAGTTTGTTGGGACCATGAACTTGTGGGAAGGACAAATAGCGAAAAAGTAAAATGTAGTATAAACGTATTTTTAAAATATTTTTTTAGCCTCATGGTTAATTGGAATGTAGAAATTGAAAAATCAAGATAGTAAATAATTGACTCAATGTGTTTGAACATAATAATATATTCTCAATTAAAATCTAACAGCATTCTTATCTCCTCTATTTTTTTGTAATTTCACTTTAAATAAAAACTATTCTATCTTGAAACACTTTAATTACCTTCTGTTTTTACTATTCTCCTTTTCCATTGCTACAGGCCAACAAGGAAAAGTCATGGATCATCTTACGCTCCCAAGTAAAATTTTAAAAGGAGATCGAAATTTCGCAATCTACCTTCCCCCTGACTACGACCATTCAAGCAGAAGTTACCCCGTTTTATATTTACTTCATGGCTACACAGATGACCACACAGGATGGGTTCAATTTGGAGAAGTAAAACACATTGCCGATAAAGCAATCAATGAAGGAAGTGCAACTCCTATGATCATTATTATGCCAGATGCAGATACTGGTCTTCCGGGATATACTAATTCCATCAGTGGAAAATGGAATTACGAAGATTTCTTTTTTAATGAACTCATGCCTCATGTGGAGGATCGCTTTAGAATTAAAAAAAATAAACGTTACCGCGCTATAGCAGGTTTGTCTATGGGTGGGGGTGGAAGTTTTTTGTATGCTCTCCACCGTCCTGATTTATTTTCTTCTGCAGCTCCATTAAGCGCTTGGATGGGTCCAAAAAACCTCGAAGAAATGAATGACTTTGCCACCAGAGAAAATATAAAATTTAACGAAGCTGATCTTGAGCCTTTTTTAAAGCAAAATAATCCGTTAGAATTAATTGATTCAATGTCACAAGAGTCACTTAATTCCGTAAGATGGTACATAGACTGTGGAGACGATGACTTTTTATATGAGGGCAATAGTATGATGCACATTAAAATGCGTGACAAACAAGTAAATCATGAATTTAGAATTCGAGATGGAGGGCACACATGGGACTACTGGAGAACAGCGCTTCCTACTGTTCTAAGTTTTATTTCTAAAGGATTTCATCAATAACTGAGTATTCTATGAATTCCTTTATAAATAAGAGCCTCATTTTGCCTCTTCTTGTTCTATTTAGTTGCTCAAACGATATGCTTGAAACCACAAATGATGGAACAAATGAAATTGAGATTTTTGATGGCCCAACCCTCTCTAAAATACGAATCGATACCGATGGAGTTTCTATAGTAGATGAACCAAAAATTTCTGCTCGTTTAGAAATTTTAGAGGAGGATGAAGTAGTTGAAGCGCATCAAATAGGGATCGAAATTCGTGGTTCTAGCTCACAAATGTTCGATAAAAAATCCTATGGTTTTGAAACTTGGGATGAAAATGGTGAAGACTTGAATGTCGAATTAGCTGGCTTTCCTGAAGAAGAAGACTGGATTTTATATGGTCCCTATAGTGACAAGTCTTTACTTAGAAATGTTATAATTTACGAATTATCCAATGAAATGGGGCAATATGCAAGTCGTACTGCTTTATACAATCTTGAAATAAATGATGTGTTTTTAGGCACTTATGTTTTAATGGAAAAAATAAAGCGTGACAAAAACAGAGTAGCCATAAGTAAGAATAAAGAAGAAGACATCACAGGTGGATACATTTTAAAAATTGATAAACCAACTGGAGATGGAGATTGGTATGATGAAAGCATCGCTTTTGGCTCACAATACAGCACAGAAGGAATCACCACAACTACTCCAAAAATCTCATTCCTATATGAATATCCAGACTCTGATGACATCAATACAGACCAGAAGCAATATATTCAGAATTACATCCACGCTTTTGAAACAGCTCTGACTTCAGAAGATTTTACTTCCAGCGAATTGGGGTACAGACAATATATCGATGTTGATAGTTTTATTGATTTTTTCATTCTCAACGAGATCTCTAAAAATCCTGATGGCTTTAGGCTTAGCACTTTCATGCACAAAGACAAAGGAGAAAAATTAAAAATGGGTCCAATATGGGATTTTAACATTGCCTTTGGAAACGTAGATTACTGTAATGGTGATTCAAGTAACGGATGGGCTCATCGCTTCAATGATATCTGTCCCAACGACACTTGGCTAGTTCCTTTTTGGTGGAATCGTTTTTTAGAAGATCCCGAATTTGTATCTGCTTTGCAACTAAGATGGAATTCACTTCGTTCGGACATACTCGTTACGGAAAAGATACTCTCACGTGTGGAGGAACTAAAATCAGAACTTGAAAACAAAAATGCCATTAATCGTAATTTTGGAAAATGGCTAATTTTAGGGAAATACATTTGGCCAAACGCTTTTGTTGGAGACAGTTATACCAGTGAAGTAAATTATCTTAAAGACTGGACCAGTGAAAGATTAAGCTGGATGGATCAGGCGATTAATAGCCTGTAAAAATTAAGCCTAGAAGAAATTAAAGTTAATTCAATTAAAGACTATTTACCAATGAAAAGAAGATCATTTATTAATTCAAGTATTGCTGGTACGCTAGGGGTAGTGGGTTTGTCAAGCTTTAATTCAATCCCATTGTTTGGCCAACAAAATATAAAAATAACAATTACTCCATGGACATTGATGCGAACGGGCTATGGGCAGAAAGACCCCCTTGGGATTGATGTTTTTGATTATCCTGCCGTAGCCAAGTCTTTGGGTTTTGACTATATAGATCATGAAATGTTTCATTTTCCCCCAAACTTAAAAGAAGAACAACTTCAAAGAATGCTTGATAATATGAAATCTGCTGGAGTTAAAAGTGCTGTTATGCTTACTGGAGGTGTTGGTGATATAGGGGATGCAAATCCTGTTAAAAGAAAGAAAGCAATCGAGACTTACAAATATTGGGTGGATGTAGCTGCGACCCTAGGATGCAAAGCAATACGAAATGTTTGTGGTGAATTTATCACTATCCCTCATGAAGAAAAATTAAAATATGCCCTAGAAGGTGTCAGTGAATTAGGAACTTATGCCGCAAGCAAGAATTTAGACCTATTGATTGAAAATCACAACGGCTACTCTTCAGATCCAGAATGGATGATCGCTTTGATGGAGGGTGTAAACCAAAAAAATGTGGGTGTGTTGGGAGATTTCACCAATTGGACTTTGGAACGAAATCCAGATACCTTTTATCCTGATCCATATAAAGGGATAGAATTACTTGCACCCTACATCCGTGCTGTCAGCGCTAAATCATCTGATTTTACTCAAGAGGGAGAGGAAGTCACTACAAATTACCAAAAGATGTTTGATATTCTGAAGAAAGCACCTGACTTTGAATTTGCTGGTGTAGAGTTTTTTGGGGAGGCCCTTCCTAGAAATCAAGGAGCTATTCAAACAAAAAGATTAATTGAAAAAGTTTTATAAAAAGCTTCTATAAGATATCTTTACAGACGATTCCAACCATGGATCTAAACAAAATTTTATGAAATTTAAACTTCTATTTTTAAGCTTTTTTGTCTTATCAAGCTCAACTTTTTTTGCACAGCAAACCATAGATAAAAAAGTCGACGACTTACTCTCCAAGATGACCCTTAAAGAAAAAATAGGTCAAATGAATCAATACAATGGATTCTGGAATGTTACAGGCCCTGTTCCTAAAGGAGGTGACTCCAAAGTCAAATACGATCATCTTGCCAATGGATGGGTAGGCTCTATGCTGAACATAACTGGCGTAAGAGAAGTAAGAGAAGTTCAAAAAATAGCAGTTGAAAATTCTCGCTTAGGCATCCCTTTGATAATTGGATTTGATTTAATTCATGGGTACAAAACTGTGTTTCCCATACCACTTGCTGAAGCAGCTAGTTGGGATTTAGAGGCCATACGTTTATCTGCTGCCATGGCCGCAAAAGAAGCCTCTGCGGCTGGAATTAATTGGACATTTGCCCCTATGATCGATATCACTCGAGATGCACGCTGGGGTCGTGTAATGGAAGGTGCTGGAGAAGACCCATACTTAGGAAGTTTAGTCGCCAGAGCAAGAGTCGAAGGTTTTCAAGGTAAAGATTTAGGATCCCCCTATACCATTGCTGCAACTGCAAAACATTTTGCGGCTTATGGTTTTGTTGAGGCTGGAAAAGAATACAATACGGTTGATATAGGTTTAAATACACTCCACAATATTGTTCTCCCTCCATTTAAGGCAGCAGCTGATGCTGGTATCAAAACCTTTATGAATTCGTTCAATGATTTAAATGGAATTCCCGCGACTGCAGATGCTTATCTTCAAAGAGACTTATTAAAAGAGGAATGGAACTTTGATGGATTTGTCGTCTCTGATTGGGGCTCCATCAGAGAGATGATTGCTCATGGCTATGCAGAAAACCAAAAGCATGCTGGAGAATTAGCTCTATTAGGAGGCTCTGACATGGACATGGAATCATCTATCTACATCTATGAACTCGAAAAACTTGTTCAAGAAAATAAAGTTTCAGAAGCGCATATTGACGATGCAGTTAAAAGAATACTAAAAGTTAAATTTGAATTAGGCCTTTTTGATGATCCCTATCTGTATTGTAACGAGGAGATCGAAGCCAAAGTTGTAGGTTCCAAAGAAATCGTTGACGCAACACTTGAAGTTGCAAAAAAATCAATTGTATTACTAAAAAATGAAAATAGAATCCTTCCTCTGAAAAAGAAAGGTGTCAAGATTGGATTAATTGGACCCTTGGCCGCTGATAAAAGTAGTCCTCTAGGAAATTGGAGAATCAGAGCGGACAACAACACAGCCATATCGGTTTTGGAAGGACTAAAAAACTATAAAGGAAATGACCTGAGCTATACTCAAGGTGTAAAGTTGATCAATAAAATTCCTGAAGGGTTCCATGAAGAAGTACAGATTAACACCACAGATAAGACCGGTTTTGATGAAGCCATAGCACTTGCCAAAAAAGTTGAAGTGGTTGTGATGGTTTTGGGTGAACATGGATTTCAGTCTGGGGAAGGAAGAAGTAGAAGTAAAATTGACCTTCCAGGCTTTCAGCAAGAATTACTCGAAAAAGTAGCTGCAGTAAATCCCAACATCGTATTAGTTCTTATGAATGGACGCCCATTAGCCATTAGTTGGGCCGCTGAACATATTCCTGCCATAGTGGAGGCATGGCAGCTGGGAACACAAAGTGGAAATGCCATTGCTCAAGTTTTATATGGAGACTATAATCCAAGCGGTAAATTACCAATGAGTTTTCCAAGAAGCTTAGGTCAAGTACCTATATACTACAACCACAAAAGTACAGGAAGACCGGGTATAGAAGGAGAAGAACCTGGAAGCGTATTTTGGTCACATTATACAGATGAAGAAAACAGTCCCTTATATCCTTTTGGTTTTGGGTTAAGTTATACCACATTTGAATATTCAGCATTTAATTTAAGTGCAACAGAAATGACTGAAAACACTTCAATAGAAGCCTCAGTTGTAGTGAAAAATACTGGAAAAGTAAAAGGCAAAGAAGTTGTACAACTATATATTCAAGATCCCTATGCTAGCGCAACTCGGCCCGTAAAAGAACTCAAAGGTTTTAAAGTAATAGAATTGGAAGCAGGCGAATCGCAAAAGGTCACTTTTAACCTCAAAGAAAAGGATTTAGCTTTTTATAGTGCCAAGCAAAAATGGGAATCAGAACTGGGAACTTTCCACGTCTTTATTGGAACAGATTCAAAGGTTAAACAAAAATTGACCTTTGAACTCAAATAAATATTTCCTTCTTCAACAAAAATAGTTCAATGTTAAAAGCAGTATTATTTGACATGGATGGGGTCATAGTAGACAGTGAACCTCTGCACCATAAAGCGTACAAAAAAATGTTTCAGGAATTTGACATCACTGTTTCAAAAGAGCTCTACGCTACTTTCACCGGAAAAGCAACATTTCCTATTTGTGAGCAAATCTGCGAAGAATTCAACTTGGAGGTTTCTCCTGAAGTATTAGTTGCGTCAAAAAGAAAGCACTTTGTTCCTCTTTTTGAAAACGATGCTGACTTTAGTCTTTTGGAAGGTGTCTTGGATTTAATTAAGAGCTACCATGAAAACGGACTCAACTTGGTGCTCGCATCCTCAGCATCTATGGAAAATATCAATCGAATTTTTGAACGCTTTGATTTAGATCAATATTTTACTGCCAAGCTTTCTGGAGCTGAACTAAAGGCTTCTAAACCTCATCCTGAAATATTCATTAACGCTGCTGAAGCCTCTGGCTTTTCAAAGTCAGAATGTATGGTGATTGAAGACTCTACTAATGGAATTATTGCCGCAAAAGCTGCCGGTATTTATTGTGTTGGCTACAATAGTGTGCATTCCAAAAATCAAGACTACAGTCAAGCTGACCTTGTTATTGAGGGATTTAGAGAAATCAGTTACTCCCGTATTATTACTGAATTCGCAAATTAGATATTGGATCAATTTCTGACAACCACTAATCCTCTTTTAGCAAATCACCATTGGAAAAAACATGATTTCCTATTAAACCTAATTTAGAAAAAGTGTTCATTTTTTGGGCAACCCTTTCTGCCTTGATTGGTTTGTAATTTGCTGGTAATAAAAATGAAAAGAGAGGCATTAATATCTTCATAATTCGTTCTCCAAAGCGAAATTCTTTTCGTTTACCTAACAAAAGTGAAGGTCTTAAAATAAGAGCTGAAGGGAGTTTTAACTCAAAAATGTCTCGTTCAATTTCCCCTTTAAGTCTTAAATAAAAGCTGGAACTTAACGCATCAGCACCCCCAGAGGATATCAATAAAAATTGTGGAATTTTCAATCCTAGGCAACACTTTGCAAGACGTAAATTGATGTCATAATCAATAGCTCTATAAGCCTCTTTATCTCCACCCACATTGGCTTGTGTTGTTCCAATCGCAGAAAAAACAACGGTACTATTACGGATACAATTTTCTATTTCTTTGGTATCTAAAAAATCAATAGAATACAAAGCAATTTTTTCATGCTGTTTAGAAATATCCTTTCTTGTCACTAAATTAATTTGAGAAATACTGTCATCCTTGATTAGCTCATCAATCAAAAAAGCTCCAATTAAACCTGTGGCACCAAAAACAGTTACTTGTTTTTTCATTTTATAAAGATCATAAATAAAATCTATTATTAAAAATATAGGGGACATTAACGAAAAAGTTTTAAGTAATCAAATTGCAACCTTTTTGAATTGAATTACGTCTTTATGGAAAAGAAGAAATAAAACATTCATTAAATGCTAAAAATTAGGTAAAGCTGTGTACACTATTTGTAACAATTTATCTTTTATCGTGTCTTGAAGATAATCTAAGCACCCATGGTTAAAACTTTTATATTAAACATTTTTCTTGTCCTTGCAGTATCTCCTGCAATGGCACAGAATAGCATCAGTGGAATTGTTACGGATAAGAACGAGGTGCCTATTCCCTTTGCGAATATCATTCTTCTCCAAAAAGGAAACGAGTCCTATGTTAAAGGAGCCGTTTCTGATGACAATGGGGTTTATTTCTTTGAAGAGATAGCAGAGGGAACTTATCAAATTGAAGTCTCTGTTTTAGGTTTCAAGATAAAAAAAACCGAAGCATTTGAATTAGTTGAAAATACTGTTTTTGATTTCACACTAGAAGAAGAGGCCCAAAGTTTGGACGAAGTTATTGTAAAAAGTCAACGTCCTGTAATTCGACAAACTGCCGAAAAATTAGTGGTAGACCTAGAAAACTCGGAATTAATAAATACCAATTTACAAGATGTAATGAGGAAAGTCCCCGGTGTTTTGGTTACTAACAACGGAATTTCTATAGCGGGAAACAGAGGCGTTAGAATCTTGATTAATGGAAAAACAACAGCATACATGGACATTCAAACACTGCTTCGTGATTTTCCAGCCGATAATATTGCAAAAATTGAAGTGGTAGAACAACCTGGAGCCGAATATGAAGCCTCAGGCTCGGGAGCTATTATTAATATTATTTTAAAGAAAAACGTTCGCTTAGGTACACATGGAACGCTCAGTTCGTGGGTAGGAGAAGATCAAGGTGTAGAATACGGAACAGGTGTTTCTATTGCCAGTTATAAAAATAAATTAAATTGGCAAGGAAGTGTTAACCAGTCAAGACCTACCTGGAGAGATGATTTGTTTTTGGTAAGAAAAGTAGGAAATGAAACCTATGACCAAGAAACAATAGAGCCTTACAATCCAAGCAATCTTAGACTAAGTGCAAGCGTAGATTATTATTTAAATACTAGAAATGTTATTGGAATTGGTGGACGCTATAATACACGAAAATCAGACAGAATTGCCTCAAGTAAAACAATAATTTCTACTCCCAACACCACCAATGTATTATTCTCTGAAAATGATTTTAACATAGAACGTTTTGATTTTAATTTAAACCCTTATTACGAATACAAAAATGAAACCGACAAACTACTAGTCGATTTTAATTATATAAATTTCAAAAACAATAATACCAATGTTCTTTCTGATATTGAAGGAAGTACAATTCCTTTTATTAATCAAAAATACATTCAAGAAGGAACTTACACTATTAAAACCTACCGAATAGATTACACAAAAACCTTCTCGGAAAAGCTCTCGTTAAGTTTGGGAACTAGATATGCAGATGTAGATACAGACAATGATTTACAATCGTTTGGTGAAAATGAGAATAACTCTTTTGAATTGAATGAAGATCTAAGTAGTCAATTTTTAATTGATGAAACCATTTTCGCCCTTTACTCCAAAGCCAATGCCTCTATAGGGAAATGGTCTTTCTCTGGTGGAGTTCGTTACGAAGACAGTAATACGGATGGAAATTCCATCTTTATGAAAGACGGAACGCTAAACTCGACGGTGAAAAAACGCCCAATCAAAAAGATATTCCCTAGCGCATCCATCACCAGAGAAATCTCTGAAGTCTTAGGGGCTAACTTATCTTACAGCTATAGAATTCGAAGGCCTTCCTATAGTAGTTTAAATTCTTTTGCAGAATTTTTAGACCCCTACTCTTCCAGCCAAGGAAATCCAAATTTAACTCCTTCTTACACCAATAAATATCAATTCAATTTGACTTATGAGGGGCAGCCCTTTTTTGCCATTGGATATAGTAATACAGAAGATGCCATCTTTGAATTGATTCAGCAGGATAATACCACGGCTCAGATTCGACAAATGGAAGTCAATGTAGAAAATAATGTAAATTGGAATTTCAGATTGTTTGGCCCCTTAAGTTTTATAAAAGGGGTGGATGGATTCACTGGATTTATCGTTATCCATAATGATTTTGCATCCCAAAACTATTCTATTGATTTAAATAAATGGAGTTTAATCTGGTTTACTCAAGCCAGTTATACCTTACCCTATGACATCAATTTTGAAGTAAGTGGAAATTATGGCACAGGGGCACTAGACGAAGGAGTAGATGTAAGTTGGTTTGCTGATTTAGATTTATCCTTTGGAAAAAAGTTTTTAGACGATCAACTCAAAGTAAACTTAGGACTCAGTAAAATATTGAATCGCGGTTTTGTCGGAGTTATCAATTACGGAAATGTGAATGCAGAAGTGGAAAGCAATGGCTCCCGTCAGAATGTCCAACTACGACTAGTCTATAGCTTTGGATCAAAATTCAATAAAAGTAAAACCGATCGAAATGCTACTCAAGAAGAAGAGCGAATACTAGACGAGAATTGATGGAAAATTTTGTTTAAAGATTTCCTTTTTAAGCTTAAATTCTCCTTACATATTATAGACGCCTCCATTGATATCTAAAGTTGCTCCTGTGATAAATCCATCATATTCAGAAGCCAGATAAAGAACTGCTCGAGCTACGTCATCAGCATTTCCTGCACGTCCTATTGGGATACTTGCCGTTGTTGCGGCTGCAGATTCTTTTGTGGTGTGTGTATTGTGAAAGGAAGTTCCTAAAATTAGTCCAGGTGCTACTGCATTCACACGAATTCCTTTAGGACCTAACTCTGTTGAAAGGGCTCTGGTATAAGTAAGGATAGCACCTTTACTTGTTGCATATACTAAGGAACCCGGATGTCCTCCTTTACGTCCGGCGAGTGAAGCTAAATTTACTATACTACTGTTTTCATTCTTTTCCAGATGAGCAGCTGCAGCACGCGTTACATACATCATTGAAGTAAGATTGATATCCATCACTTTTTACCAGAATTCAGCTTCCATTTCATGTAACATTTTCCGAGCAACAAGAGAACCCGCATTGTTGATTAAAATATCCAATCCCCCTAAAGAGGCAACCGTCTCTTCAACCAATGTTTTTGCTTCAGTTTCCTTTGTAAGATCGGCTTGAAGTGCAACTGCTTTTAATCCAACCCCTTGCGCTTCATTTACCAATTGAACCGCTATAGTTTCACTCGAAAAATAGTGAATAGCAACATTGGCACCTGCTGAGATAAAATGTTTAGTAATCGCTTCTCCAATCCCTTGTGCTCCAGCAGTAATGAGTACGTTCTTTCCTTTTAATTTTTGTTCACTTTCCATAGTGTTCTTATCTAGTAATTGATTTTAAATGATTTACACAACTTTTATTTATTCTTAAAAAATGGAACTCTATTTTTAGGATGGAATCAGGGGTTGTTTCCGAACTCTTACCCCCCAATTCATATACTCAATTAATCAAAACTCAACAAGCGTCTTCTGTTGGAGACAAATACAATGTCCTTGCAAATAGCATTGACGCAATTACAAGGTGAAAAGTTTAAACAGTACAATGAAACCTTAATCTTCATGAAGATATCGCGCCTTAAAGAATTTTTTGATTTATATTACATTCAATTCTAATAGATTACATATTATCCTATGATTCCAGAAAACATTGCCTTTCTTTTTGTCTTAGCTTTCTTTTTAATTGTATTTATTCAAAGTGGAATAGATAAGATCGTTGACTACAAGGGGAACTTAACTTTTTTAAAGGGTTTATTCAAAGCCTTTTTCTCACCACCATTAATCACCTTAGCTTTAATTTCAGTAACTATTTTAGAAGTAATTTCTGGCGTATTGTGTTTAATTGGGATAGGTGATTTTATTTTAAACGATTCGAGTTTTATTGGATTACTTGGGCTAATAACAGGATCTTTTGCACTATTGATTCTTCTATTTGGCCAGCGGGTTTCTAAAAATTATGAGGGAGCTAAAACCATTGCTATTTATTTTATCCTAGCAATGATCGGTATTGTTTTAGCTTAGTGGAGCTTTAGAAGATTTTTATAAAGCATTCTGGGCCTAATTGCTTAAAAATCGGTGTACTTTTATCAAATATTTTATTCCATTCGTTTTATAAATGGCCAAATTACCGAAAGAATATCAGTTTTTAGACTTATCCGATTACGGACGTACACCTGGACATTGGATTGCTAGTAAACTCAAGAATACTAAGCTTACTGCTATTCACGTAACCACAATGTTCATAATCACTGGATTAGCAGCAATTGGATTTTTATTAAATGGTTACTTTATAACCGCCGCCATCCTAATACTATTAAAATCTATTTTGGATGCTGCAGATGGGGAGTTAGCGCGTTTAAAAAAAACACCTTCTTATGTTGGACGCTATTATGATTCAATAGCTGACCTATTGCTCAACTTTTGTTTCTTATTGAGCTTTTGGTATATCACTGAGATTTCCTTTATCTATATGTTGATCGCTTTTTTTGGGATTCAACTTCAAGGGACACTTTATAATTACTATTATGTGATTTTACGTAATGCTGTACAAGGAGATTCGACCAGTCGTATTTTTGAAAACTCCACACCAAAATCTTTCCCGGGGGAAAGTCAAGCCAGTGTATCGCTATTTTACACCCTTTACAATGTTTTGTATATCTGTTTTGATAAGTGTATGTACTATATGGATAAAGATGCAAGCTATAGCAAGCCATTCCCAAAATGGTTTATGACACTCATTTCCCTATATGGACTTGGATTTCAGTTATTGCTGATGGCACTAATGTTGGTGTTTGAGCTTCAAAGTTTTGTCATCCCCTTCTTTATCGGTTACACCCTTTTAATGATAGTGTTTATTTGCATACGAAAACTACTGCTAAAGCCGTAAGCAAGCGAAAAGAATCTCTTGATGGTCAGATCCAAACTACCTAATCGTTGACTTGAGAGGTTTCTTTCAAAACGTTTTCCAAATAGGCCAACGCTTTAGATCCCTGAACATCTAATAGTATATCCTCTTTTGTAATGTTTGCAATTTCTTGAGTGACAACCACATTACGGTTGAGCTGCCCAAGCACTAGCTCTTTTTTTACATCCTTTATGATATCCTCTTTACTCTTGTCTGAGTTAAGGATATCAATCAAAATATCGAAATGTTCGGCTTCCCTATCCAATCGATTACAAAGCTGAATTAATTTTTTCGTCGTTTTATTCATCCTCCAAAGATATAAACCTTTTGTTTATCTCAGTATCCCAACAGTAAATAGCTGAGAGAAAATGGACGAAATTTTGAACCAAGCAGCATTGGATTAGAGAATAAAATTTAGCTGTTTTAAGAAAAAATAATAATACGCCAACGTCAACTTTTGGAGAGGTATTGCTAAGGAAAGGAGATTCAACTAATATTATAGAAAACTATGCAGACTAATGGAAGGAAACACCTAGGCAATACAAGCTCAGGTCAAGGATGTGATACTAGAAACGCTTGATTGATTGGTGTTGGGTTTAACGGTATATATAGAGGGTGAAAAACTACAATTCTTCTTTATCAACACCTTGCTTCTTTAGCTCAGAAAGAATACGTTTCTGCATCTCTTGACTCATTAAGATTCTTATGCTACCATTCATAACAAGAGTCATTACTTTATCAATTGAATGGGTTTTGTGACTATAAAGCACCTCAAACTCATAGGTATTTGTTCTTTCGTCTGAGAAGTTGCCCTTAACTAATCTTTGTTCCATTTTGCAGGTTATTAGAAAATTATTCGATTTTTAGATTTATTGATTCGTTGGTCCACCCGTTGAGGTTTCTTGTACCACAGTTTGTGTGCCCTCTCCTAATCGTATTCTCAAAAAGATTTCATGTGTTTTAACACTTTGACCTGCAAGAGAGACATCTGTGGGTGTTTCATAAGCATAACCAACATCGATACCATTCACAATATTTATATAAGTCATAAAAGAAAGGGATGCATTTGTTCGGT
>Ga0209654_1000063_pt1 | contig 106112 bp, 93 predicted proteins | sample SaaInl1SG_22_DNA_FD_184646 | JGI IMG/M metagenome (GOLD analysis project Ga0209654, IMG submission 184646) | Marine microbial communities from expanding oxygen minimum zones in the Saanich Inlet - ESP_161SG_22_DNA (SPAdes) (version 2) | ecosystem: Environmental > Aquatic > Marine > Intertidal... | reverse complement strand
TCGACTTTTGTAGTTAATGATAATTTGGACAAAAGTGCTTCTGGTATAACACCTAATAATTGACTTACAGAAATTTTGTGATCTTTAAATACTGACATAATATATTGATTATCAGATAATAAGATACTAAAATTATCTCATAAAAACAAGACAATAAACTGATAATCAAGCAATTAAAACCAAAACACTGCCCATCATAAAACAAAAAAGTCGGAAGAAAAAAATCTTCCGACCATGACTGAACATTGTTTCACCTTTTTTTTACTACATTTCCATACCTTCGCTGTCGAAATCTCTCTGACGCTCGGGCTTTTTCTTTTGGTTAAATCTGTAAGTAAACGCTAAATTATAGATACGCCCTCCTCTAAATTGTATTTCTTGATATGCGGTAAAAGTTTCTGCATTAATATCATTCCTATAAAACCTTGAGTTAAAAACATCTTGAATATTAAAAGCTATAGAGGCTTTTTCTTTAAATAAGTCCTTGCTTAAAGCTACATTTGTGCCAAATACACCCCTTCTGTTATTTTGAGCATCTTGAGATGGTCCTCTGTAACTTATATTTGTTTGCCAATCTATGGCATAAGGTAAAGTAATTTTATTATTTATTCTTGCGGTCCAAGTCAAATTATCTGCACTCAAATCTATACCTTCAAAACTACCTTCACGCTCAAATCTAAAAATATTAAAATCTGTATTTACGCGCCATTTTCTTGATGGACTGTAATTAAGGTTAAACTCAAAACCATACCGGCGGTCTTCCCCCAGATTTACTGGCCCACGTTCTATTACTGGAAATTCTTCGCCATCTACAATTACAGTTTGCCCCGTTCTTCTACTTACAAAAGTCATTATGTCTTTAGAGCTTGCGTAATATATGGATGATGAAATGGTTACTTTGTTTAATCTGTTTAAATATCCCAATTCAAAAGTGCCTGCAAAGGTAGGGTTTAAATCAGGGTTTCCTTGAAAAACGTTTGTAACACTAGAGCGAGAAGGGAAGGGGTTAAGCATAAAACCTCGTGGTCTTCGTATTCGTCTGTTATACCCTAAGCTAAAACTCTGTGTTTCGCTAACCTCATAATTAAAATTCACCGTCGGGAATAATCCATCTATTTTTTTTCTATTAAAATCTCCTGTTGTTGGTTGATCTAAGGTAATTCGTGTATTTTCCATACGCAGTCCCAATAAATATGAGAAGTTCCCAATTTTACTTCCAAATTGCGCATAAGCAGCTGTGATGTATTGCTTAAAATTAAAAACGTTCGTTAGATTTCTATTTATTTCGAAAGCTCCAGAATTTAGATTTAGAAACGAGACTTCAAAATCAGTAGATCGGGTAGTGAAATCGCCTCTATATCCAATCTCGAATTGACTTTTTTCTCCTATAGGAACAACATAATCTGTTTGTAATAAAATATTTTGCTGGTCTTCTAAAGTATTCACTATTTCAGAATCTATACCATTAACGTTAATGAGTGAACTTATGTTTGCATCACTATCTTCGTATTGAAAATCGGCAGATAGTTTATGATCTGATTTCTCAAAATTTTTGGTAAAGTTTAGCGCATATTGAATGGTTTTATTATCCTCTTTCTCTGGGTCGAGTCTAAAACTTTCACTTGTAGTATTATTAATCTTATTGAACTGCGCAAGGCTATTAACAGAGTTATTTAGGTTGTCACTATTTCTATAAACAACTGAGCCAATAAGTGATGCTGAATCGTTTATATACCATTCTATTCCAGTGTTTGTTGTTAAGCCTTTTCTGTTATCGGTCCAGTTACGTCTTTCATTTAAATCGGGTGTATTTATATCAAAATAACTTACATCGTTATACCATTTCCCAAGACGCTCCCTGTCATTATAGGCAGTAGTATTAAAAATATTTATATTCCCCGTAAGATAGTTTATATTTCCGTTAATGCCATAAGTTTCCGGATGACCTATATTAGTTGTAACAGAACCGTTAAGTCCCTGAAGTTTACTTCTCCTTAATATAATATTCAAAATACCAGCTGTACCCTCGGCTTCGTATCGTGCTGATGGCGATGTAACTACTTCGACTTTTTCGATAGCTTCAGCAGGTAATTGCTGTAATGCTTCGGCAGAATTAAGCCCAACTAAACCAGAAGGTTTTCCATTTATTAAGATTCTAACATTGTCGTTACCTCTCAAAGCAACGGTACCTTCAGCATCAACCGAAACGGATGGTACATTGTCTAGTACATCACTAACGGTTCCTCCACTTACGGTTAAATCTTTTCCAACATTATAAATCTTTTTATCTAAACGAACCTCTACAGTGGTTTTTTCAGCAATTATTTCTACCGCCTCAAGGGTTTCTGTATCTAGTTCTAAGTTAAAAGTACCAATATTTTCAGATGCCGTAATATTTTTATCTGGAATGGTAATGGTTTTAAACGAAATGTATTCTATTGAAATATCGTAAACACCAATATTTACAGGGATGTTAAAATTTCCATCCAAGTCTGTTATACCTCCAGTTTCAATTTTATTTAAACTTTTATTAAAAAATGAAACTGTAGCATATTCAAGAGGTTGCTTAGTTTCTTTATCTAATACTTTACCTGAAATCTCAACCTCTTTTTGAGCAAAAATGCTAAAGGAAATGAGAGATAGACATAAGAAGAATTTTACTTTTTGCATTTCACCAACTAATTTTTCTGCGAAATTAGAGGTTCATTATGCCTGTTTCGGTTAAAAGTATGTTAAAAGAAGTTTAGAGCGTATCTAAATAATATCTAAAATAAGAGAAGGGGGTCGACCAATAATCGCTTTATTTCCATTAATAACAATGGGGCGCTCTATTAATTTAGGATATTTTACCATAGCATCAATAATGTCATCATTGTTCAAGTTCTTACCCTTGAAGTCTGATTTCCATATAGCTTCATTTTTTCTGACTAATTCTACGGGTTGTATGCCTAATAATTGAATAATTTCAGCTAATTCTGATTTTGATGGACTGTCTTCTAAATATTTAACAATTTGAAATTCTTTTCCAGAATTTTCTAGTATTTCTAGACCTTCACGAGATTTTCTACAACGGTTATTATGATAAATTTTAATCATTAAGAGTAATGTTAAATGGTTTTAATTCTGAAATCAGTTGCTCAGGATTTTTAAATTGAATACCATGTATTCCTAGGCCATTGGCCGCTTCAATATTTCTCAAGTTATCATCTATAAAAACAGCTTTTTGAGCTTTTATATTATAGCGATTCAAAGTAATTTCAAAAATTTCTTTGTGCGGTTTTCTAGTCTTTTCTTCTCCAGAAACTACTATGCCCTCAAACCACGTTAAAAACTCAAATCTTTTAAGAGCTATAGGAAACGTTTCAGCACTCCAGTTTGTAAGTGCCACCACTTTATATCTTCCATCGTTTACTAAATTTTTTAAAACTTCTACAGTTTCATGTATGGCATTGCCTAACATGTTTTCCCAGTCGCCATAATACATTCTAATGTAGGTTTCGTATTTTGGAAATTGCTCCACTAAATCTTCAGTAGCTTTATACAGAGGATAACCAGCATCTTGATTTTCATTCCAAGCCATGGTACAAATATTATCTAGAAACCATTGCATTCTTTCTCTATCTCCGTTAAAAGCATCTAAAAAAACGTATTCTGGATTCCAATCAATTAGGACACCGCCTAAATCAAAAATTATGGTGTCTATTTGCGTCATAATTGATTGTTGTCTTCTGTTTTTTGCCCCATCATCATTAAATATGCTTTTAAAAACGAATCTATATTGCCATCCATAACGGCATCCACATTTCCAGTTTCGTGGCTAGTTCTTACATCTTTAACCAATTTATAGGGATGCATTACATAATTACGTATTTGGCTGCCCCATTCAATTTTCATTTTGCCAGCTTCAATATCATCTCTTTGAGATAATTGTTTTTGTAGCTCAATTTCATATAATTGCGACTTTAACATTTGCATTGCCCTTGCTCTATTATCATGTTGAGATCGAGTTTCGGAACACGAGATTTGAATACCCGTAGGTTTATGGGTTAGCTGTACTTTGGTCTCTACCTTATTTACATTTTGGCCACCAGCACCGCTAGATCGGGCTGTTGTAATTTCTATATCAGCAGGATTAATTTCAATCTCAATGGTATCATCAACTAATGGATAAACATAAACCGAGGCAAAACTTGTATGGCGTTTTGCATTACTATCAAAAGGCGAGATACGTACCAAGCGATGCACGCCATTTTCACCTTTTAGCCAACCAAAAGCAAAATCACCCTCAATTTCTAGAGTTACCGTTTTTATGCCAGCTACATCGCCTTCTTGAAAGTTAAGCTCTTTAATTTTAAAGCCACTTTTTTCGGCGTACATTAGGTACATACGCATAAGCATGCTGGCCCAATCGCAGCTTTCGGTACCACCAGCACCTGCGGTTATTTGTAATACCGCGCTTAGACTATCGCCTTCCTCAGACAGCATGTTTCTAAATTCTATATCTTCTAATAAGTCAGCTGCTTTATTGTAGCGGTTCTCTACATCTTCTTGGGTGGCTTCGTCCTCTTTAAAAAATTCGTAAATAACCTCTAAGTCTTCAATAAGGGTTTTTACATCTTTATAGTCTTGTACCCATTTTTTCTTAACACGAAGTGATTTCATTACTGTTTCTGCAGCTTTCGGGTCGTTCCAAAAATTGGGGTCGAAGGTTTGCTCTTCTTCGTTTTGTATTTCTACAAGTTTGGCATCTATGTCAAAGATAGTGCCTAAGTTTGTCAAGGCGGGTATTAAGGTTTTTAATATTATCGGATGTGATCATAGTAGTTTTCTTTAAAACAAAAATATAATAACATTTTAACTATAAAGACTAAATATCAAGTGTTTTATCGAATAAAATTTTTTTAATTTTTTTTTGGTATATTTTTGCCTTGTATTTTATTCTAAATCGCCAGTTTTTTATTTTTTAATTTAAATGCAATGCCCCAATACTTCAACTTGCCTTTATGAGCACAAGTAAAAAAGAACTCTCAATTTTAATTCCTGACGGAGAAAATCACCTTTTAATTTTTATAGTAAACTGTTTGAGTAAGTATAAAAACATTAAAATTTATGTGATTTCTAACAAACGAGTCAGTCAAATGCGTTATTCAAGGTACGTACATAAATATATATACCATGAGCACAGAGATGATATTGGTAATTGGTTAAATAAAATTGACGAAACGGTTAGTAAGTATAACATTGATTTAGTAGTACCTATTTTCGAATATGGTATCGAAGATATTTTAACAAATATTGATGGGTTAAAAAACAAAAATAAACTTTGTCTACTTCCTAGTTTATCTAGTTTACTAATTGCAGGAAACAAGGGGGATTTATATGAATATTTAGTTGATTTTGGGTTTTCATGCCCTAATAGTTTTATCGTTAAATCAGGTCAAAACGTTATTGATGCTCATAACTTGAATTTTCCATTGATAGCTAAACCTGTTAAGGGCTTCGGAGGAGGAACTGGGTTTTATGTATTGAAATCAGAAAGCGAATTGAATGGGCTATTTTCGAAGACTAATTTTGATTATGATTTTATTATACAAGAATTTATTGAAGGATATGATATTTGCGCTAATGTGTTATGTATAGAGGGGGAGGTGAAAGCATTTAGTCTACAAAAGGAAATTGAGTTACCAAAAAAACGGTTTGCACCGCAACTCGGTATTCAGTTCGTTGATGACGAGGAACTGCTTGATATAGCTAAAACGTTAATGAAACAACTCAATTGGTCTGGTATTGCTAATATAGATTTTAGATATGATGCCAATAAAAAGGATTTTAAGATTATTGAAATAAACCCAAGGTTTTGGTACAATGTTGAAGCATCAGCTCTGGCAAATATAAATTTTCCTTTTTTGCTTTGTAAGGCTAGTTTAAATGGTGATTTAAAAGAAGAACAAGCGGAATTGAAGAAGATATTGAGTCTAAAAGGGTTGGCAAAAACGCTTTCCATAAATCCAATGGGAATTTTTAAATTTCGATTTATATTACAAAACACACCATTAGTTTTTATTTTGAAAGATCCTATTCCAACTATTTATAAATTTGTGTGGCGAACAAAGAATTTGATTTTATTGAGAACAAAGAACTTTTTGAGAGTGCAAAAAAACTCGTAAAGGAATTTAAACTGGTCGGGAGTTGCAAATATAGATTGGAGATATGACGAGAAACGAAAAAATTTCAAAGTCATAGAGGTAAACCCGCGATTTTGGTTAGGAACCGATGCATCTTTAATTGTAGGTGTAAATTTTCCGTACTTGTACTGTCTTTCTTCATTAGGTTACCAAATAAATCACAAAAAAACAACTAATGTGTCTTATTTGAGTCTAGAAGGTTTGGTAAAACGTTAAAAAAAATCCTCTTTTTATATTTAACTTATCAAATGTATACAAGTATTCACCTATTCGATTTATTTTAAGAGATCCAATGCTCATAATTTATAAAACATTCTTAACCTTGAGTGGTAGAGGTAATTAACAGGTAGGTATATCCAGTTATAGAATGATATTCTTAATAGCATTTCGCGAACACTTTCTTTTGATTTGGAAGGTGGTATTTTGGGAAAATGGGACGTTAAAGCATGAGACAATAAGGTAGGAAGTAAAAAAAAGACCTAACATAGTTTTAACTATGTTAGGTCTTTTACTTAGTACTAATATTTATTTAATTACTAGTATCCGTATTTACAGTATTTATAATAGTAATAGCAAATCCAGTGTCTATAACATTTTGTTGGTTCTGGTTTTACGTATTCACAAAGTTCACCTCCATGAGTACTTGTTCCACTTACTACATTAAATACACCTTTCTCATAACCTGGACCGATATTTAAGTAGCAATTAGTTTTAATTTTAGTGTAATAACAATTTCCAATATAGATATAAATATATTTACCAAAAGATCCATCTTGGTTTACACCCTCAATTGTAAATTCTTCACCGGGCTGTAAAACTTGATCAAAAACTTTCACGCCATAGCAGGTGTTTTCTTTTCTTTGGTAAATTCTTACTCGTTTAGCGTAATGCCAATCGAATTCCATGGTTAGTTCATCAACATCTCCTTCACAATCTTCACATTCTTTTTCCTTAGCAGGAACCTCTTTAGTGATTATAATGGATTGTTTTCCTTCCGGTACTAAAATAATACCAAGTTTCTCTCCACAACCAGGAACAAAACCAGCGCCATTAGCCATTGCTAAATCAACTAGTTCAGCAGCTTTTGCGACGTTGTATGGGTCAGAATTCCAATTACCAACAGGATCGGTTAAATAGGTGCATTCTTGACATACCGAATCATCAACAAGCTTCCAAATAGCATACTGTATGTGGCCAAATGTGTAGTTACCACCATTAGGGCTTTCAGTACCTATTATAGATTGGTTAAGTAACCAGTTCACTTTATCGAAATTCTCAGGTTTTTCAAATTTCCCTTCAGGAAGGTCTCCTAAACTAGAATATACTGAAAAAGAAAAAGGACCTTCAACATTTAAACTTAAATCTTGATCTACACACCAAGCAGGAATGTCAGTTCCAGCTAGATTAGTATCAAGAATTTCTAAATCAAAGTAAGCATCCACACCAGGTTTTGCTGTAGTTGTTGCGGTTAGAGTTTCCGGAAGGCTAGCAACCAAACCATCAATATCCGCTTCACATTCAGTTGATTGTGATTTACTAGCAGTACTAAATGTTAATTCGGTATTGTTAGTGGGGCGTTTAATTAAAATTTCACTTTCAGCGGTCATTTGAAGTGCATCATCGCCTTCATCAATTCCGGCTACTTCAACTTCAGATGATAAAATTTCAGACTCTGCAGCAATTTCTGCTTCGATGGCCGTTTGGTTCTGTCCTTCTGCTTCGGTGCTTTCGTTCTGACAGGAAAAGAACATGACTACCACACCAAGCAGTAATAATAGATTTTTTTTCATAATTAAAGGATTTGTGTTTATCAGATTAATAGTTAACAAATGTAAATGTATTAAAGGATGTATCTCTCCTATTAAATTTTTGTTAAAAGAAATATTTTTTCGATTAATAGATGAAACCTAAAATTTTAGGGTTCAATAGATTAAAAGCCTATTTTTTAGATAAATTGAAAATTTAAAGAGATAAAAATGGTAATCTGCTAATTAATATCATCGTCTTCAATTAGAACTAAGTCACACTTGGAGTTATTTTTAATGCCATTATTGCTTAGGGGTAATTGGGATTGATAGTAAAAACTAGAGATGGTTTTTTGATATAGCTTTTTAGAAATAATAGCTTAATTTTAACGTCTTTAATTATGGTTATGATAGATTTAAGAAGCGATACGGTTACCAAGCCATCAAAAAACATGTTGAAGGCAATGATGCATGCTGAGGTTGGTGATGATGTATTTAGAGAGGATATAACGGTAAATCAATTAGAATCTCGCGTTGCAGATATGTTTGGTAAGGAGCAAGCGCTATTTTTTCCTAGTGGAACAATGGCAAACCAAACAGCGATTAAACTACATACCAATCCGGGTGAACAGGTGATTTGCGACAAGTATGCGCATATATATAATTATGAATCTGGAGGTGCTTCGTTTAACAGTGGCGTTTCTTGCCACTTAATTGATGGAGAACATGGCATGTTTACAGCTGATGATGTAAAAAAAGCCATCAACCCAGATGCATATTATTACAGTAAAACAAGCTTGGTTGAAATTGAAAACACAACAAACAAAGGTGGTGGTGCCTGTTGGGATTTTAATGAGATTTTAAAAATTAAACAGGTATGTAAAGACAACAACCTTGGCTTTCATTTAGATGGTGCGAGGTTATGGAATGCTTTAGTGGCTAAAAATGAAACTACAAAGCAATACGGAGACGTTTTTGATACCATTTCAATTTGTTTCAGTAAAGGTTTAGGATGTCCCGTAGGTTCTATTTTACTAGGGGATAGCAAAATAATGGAAGATGCTATTCGTATTAGGAAGATTTTTGGTGGTAATATGCGTCAAGCAGGTTATTTGGCTGCTGCAGCCTTATATGCTCTAGATAATAATGTTGAGCGTCTTGCTGAGGACCACAATAAAGCAAAAGAAATAGGCGAAGTTTTATGTAATTTATCGATTGTAAAACAGGTAGAACCTATTGAAACCAATATTATCATTTTTGAATTACATGATGATGTTGATGCGGTGCAATTTGAACGGAAACTACGTGATAATGATATTTTAATTATTGGAATGGGCGCAGGAAAACTCAGAATGGTGACTCATTTAGATTACACAAATGAGATGCATCAAAAGTTTTTAAGTGCTATTCAAACTATAGATTGGTAACTAAGATTATTTGAAATTATTATTAGATTTAGATGAATTGTGAAATTTCTTTATTTACTTCTTTTGTATTCATTTACAAAACAGTCATCACAATAATCAGTTAATATTAGTTCATCTTGATTAATTTCAAAAAATTGCCTAAAAGTGTCATCTGATTCACGTATTATCATTTCACGAGATTCATTGTGCATATCTACTGTTTTAATTTTATATTCTAATTTCATAATTAAATTATCATTAGAAAAATATTTCATTGAATCTGATGAGATTACTAGTTTTCTGATTTCACCTGTGTTTTCTGGTGTATATGTAATTCCAGCAAGCCCTCCTGATGATTTAATCCAACTCCATTCACCTACTATAGAAGTATTTATTTCTGAGCCATCTTTTGAGCAACTAATTACAAAAAAACAGAATAAGACTATTAATAATATGTTCTTCATGGTTTTGTGTTTAATTTAAGATGCTATTTTAATAAAAAGGTTGCTTCAAATAAACAATTAATTATTTAAACATATCCATGCCAGGGATGTTTGGCATACCTTCTTTGGCTACAGCTGCAAGTTCAGTTTCATTCACGTTAGTCGCTTTTTCTATAGCTTTATTTAACGTGATGATTAAATAATCTTCAAGTTGCTATTTATCTTCCAGCAATTGGTCGTCAATTTCAATAGCTTTTATAGTCCTGTTGGCTGTTAGTGTAATTCTAAGTTTTCCATCATTACTTTGTTCATCTATCAAAACTGTATCTAGACGTTTTTTAGTTTCTTCTACTTTTTTTTGGGTTTCTTTAAGTTTGCCCATCATATTCATCATATCTCCAAACATATCTTCTTTATTTAAATAAAACGTATGCTACAAAATTATCAAAATACACTGTAATTTTACTTCAAAAATTGTTAAAGTAAAAAAACAACTTCCAATTCTCATCTTTACGCTTATTTTTGTTGTTTTTTATAAAGACTATACGTAAATGCCGAATACTATCAATACTATAAATCCTCCAGTAGCAAAAAAGATTCCTTATAAACTAACTGTTCATAATGATACAAGGATAGATAATTATTATTGGTTAAATAATAGAGAAGATAAAGAGGTGCTAGATTATTTAAATGCTGAAAATGAATATACCAAAGCCATAATGCAGCATACCGAAAGCTTTCAAAAAGAACTCTTTGAAGAAATGAAAGCTAGAATTAAAGAGGATGATACCTCCGTACCTTACAAACTAAATGGGTATTGGTATTTTACGAAATTTGAAACAGGTAAAGATTATCCTATTTATGTTAGAAAAAAAGGACATTTAGAAGCTGCAGAGGAAATTATGTTTGATTGTAATGCTATGGCAAAAAACCATGCGTATTTTAAACTTGGAGGGATTTCTATAAGTCCTGATAACACCATGGCCGCATTTTCAACTGATGTGGTAAGTAGAAGGCAATATACTATTCAGATTAAAAATCTTATTTCTGGTGAAATTTATACAGATGAAATAAAAAACACTACTGGAAGTATTACCTGGGCAAACGATAATAAAACGTTATTCTACACAAAAAAAGATGAAGTGACTTTGCGCTCCCATAAGATTTTTAGGCATGTGCTGGGAACAGACGTAGAAGATGATATAGAGGTGTTTCATGAAGAAGATGAGACGTTTAACACATTCATATACAAAACAAAGTCAAAAAAGTATTTGGTTATAGGTTCATCCAGTACGTTAACCACCGAATACCGCATATTAAATGCCAATACACCTTATGAACCTTTTAAGGTTTTCCAAAAGCGCACACAGGATTTAGAATATTCCATCGCACATTTTAATAATAGTTTTTACATTATTACCAATGGGGACGAATCCATAAATTTTAAGGTTTGCAAAACACCAGAAACAAAAACGAATAAGGAAAACTGGGAAGATATTATTCCTCACAGAAAACATGTTTTGGTTGAGGATATCGAGATATTTAAAGACTACCTAGTTGTTAATGAGCGTGAAAACGGGTTAAACAATATTAGAATTATAAGTTGGGAAGGTAATGAAGATTATTATTTGCCCTTTGATAACGAAACCTATAATGCATATTTAGGCAACAATCCAGACTTTGAAAGCGACACCTTGCGCTATGGTTATAATGGACTCACAAATCCAAGTTCTATAATAGATTACAACTTTAAAACTAAAACAAAAGATATAAAAAAAGAGCAGGAAGTTCTAGGTGGTACTTTTAAAAAAGAAAATTATGAATCTAAACGCATATGGGCCACTGCAAGGGATGGGGTGAAAATTCCAATTTCAATCGTTTATAAAAGGGGTGTTAAGTTAGATGGAAAAAACCCTTTATTACAATATGCCTATGGTTCTTATGGTTCAACTACAGATCCTACTTTTTCTAGCATAAGGTTAAGTTTGTTAGATCGTGGCTTTGTTTATGCGATTAGCCATGTGAGAGGTGGCGAGTATTTAGGAAGAAATTGGTATGAGAATGGGAAATTATTAACTAAGAAAAATACATTTACCGATTTCATAGACTGCTCTAAGCACTTAATTTCTGAAGGATATACATCAAAAAAACATTTATATGCATATGGGGGGTCTGCAGGAGGTTTGTTAATGGGAGCCATCATTAACATGAATCCAGAGTTGTATAATGGGGTTTTAGCAGCAGTACCTTTTGTTGATGTGGTAACTACCATGCTAGACGAAACCATACCTTTAACAACTGGGGAATACGATGAGTGGGGAAATCCGAACAATATTGAGTTTTACAACTACATGAAATCTTATTCACCCTATGACAATGTTGAAGCTAAAGCATATCCAAATATGCTAGTAACTACAGGGCTGCACGATTCCCAAGTGCAATATTGGGAGCCTGCAAAATGGGTAGCTAAACTTAGGGATTTAAAGACCGATACTAATAAATTATTATTGCATACAGATATGGATGCAGGACACGGAGGTGCTTCTGGAAGGTTTGAAAGTTTAAAGGAAGTGGCTCTAGAATATGCTTTTTTATTAGATTTAGAAGATATTAGGCGCTAAAAAAAAAAATCCTTATTTTTGTCCAGTTAAAGTCACCATTTTGATAGTTATCAAAATGATGATAAATTACACTTATGGAACAAACAAATCAAGTTTTTGACAACTTATTAGATTTAATAGGTAATACACCACTTGTTAAGCTTAATAAAATAACTTCAAAACTAAAGGGAAGATTTTACGCTAAGGTAGAATCGTTCAATCCAGGTCAGTCCTCAAAAGACAGAATAGCACTTTACATCATCGAAGAAGCCGAAAGGCAAGGGATTTTAAAACCTGGTGATACTATTATAGAAACTACATCTGGTAATACAGGTTTTAGTTTAGCTATGGTAAGTATCATCAAAGGTTACGATTGTATACTTGCGGTGAGCTCTAAATCTTCAGCAGATAAAATAGATATGCTGAAAACCATGGGTGCAAAGGTTTATGTATGTCCAGCACATGTAAGTGCAGACGACCCTCGTTCGTATTATGAAGTAGCAAAGCGCTTACATGACGAAATGAAAGGCTCTGTGTATATTAACCAATATTTCAATCAATTAAATATTGATGCACATTACGCATCTACTGGCCCTGAAATTTGGAAACAAACAGAAGGAAAGATTACGCATTTGGTGGCCTGCAGTGGCACTGGAGGAACTATTTCTGGTACAGCAAAGTATTTAAAAGAGCAAAACCCTGATGTGAGAATTATTGGTGTTGATGCTTTTGGTTCGGTTATTAAAAAATATCATGAAACCAGAGAATTTGATGAAAAAGAAATCTATCCGTACCGTATTGAAGGCTTGGGTAAAAACTTAATACCAACAGCAACAGATTTTGATGCTATTGACGAATTTGTTAAAGTAACCGATGAAGATAGCGCGCACACTGCTAGAGAAATAGCAAGAACCGAAGGAATGTTTGTAGGCTACACCTCAGGAGCGGCTATACAAGCGATTAAGCAGCTTAGTGCTGAAAAAAGGTTTAAGAAAGATGATTATGTAGTAGTTATATTCCCAGATCATGGGTCGCGATATATGAGTAAGGTTTACTCTGATAAATGGATGAACGATCAAGGCTTTTTTGATAGTATTCATGAAGAAGCTTCGCAATCCATTCAATACATAAAATAGTAAATATTTAAATAATTTTTTGGATAATGGTTTTTTGTTTTATCGCAAAAAACCATTTCTTTTTTTAATTTATATATAATTGAAGGGTAAAAATTGTGCTTAAACCAGTTAAATTTTTAATTTTGCACCACTAACTAAGAACTGAAAACTTCATACCTAAACATAAACGAACCTTTGTTGTGTTCAAAAAAAAGCTATGTTTAATTTAAGTGTATATATGTAATAGTAGATGAAAGATTTATTTGATAAGATTTATAAGGATAAAGGCCCTTTAGGAAAATGGGCTGCTCATGCTGAAGGTTATTTTGTGTTTCCTAAGTTGGAAGGAGAGATTTCTAACAGAATGAAATTCCAAGGTAAAGATGTAATTACTTGGAGTATAAACGATTATCTAGGTTTAGCCAATCATCCTGAAGTAAGAAAGGTAGATGCTGAAGCTGCGGCAGAATATGGTTCTGCTTACCCTATGGGAGCACGCATGATGTCCGGTCACACAAATCTTCATGAACAACTACAAAACGAATTAGCTGCCTTTGTAAAAAAAGAAGCAGCTTATTTACTTAATTTTGGTTACCAGGGTATGGTGTCTACCATAGACGCATTAGTTTCCAAAGATGATATTATTGTTTACGATGTTGATGCGCATGCATGTATAATTGATGGTGTGCGTTTGCACATGGGAAAACGCTTTACGTATAAGCATAACGATGTTGAAAGTTTAGAGAAAAACTTAGAGCGCGCCACAAAAATGGCAGAACAAACCGGAGGAGGTATTTTGGTGATTTCTGAAGGTGTATTTGGAATGAGAGGTGAGCAAGGGCGCTTAAAAGAAATCGTTGAGCTTAAAAAGAAATTCAACTTTAGGCTTTTTGTTGATGATGCGCATGGTTTTGGAACATTAGGTGCAACAGGAGCAGGAGCAGGTGAGGAACAAGGTGTGCAAGACGATATTGATGTCTATTTCGCCACTTTCGCCAAATCTATGGCTAGTACAGGTGCTTTTATAGCTGGAGATCAAGAAATCATTGATTATTTAAAATACAATTTACGTTCTCAAATGTTTGCAAAATCTTTGCAAATGCAATTAGTTAAAGGTGCATTAAAACGCTTGGATATGTTGAGAACAATGCCAGAGTTGAAGGATAATTTATGGAAGATTGTTAATGCCTTACAATCTGGTTTAAAAGAAAGAGGTTTTGATATTGGTACAACGCAAAGTTGTGTAACGCCTGTGTATTTAAAAGGGAGTATTCCTGAGGCTATGGCACTCGTTAAGGATTTGCGTGAGAATTATGGAATATTCTGTTCTATAGTGGTTTATCCAGTAATACCTAAAGGATTAATTCTATTAAGAATGATACCTACCGCTACACATACACTAGAGGATGTTAGGGAAACTTTAGATGCGTTTGACGCTATTAGGGATAGATTGGAAAATGGAACTTACAAACGTTTATCGGCAGCTGTAATGTCTGCCATGGGCGAGTAGTAATTTTATCATAGAAAAACAAAAAAGGTTCTATATCGCATAGAACCTTTTTTGTTTATAATTCTTTTCTGTAGGTTTTTCGTTTTCTAAATACTTCAGGACTGAAGTGTTTCCATATTTTTTGAATGGCTAAATTATCTTCCAATTCTGGCGTTCTATAGCACATTTCAATATTTTTAGCTGTAAAAACATCGTAATATTCATTAAAAATTACAGCGTGTACGCCTTTGTTTTGATAGTCTGGATGAACACCAATAAGGTAAAACATTACATCTTTGGCGTGTTTTCTAGCTTTTAAAAGATGCATAAAGCCAAAAGGAAATAACTTGCCTTTGGCTTTTTGTAGAGCTTTGGCGTAACCTGGCATTACAATAGCAAATGCTATTAATTCGTCGTCCTTATCAACAACAAACTTGATATATTCAGGATTAATGAAGCTGATAAACTTTTTCTTGAAATATTCTTTTTGGATATCGGTTATGGCAACAAAACTGGATAGTGATGCATATGCTTCATTAAACAAATCAAACATTTTATCCGCATAGGGCATAACTTCGCTTGTTTTAGTGAATTTTAATGCCTTTAATTGGTATCTGCGTTTTATGAGTTCTTGGGCCTTAAAAAAAGTTTCAGGATGAACATTAGAAAATGGAAACCTACTTTCTATATAGCCTTTTTCCTTTTTGTAGCCAGCTGCTTCGTAGTGTTTTATGTAATACGGGTAATTGTACCATGTTACCATAGGGGCGACGGCATTATAGCCTTCGTCTATAACACCAACCTTGTCGAGATTAGAAAATCCAACAGGACCTTCCGTATATTCAAGATTATTATCTTTACCTATGTTTTCAACCTTATTAAGAAGTGCTTTTGAGACGTCAAAATCATCAATAAAATCAAACCAGCCAAAACGCATTTTTTTTTGGTCTTGGTTTTTCACTTCCAGCCAATTGATGATTGCAGCAATCCTACCTACAATTTCGTTGTTTTTGTAAGCTAGAAATAAGCGCGCTTCAGCATCATTAAATACAGGGTTTTCGATTTTGTCAAAAGTTTTTAATTCTTGACTTATAATTGGGGGTGTCCAAAATTCAGAATCCTTGTAAAGCTTAAATGGAAATTTTACAAAAGCTTTTAAATCTCGTTTAGAAGTAACCTCTTTTATTGTTATCATATGCACTAACTTAGATGAAATTTATTTATCAAAATCTTCATCTTTTCTTTTTCGTTTCTTAGCTTGCTTTTCTTCAGTATCTAAAGCTTTCTTTCTTTTTTTCTTTTTCTTAGCGCCTTTGCTTCTTAATTTTCTTTCCAATTCATCAGTAGCAGAATTGCCATTATCAATGTTTTTATCCTTGTGAAAATCTAAACGGTAAGAGGCGCCAAGAGTAATGTTTAAAACTGAAGGAGTGTCTTTTGTGTTAAAAGTAACCGCAGTATCTAGTTGAAAGTTTTTGCTCCATAAATATGCCCCGCCAAATCTTAATAGGTTGTCTGCGTAAAAATCACTTTGTATGCCTTGTGTTTCTCCAAAAATAACCCATTGGGGGCTAAAAGAGTGTGTAAGTGTAAGTATGTATGAGAAATCAGATTGGTCCGTTCCAATTCTATCTTTTATCAAATTCATCACAAAAACCCATCCTCCATTAAAGTTGTTTTGCGTTGCTATCATAAATTTAGGGCTAAACCCTTCAATGCCTGGGGCGGTGTATGGGTTGTTTTCAGTGTCGTAGTTTACACCTGCATAAACCGCTACAGCAGGAATAAGTGATTTCCATTTAAAACCACGATTTGCGTTCCAACTGTAAAGATTTGGTTTATCCTCTTCTGCGTTTTTGTAAGGATCGTAAATAAGATATTTAGCGCCTATTGTTAAATATTTGAAGTTAGAACGTTTGTTTTCAGTATTAAATGTTGAAAACAAAGTTCTTGTGTCGTTTTGGTAATTACCTTCAATATTTAGTTCCAGTTCTTCAAAAAGTAAACCGTACCTTGCCGAAAAATCAACGCCAAAGCCCGACACCTCGTATCTTGGTAGTGGTGTTCTTTCTTCTTTAATAAAAAGTGGTCCAACTTCAAATTGTAATACATTAGTGCCAACTGAAAATGCGCTTCTTGACATACCAGGCCTGTTGGAATTTATTACTTCAGTATATTGAGCAAAAAGAGTTGTGCTGACCAATGAAACCAAAATAAAAAACAAGTATTTAATAGTTTTCATAATCAAAGATTTAGGGTGAAGTGTTTTAAGCGCTTTTTGGTTTAGTTGGTTTTCAATAATTTCAAATATAGATATTTTATATTTTTTTTATGTTTTTTCAGGGTTTTTTAAATGGCTATAATTGTATTTTTGTACAAATTATTAGTTATGCAGCAAGAAGCATCGGTTGTAGGTTTGGTTAAAATTATTGGTATTATTCTACTCGTATATTACGGAGTGAAAGTTTTATCTCGTTTACTTGCGCCTTTTCTATTACGATATGTTTCTAAAAAAGCTGAAGAAAAGTTTGGTGGACAGTTTGGGCAACAACGTTATGAAACACCAAAGAAAGAAGGTGAAATCTCCATTGATAAAATGCCAAATCAAAAACAATCAAATAAAGATGTTGGCGATTATGTGGATTACGAAGAAATTGACTAATTTCATGCCTTAGTGTTTTTAACCTTTTTACATGCAGTTTTTATTTAAGAAGTACTTTCCGCATTTGCTAGTTTTATTGGGGTTTGTTGTAATTTCATTAGCTTATTTTAATCCGGTTTTACAAGGAAAACAAATATACCAAAGCGATATTGTTCAATACATTGGTATGTCTAAGCAACAAAAGGACTTTAAGGCCAAAACAGGAGAAGAAACCTATTGGACTAATAGTGCCTTTGCAGGCATGCCAACGTATCAACTAGGTGCAAGATATCCACATAATTATATCAAAAAATTAGATTTAACCTTGCGTTTTCTGCCAAGACCAGCAGATTATTTATTTCTGTATCTATTAAGCTTTTATATTTTGCTTTTAGTGCTAAAAGTAGATTTTAAACTGGCTGCTTTAGGCGCTTTGGCGTTTGGTTTTTCAACCTATTTAATAATTATTCTCGGTGTTGGTCACAATAGTAAAGCACATGCTATCGCTTATATGCCACTGGTGCTCAGTGGTATTCTTTTAGTGTTTCAAAAGCGATATATTCTTGGGTTTCTGCTAACAGCAATTGCTATGGGGTTGGAGTTGGTAGCGAATCATTTTCAAATGACCTACTATTTATTGCTTCTTGTAATAGTTCTAGGCGTTGTGTATTTAATAGATGCATACAAGAAACAAATGCTGCCACATTATTTTAAATCTATTGGTGTATTGATTGGCGCTGTAGCTTTAGCGATTGGTTTAAATGCTACAAACGTATTGGCTACCCAAGAATATGTAAAGCATAGTACGCGTGGCAAAAGCGAATTAACTATTAACCCTGATGGTTCTCCAAAAGAAGTGTCTTCGGGTTTAGACAAGGATTATATTACACAGTTTAGTTATGGTGGTTGGGAAACATTCAACCTTTTTATCCCAAGATTTATGGGAGGTGGAAATGCCGAAAAATTGGGAAAAGATTCTAATATTTATGATGCCGTTAGAAAGCTTGGAGCTTCTCCTTCCCAGGCTTTAGATCAAGCTGAAAATGCCCCGATGTATTGGGGAGAGCAACCCATTGTTGAAGCTCCTGCATATATAGGTGCCGTTGTGCTGTTTTTATTCGTATTTGCACTTTTTTTAGTTAAAGGACGCTTAAAATGGTGGCTAGTTGGCGGTACCATATTATCCTTGCTGTTATCTTATGGCAAGAACCTAAATTTTTTAACGGATTTCTTTATAGATTATGTGCCGTTGTATAATAAATTTAGGGCGGTAACTTCCATACAGGTGATATTAGAATTATGTATTCCTGTCTTAGCCATATTTGGTTTGGTGCGTTTGTTTAATGATTTTAATAAGGACGAGGAAAAACTAAAAGCGTTACAATACGCATCCATGGTTACGGGAGGTTTGGCTTTGGTGTTTTTGCTATTTGGGCGCTCAATGTTCGATTTTGTTGGTGCAAATGATGGAAGATACATCCAAGCTTTGGGTCAAGATTTTATTAGAGCCGTAAAAGATGATAGGAAAGCTATTTTTACATCTGATTCACTAAGATCATTAATTTTGGTATTGTTTTCTGCAGGATTGGTTTTTGGATATTTAAAACACAAAATAAATCAAAAATGGGTTCTGGTAGGGTTTGCAATATTGATTTTATTTGATCTGGTAGGGGTGAACCGACGTTATGTGAATGAAGATGATTTTGTATCGTCTATAAAAATGACGAAACCATTTACCGCTAATGAGGTTGATAAACAGATACAAAAGGACACTTCTCATTTTAGAGTGTTCGATTTGGTTTCAGGACCGTCAAAGCCATCGTATTTCTACAACTCTTTAAATGGCTACAACGCTGCTGAACTAAAGCGTTATCGCGAGGTGTTTGATTGGTATGTGTCAAGAAATAATATTAATGTGCTTAATATGTTGAATACTAAATACATAATAGCGCAAGATCAAGAGGGCAGTATATTTCCATATTTGAACGACGAAGCCAATGGAAACGCTTGGTTTGTGGAAAAACTAATAAGCGTATCAAACGCAAATGAGGAAATTAAGCTGTTGGATAGTTTAGAAAATAAAAAGCATGCGCTTATAAACATAAAAAACTACAGCCCTGATTTTACAAGCCAATTTGAAGTAGATTCAGCTGCAACTATTAAGGTGGAAACATATCAGCCAAATTACATAAAGTATAAATCAAATAACCCGAATAAGGGTTTTGCGGTATTTTCAGAAATTTATTATCCTAAGGGTTGGAAGGCTACCATTGATGGGGAAGAAGCAAGTTTTAAAAGGGTAAATTATATTTTGAGAGGAATGGAAATTCCAGCTGGAGAGCATACAATTGAGTTTAAGTTTGATCCTGATGTGGTGAAAACAGGTAGCTCAATTTCCCTAGCCAGTTCTGCGTTGCTATTTGTTTTGTTAGTTGTCGGAATGTTTTATGAGTTTAAGAAACGAAAACAGCGTGCTTAAAAAAGTGCTCATAATCGCTTATTATTGGCCTCCTGCGGGTGGCCCTGGTGTGCAACGTTGGTTGAAATTTGTAAAATACCTCCCGGATTTTAACGTTGAGCCTGTTGTTTTTGTGCCAGAACAGGCAACCTATCCAATCGTAGATAAAAGTTTAGAGGCTGAAGTTTCAAATGATTTAAAGGTAGTTAATTTGCCTATTTCAGAGCCTTACAAATTCGCTAATTTTTTTTCGAAGCGAAAAACCAACAGTATTAGCAAGGGCTTGATTAGTGAAAGCAAAAGACAGTCTATTCTTGAGAAGGTAATGCTATTTGTAAGAGGTAATTTTTTTGTTCCTGATGCAAGGGTAGGATGGGTAAAACCGGCGACTCAATTCTTGTTGGATTATATTTCAAAAGAAAATATTGAAACTATTATTACTACTGGTCCGCCGCATAGTATGCATTTAATAGGTTTAAACTTAAAGCAAAAACTAAATATCAAGTGGCTGGCAGATTTTAGGGATCCGTGGACTACTATTGGGTATCATAAACAATTAAAGTTAACCAAGTGGTCCCAAAAAAAGCATAAATCTTTAGAAAAACAGGTGTTAACCACTGCAGATCAGATTATAGCCACTTCATCGATTACTAAAAAAGAATTTCAAAATATCACAAAACAACCCATATCTGTCATAACCAATGGTTATGATGATGAGATATTTAAGAGAGCTGATTTAGATGAGAAATTCACAATAGCGCACATAGGATCTTTCTTGTCAAAACGAAATCCTGAAATTCTTTGGATAGCACTTTCAGAATTAATGAGAGCATATGATGATTTTAAAAACGATTTACAGTTAAACCTTGTGGGTTTTGTGAGTAATGATATTATTAAAAGTATTGAAAATTACAATTTAACTGATTATATAAATAAGGTAGGTTATGTTTCACATTTAGAATCAGTTAAGTGTCAAAAAAAATCTCAAGTTTTGCTATTGGTTGAAATTGATTCTGAAGATACAAGGTGCATCATTCCAGGTAAGTTGTTTGAGTATATGGTATCTAAAAGACCTATTATAGCGATAGGTCCTGAAGCATCAGACGTCGAGCAAATTATCAAAAATACAAATACAGGAAAGTACTTTAATTACCAAGATTTTGAATCGTTAAAAAAAACTATCTTAGAGCATTATCAAGCTTTTAAAAAAGGAGATTTAGGTACCAATCCAATCGGGCTAGAAAAATATCACAGAAAGTCTCTAACCAAAGCTTTGTCAAATTTACTGTAATGGGTATTGTAGCTTCGCAATCATTTAAAAACATTATTTCCACATATATAGGCTTTGTGGTGGGGGCCATCAATACATTGTTTTTGTACGTAAACTTTATGAGCGATACCTATTATGGTATGGTTGGTTTTATGTTGTCTGCTGCTTACGTTTTAATGCCTTTAATGGCTTTTGGTGTGCATAACACCTTGGTAAAGTTTTACACCTCCTTTAAAACAAGATTGTCATTAAATAGCTTTTTAACCTTAATGCTGTTGTTGCCTATGGCGATAGCTATCCCTGTTGGTATTATAGGTTATTTTGGATATAACATTATTGGCGAGTTTCTTTCTTCTGAAAATCCCATGATAAAGGGCTATTTGTGGCATACCTTTTTTATCTCTATAGCCCTAGCTTATTTTGAAGTATTTTATGCGTGGGTAAAGGTAGAATTTCAAACAGTTTTCGGCAATTTTATGAAAGAAGTGTTTCATAGGGTAGGCGCTATGGTGATCTTATTTTTGCTCTATTTTGAAACCATTACTATTGAACAGTTTATGGTTGCGCTTGTGGTAGTTTATGTATTGCGAATGTTAGTGATGATGCTATATGCTTTTAGTGTTAAGTTGCCCGTAATAGTATTTAAAAAAGTAAATAACATTAGAAGTATTTTAAAATATTCTTTTCTTATTATTATAGCAGGTTCTATAGCAACGGTGCTTTTGGATGTAGATAAGGTAATGTTAGGGAAATATGTTCCTATAAAAAACGTAGCCTATTACAATGTTGCTATTTTTATTGCTGCCGTAATAGCTGTGCCGCAACGGGCGATGCATCAAATACTGTTGCCGTTGTCGGCTAAATATTTAAATGAAAAGGATATGGTACGTTTAGCGGATTTGTACAAGCGTAGTTCCTTAAATCTTTTCATAGTCACGGGCTTTATTTTTTTATTGATTGTGCTTAACATTAAGCAGCTTTACACTTTAATTTCTCCTGAATATAGTGTTGGTTTATATGTTGTTTTATTAATAAGTGTCGCTAAACTATATGATGCGCTTTTAGGTAGTAATAATGCTATATTGTTTAATAGCGAATATTATAGGATTGTATTGATGTTAGGGGTTATATTGGTGATAATCATGGTATTGCTAAATATACTTCTAATACCGCTATATGGCTTAAACGGTGCTGCTTTAGCTACATTTATTGCTATTCTTCTATACAATACATTAAAGCTAATAGTTGTGTATAGGGTTTTTAAAATTACGCCGTTTTCAGATAATACTTTAAAGGTTGCTGCATTATTACTTTTATTTGGTGTACTTGGCTATTTTTGGGACTTTAATTTTCATGCTATAATTAATATCATTTTAAAATCTGTTTTAGTTGTTACTGCTTTTTCTACAATTGTTTATAGGTCAAATTTTTCTCCAGACATTAACGATATAATACAAAAAAATTGGACTCAGTTTAAAAAATAAGCAGTAACAGAAAACCCCACGATGTTGCTTTGAGGCATACATATCGCAGGGCTTTCTTAACTAACCAACCAAAATCTATTTATCTTCTTCTACGATTAGAATCAGATGACTTATTGTTATTTCTAGAAGTGCTTCTACTTTGAGTAGCTCTAGAATTTGTCTGTCTTGTACTTGTTGTAACACGTGAAGCAGGTTTTGATGTGCTTCTAGAAGATCTATTTACGGTTTCCCTGGAGCTTCTGTTTGTGTTATTTATAGTATATATACGAGTATTATTTGCTTTTGGTTTTTTGGTAACCATGGAGCTCCTGTTACTCGTAACCTGTTGAGACGAATTCCTTTTAGGAGATCTTACAGTTGTGTTAGATTGCTTTCTAACATCAATATTGTTATTACTTCGGTTTCTGTAAGTAGAGTTTCTGTTTGTTGTAGAACTCTCACGTCTCATCGTACTATTATTTCTATTTATTACCCTAGAATTTCCATTTTCAAAACTTCTGTTGTTCCTACCTTTATCATTCGCACTCGCAATTCTTCTAGAGCTGTTGTTTCTAACATTGGCATTTCTGTTAATAGATCTTCTGGTGTTGGCAACAGTGTTTACTTTTGTCCTGTTTCTCGCACTTCTGTTTACCGTTGCATATTTTCTATTTCTAACAATGTTATTACCTCTTCTACTTGCAATAGCAGTTCTCGGTCTGTAATTATTACGAAAAGGTCTGTTATAAACATATCTAACAGGGGTATAAAAACGTCTGTAAGGTCTGTTGTAAACTACGCAATAATCTAATGCTGGTATACTATAGAAACGATGCCATGGCCTATATACATACGCACGATTGTAAATATTTATAAATCCGGTATAGTGGGAAAATCTATTAAATCTATTATAATGAACATACAAGCCACCAATACGATTTATGCGTCCGAAGTTGTTATAGAATATATTTACATTTCCAACTTGGGTAACGCGACCATAAAAATCATAGAATACAGGCGTATTTTCAATTTGTATGATAGCCCCAAATTCATCATATTGAACGTATGCATTATAATTAAAACCAGAGTTAAAGGTAATATTTGCATTACGTGTACCAATTGAGATGGCTAAATCTGGTTGATGTCTCAAAATATTGAAATCGAATTGACCATCTGGAAATACTGAAAATTCAATACCGTTTTCAACAAATATGAAAGAGTTGCCGTAACCTCTGTAAAATGTTAATACAGTATTATTTTCTAAATTGGTTGTAGCTGTAGCAGAAAACCCTCCTAGGATTATGGCTGCAAAAAATAAGATAAACTTTTTCATAATTGTTAAATTTTATGGGTTCGCTTAGTTATAAACAAACAGCGTGCCAAAAACTATAAACTATTGTTTTACAATTAGATATAAAATTCATGTGAGTCTAAAATCTTTTCTTAAATTTATCTTGAAATGAAAAATCATGGAAAAATCTTTAGAAACCTGTAAAAATTGCGAGCAACAATTTGATGATTCTTTTAATTTTTGCCCGCACTGTGGGCAACAAGCTAAAGACGAACTCACGGTAAAAGTGTTGTTTTACAATACTATAAGTAATTATTTTTCTTTCGATGCCAGATTTTTTAAGAGTTTTTTGCCCTTACTTTTTAGACCCGGTTTTTTAGCCGCTAAATTTATTCAGGGCAAGCGCTTATTGTATTTGCACCCAGCGCAGATGTATTTGTTTATTGCTGTAGTTTTTTTCTTTTTGTTTTCTTTTGTGCAACGTAGCCAAGTTAGAACTTTAGATGAAAAATTGGCCCAAACTCTAAAGGAAGATGCTATAATTGAAAAGATAGAAGATGAGTTTGTGAAAGACTCTATTTTACAAGCTCGTAGTGAACGAAAGAAAACTGAAGATTCCATTGATCGTGCTGCGTTAAAGCAAACTTTAGAAAAAAACCAATATTTATCAGGGTTTACAGATAAGCAAATTGATTCTTTAGTAGCTGCTGATGATTTTAGGAAGAATGATATTATTAACACAGATTTTAATTCGCAATCTGTAGATTCATTAATTGCCATGGGCGCATCAAATGAAGTGATATACAAGCAAATGGGAATGAATGATGATGCAGGATATATTAAGCGCAGATTATATGCTCAGGCTTTAAAGTTCTATAAATCAAGAAAAGGTGGAAGTATTTTGCAGGCGTTTTACGATACTATCCCAATTGCAATGTTCTTTTTACTACCAATTTTTGCCTTTGTTTTAAAGTTATTGCATTTAAAAAAGGGACGTTATGCGCATCATTTGGTGTTTAGCTTTTACTATTTTTCTTTCTTATTTACAGTATTTAGCATTATTCTAGGTATCAACTTTATTTTAGATATACCAGATTGGTTAGACTTTTTAATTATGCTATCTACTTTTGTGTATTTAGTAATGGCGCTGAAGCGTTTTTATACGCAGGGTTGGTTTAAAAGTTTATTTAAGGGGGTTGTCGCGTCTTTTGTGTTTTTGTCTGTTGTGGTGCCTATTGCTTTTGTTTTTTTAGGGTTGTTTGCTTTCCTGTTTTATTAAAAGTGGTTTATTGATAATTAATAGTTGTAATGGTTTGCACTAAAGTTTTTCCTTTAGATATTTCCCGGTTTCAGAATTTTTCACTTTAATAATATCCTCAGGTGTACCGGAAGCCACTAAATGTCCGCCCTCTTCGCCACCTTCAGGCCCTAAGTCAATAATGTAATCAGCACATTTAATTAATTCCAAATTATGCTCTACAACAATTATAGAATGTCCTTTGGAGATTAATGCATTGAATGATTTTAATAGTTTTTGGATGTCATGAAAATGTAGGCCAGTAGTAGGTTCATCAAAAATAAAAAGTGCTTTATCTTTTGTGTTGCCTTTACCTAAAAAAGTAGCGAGCTTTATACGTTGCGCTTCACCACCAGAAAGAGTAGAAGAGCTTTGTCCTAATGTAACGTAACCTAAACCAACATCTTGCAAGGGTTGTAGTTTGTTTTTTATTTTATCCTGTTCATGTTCATCAAAAAAAGTAATAGCGTCATCGATAGTTAGATTAAGGATGTCGTCTATTGTTTTTTCTGCAAACGTTACTTCTAGCACTTCTTTTTTAAAGCGCTTACCTCCGCAAGTTTCACATTCTAAATGCACGTCTGCCATAAATTGCATTTCAATGGTTACTTCGCCTTCGCCTTTACAGGTTTCACAACGACCGCCATCTACATTAAATGAAAAATGTTTTGCTTGGTAATTTCTAATCTTACTCAATTTTTGTTTTGAAAACAGTGCACGAATATCATCATAAGCCTTAATGTAGGTTACAGGGTTAGAGCGCGATGATCGTCCAATAGGGTTTTGATCTATAAACTCAATATGCTTGACATTGCTGAAATTACCATCCAAACTTGAAAACTGCCCCGCTTTATCGCTCAAATCTGTTAGTTTCTTTTGCAATGCAGGGTATAAAATCTTTTTTACTAAAGTACTTTTGCCACTACCAGAAACACCGGTAACAACGGTAAGCATTTCTAAAGGGAAACTAACATCAATGTTTTTTAAGTTGTTTTCTCTAGCACCAATAATATCCACATGATACTTAGAAGTTCTTCTCGTTTTTGGAACTTCAATTTGCATACCTCCATTTAAATACTGAGCAGTTAAAGATGTCGATTCTAAAATATCGCTATATGTGCCAGATGCAACGACCTTGCCGCCAAATGTACCCGCTTCAGGACCAATATCAATAATGCTATCGGCAGCTTTCATAATATCTTCGTCATGTTCAACTACAATTACTGTATTACCCAAATCCCTCAAAGATTTTAATACTGATATTAGGCGTTCGGTATCCTTCGGGTGTAAGCCAATACTGGGTTCATCTAAAATATACATGGATCCTACCAAGCTACTACCTAAAGATGTAGCAAGATTAATACGTTGGCTTTCGCCACCAGAAAGCGTATTAGATTTTCTGTTCAAGGTGAGATAATCCAATCCCACATTAGCGAGAAATGAGAGCCTGTTATTAATTTCTTTTAAAAGGCGATTTGCAATTTGAGTATCATAATCGTTCAGTTCTAATTCATTAAAAAACTGAATTAACTTTTTTATGGGCATTTCTGCCAAATCTGTGATAGTAATGCCATTTATTTTCACGTAGTTAGCTTCGGGGCGCAAACGTTTACCGTTACAGGTTTTACATTTGGTTTTTCCGCGATAGCGCGATAACATTACGCGATTTTGAATTTTGTAGGCTTTAGATTCTAATTCTGCAAAAAACGAATTAACCCCTTCAAAATATTCATTGCCATCCCAGATTAATTGTTTTTGTTCAGGAGATAATTCGAAATAAGGTTTGTGAATCGGAAAATCGAATTTATGGGAATTGTTCACCAATTGATCCTTGTACCAACTCATGCTTTCACCACGCCAAGGAAAAATAGCGCTTTCGTAAACAGATAGTGCTGTGTTGGGGACTACTAAGTCATCATCAATCCCTATAATATCCCCATAACCCTCACATTTTGGGCACGCGCCATAAGGGTTGTTAAAACTAAACAAATGAACATTTGGCTCTAGAAAGGATATGCCATCCAATTCAAATTTATTACTAAATTCTTGTTGCAAGTTGTTTTTCAGGCTTTCAACAATACATTCGCCTTTACCTTCAAAAAAAGCGGTCTGTATAGCATCGGCTAATCGGTTTTTAAAATCATCTTCATGTTTTACAATAATTCTATCTACAACTAAAAAAACCGAATCGTTTTTGGCTATCGTAGTAACTTCTTCTATTCTAAAAATTTCATCGTTAACTTTTATTCTAGCATAACCTTGCTGTTGTAAGGTTTTTAGTTTGTTTTCTATGGAACGCCCTTCTTCTAAATAAATAGGGGAAAGGAGCAATAGTTTTTCTCGTTCCTCAGAAGACATGATGTAATTTAAAACATCAGTAACTGTATTTTTTTTTACCTCGTTTCCAGAAATTGGTGAATATGTTTTTCCAATTCTAGCAAATAGGAGTTTTAAATAATCGTAAATTTCAGTAGTAGTACCTACAGTTGAGCGTGGATTAGTGGAGTTTACTTTCTGCTCTATAGCAATGGCAGGTGCAATACCTTTTATATAATCTACCTTTGGCTTATTTAGGCGTCCGAGAAATTGACGTGCATAACTCGACAAGCTTTCTACATAGCGTCTTTGGCCTTCGGCATATAATGTATCAAAAGCCAAACTGGATTTTCCAGAGCCTGATAAACCCGTGATAACCACTAATTTGTTTCTGGGAATTACAACATCAATATTTTTAAGATTGTGCAACTTTGCGCCTGTTATAATGATATTTTCTTTTGGATTTACTTCTGAAATTACAGTATTCATAGGCTTTTAAGGGAATAATTTTGCAAAGATACTATAACTAAATGAGCATAAAAAATGCACTTTAGTTAAGTAAAATGTTAAAAAAAGGTGTTAATTTTTGCTTTTTAGGAACGATTGTTGTTATATTTGATGTATTGAAAACCTAAGAAAACACTTGTCTATAGCATATTATTACTTTTAAAAACGAATAACCCCAAGCTACGAAGTACAACTTCGTGCATTAAAAGTAAACATTATGCAAAACGAACTTATTACTGATGCTTTTTTGGTTAGCAGCTATATTAAAGGACAAGAAAGTGCGCTAGAAACTCTTATTAAAAGGCACAAACACAAAATTTACAGTTTTATTTACTCTAAGGTATATGATAAGGATATAGCCGAAGATATTTTTCAGGATACCTTTATCAAAGTGATACGTACTTTAAAACGAGGCGCTTATAACGAAGAAGGTAAATTTTTACCGTGGACAATGCGTATTGCTCATAATTTGGTAATTGACTATTTTAGAAAAAGCAACAGAATGCCAAAATTTGATAATTCAGGTGAGTTCAGTATTTTTTCTGTGTTGAGTGATACATCTTTAAATGCAGAAAAAAGTATTATTAAAGAGCAAGTAGAAAGTGATGTAAGGCGTTTGGTTGATGAGTTGCCCGAAGACCAAAAAGAAGTGTTGATGATGCGTATTTATAACGATATGAGTTTTAAGGAAATTTCGGACCGAACAGGAGTTAGCATAAATACTGCTTTAGGGCGCATGCGCTATGCCTTAATCAATTTACGAAAGATAATAGATAAGCATAATATTGTTTTAACCAATTAATGCAATAAAGTAAATATTGCCACGTTATTAATTTAAATTAACCCTTAAATTGATAAAATGGCAAAAATTTACTCTAAAAATTCTATTCAAAATACTGAAAATCTTAAGCCCAAGGACGAAACTATTAGTTTTCTGTTAAATTATTCAAAAGCGCTTAAAGTGGTAAAAGGACAAGAAACGAAGTTCGATATACTTCTAAATTAAAATCAAAAAATCCTGATTCTTGATGATTCAGGATTTTTTCTTTTTATAATATTCGGTAATTACTGATTTACGTCCAATAGTTTTTGTAATGACGTCCTTCTCTAAATCCCAACCTCGGGCAGGGGAGTATTCGCGTCCGTACCAAATAATCTGCAAATGTAAATCGTTCCATAATTCCTTTGGGAACAGGCGTTTGGCGTCTTTTTCGGTTTGTGCCACATTTTTACCGCTACTTAAATTCCAACGGTACATTAAACGATGAATATGTGTATCTACAGGAAAAGCGGGAACGCCAAATGCTTGTGACATTACTACGCTTGCCGTTTTATGTCCTACAGCTGGTAAGGCTTCTAAAGCTTCAAAACTTTGTGGTACTTTACCATCGTGTTCTTCAATTAAAATTTTAGATAAACCATGTATGCCTTTACTTTTCATGGGTGATAGTCCAACAGGTTTTATAATGTCTCTAATGTCTTCAACCGAAAGCTTTATCATATCGTAAGGATTGTCCGCAATTTCAAATAGAAGTGGTGTTATTTGATTAACACGAACATCGGTACTTTGAGCAGACATTAAAACCGCTATTAGCAATGTGTAAGGATCTTTATGGTCTAACGGGATAGGAATATGAGGGTAAATTTGGTTTAACGTTTTTATAACAAAGTCTACGCTTTCTTGTTTGGTCATTTGGTTGTATTTTTGTGAAACGAAGTTAATAAATTATTAAACAAAAAATTGATATGACAACATTAAAAATAGGAGATAAGGCACCCGATTTTAAAGCCTTGGACGAACAAGGTAATACTGTGCAGCTAAGTGATTATAAAGGAAAAAAACTAGTGGTATTCTTTTACCCAAAAGCGAGCACTCCTGGGTGTACAGCTGAAGCATGTGATTTAAATGATAATTTTGACCGCTTTCAATCTTCAGGCTACGAAATACTTGGTGTAAGTGCAGATAGTGCTAAACGACAATCTAATTTTAAGAGTAAATATGGTTTTAAATATCCGCTGTTAGCAGATGAAGACAAGTCGGTAATTGAAGCTTTTGGTGTTTGGGGGCCAAAAAAGTTTATGGGTAAGGAGTATGACGGGATTCACAGAACTACTTTTATTATTGACGAAAATGGCATTATTGAGAATGTAATCACGAAAGTGAAAACAAAGGCGCATGCGGCACAAATATTAGATGCATAAAAAAAGAGCCATTTGGCTCTTTTTTTTTTATTTCTTTCTAGCTGTTCTTCGTTTTAATGTCAAGGGTTTTAAAGGTCTTCTGGTGTAACCAAATAACCTAAAATCCTTAATTAAATCTGCAGTGCCTTCAGGAAGCATATCTTCCCATCCAGGTTCTCCTTTTTCAATTAAGCTTAGTGCCTCTCTTGAGAAAATATTCATAATACTTTCGTCATAATCCTTAATGTCTATTACTTTGCCATTGTATTTAAAAAACTTATAAAGCTCTTTCATACGAGGATATACCTTAAGATTTTCACTATTAATCAGTTCACCAGTTTCAGGGTCAAACATAGGATATAAATATACCTTAAGGTCTTTAAAGAACAACTTGCCGAAAGCCTCAAGAATACCTCCGCTAATATGACGATAGTATTTTTCATCAAAAATATCAACTAGGTTACTCACACCCATCGCTAATCCCATTCTTGCCTTAGTGTATTTAGAGAAGTATTCTACAACTTTGTAGTACTCTTGGAAATTTGAAATCATTACAGACTGCCCTAGTGCACATAATAAATCAGCTCTATCTATAAAATCTTGTTCATCTATTTTTCCTTCAGCACGCAAATTAGATAAGGTGATTTCAAAAACTACAACGGTTTTTTCTGGATCTACCTTGTTTTCTTTTACGAACATTTCATAGGACTTCTCATACATAGCCATGTTCACCTTGGTAACGGGTCTGAAACTACCACGAAGCGCCAAAATATTCTTCTTGTAAAAAATTCGTGCAGGCAATACGTTATTGCCATCTGGACCAAACATTACGGCATCGGTCATGCCATTTTTTACCAACTGCAAGCTCATTAAACGGTTGTCTACATTTTTAAATACTGGCCCTGAAAAGTTTATGGTATCTATTTCTAACTGGTCTTTATCTAAATGATCATATAGATATCTCAGAAGTTTTTTAGGTTCGTTGTATTTGTAAAATGCACCATAAATTAGGTTTGTACCTAAAACACCAAGGGTTTCTTGCTGTAAACGCGCGTCTGTTTCCTTAAATCTTATATGTAAAATTATTTCGTTGTATTCCGCTCCAGCTTCAACTTGGTATTTTAGCCCTACCCATCCATGGCCTTTAAACTGTTTTGCAAAATCTATAGTTGCAACAGTATTGGCGTAGGTGAAAAATATTTTATCTGGGTTCTTATCCCTAGTAATTCGCTCTTCCATCAATGCCATTTCATGTGTTAGCATTTTTCGCAACCTAGATTCGGTAACGTAGCGCCTATCATCCTCAATTCCGTAGATGGCATCACTAAAGTCTTTATCATAGGCAGACATTGCTTTGGCTATAGTTCCAGAAGCACCACCAGCCCTAAAAAAGTGTCTAGCGGTTTCCTGTCCCGCACCAATTTCAGCAAATGTTCCGTAAATGTTTTCGTTAAGGTTTATGCGGAGCGCTTTAGATTTTAATGATGGGATATCATCAAATTCTCTGTCACCATGTATGCTGATTTCCATAAGCTCTTGATAAGTTTTGCAATTTTGGGTAAAGATACCAAATAACCATAGGTTACAAAAAAATAACCCTATTTTTGTTCTGCTAAATAATACGTTTTGAAGGTAACATTTCTAGGTACTGGCACATCACAAGGTATTCCCGTAATTGGTAGCAGGCATCCTGTTTGTTTAAGTGCAGACCCTAAAGATAGCAGGTTGAGAACCTCTGTTTTAATTGAGTGGGAGGATAATAAGTATATTGTGGATTGTGGCCCAGATTTTAGGCAGCAAATGTTGCGCTGCGGCTGTGAAAAAATAGATGGTATTTTATTTACGCATGAGCATTCTGACCATGTACTTGGATTAGACGATATAAGGCCGTTTTATTTTAAACAAGGAAATATCTCAATCTATGCGCACAAACGAGTTTTAAAGGCGCTTAAAAAACGATTTGACTATATTTTTGAAACTGAAAATAAGTATCCTGGCGCGCCTTCAGTTTCAATTCAAAAAATTAAAAACAAGCCTTTTAATCTTGCTGATGTAAAAGTGATTCCGGTTAAAGGAAAGCATTTTAAATTAAATGTATTCGGTTTTCGCTTTAATGACTTTTGTTACACAACCGATTTAAAATCAATGAAGCAAAAAGAAAAGCAAAAGATAAAAGGCGTTAAAGTGCTTGTGGTTAACGCGTTAAGAATAGAGGCGCACTACTCGCATTTTAACTTGGAGGAAGCTTTAAAGTTTATAGAAGAAATACAGCCTGAACGTGCTTTTTTAACGCATATAAGTCATTTACTAGGGTTTCATGCTGAAGTAGAAAAGCAGTTGCCAGAGAATGTGTTTTTAGCTTATGATAGTTTAGAAATTTCAATTTAATAGAGATGAAACAAAGAATTTTTATGTATTTGTTCGTGTTTACGTTGTTATTAGTCATTTTTCAATATGCAAATGCTAAACGTATTTTTGAAAATCAAAATAAAAAGATAGAAAGTGCGCTAGGAAAGGTGGAAAGATTAACGGATTCAATTGCAGTTTTAAATGATGCCCTAATAACCCAATCACATTTTAATTTAGAGCACAATGAAGATGCTTTGACTTATTTTGAAAAAGATGGTTATAATGTAAGCCAATTAATTCCAATGATAAAGGATGAAATTTATAGTACGAATGAATTTAAAGGACAGCATCCAATAGTCCCCTACGCATCTTCAGAAGGTAGAAAAATGCTCATTAACACAGTTAAATTGCTAAATCACAGATGGATTATAGCCGATTTTTCGGATGGGGAATATTGGGGTGAAGTTTTTGTGACTTATTTTGTTAATGAAGACAAAACCATTGAGTTTAACACGGTAGAGTCCTTTTTATATCCTTTTGATTAATTTATTCTATAGGCAGTGCCTTTAGCTTTTTTAACTTCGCCCACATACGAATACTCAAATGTGTAGCTAGAGTCTGTGGTGGTTAGTATTTTAAGATGAACATCTTTCTGTTCTGCCATGTTCTTAGGGTTAATGGTCTTGAAAACCACCTCGCAATCGTTTATCCATCGTACTTCCGAGGAATCTATATGGTTATTATACGTTTCAACTTGGAACGCTTCAGTTCTCTTGAATTCAGATGTATAAACTTCACCGTTTACAACAGCTTCACTTCTAAAAGTGCCAGTTTTAAAATATTCGCAGTTTCTTTCACTTTGGTAACAAGATAAAATGGTGACTAATAGAAATGTTGCAAGGATTTTTTTCATTACAAAAATATTGTTTGTTGCAAAACTACAAACTTACAAGTTTATTTTTCGAAATTTTCAAAACTTCCGTCAGAATAAAAAATAACAATACGCTCAATTTTCTTTTGACTGGTTATTGAAGGTTTAGCTATTATTTTATCTCCAGTGATATTTTGAAGAGGAGAAGGTGGGGGTGTGTTTTCTTCTGGCGCTTGTTTTGGAAAAGTGCCCTTGCCATTTAACAACCAATATAGTTCTACCTCTGGAAAAGCGGTTAGTACCTTTAAGACAAATTCTAAACTTGGTTTATTTCTACCTGATAAAATATGTGAAATACTAGAGCGCTGCACGCCTATTTTTTCAGCAAACGACGAAGCAGATTCTCCGTAATATTCGATGACTTTTTGAAGTCTTTTAGTGAATTTTTCACTGTTTATCATTGTAAACTAGTATTCAGGTAAATGTGTGTTACAAATGTAACAAATTAGAGTGCTAAATGTTTAAATTTATTTTAATTTATTCATTTAATATTAAATTTAAACTTTATATATTGTAATATAAATAACTGAAATACAAATAAATAGTAGTTTAAAATAAATTCAAGTTTCATTTTGAAAGAAATGCTTGCTTATTACCATATAAAGATGTTTATAAATGTGTACAAAAACCCCATAATTTAATGTTTACAATTGTAAAATAGTAAATGTTTACTTTTGTACACCAAATATGTTACATGGAAATTACAGACTTACAATTCCTGTTCGAAAAGCACAAAGAAGAATCACTTTATCACAGGTATATTACTAACGAAAATATTACGCCTTTACTTACAACATTTAAGAGTTTTGCTAAGGTTGAAATCGTTGGTAAGTCAGTTTTAGGCGATGATATTTTTTCCATCACAATTGGGCATGGACCAAAAAAAATACTAATGTGGTCTCAAATGCACGGTAATGAATCTACAACCACTAAAGCAATTTTTGATTTATTGAACACATGCGTTTCAAATGAACCGATAACAAATGGTATTTTAAAGGCATGCACATTATGTATTATACCGATTTTAAATCCTGATGGCGCAAAAGCTTACACTAGGGTAAATGCTAATGGAGTTGATTTAAATAGAGATGCACAAAATAGATCACAACCTGAAAGTAATGTGTTACGGAAGGTTTTTGAGGATTTTAAGCCTAATTTTTGTTATAACCTTCATGGGCAACGCACTATTTTTAGTGCGGGAGCAACTAATAATTCGGCTACGGTTTCGTTTTTAGCACCAGCACAAGATGCGTCATGCACTATAACCCCAACCCGTAAGATAGCCATGGAAATTATAGCTGAAATGAATGGCTATTTGCAAGAAGTAATTCCAAACCAAGTGGGGGTTTATGATGATGCATTTAACATAAACTGCGTAGGGGATACGTTTCAATCTGAAAATGTGCCAACCATATTATTTGAGGCTGGACACTTCATAAATGATTACGCAAGGGAAAAGACACGTGAACTTATTTATCTATCCTATTTCACTTCCTTAGCTTATATTGCAGATAACGCTATTAATGGTAATGGTTATAAGGCATATTTTGATATTCCAGAAAATAAAAAGCTTTTTTACGATGTAATCATTAAAAACGTGCGTTTAAATAATGAAGATAAAGAAACTTTTGATTTGGCATTTCAATATGAAGAGCGTTTGGACAAAGAACGGATTGTTTTTATACCCATTTTGAAAAAAATAGGATCGCTTGAAAAAAGTTTTGGTCACAAGCAAATTAACGCTAATGCCGCTGTGGTCTCGTCTGTTGATGGTACAGCGCTTAAAATTGATAGCGAAAACGTTTTCGTAAAATTAAATAATGAGGAAATCGCATTATTTTCAAAATAAAACGCATTAAATATGCGTATTCTTTATAAGAAATGTATTATTTTTGATTTTTATTTAAGAATAGTTCATTATGGGGAAAATTAAACTAGACGAAATTGACCATCAAATTCTTGATATGTTGATAGACAACACAAGAATACCTTTTACTGATATCGCAAAAAAACTTTTGATCTCTGCTGGTACAGTGCATGTTAGGGTTAAAAAAATGGAGGAATCCGGCATTATAAGAGGTTCTTCTTTAACTTTAGATTACAAGAAATTAGGATATTCGTTTATTGCTTATGTTGGCGTTTATTTGAACAATACTTCTCAAACACAATTTGTTTTAGAACGCATCAACGAAATTCCTTTTGTTACAGTGGCTCACATAACTACTGGAAAGTTTAATATTTTTTGTAAAATAAGGGCGAGAAACACAGAACATGCTAAAGAAGTTATTTTTAAGCTTGATGAGATAGAAGGTGTATATCGCACAGAAACCATGATATCTTTAGAGGAAAGCATAAATGATAAAAAACGTTTAATGCATTCTATTTTTAATGAGATGTAATTAAGCGATTTTATAGTGGTATATTTAAAAAGCTCCAGATTTGGGGCTTTTTAGTTTATAAATGTTCTTGTAGGGTTTTCTCCGTTACAATCTTTTTTGTTAAGTCAGGCACGGTGTATTTATATATTTAACTATGAATTATACTCTTTTAATCTGTAAAGTGGGAAAAATTGTGAATCTATTTTTTTAATTTTATTTTTTACGCACATGTCATTATACACTTTTGGATTCGTGATTAATTTCCAAATAAGAAACTGATGATAGTCGTCTGAGAAAGACGACTTGAATTTAAAAAGTGTATCATTTTCATTAGCTCCCAATCCTCCCCCTAAGTTAAATATCTTAAATCCGTCAATTGTAGCCTTTACTCTCATTTCATCAATAAGAAGTTTTGTGGGCATAAGGTGTAAAAACTCATTTTTTGTGCCTGATAGATGGTACTGTACTATATTATTAGATTTTAGAAACACAGCACCAGATATTATTGAATTAGTTTCTTTTTCTGTAGCTAATAAGATTTCGGTCTTAAAACTTTTACTTTTAAAAAGCTTAAGAAAATATTCTTTATTAAAGAAATACATTTTTTTTGCGTTTACCCTAATCATATTCTCTTTATAAATACTCGCAAATTTTTCAATTAACTCTTCGTTGTCTGCTTTTATAATGTCACAATTTCTTCTAGATTTGTTTGCATGGTTCTTTAACCTTCTATGGTACTTTTGCCTTTGAATTATATGGTCTAGGTTTAAATTTATATTTACAACTTTACCCAATGGAAATAGTTCTACCAAACCATCGAGAATGACCTTTTGTTTTGATATGTAAGGATTAAGGCGAGCAAATACTGAAATAATATTATTGTTAAGCAGGTGTTTTTTCAAAGTCTCAACAAATTGAGTATTGTCAAAAGTTCTAGTAATACCTTTCGAAATCGGACCACAATATCCATATGCAGATGTAGCATCTTTGTACGATGTGCCTTTGATATTCCTTACAAGAAGCGGAATGGCTATGACAATATTATCTTCAGTATATTTTAACAAAACCGGAGTCTCGTCTTTTAAACTAGAAATATGATGATAATCATAAGTATGGTAGGAATCATATTCGCTAAACTCTGCAATTAATGAATCCCATTCATCTTTTTCTGCTATTGTTTTTATCATTTAACAAATTATGATAAATCACATTGTTGCTTGCTGTTAATTAGAACTTGTGATTGTATTTTTTTAACTAGTTTGGTTTTGATTATTAGTTTTAAAATAATTCCAAGGAATTACCTTCAGGAATATGAATACTGGTAATAATATTAAAAATTAAGAACTAGCGAATTAGCTTTTTTTTATAAATAAAACCAAATAATTTTGTGATTACCAATTTTGACGACAAAAAGCCAATTCACTAGACATAACAACTATTTATTCGTCACTTTTTCTTAAAAAGAATAGCTAGTTGTTACGCATAGGGTATTGCCTATGGCGCTATTCACTGTGTGAGATTCAGGCAGATACAATTCGATTTATAAAAGGATAAAACTTAAGTTATTAACTCCATTTGTTGTTCTAAATTCTATAGTACTACAGACCACTCAAAATCGTCAGGATTTGGTCCTGTTCGAAAATTACGATCCAATGAGTCTATAAAATCCATATCGGATTCAGATATTTCAAAATCAAATAAATCAGCGTTACCAATAATGCGTTCCTCTCTGCAGGATTTTGGAATGGTAATAACGCCTTTTTGCAGATCGTATCTTAAAATAACCTGAGCAATGCTCTTACCATACTTTTTTGCCAATTTCTGTATCTCGGGTATTTCGAAAACTTTTCCTTGCATTAAAGGAGACCAAGCTTGATATTGAATTTTATGTTGTTTACAGAAATCAAGTAATTCTTGTTGTACTAAGTAAGGGTGAAACTCCATCTGGTTCACCATTGGAATTATTTCTGCATCGTCCATTAAATCCTCTAATTGATGCTTTAAAAAATTACATACACCAATAGCACGCACTCGCCCCTGTTTATATAATTCCTCTAGTGCTCGCCAAGTTTCTTTATACAATCCTACTACCGGCCAGTGCACTAGATAAAGATCAACATAATCCATTTGTAGATTTTCTAAACTTCGTTCAAAAGCTTTAAACGTTTTATCATAACCATGATCACTGTTCCATACTTTAGTGGTTAAAAAAATATCATCTCTATTAATTTTACTAGCTTCTATCCCCAATCTAACATCGTTCTCATTTCTATATATAGCAGCGGTATCTATATGCCGGTAACCATTTTCTAGTGCTAATTTTACAGAATTAGTAACCTCATGACTATCGGCTGGCATGTAAGTTCCAAGTCCGAGGTAAGGCATTTCTACGCCGTTTTGTAATTTGAACGTGCCAGTTATATCAGTAATTTTTTTATCCATTATCATGTTTTATTTATTTAAAAAATAATCCTTTCTTTTGATTGCTAAACAAAAGATCAAAATTAGTAAAGGTGCCAAAACTATAAAAGCTGTTCAAATTATACTTAATATTTCTATGTTATTACACGTTTTGTAGACGAAATACCAAGAGGCCGTCCTTATAAGCGATATTTGACACTAATTATAAGCTATAAATGTAGATTTGATTTTATAAGCGAGTGGTTGTTCCCTCTAATTTAAATCATAATTTGAGTCTCGATATTGTGACTTAGTCGAATAATTTATACAGATAACCTCAAAAAATAATTATTCTTGATTATTTCAAAATAATTGTTTTTTATTTGTGTATAAACAATTGAAAATAAATCAGAATCAAATCAAATTATTTAAAATAATGAAAAAAGAGTATTTAGAAAAAGTTCAAACAATTGATGATTTAATAACAGCGTTTTATGCTTGTCTTGGTGGTGAACCAGGAGAAAAAAGAGATTGGGAGTTCATGAAATTTTTATTTCATCCTCAAGGGATGAAAATTGGTTATGAGTATGACATAAACAAAAATTTTAGACCTCAATGGATACACCCAAATGACTATATAGAACGTATTGGTTTTTGGTTTAACAACACCAGAGAAACAGCGTTTTACGAAAGGGAATTAGGTAGAGTAGTTGAAACTTATGCAAATATTGGTCATGCTTTTAGTCATTGTCAAGCCTTTCACAGTAAAGAGGATATGGCTAACAACAAACCTTATAAACAGGATGTAAAAAGTATCCAATTAGCTTATTACCAAGACAGATGGTGGATTATTAATATGTTTTGGCATGGAGTTACTCCTGAGTTTCCAGTTCCAGATAGATATAAGAAATTTCAGCAATTTCCTTAATTAAATATCATCTTACTATTGATTCTTATCAAAAAGTATTATAAAGTTTCCTAAAAGAATCTATAACCTTTGCTCAAGTTATAGATTCTTTTGTAACCATTTTTTAAGACTTAAAAGTCATAGAAAATGAAAGTCTTTTTTTCCTAAAATGCCAAATCTGTAATGTATAAAAATTTTTTGAAGAGAATTTTAGATTTTTTAGCATCGCTAATAGCATTGATTATACTTTCTCCTTTGATTATTTGCTTAATCATTATATTAACTGTTGTGAATAATGGTAAACCGTTCTTCTTTCAAAGAAGACCAGGTAAAAATTCAGAAATATTTACCATTATTAAGTTTAAAACCATGAAGGACCCTAAAAAGAATGAGAGCGAATTACTTAATCAAGAGCAGCGTATTACGAAAGTCGGAAGGTTTATTAGAAAAACTTCCTTAGACGAACTTCTTCAATTGGTTAATGTTTTAAAGGGCGATATGTCAATTATCGGTCCTAGACCACTTTTGATTAAGTACTTGCCATTGTATAATGAAGAACAAGCGAGAAGACATTTAGTTAGGCCTGGTATTACAGGTTGGGCACAAGTTAATGGCCGTACGGCCCTATCATGGGAGTCGAGATTTGCTCACGATGTTTGGTATGTAGACAATCTAAGCTTTAGGAACGATATCATGATACTGATGAAAACAGTGCAAAAAATATTTAATAGAAAAGCGATGTCTTCTATTGAAAACGCCTCTTTTAGTGGATGGGAAGGTAATACTCACTAATAGCTTCAAATTTCAAACTAAAGGAGCATACAGTTCTATTTTAAAATCTAAAAAATTTCTAAATATTCTTTTAAGAAAATCAATACCACCTTGATTTAATCTATTTATAGACTTGATTTTGATATTTAATACGCAAAAAACAAGTTTAGAATTTTATGAACGCTCCAAAATCTAAACTTGTTCGTTGCTACAACTTCTTTAATCATAAGAGATTTAGTTTATACAAATAAACGCCCTAATATAAAACTGAAATTGCCATTACAAATAGCTGAAAATGCTCTGATGTTTTGGAAGATATGTTTATTCACGTTGTTTTTACGTTGAACGATTTTAATTTCATTATAAAGAAAAAAGAGTATTTCTAAGTATAATTAATTTAGATTTGAACAAATTACTAAAACTTAACCAAATCGAGAATTTATGAAAACAATAATGATTATGGGGGGCACCAAAGGTGTTGGCAATGAAATACTTAAAACTTGTTTAAAAAAAGGTTACAATGTTGCTTTTTGTGGTAGAAGTGCCAAAGAGGGCCAGGAGATAATTAAAAACCTAAATGCCGAAGACCGACTTTATTTTCATCAGATTGATCTGAACACAATAAATGAAATTGAAAATTTTTATAAGCAAACCATAAAAAAATTTGCCAAGATTGATGCTTTAGTTATTTATTCTGGAATTACACCTGTAGCCTCTATAGTTGATACAGAAGAAGATGTTTTTGATAATGTTTTCAACGTTAATTTTAAGGCACCATATTTCTTAGTAAAACATGTATTAAAGTCTATGATTGAAAATAAAGCGGGATCTATCATATTTTTTGGTTCGGCACACATGGATTATGGTATGAAGAACAGAGCAGCATATGCGTTTACTAAAAGTGCACTTTATACACTGTCTACTCATATTGCACATCATTATGCTCAAAATGGCGTTCGTTCAAATTATGTGGTAATGGGCTGGACCAATACTGAAGGGGAATTAAAATTAAGAGATTCTGAAGGTATGACTGAGGAAGAATTAAAACAAAAGGCAGCTAAAATTCTCCCTATGGGCCGTATGTGTAATCGCTACGATCCTGTTCCTGCAGTTATGCATTTTATTTCGGATGAATCTGCAATGACAACTGGATCGATAATGAGAGTAACTGCTGGACAGTATATATAGTTATTATGACTCCAACTCTAATATTTCATTCCAATTCAAAACTTCTTGAGGGCCCTATTTTTGATGAAGAAAATAATCTTCTCTATTTTGTGTCTATCTTAGATGGTTTAGTATATTGTTTTAATCCTACAACCAAGGAGATTTTAAGTATAAGACTAGATTCTCCAGTAAGTTGCGTTTATTTTGTAAAGAATAAAGTGGTGTTGGTCGCTTCTAAAAATGGTTTTTTTGAAGTTAACTTTAATACCTTGAAAACTAGGTATGCCTTTCAGATTAGTATTGCTGATGAGGTAAGATATAACGATGGTATTCAAGATCCTAAGGGACGAATAATTATTGGCACCATGGGATTTCCAGAAGTTAAACAGGGGATAGGAAATGTATATTCATACCATTCGGGTAAGTATAAAACACTTATTTATAATACTACTATTTCTAATGGTTTAGCGTTTTCAAGAAATTATGAGTTTTTGTATTTTATCGATACACCTACAAGAAAAGTGGCTAAATATACTTATGATCTTGAAACTGGGGATGTCGCGTTTAAATCTTATGTTATAGAGTTTAAAGATAAAGGCGTTCCTGATGGTATGTGTATAGATGAAAATGGTATGCTATGGATTGCAGAATGGGGAGGGGCAAGTGTATCCAAATGGAATCCTATTACCGGAAAAAAAATAGACACTATAAAGCTACCATGTGCAAATGTTACTTCGTGTTGTTTCGATAACGATTCAAATTTGTATATAACAACCGCAAAAGATGATTCTGAGAGCGATATATATGGTGGAGGTTTATATCATGTTGAATTAGATAAGTCTTAAATTTATGAATAATGTTGATGTAAGTGTGATTGTTCCTATTTACGGAATTGAAAAGTATCTACCAAAATGTGTAGAAAGTATTTTGGAGCAATCTTTTCAAAACTTTGAGCTGATCTTAGTGGACGACGGTAGTCCAGATAATTGCCCAAAGATTTGTGATGATTATTCAAAAGAAGATTCTAGAATTAAAGTTATACATAAAAAAAATGGTGGTCTTTTAAGTGCTAGAAAGGCAGGTTTAGAAGAGGCTAGAGGTAAATATATATCATATGTAGATGGTGATGATTGGGTAGATAAATTCTATTTAGACACTTTATTTAAACTTGCCGAAGCGAATAATGCAGATTTGGTTGCTACTGGTCATTTTAGAGAATTTAACGGAAAAATAGAAACCGTAAAGCCAGAAAAGGTTGGTGTTTATAATGAAAATGAAGTAAATTCAATCATCTTACCTAAAGCAATTTATAATGGTCGTTTTTGTAAGCATGATATCTCAACCTATGTTTGGAATAAGTTGTTTAAGAGAGAATTATTAAAAAAAGTTCTTTTTGATGTTCCCAACGAAATAATAATGGGGGAGGATGCGGCCATTACTTATGCCTATTTAGCCATTTCAAAAAGATTGGCAATAAGCAGGATTCCGTTATATTATTACCGGCAGCGACATGATTCTATTGTTAAATCTATCGAGAACCCTAAAAAGGAATATTTTAGACTAGGGCTTTTAACAAGTTTTCTGAAACAAAAATTGAAAAATGTTTTGGATGATGATAATTTGAAAACGCAGCTTACCTATTATCTATACTCTCAAATCCTCGTGCGCTCTGGTGGAATAATTTACGATGAAAATGGCGATATACTCTTTAACCCTTTTCTGAATGTAAAATCAGAATCTAGAGTAATTGTATATAGTTCCGGATCTTTTGGACAACATATTTTATCAACAAATGCTAAAAATAAATTTTTTAAAGTTAAGCAGTGGATAGATATAGATTACCATGAATTAAATATAGGTGGTAATGTTGTACAACCTATTAGTAGTTTTAATAATGATGAGTTTGACTCTTTAATTATTGCTACAATTAATCCAGTAAGCTACGATGCCATAAAAGACGAGTTAAAATTAATGGGTATCGATGAAGAAAAGATTGTAAAAATAAACACAGATATAAAAGAAATACAGAACCTATTATCTAATTTAGGCTTTGACAGCAACTTCAAATATCTTGAAAATAACTAAAAATCGAATTGAAACAATTTTAATCCCTTACATTACAAATGAAAAAAAAGCTAATAATTCTAGGAGGAAATCCAGAAACAGGTGTTTTAGTAGATGTAGCAAATTCAATGGGTATACACACTATAGTAATTGACCCCAACCCAGACGCCCCTGCCAAGAAATATGCAGCGGAGACCTATGATATTGATGGTTTTGATATTGACGGTATTGTGAATGTTGCGAGAGAAAATAACGTAGATGGTGTGTTAGTGGGAGTAGCTGATATCTTGGTAAAACCTTATCAAGAAATTTGTGAAAAACTAAACATGCCATGTTATGCCAATAAAAAAACTATAGAAGCATTTTGTAGTAAGGATGGATATAAAAAATATTGTAGAGAGTACAACGTACAAGACATTCCGGGAATATACTTAACAAAAGACTCTGAAATAAAAGCTCCAGAAAACATTGGCCTTCCTTTAATGGTTAAGCCGGTAGATAGTGGTGGAGGTGTAGGAATGAAAATTTGCAGAGATGAAGAAGACTATATAGCTACGGTTAAAAATGTATTCAAATTTTCTAAGAAAGGCGTCGTTTTAGTTGAAAAGTATATGGACGCGGCAGTTGATGATATTGCTGTGTATTATACTTTTAAAGATGGTGTACCATATCTTTCAGCAACTTATGATAGATATCTTACAAGGCTTCAAGGAGATTCCAGCCCCATTGCTATTGGAACGGTCTACCCTTCAACATATACAGATTTGTTTGTGAAAGAAATACATCCCAAATTATGTGAGATGTTTAAAGGTTTAGATATACAAACAGGCGTACTTAATGTACAGTTTTTTGTTGAAAACAACGTCTTTTACAGTTATGATCCTGGATTTAGATTGCAAGGAGAAGCGCCTCATATACATCTAGCACATATCAATGGCTTCGACCATAGAAAAATGCTTATTAATTATGCCCTTACAGGTGTTTTTGGAGAAGACAATTTTTCTGAACAAAACGATTATATGTTGAGAGGTAAGATAGCCTGTTCAATATGGGTGCTCTTAAAAAGTGGTAAGATTGAAACTATTGAAGGCCTTGAGGAGATGAAATCCCATAAAAATGTTCATTTTGCGGTAGAACGATTTAAAGCAGGGGATACTGTAAAAGAAGAGTTTGTAGGGACCGAAAGACAGGTTTTATATAGAATTTACACGGCCGCAGATTCTATTTTCGAAATAAACCAAACCATTGAAGATATAAAGAGCTCGCTGAAAATCACTGATCCTCAAGGTAATGACATGGTTATTGAATGGTTAAAACCATGGAATACGAATGATTATATTTTTGATTGAGTAAAATGTTTTAACGTAGCAAATACAAATACCTAGTAGTTAAATCAAATAAGAAAAAACAGATATTTAAAAATAGTATAATGCAAAATATTTTAGAAAAATTTAGTTTACAGGGGAAAAAGGCAATTGTAGTTGGAGGCGCTGGAGACCTTGGTAAAGCCATGGTAGAAGCTATATCTCAAGCAGGTGCGCAAACCGTGGTAATTGATTATGATGACCGTGTTTTTGAAATGTGCGAAAACTTTAAGAAGGATGGTCTAAACGTTAGTGCTATTAAAGCAGACGTTAGCAAATTAGAAGAAATTAAGGCTTCATACAGCAAATCGTTAGATATACTTAATGGCACTGTTGATATTTTAATAAATTCTGCAGGTATCCAAAGAAGATATCCTAGTGAAGACTTTCCAGAGGAAGAATGGAGCAAAGTAATCGCTATAAACTTGGATGCAACATTTTATTATTGCAAATATGCTGGAAACACCATGTTGGAAAATGGCGGAGGGAAAATTATAAATATTGCCTCACTTATGAGCTTTTTAGGTGGAATTACGATACCTGCTTATGCTGCATCAAAGGGAGGTGTTAGCCAATTAACGAAAGCATTATCTAATGATTGGGCAGCTAAGGGAATTTGCGTAAATGGTATTGCTCCTGGCTATATGGACACCCAATTGAATGTTGGTATAATTAATGACAAAAAAAGAACCGACGAAGTGTTTATGAGAGTACCGATGAAAAGATGGGGCAACGGTGATGATTTGAAGGGGCTAACTGTATTTTTAGCTTCATCAGCAAGTGATTACATTACAGGAACTATTATTCCTGTAGACGGTGGATATTTGGGGAGGTAATATATGGAAATTGTTTGGCTAAGAAATTGTGCAAGCTTTGTAGATCCCAAATGCAAAGCTATGTTGTTTTTAAACCCAAAAAACTTGAAGACTTGAAAGGCAAAGAAGCTTGTTAATATTTGTTTATAAAGTTGTTGAAGTATTATAAAAACACATTGTAAACTGCATATAGTTATCTTTTGAGAGGAAATAGTTTTCATTTTATTAATAAATCATTACATATGAAAATAGTTTACATTCTTGAAAGTATAAATAAGGGTACCGGATTAATAAAAAACACTTTATTTCAGGTGGACTATTTTATCAAAAAATTTGAATATGATATAGAAATAGTATCATTGGATCAGAAAAGTAATAATTCTGAATCTTTTGCTTTTGAAGTAAATGATAAGGTTAAGCTTCATTTTTTAGATATACATAGTAAAGGATTAAAGAGATATTTTGAAAAAATAAATAGATTAAATAAAAAATTGAAACAAATAGCCCCAGATATTGTAATGGTTTGTATTAATGAAATATATGGTCTTTATATACCAAGTCTTATTAGAAAAAAAAATCCTTTTATATATCAAAGGCATAGTACAAGAAATCTTAATAATATGAATACTCGAGGCATAAAAAAGTATTTAAAGAATATAATTATATCGAAATCTGGTTTGGGTTATGATAGATTTGTATTATTATCAAAAGAAAATATGAAGGAATGGCCACATATTAAAAAGAAAGTTGTAATTAACAATCCAATTACTTTAAACCCTGTAGATATTCAAGCTAAGCTTGATAATAAGGTAGTTTTAGCTGTTGGCAGGCAGCATTATGTTAAAGGTTTTGATATGCTTTTAGAGGCATGGAAAAAAGTCATACAAAATAATCCAGATTGGGTCTTAAAATTCTATGGAAAAATTAATGAATCGCTTGGGCTTGATAAAATCGCTAATGATTTAGGATTAGGAAACAGTGTGGAATTTAATGAACATACAGATGATATGATTTCAGCCTATTTAGGAGGCTCAATATTGGTGTCTTCCTCAAGACATGAAGGGTTTCCTCTTGTGCTTATTGAATCAATGTCGCTTGGTCTGCCAATTGTTTCATTTGATTATCCTCACGGCCCTAGAGAAATAATTACTAATTCTGAAGATGGAATTCTTGTTGAAACAAATAATATAAATCAGTTATCTAAATCTCTACAGTTATTAATATCAAATGTTAAACTACGAAAATCAATGGGTAATATGGCTAGGAAAAATATCAAAAGATTTTCTCCCGATATAGTAATGAAAGAGTGGGAAAAATTGATTAATGAAGTTATTCTTTGTTCATGAAATAATGCAACTAAGAATAAACTCTAAAATCGTATACTATTTATGTCTATACTAAGGTATTATAAAGTTAAATAACACCATGAATAATCTTTAAAAGGTCGTTGTTTATAATATTTACATCAAACCTTCTTTCAGCATAGGCTCTACTATTTAAGCCCATTTCGGTAAGTCGCTTTGGGTTGATAATAAAAAATTCCATTACGTTAATTAATGCCTCTAAATTCTGTGTGGGTATTAAAAAACCGTTTTCTGCTTCTATTACAGTTTCCCTGCACCCAGGCGTATCTGTTGTAATAATGGGCATGCCTACAGATAAAGCTTCAAGAATTGATCTGGGTACGCCCTCTCTATAATAAGTAGGTAAAACAAAGACATCTCTTTGTGACAAATGTTCCCAAATATTTGACTGTGCCCCATGATATACAACGGTACCGTTCTTATGTAATGCATCTAATTCATCTATTTTAACTGCTGAAGGTGAATTTCCAGGAGCACCAATAATATGAAATTCAGTGTTTGGGTATTTTTGCTTTAAAATCTTAGCAGCATCAATAAAGAGCGATGTGCCTTTTTCACGAATTAATCGTGTTACTATAATAAAGCTAGTTATCCCGTTGGTTTTTAAGTTTTTTCTAAATTTAAACTGATTTAGATTTACTCCAGACCCGCTAACAATCTCGGTTTTTGTTTTCTTTGTTAAGATTTTTCTCTTTATAAATAAATTTCTATCATCAACATTTTGAAATACAACTACTTTATTTTTTCTAATAGAACGCTTATACAAAAACTCATTGAGTCTTTGTAATACTTTTGATTTAAGCGATAAGCCTGTAAAAGTAAAACCTAGACCCGTGATGAGCGAAACCACAGGTGTTTTACACATGTTTGCAGCTATTGAACTATATATTACAGGTTTTATGGTATAAGGGAAAACTAAATCTATTTTCTTATCACGAATAAGTCTTTTGAGTTCTAAAATTGTCTTAAAATCTACAAAAGGATTTAAGCCTGTTCTTTGTAAATTGTAAGTTACAGGAACTGCACCTAAACACTCAATATCCTTGTGTTTTTCGGGAGTAAACTCTGGTGCACCTGCATATACTTCGTACCCATTTGCTACAAGACTTTTTATAAAATCTCCCCTAAAATTGGTTAGTGAATTCCCTAAGGATGAAACAATTAAAATTCTTTTTTTGCGCATTAGTGTTAATTTAGAAACTAAATGGTTTTACTTTAAATAGATATTGGTGTACCATTTTTGAAAACAATAAAAAGCCCAAACTCTAAATGTATTATCGCGTTTGCTGTTTAAATGGTTTTTTACTAAAGGTATTACTGTCTCTAAATTAAATATACCTTGTTCAGACAGGTATTTTGGTTCAATATAAGACTCTAGTTCCTTTCTTAAACTAGACTTTAGCCAGTTTCCTACGGGGGAACCAAACCCCATTTTACTTTTCTCTAAAAACTCGTCAGGGAATTGATCTTTAAAGGCTTCTTTAAGAATGTATTTTTTATTCCATCCATTCATCAAGAATTTTTCTGGAAGTGTATTTGTATAATCCCATAGTTTCTTATTTAAGAAAGGCGCTCTACATTCTAGAGAATTTTGCATGCTGGTTCTGTCAACTTTGGCAAGCATTCCACCCTCTAAACTTAAAATTTTATCTACGTGTCTAAAATCGGTAAGTGTTTCTACTTTATCAGATTCTAATTTATCCTTATAATCTGCAAACAGACAATCTTCATACATGTTGGGGTTTAAGATTTCAGCTAGTTCATCCTCAGTATTTGCTAATGAAATAATATCCCAATAGGAATCACCTTGATAATCAATAGCTTTAAGCATTTTTTTAATTTTAAATCGTTTTCCTCTGTTGTCATCTTTTGTGGCCAATAGAAATGCAGAAGATTTTAATAGAACATTATGAATAGTTTGTGGTACGAGGTTAGTGTACCTGCTGTTCATTTTCCCTACGTAATATTTGTTGTATCCTCCAAAAACTTCATCGCCACCATCTCCGGTCAATGCTACTTTTACGTAATCTTTTGTTTTTTTAGATACAAAATAGGTGGGGAGTGCAGCTGTATCAGAAAACGGCTCATCAAAATTTAAAAGAATGTCATGTATGTTATCCTTTAAATCGTTTTCACCAATTTTAAATTCATGATGATTACTATCAATCATTTTAGCCACTACTTTAGACTTGTCGGTTTCATCTTTTTTAGCTTCTGAAAATCCAATAGAAAATGTTTCTATTTTTTTATTTGCAGATTGCGATAAGCACAGCGAGACTATAGAAGAATCAACACCACCAGACAAGAACGTTCCTAAAGGTACATCGGCAATAGATCTACTCTCCACACTTTCGTAAACTAAGTCTTTTACTTTTCTTTTGGCTTCATCAAATGAAATTGGATGTTCTTTTGGTTTTATTTCCTGATGTATCTCAGCTATCGTAAAATCATGATTTTCAAAATCATATTCAATATAATGATTGGCTTCAAGTTTATAGATATTATCATAAATGGTGTAAGGGGCCGGCACATAAGTTAACCTTAAAAATAAATTAAGCCCTTTTCTTGAAATTTCTGGCTTATTAGGCAATACATCCACAATAGATTTTAATTCTGATGCCCAAAGGAACTCCGTATTTGTATTGGTATAATAAAGTGGTTTTTCACCAAAAAAATCTCTCGCTATAAAAAGTTTATTAATGTTTTTATCGAAGATGCTAAAACCATACATGCCATCTAGCCATTTAAAAGATGCTACACCATGTTTTTCATAAAGTTTTAGAATGACTTCGGTATCACTTGTGGTTTTAAATTTTACGCCAGAAGCCTCTAAATCAGACTTTAAAGTTCTATAGTTGTAAATTTCGCCATTAAAAACGATTACTATTTTCTTATCATCAGAGTAAATGGGCTGTTTTCCAGAAGTTAAATCTATAATAGATAATCTTCTCATTGCCATACCAATGGCATAGTTATCTTGCTCAGCAGCTACAAATCCATCTTCGTCAGGACCTCTATGAATTATCAAATCATTCATTTTGGTGAGCGTTGATAGAACATCTGATTCGCTAGAGCTGGTTTTCTTAATTATTCCGTTAATTCCGCACATTATTGATTTTGGGGTTTAGTTCAATATGAATTTTTTAAATTGTAAATAAATTGTAGTCAGTAAATACTCTTTAGATCTTTCTAGACTCAATTCGCTATATCGCTCTCGTTCATGAGGGTTCTTGTATAAATACATTAAAGCTTTTGTTAAAGCAAGGTGGTCATCATTATTTACTAAAATACCATATTTTGCTTTGTAGAACTCACCCGTATTTATATTTACAGGTCTATTGGCATTTAATAATTCTAAGGGTCCAGACAAACAATTAGTAGATATACATGGTAAACCCACTGCCATAGCTTCTAATAAGGCATTAGGGAAACCTTCGGTAAAAGAGGATAATACAAAACAATTGCTTTCTATTAAATAATCGTTTACGTTTTTTACTTTACCCTTCAATGAAACTTTTCCATTTAAGCTTCTTTTGTTAATTTCATTTTTTAAATATGTTTCGAGTTCACCACCACCTAAAATAGATAATGTATAATCAAAGTTTAAATGTTCAACAGCCCTTATAATCATAATCTGATTCTTTCTTTTATTTAAAGTACCAGCCGTAATTATTTTTAGTGCAGATAGGGCGTTTAAGGATTTGGGAACAATCCTTTTTTTGGGTTCTTCTATTGGATTATAAATAATCTCCATAGGTATTTTAATTCCGAAATTGTCTTTGAGGTCTTGGTTTATATGTACAGAATTAGAAAACAATTTATCACATCTGTTATACAATAGTGGATAGAATATTTTCGAGATATAATGTGATAATTTACTTGTAGTATTATCTGAAGGGAAACCTCTTTCGCTAATAAATGTTTTTGTGTTTTTATTGAAGATTGAAATAATTCCAGTTAATAAATTTGGAAATGCAAGAAATGAAACGGCATAGTCTATTTTTTTCGTTTTAATTATTTGGTTGTACGCATAAGTAAACCTAAAAACATTAATGGCCTTTTTATAAAAAGGAATATTATGGTTCCCTTTATTTAAAATAATGATATCAACTTCTTCGGGAATAGGAAAATGTATTTCATTGTAAAAAAGAATTAAGGTTACGTTAAAATCATTCACCAATTTTTTAAGCAACAGACTTATCACTTTTTCTGCACCACCGCTAGTAAGGCTTGTGTTAAGAATGCTTATGTTTTTCTTTGAAGGCATTAGTATCAATCTTTTAAAACTTTTAGAAATAAATTCTCATAGTCTTTAATTATCTTTTCTTTATTAAATTTTTTGTAAACAGAATCTCTTATAGTAATAGGGTTCCATGATCTATCATCCTGAAGATATTTTAAATAGGATTCTTCATCTCCATCTTCGACTAAAAAACCATTGACTCCATGTTCAACAATTTCTTTGGTCCCACCAGGAACATTAAAAGCAATTACCGGAGTTCCAACGGTACAACTTTCTAAAAGTGCGTTTGGAAAGCCTTCAGAAAATGACCCTTGCAAATACATATCATTTTCAACTAAATATTTAAAAACGTTGTTTGTATGTGGTATGTAATAAATTTTATCAGTTAAATTTAAATCTTCAATTTTTTTAAAAATAGTATCTTTCATATTACCTTCACCTATGATAGTATATTTAAAAGGAATATCAATCTTTGAGAGTATGTCTAAAACCCTTAAATACCCTTTAATACCGCCAAGTCTTCCAATGGTTATAAAATTTTTGATTGTGTCTTTATTAGTATTAGATGTCTTTATTTCAGTAAAATTAGTAACAGGGTTATGAATGACACTAATTTTAGACTTATTGACATCATAAGTTTCTAAAAAATCTTTTTTCATATCTAAAGATTGACAGATAATATGATCTAATTGCATAATACCAAAATTATACAATGATTTTCGGAAATTTAATATGCTTCTATTCGCGGGTTTTCTGAATTTAGAAGCGACTTTATTTATAGTTGCTTGTCTAGCAATAAATTTTATTTTTGGAAATAAAATAGAGATTAATCCCATCATTGCATTTAAGTGTGAAATAGTACTTAAAACAATATCTGGACGTTTTTTATTTAGCAATTTGATTATCGAAAAAACCGCATTTAAAACTCTTTTTTTATTTAAAAACAAAACAGTTATTTGGTCGACCGTATATTTACTTTCTTTTTGAAATCCAATTACAATTAAAACTACGTCAAATTTTGAGCAATCCAAATTTTGGGATATAAATGAAACTACTTTTTCGGCACCACCAGCAAATAGGGTAGGAAGAATAAAATATACTTTTATTTTGTTTTTCATTTAACAGTATTTAATTTGAGCATTTTACCAAATTTTAGATCCCATTCATGTTTAGAAAATTTTTGAAATCCAGATGCATGATGTAAAGTTAATTCGCCAAAAAATATTTCTCCTTTAACATAATAAAAATCAACTCTAATATAAATGAAGTCTTTAGCTATTTTTTCAGCTATCCTTTTCATTTCGTCAAAGGGTACAGGCTTCTCTATTGGTATTCCACGTGGTCTTCCCCAATTACAAGGAATTAAATTCCATTTATCATCATATAAATTTCTGGTACGCATTCCTGAATGTCTTCCTATATCAATCATTGCAAATACAAATTTGCCATTAAAACAATGAAATTTATAATCGTCAGGAATATTTCCATTTTCATTTACTAAGAGCTTTTCTACGATGATTCGAGGTTTAATATTTTTGTATTGCCATTCTCTTGTACTATAATAATGATTTTCTTTTAACAGTCGCCTAAATCTTGTACGAGTAGCCTTCCAATTTATAGATGGCTTGTCTCGAACAATTACTCCGCCCGAACTATCATGATTAGTTTTGATAATAAAGTTTGAATCTGGTAGCTTGTCTGGTGTTAGATTTTTTGGACTTTTTGTATGTAGTAATAGAGGGATTAAATACTTAGCACCAATAGTCTCTTCGATATATTCTCTAACTTTGTATTTATCAGCAATTGTAGTGTGTAAATCTTTTCTGTCATATAATTTTAACCAATTAATTTTTTCATTTAACGTTTTAGGATTATCTAAATCAAGTGGATAACCCATATGCTTTTTAAAACTACTTTGAATTATTAATTTATCTGGAATTATTGAAAGGCCAAACTCATATAACTTATAAAAAGGTCTTAAAATGAGATACCCAATTTCAGATTTTCGATAAATATCAGATAATATACTTCTTATGTTTTTTCCCTCTTTATTATACATTCATGTGGTTTTTATTATGTCAACTTCTCCACTAGTTATGAAATTATTTCATTTTGAGCATTTTCGTAAAATCTATCGAAATTTTCCAAAAGTTTGTTCAAAATAGCTTCTAAATGATTTAGTTAAAAAGTTTACTTGAATTTTTCATTTGTTTATAAATGTTCAAAGTTGCTAAGCCTAAGCAAGGAACAATTATTTATATATGTTTTATTATTCTTTTTATATCTACCTCTCCAATAACTTTCGCCGGTATCCCTGCAATAATTGTATTTTCCTCTAGAAAGGATTTGTTAACAACAGCATTTGCACCAATAGCAGTATTGCTTGCAATTGAAATGTTTCCGAAAATTTTAGCCCCTGGACCAATATAGACATTATCTCCAAATTGAGGAGCTTCCTTTTCACCGTTCGAAGCGCCAATATTAACACATGCATGCATGCGGCAATTAGCACCTATTTTTGCGCCTCTATTTATTACTATTGTACCATAATGAACTATTGATAGACCTGGGCCAAAAACGTTAATTGGAATTGTAAAATTTAATCTGATTGAGATTTTCTTAAATTTATATTTTAGATATAAGATGTAGATTTTATATAGACCATGATTCTTGCAATTGTTATAAAACTCTAGTTTACGCAATAATTTTTGAAACTTCCATATTGGGTTTGGAAAAAATACATTAATAAATTTCGAATAAAAACTAGTTTTATCTATTTCTAAAGCAATTCGATCTTGCTTGAGATATTCTTTATATATGTGTTTATTTGATATCATAGGTTAAGCGAATTATACGTTTTATAGGAATAAATCTTATTTTGATTAATTTAAAAACAATTCTTTATTTTCTATTTTATTTTTACTATTATCAATTATGTATCCTATAAGAACGAAAATAACTATTAAATAGGGTTGATTTATTACTGTTTGCAAAGCCATCATAAAGATATAAAGCACAAGTAAGAGAGAAACACAAAAAGAACGCATGCGTACTTCTAACTGCAAAGATTTAAACATAAAACTTAATAAAATATAAATAAAAAAGATTAAAGTAATTACACCTGCATCCGCCCAAATAGCCAAATAAGTATTGTGAGCACGATGAGTGACCCCAAAATCTACACCATTTCCAAGAATAGGATTTTTGTAAATATCAGTCATAATATGACTGGCTAATTCAGCTCGTCCTGAATTGTCTACTCTGTTAAAATCGAGGGTTAAAACGTTGATAATGTTGTCTACTTTATCAATCTGGGTCTGAGACAAATTTAAATTCTGTGTTTTATTTTTCAAAGAAAATATGACAATGTAAAATAAAACTAAAAATCCAGCCAAGAGCGAAATTCGAATTCCTGTAAAAAACTTGTAATTAATAATTAGGAAAATAATTGTAAATACAAACAGGCCAGTAGTAGAAAAAGTAAGAAACAAACTATAGAAAACAATTGAAAGTAAACTAATTTTTAAAAGCTTTTGCTTCATGTTTTTAGGGGCGTATAATTTATCAAATAAAACATATGAAATAATACTGGCAAGAGCAGCATTGTTTGCATCACCATATAGGCCACTTGCCCTATCTAATGAATACGTGTAAATACCACCAGTGTCTAAACTGTAATTTATATTAAAAAGTATTACAGTTAAAATAGAACAAATTAAAAACGACAAAGTAATAACCTTAAAAAATATTTTAAAATATTCTTTGTTGCTTAAAAGGAAATTAAAACCGATAAAATATATTATTGGAATAAAGGTCGCTATTATAGATGTTTTATAACCGTTGACGCCCGATGACCATAAAGCAAAACAATAATAGATTAAAAAGAAAATAAGCCACAAACGATTGGTTAAAGAGAGTTTACCTACTTTGTTTTTAATAAGGAAAACACCAACAATTATAAGTATGAGATTAGAATATGCATAAAGTTGAATTATTTGTTCTGGTAAAACTAAAACTTTTGCGAGTAAATTCTGGATATTTAAGCAATTACTTGCTAAAGGCCAAAAAAAACAAATTGAAACTAATACTTTATTCATTGTTTACGAGCTAATTTGTTTAGCAAAATTTGATATTTTTTTGTTACTGATGTTATATCATATTTTTCAAGTGACTTTATGCCTTCATTTGATAACCTCAATCGTAAGTGTTCATTAGATATTAATTCTAGTATTCCCATTTTCATTTTATCTAAATTCTGATCTTCAATCAATAAACCGTTAATATTATGAGAAATTACATCTGACGGGCCTGTTTTACAATTAAAAGATATACAAGCCATGCCTTGAGACATAGCTTCTAAAAGAACCATAGGTAAACCTTCAAATCGAGATGGTAGAACATAGATGGAAGAATTATACATTATTTCAGAAACGTTATTAATGAAACCTGTAAATATTACCTGATTAGTAATGTTTTTTTTCTTTACTAAATCTTTCAAAATAGCTAAGCCCTCATCACCCGACCCTGCTATTTTTAATTTCCATTTTGGTTTTTCTTGTAGAATAGGAGCAATAATTTCAATCAAATTATCAAAGCCTTTGTGATGATACCGGTTTAAATTTCCAACAGATAAAATAACTTTTTCTCTAGTATGAGAATTATTTTTTATAGGAATAAAACTACACGGGTTGGGCATTACACATACTTTAGCTCCAAAATTCTCATAATAACTCACATCAAATGATGTTAAAACAGTTATCATATCGGCTTTTTTATAGAGATATTTCCTTGTAAAGAGCGTCAAGAATTTTCTATTTTTCATAAATCTTAAATAAGAATTATGTTCTTGAGCTATAATTTTAATTGAAAATAGTTTAGCTACATTAATAGCAATAAAATTAGTAAGTGTTACAAATGAAATTATTATATCTGGCCTATTACTTTTAGTCTTATAAAATTTGTAAAGATTTATTAAACTCCTTAAAGTATGCCCAGGAATGGATTGATTTTTGTCAAGAATAACTCTACCGACCAAGGGGTCTAAGGTATAACTGTCTTTAGCCTTTAGTAATGTGATTACTCTTATTTGGTTATTATTATTTCGAGCCAAACTATTAACCATTAGAGAAAGTACTCTTTCGGCTCCACCACCACCTAATGTTGAAATAATAAAATCTATTTTCATTTGTTAAATCTTAAGATTAATTTAATCTGGCTAATAATTTATACTGTTTATATGTATATCCAAAATAAAAACAGCTACTTATAATTATAACTAAGGTTGTACTTAGTGCAAGCCCATAAACACCATAATATTTCATTAAAATAATATTTAAAACAATATTAACGAAAAGATTAAGTAACGATACCCAGGCCATAAATTTATTTTTATTAATGCTAGTTAGGAACTTTACTATTATTAATGTAGATAAATAAAATGGAACATAAATTAAGGTTATTTTTTGTATTAATGAAACTTTTAAAGTATCATCATGAGTAAATTCTTTTCTCTCAAATAATAATTCTATTATATAATCTGACATGAACATTGTAATTAATACTAGAATAGCACTTATGCTAACGACCCATTTTAAAATTTTAAATAGGTGCCTATAAGCGTCATTTAAATTCTCATTCACTAATTTTGAGAAATGAGGTAGAATTACGCTTCCAATCGCTGTAATAACAATAGTTACAACAAAAGCAGGTATTTTTATACCATATTTTAGTGCAGCAATGGAGCCAATAATCAACTGAGCAGCAAAAAACTGATCAATAAAACTATTCATAGCAGACAGGAAACTAGATGCTATTTTAGGTGGTAATTGTCTTAACATTAACAAAACATTTTGATTAATCGTTGGGCGACCTATAGACAAATCTTTATATTTTACAGTCATTATTAAAACAAAAATCAACCCAATAAAACTACCAGCTAAAGTGCCATAAGCTAAAACCATATTTCCCAAACACTCTTTTAAAAAAAACAAGAAAAATAACATTGTTACCAATGGAAAAATTGCGTAAAGCGTAGATATAAAAAAGCGACTAGATATTTCCAATAAACCGCAAAAAACTGACGATATACCCCATAAAAAAAGGCAAGGTAAAATCACAAACAATTGATCCTTAATTAATTGATAGTATTCGTCTGTATGTCCTGGGTAAATAAGATCTAAAAAAAAATCTGTTGACAAATATGCTATAAGTACAGAAAATCCAGATATACCTATTGTTATTATAAAGATAACAGATTGGAACCCTGGTATATTTCCTCCATTCTTAATCTCTATGATGTAATTAGGAATGAATATACTTGTTATTGAATTTAAAAACACACTTTGAATAAAGGATGGAACTAAAATGGCTATAAAAAAAGTGTCTAGCAATTCGGATAGCCCAAAATTAGCCGCAATTATAGTTTCTTTGTAGAAAGCGATAATTTTTATAAACAAAGTTACCACACCTACAATCATCATATTCCGCAATAAAGAATTCTGAAAATTATTTTTAATAAATTTTGATATGTTTTTAATTTTTGAATTTATCATGTTAAATTCCAGAGAGTTAATGATTTAATTAAGAAGAGCACTTCTGAAAATAGTTCATCCTATTTAAAAACTAATATTTTATTATAGAAATAATTGTACTTAACTTACTGAAATTAAAACGATCATTTTAAAAATGTGAGATTTTTAATAAAAAAATATTACAATCTGCCTGAAACCTTATTCTTTAAAACCCCCTTAACGTCGTAAATTAATCCATTTTCCGTTAACAAATCATTCAAATTTACGTTTAAGAACTCCTTATGTGATACTCCAAGTATAATGGTGTCAAAAGTGTCATCAGGTATTTCGTTAGTAGCTTCTAAATTATATTCAGTTTTAACCTCCTCGGTATTTACCCATGGATCATAAATAGTTACGCTAAGCCCATATTCCTTTAAATGTTTTATAACATCTACTATCTTGGTGTTTCTAACGTCTGGGCAGTTTTCTTTAAAGGTAATGCCAAGCATTAAAATTTTAGCACCGTTTACTTTTATATCATTTTTCAACATCATTTTCACTACTTCGCTGGCAACATATTGTCCCATACTATCATTCACGCGCCTACCTGCCAAAATAATTTCTGGATGATACCCAACTTCTTGGGCTTTTTGTGCCAAATAGTAAGGGTCTACCCCAATACAATGCCCACCAACAAGTCCTGGTTTAAAAGGTAAAAAGTTCCATTTAGTACCCGCCGCCTCTAAAACAGAGTGAGTATCTATATCCATAAGGTTGAATATTTTAGCCAATTCATTAACGAAAGCTATATTAATGTCTCTTTGCGAGTTTTCTATAACTTTAGCGGCTTCAGCAACTTTTATCGTAGGAGCGAGGTGCGTGCCAGCAGTAATAACACTTGCGTACAAATCATCTACTTTTTTACCAATTTCTGGTGTTGAGCCAGCAGTTACTTTCAGAATTTTTTCAACCGTGTGTTCTTTGTCTCCTGGGTTAATACGTTCAGGTGAATAGCCTGCATAAAAATCAGAATTAAACTTCAATCCACTTATTTTCTCTAGAATAGGAACACATTCATCTTCAGTCACTCCTGGATATACCGTAGATTCATATATAACGATATCACCTTTTTTAAGCACTTTTCCAACAGTTTCGCTAGATTTATACAAAGGTGTTAAATCTGGTCTATTATTTTTATCTATCGGTGTAGGAACAGTAACTATGTAATAGTTACAACCTTTAATATCTTCTATATTTGAGGAACAATACAATCCAATTTCAGAACTGGGACTGCTCTTTAAAACAGCTTTTAATACATCGTCATCAACCTCTAAAGTAACATCAGTGCCTTTTTGCAATTCAGAAATTCGTTTCTCATTAATATCAAAGCCTACAACATCGTATTTTGTAGCAAACAAACGCGCTAGGGGTAATCCTACATAGCCTAAACCTATAATTGCTATTTTTTCTTTATTCATAATATTTTATTGACCAATTGAAGAATATACAAAACCTATTTTTTCCATTTCGGACTTATCCAGTATATTTCTACCATCAAAAATAAAAGCTGGCTTTTTCATGTTCTCGTAGATTTTTTTCCAATCGTATGTTTTGAATTCATCCCACTCCGTCATTATCGCAACAGCGTGTGCATCATTCAAAGCTTCATATGGCGTTTTCGCCGCTTTTACCAATGCTCTGTTTTCATCTTCAGATCTAGTATTTAAATAGTTTAAATCTGATTGTATTTTTTCACTGGATACTTTAGGGTCGAATACAGCAATGTTAGCCTGTTCGTTTAATAAATGATCTGCAACATAAATAGCTGCAGACTCCCTGGTATCATTAGTGTCCTTTTTAAAAGCCCAACCTAAAAAACCAATTTTCTTACCAGAAACCGTATTGTATAGTGTGCTAATTAAATTATCTGCAAAACGTCTTTTTTGGTGATCGTTAAGTATAATAACCTGTTCCCAATAGTCGGCAACTGCATTTAAGTTATAGCTTCTGGCAATATAAACAAGATTTAAAATGTCTTTTTGAAAACAAGAGCCTCCGAAACCAACGGATGATTTCAGGAATTTAGGGCCAATTCTTGAATCCATTCCTATTGCCTTTGCAACTTCATTTACATTAGCCTCAGTTTTCTCACATAACTCAGAAATTGCATTAATAGACGAAATACGTTGTGCTAAAAAGGCATTAGCCGTAAGTTTAGATAGTTCTGAAGACCACACGTTCGTTCTTAATATTTGTTCTTGTGGCACCCAACTTCCATATATATTGGCTAAGCTTTCAATAGCTTCTTCCGACTCCCCGCCAATTAAAACGCGGTCTGGATATAACAAATCTTGAAGAGCAGTGCCTTCAGCTAAAAATTCAGGATTTGATAAGATGTCAAATTTTACTGCGCTGCCAGTATTGTCTAAAATACTTTTAATCGCCTGAGCTGTTCTAACTGGCAAAGTAGACTTCTCTACTACAATTTTATCTGATTTAGCTACATTAGCGATGTTTCTAGCGCAAAGTTCCACATATTTTAAATCTGCGGCCATACCTTTACCTTTACCATAAGTTTTGGTTGGTGTATTCACGGATATAAAAATCATTTCTGATTCATCAATAGCTTTATCTATTTCAGTAGAAAAAAACAAGTTTTTGCCCCTAGTATCCTCTACAATTTCAGCTAAACCCGGTTCGTAAACAGGAAGTTTTGACATATCGGGATCATTCCAAGCATCAATTCTAGCTTGATTTATATCTACAATAGTTACTTTAATGTTTGGATTTTTTTTAGCAATTACTGCCATTGTGGGCCCACCAACGTAACCGGCTCCAATACAACAAATTTTTGTGACTTTCATTTCTTTTTATAAATTTTCCCAATACCAATTAACAGCTTCTTTAATGCCGTCATTAATATTGTATTTGGGGTTGTAGTTTAATAGTTTTTTTGCCTTATCAACAGAGGCTAGGGAATGAGGTATATCGCCAGCTCTGTTCTCACGATGCTTTATTTCTACGTGCTTTATGGAATCATCGAACTCAGAAAGGTGTTTTTTCAATAGTGTTGTTAACTCTAAAAGGGTGGTTCTTTCACCATATGCTACATTATAAACTGTATTTAATGCGTTTTCATTTTCAGTTGTAATAGCTAGCAGGTTCATTTGTACAACATTATCTATATACGTGAAATCTCTCGAATAGCTTCCGTCACCATTTATCATTGGAGATTTATGTTTAATAAATTGTTTCACAAAAAGAGGAATGACTGCAGCGTATGCTCCATCTGGATCTTGTCGCCTTCCAAAAACATTAAAATAGCGCAGACCAATAGTGTTTAGTCCATAAGCTTTATGGAATATATCAGCGTAGAGTTCATTTACATATTTAGTTATGGCATAAGGCGATAGTGGCTTTCCTATAACGTCTTCTACTTTAGGTAATGCTTCATGGTCTCCGTAAGTGGATGAACTAGCTGCGTAAACAAAACGTTTCACCTTAGCATCACGAGCAGCAACGAGCATATTTAGAAAACCAGATACATTTACATCGTTAGTTGTAATGGGGTCTTTAATAGATCTTGGAACGGAGCCCAAAGCGGCCTGATGTAAAATATAGTCAACATTTTTACAAGCGTTTTGGCAATCTTCTAGAGATCTTATATCGCCCTCGATCAAGGTGAAATTACTGTTGCTTAAAAAGGGTTCTATATTTTTACGTTTACCGGTAGCAAAATTATCTAGACAGATCGTTTTAATGTTATGGTAAAGAAGTGTTTCACAAAGGTTAGATCCTATAAATCCGGCACCACCCGTAACAAGTACGGTCTTATTTTGTAGATTTTCAAGCATTAATTTGGGTTTGTTGTTAGTAGCTATGGGCAAATATGTGAAAAATTATTTAAACCCTTATGATTATTATACTAAGTTGATGTTTTTAACGATAAAAAATAAGTAGGGTCTTTATAGGGTTAAATTCATCGATAAAAAACAGTTTTGTAGTCAAAACTAAGTTAGTTATAATATGATTTATACCAATCTACAAAAGCCTTAACACCATAATTAATTGATGTGTTGGGGCTATAGCCGTAGTCGTTTATTAAATCATCTACATTGGCCCAAGTGCGCTCAACATCACCAGGTTGAATGGGAAGCATGGTTTTTTCTGCTTTAGTTTCGAGGTTTAATTCTATTTCTTTTATAAAATCTAATAATTTTACAGAATTGTTATTACCAATATTATATACCTTGTATAAATCGTTTTTTTCAAGTCTTTCCTTATTATCGTGCTCTAGAATTCTAACAACACCTTCTACGATATCGTCTATATAGGTAAAATCGCGTTCCATTTTCCCATAATTAAAAACTTTAATAGGTTTGTTTTTAACGATGGCATCCGTAAATAAAAACATGGCCATGTCTGGTCTTCCCCAAGGGCCATAAACAGTAAAAAACCTAAGGCCTGTAGTAGGGATTTTAAATAAGTGGCTATACGTATGCGCCATTAACTCATTGCTTTTTTTTGTGGCGGCGTATAAACTTATGGGATTATCAACATTATCTTCTGTAGAAAATGGTATTTTTTTATTTAACCCATATACACTAGAACTACTAGCATAAACAAGATGTTTTATATTAAAGTTTCTACAGCATTCAAGGATATTTAAAAAGCCGACTAAGTTAGAGTCTACATAAGACTCAGGATTTTCTAAACTATATCTTACCCCAGCTTGGGCCGCTAAATTACAAACCACATCAAAACCTTCATTTCTAAATAAATTTGGAAGTTCCTCACGGTTTTCTAGATTCATTCTGATAAATGAAAAGTTACTGTCTGTTTCGCTGTTGCACAAATAATTATAATTAGATGCTTCGGTACTATTTATACCTAGTTCTTTTAGCCTATCATATTTAAGGCTAGTATCATAGTAATCGTTAATATTATCAAGACCTACAACTTTATGGCCATTTCGCAATAAGGCCTTTGAAGTAAAATATCCTATGAAACCTGCGGCTCCTGTAACGAGTATTTTCATTTTTGTATGATTTGAGGTGTTTAATTATTTTAATACTACAAATATTAAAAAAAGAATTAAAGGATATTTTATTTAATGCTAAAATGAATTTATTCTCGATGAAGTAACTAGAATTGCTTTTTTGCATCTTTCTTTTTTTTAATAACTCTGACTAAATATAACAAAAGTTTCAAAAAAAATTAGATGCGCGACTTAACTTATTCAACGTAGGTATTTAAGAACTCAGATCTTTTTAACATGATCTTTTTCAAATAATATTTATTACATGTTATTAACAATACTTAAAAATATTCGATGAACTACTTATTTTCGCGATGAAATTAAAATTATTACAAATAAAGAAAGTCCAAATCTCATATCATAGCGTATATGCCTAAAATTTAGAACCGATAAAATGCATATCGAAACCGATAAAATGCAGTATTGAATACATAGTACTACAAAAAAATTTAATTTTTCGACGAAATGCATAAAATATCGTTTTAAAGTATATATATTTGAAGCCCCAATGAATCTAATTATTAAAAACAAACATGGAAAACCTACGTTTAAACCTGAACCTATTGATTATTTTTGTATTCTTTGTAACTTTTTTATCTTCCTGTAACAACGAGGAGTTGTATGTCTCTCAGATTGAAGAGCAAATACTAGAAGAAGAAAATGAAGAAACCCCTAAGACAGTAAATGAAATTTTTCAGATTGAAATCGAGAATGATGTTGCTGAAACTTTCGAGAATGTACCTTTAGAGATAAATATACTAGAAAATGACTCGAGTATTCCAGTTAATTTTACCGTAACAAGTACTTCCCCGCAAGAAGGCTCTCTAGAAATTATTGATAACGATACGCCTAACGATTTTTCAGATGACTCAATTTTATACTCGCCTAACCCTGGTTATTCTGGCGCCGATTCTTTCGAATATACAATTTGTGATGTTAATAGTGAGACAGAAAATTGTGCGACTGCTAGAGTGGACATAACTATAAATGAAGTTTTTATCAATGATGAAGTTTCTTCGGAATTAAAAGCGTTTCCAACGGCTTATGGTGCAGGTGCATATGCAACAGGTGGTCGAGGTGGTACTGTTATACATGTTACTAATTTAAACAGTTCTGGAACGGGGAGTTTAAGAGAAGCTTTACTTACAAAAGGTGCTAGGTATGTTGTTTTTAACGTTAGTGGTGTTATTAATTTATCTACACAAATAATTTTAGATAGTTCTCATAACGATTTAACTGTCAACGGCTTCTCTGCTCCATACGGTGGTATTACTATAATAGGTTCTGCAATAAGAAGTAATGGTACAGATAATATGATATGGCGTGGTATAAAATTTAGAAATGGATACAAAGAAGATGAGGATTGGTCAAATGAAACCTGCTTAGGATTTAGGGCTTCATCTAATATTATAGTTGATAGATGTTCTTTTTCTTATGGCAAAAGTAAAGGTTTTTCGGCTGGAACTTCTGGAATAGGAGAGTATGCATCAAATATAACCATTCAAAATTGTTTGTTTGGGGAAAGTTTAGAAGCTATTTTAGTTGGTAATTCTGCAGCTGCTGATTTTGGCAATGCATCAGTTTTAAGAAATGTTATGTCACAAGTAGGTTGGAGACATCCTAAAGCGGGAGGGGCAATTTCGCTAGACGTTATTAATAACATTGTTCACAACTGGAAAAATCGTATAATTAGAATGGATGGTTATGATTTTAAACTGAATATTATTGGTAATTATTTTCAAGGAGGACCGAATACAACCCAAAGTAATAATCCAGAGATATTATTTACAATGCACACCAATACCACAATGAAGCCAAGTATATGGGATGAGGACAACTTTATTGACGCAGAATTTAAGCCAATAGATTATCCTTCAAACCCAGCCTCAGCTTGGGATCCATTTTGGAAAAGTACTGTAAATATTAAGGAAGAATGGTTTTCTAGTAAAAGGCTACCGCTACAAGGAGCTCCACCAATTATCTATAAGTCATCCTCTCTCAAGGAGGCGCTACTCGCAAAAGTAGGGGCATGTGAATATTTCGATGATAATGGTGATGTAAGGTTTTATAGAGATAAGGTTGATTTGGAGTTAATTAATTTGGTTGATATTGATAGTGATAAGTGGTACACAAACTCATCTCTTTATGAAACTATGGCTAAAAATCTTGTAGATTCAACTCCTTCTACTGTACGTTCAGATAATTATGATAGTGACCGCGATGGGATGTCTGATTCTTGGGAAATAAAAATGTTTAGAGGTTTAACCATGGCTCCAACCGGTGATCATGATAATGATGGATATACTAATATTGAAGAATTTCTAAATACTGTAGATTCGAAGTGATTGTATTTTTATTATAGAGACAAAAAAATATTAAAAAAAGTAAAATCACATTTTTTAAAATCTAATATTCAATATGTTAAGATTTTAAGAGTTGCATAATAATTGATTTTTTTTCACAACTTAATTTGAGTGAGTGTCAAGTTGCCTCTCTAATATACTTATTATACTATAATATTGATTGCATTTGGAAAATGAAGTGAGTATTGGTTCTGTTTTGGATTAATTTAAAAAGTCATTATTTGATAAATCTTCATTGCTTATTTGTTCAAATTTCAAATAATAAAAAAAAAAAATCGAGGGTTACGACCTCTCGATATTTTAAGCTCTACACATTAGGTTTCTCTATAATTGTAGTTTGTAATTGATTTATAGCTATTAGTTTTTTCAATTAAAAAATTAACGTTCATTGGATATTTGAAAAATATTGCTTTTGGTAGGATCTAAATGTATAATTGTTCTAATCTTATCAAAATTTCATCATAAATTTACAATAACCTTTTCTTTAATTTAACTTATTGTCATCTACTTAACCTTAGTTCATCCTTAATAATTAAAAGTAACTTCCTTATTCGATTTAAATTCTTATAAATTAAATGTCCTTGAGATGATAGAAATACCGTCACAAGATAATTAGCGTTTTCAATGTAATGATGTTTTTTTGAAGTTATAATAAATGAACCCATTCCATAGCGCCTAATTCTTTTATATTTACCAGAATTATCTATAGGACTTTTTGTGTCTTTAGAAGAAATAGTAGAGGCTTTGTAGCCTGCTTTCTTGGATATATTAACACTTAATTCGTTGTATCCACCACCAGGCCAGCATAGGTATTCTATTTTTTTTGCTAATTTTTCTTCAAGAATTTTTTTACTGTTAAATAATTCGTAATTGTACCTATTTTCCATTTCCTCATCAGTTTCATAATGACCAGGATAATTAACTAATTTATTACTCAATTCTTTTCTAATAGACTCTTTGTGAGCCACAATATCTTTATTAGCACTTAATTCTAATGAATATTTAATCAAATTTTCATCAGGAAAATATCGTCTTAAACCTAGCGCTCTGCCAAATTTAAATATTGGTGTGCCATATGGGACGACTTCCTTTTGGCTTTCAGTAATATAATAGGGTTTTTTTTTGGGTTCTTCATACCAAGACAGCCAATCGTAGTTAGGTTGCCCGTGGTATATATCCTTAATCTCATTTGATAAAAAATAAAAATTATGACTCATACTGTGAGACTGAATATCCATAATTCCAGAGGATTGAAGTTCTTTTATCTCTGCCCAGTTTAAGAAACCAAGAGTTGACAAAGCAGTTTCTTTAACTTCACCATCCCACACATTTAAAAGATTAGGTCTAGTTTCGATGGAAGGATCTACAAACTCTGGATTTATAAATACGGTACCATTAAGATTATATTTTTTAAGTATCGGATACGCGTAAACCCAATTATCAAGATATCCATCATCAAATGTTAAAACAATATTTTTATCATTCGTTTTTTTAGTGTCATTTTCGTTCTGATACCACTCATCCAATAAAATTGTGTTATATCCATTTTTTACAAGATATTCACAAAATTTATCAAAGTGGCTTACAGAAACAGAAAGCCAATTACGGTACCAATTTTGCTTTTCATTTCCTACACTATGAAACATTAACACACTCATTATCTACCGAATTTTTGTTAAGAAACCCGCAATTTACTAATTATTTTTAAACATGATTTATTTGACTTCATATTAGAGGAATTTATTAATGTAATATATAGCAAAGAACACGCTAATTACTAAAATAAAAAGCAGTTCTCTTTTTTTATGTGATTTAGATTAATTCTTGATGTAAATTTTCGTAATAAAATATTTTGTGCCAATAAAACATTATAATACAATCAAGCTGAAGATTAAATTTGCCAATATGCCATTTTTTTTGTTATGATTAGTTAGTTTTCAAACCTCTATTTTTTAAACTCGATAACATGCAAAGATTATCCATAAAAATTAACTGCTATGTATTTAACCGATATTAAATATGTTTTTAGCGAAATATGTTATTTGTAGGCCTTTTGCACTGAAACTATTACTAAATTTACAGCGCAATACAAGATTAAATTGATTAATAGCAGAGTTTTGATTTAATTAAGTTGTTGTTCTACTGGTTTATCTAAATCCCTCTCTTATGTGGTAGGCCATTTATGATTTACAGCTTTAAATCAATTTTGAAAATTTTGAATATTAGTTATTGATTTTGTTTTCTTCTTTCTACTGGGGGACTTCATCAACAAATACTTTTATTTTAATTGCTTTTATAAGTGGATTAATTATAACATGTTGACAAAAACAAAAATATATTTATCATCGCCTCATATGGGAGGCGCAGAAAAGCATTTTGTTGAAGAAGCTTTCCATACAAATTGGATAGCGCCTTTGGGCCCTAACGTTAGTGGTTTTGAGGATGCTATATCTGAGTATTTAGGTAAGGAGCATGAAGTAGCGGTTTTAAGTTCAGGAACCTCTGCGATCCATCTGGCCCTAGTTTTATTGGGAGTTTCAATTGGAGATGAGGTATTATGTCAAAGTTTTACGTTTTCTGCATCAGCTAATCCCATTATGTATCAGGGCGCTACTCCTGTATTTATTGATAGTGAAAAAGATACATGGAATATTTGTCCGGAATTATTAGAAATTGCCATTCGAGATAGAATTCAAAAACACAAAAAGCCAAAAGCTATTATTGCTGTTCATCTTTATGGTATGCCTTATAAAGCAAAAGAGATTAATGCAATAGCTGAGAAATATAATATTCCTGTAATTGAAGATAGCGCCGAGGCTCTTGGCAGCAGTTATATGGGCAATCCTTGCGGTACCTTGGGAGACTTTGGAATTCTATCGTTTAACGGTAATAAAATTATTACAACTTCTGGAGGAGGTGCTTTGATTACTAAGAGCGCAGAAATAAAACATAAAGCAGTTCATTTGGCTACCCAAGCTCGAGATGATGCACCGCATTATGAACATTCCAAAATTGGTTTTAATTACAGAATGAGTAATGTGGTTGCAGGTATTGGTAGAGGACAAATGCAAGTACTTGATGATAGGGTAGCGGCAAGAAGACAAAACTTTGAATTTTATAAAAAGAATTTAGAACGTTTTGAGCAAATTGAATTTTTAAAAGAGCCTATGGGTTACTTTTCTAATAGATGGTTGACTTGTGTTAAGACAGAGTCATTTGAATTAAGGGAAGCACTAAGAATGAAATTGTTAGAAGAAGATATTGAATCTCGACCATTGTGGAAACCAATGCACATGCAACCTTTATTTAAAGATTTTTTGCATTTTACTAATGGAACATCCGAAGAATTATTTGATAAAGGACTTTGTTTACCAAGTGGTTCCAATTTAACAAAGGACGATTTAAATAGAATTTTAAAGATTATTACAAAAACCCTCAATACAACTAGATTAACCTAAAACCCCTCACTTATGATTAAAAATTACTTTTCTTTTTATTCACAAAAGTTTGCCTCACGATGGTTGGTTTTCGCAATAGATTTAGCTATAATACTGGCTGCTTTATTTATGGCATATTTTGTAAGATTTAATTTTACATTAAATTTTGATTTAAATCAATTTTTAATTCAAGCGCCATTGTTATTATGTATAGCTTCAATAAGTTTTTTACTTGTTGGTTCATTTAAAAGTGTAATTAGACATACCGGTTTTACCGATGTAGTAAATATTTTTAAGGCAGTAGCCATAATGGCATTTTTAACGACACTTACTGTGCTCATTAATGCAATTACAGATATTATCCCAGAGTTTACAATACCAAAATCAATAATTGTTTTTCATGCTTTAATTAGTTTTGTGGCGTTATCGGGATGTAGGCTACTCTTTAAGATTGTTTACAACCACTTAAAGTGTAAACTAACAAGCACTAGGAATGTTATGATATATGGGGCTGGAGATTCTGGTATAGTTACCTACAATGCATTGCTAAACAATACTAAAACCAATTACAATACGTTATTCTTTATTGATGATGATTTTAAGAAAAAAGGTAAGTTTATTAATGGAATTAAAATTTTACCTCTAAAAGATATAAATGAAGACTTTGTAAAACATAATAACATTCACGAGATTATTGTTGCTGCTCAAACCATAGATACGAGTAACCTGATTAATATGGTGGACAATTTAATTGATTTTGATATTAAAATAAAAAAGGTACCACCTATTGAAGATTGGATTAATGGCGAATTCAATAGCAATCAAATTAAGCAATTTGAGATTGAAGATTTATTAGGAAGGCCTCAAATTAGTATTGATAATCCAAATCTTTTAAATGAATTTAATGGAGAGACCGTTTTGGTTACCGGAGCTGCTGGATCTATTGGAAGTGAGTTGGTAAAGCAACTATCAAATTTCAATTTAAAGGAGTTAATTCTTGTAGATCAGGCTGAATCTGCATTGTATGATGTACAGCAAGATTTAAAAAGAGCAGGGAAGTATAACTATTCAGCGATTGTTGCTGATATTAGAGATGGTTTAAGGGTAGATTCTATTTTCCAAACACACAACCCAACAATGGTCTTTCATGCTGCTGCTTATAAGCACGTGCCTTTAATGGAAAAATCTCCTTATGAAGCCATAAAAATAAATGTTAATGGAACAAAATTACTAGCAGATACAGCATCACGTTATAATGTTAAGAAGTTTGTTTTCGTCTCAACCGATAAAGCAGTGAATCCAACTAGTGTTATGGGCGCTACAAAGAGAATGGCTGAAATGTACATAAGTTGTCTTCAAAAGGAAAGCAAAACAAAATTTATCACAACACGTTTTGGTAATGTTTTAGGATCAAATGGTTCTGTAATTCCATTATTCAAGAAACAAATTGAAGCTGGAAGTCCTTTAACAGTGACTCATCAAGATATTACCAGATATTTCATGATTATTCCCGAGGCATCCCAATTAGTATTGGAAGCTGGAACGATGGGTAAAGGAGGTGAAATATTTATTTTTGATATGGGAGAGTCAGTTAAAATTTTCGACTTGGCTAAAAATATGATTAAACTATCTGGATTAAGGTATCCTGAAGATATTGGTATAACGATTACAGGTTTACGTCCAGGTGAGAAACTTTATGAAGAGTTACTGGCCAATGGAGAAAATACGTTATCGACTTATCATAAAAAAATAATGATAAGTAAGACAAGAGAATTAGATTATACAACTGTAAAAGCTCAGATAGAAGAGCTTTGTATAACGAACCGTTTTCAAAACAATAACATTGTAATGAAAATGAAGAGTTTAATACCAGAGTATAAATCAAACAATTCTGAATACGAAAAATTTGATACAAGAGTTAAAATTTATAAGAAAGCTAAAGGCATAACAGAAACTAACTCAAAAGATTCTAAAGTTTTTAAATCTGTGAAATAGATTTAATTATTAAAAACGTAATTTAACCCCAAATTTTTTCAAAAAATGCTTCTAAAGGATTTCGATACAAAAACTTATATCACCTACTTTTTTTTTATTTTAATATTATCTTCATGTGTTTCGAAGAAAGGGGTAGTGTATTTTCAAAATGCTAAAGATTTTGAAACAATAGTAGATACAAATACATTTACGCCTAAGCTCAAGGTAAATGATATTATTAGTGTTTATGTTTCCACTTTCGATTTAGAAGCGGTTGAGCCATTTAATTTAAAAAAAGGACAAACTGACTCTGGTGGTTTGCAGTATGTGGATTATTTAATAGACATGGATGGTAATATTGATTACCCCGTTCTAGGAAAGATAAAATTACTAGGGTTGAGTGTGGAACAAGCAAAAGAATTGCTTAAGGAAAAGCTTTCGGATTATCTTAAAGACCCAATTGTTAATATTAGAATTTTAAATTTTAGAATTTCTGTACTTGGAGAGGTTAACAGCCCAGGAATTTATGAAGTTTCAGGAGAAAGAATTACTCTTCTTGAAGCTATAGCTTTAGCAGGTGATTTAAAAATAAAGGCTAAAAGAGAAAATGTTATGGTTATTCGAGATTTCAATGGAACCAAAACATATACAAGAGTTAATTTAACCAGTAAAGAATTGTTCAATTCTCCAGTGTATTTTTTAACTCAAAATGATGTTCTTTACGTAGAACCTAATAAATCGGCTATTACACAAGCATATTTTGATGGTAGAGTAGGAGCAGCTATATCTATAGCATCTGTAATTATTACTTCCACGGTGATCTTATTAACTAGACGAAATTAGTAATAGTTTTTTCTTAACCACATTCTTAAATATATAATCATGGATAAAAAAAATGACTTTAAAAAAAGTATAAAAGTTTATCTTAGACAGTGGAAATGGTTTGTACTGAGTTGTATAATATGTATCGTTTTGGCTTTTTTTTACTTGCGGTATACAACGCCAGAATATAATGCTTATACCAAGATAATGCTGATGGATGATGTTGGGGTTTCTAACCCTGCCGAAGAGATACTGAAAGAACTTGGGAAAATTTCGACCGAAAGCGAAAAAATGGTTGAAGATGAAATTGAAGTTTTAAAATCCAGAAAATTATTTACTGAAGTTATACACAAGTTAAATTTAAACAAAAGTATTTTTGCGCAAGGAAGAATCAATAATACAGAATATTTTCCGATACATACAGCCCCTATAAAAATAAACTTTTTAAAGTCTGATTCAATCATTAATTCTAGGAAATTTGACTTTAGTGTGGATATTACTTCTGATACTACTTTTGATTTTAATTATGTGTCTAATGCTGGGGAAGAAATTAAAAAAAGTGCATTTTTTGGAAAAAACGTAAAAACACCTTTAGGAGATATTTTAATTACTCCATATACCAAAAATTTAACAACTTTTTTAGGGCAAACATTTTTTATTAAAATTCAACCTGTAGATAAGTTAGCAGAATATTATAGGAATTTAATAGAAATAAAGTTAGCAGCAGAAAATTCTAGAGTGTTGATTTTGTCTATAAATGATTACGTTCCAAATAAAGCAAAAGCGATTTTAGATACTTTGGTTAATGAATATAATCTTGCATCAATTGCAGAGAAGAGTGCTAAATCGAACAATACTGCAGAATTTATTAACAAGCGTATTGAAAATATTGCTTCTGATCTTGGAGCTGTTGACGATGAAATCGAACAATTTAAAACAGGAAATAAATTAACTAATATAGCCTCCGAGGCAAATTTATATTTAAAATCTAATGCAGAAACAGAACAAGAACTTGCTGTTGCTCGCACGGAATATAATAAAATAAATTTCATGAAGAATCAACTCAATGAAGATTCTTTTGAAAGAATACCTGCAAATATTGGTTTAGCAAATGGTTCTCTCAATGCTGTCGCAAATAAGTATAATGAATTATTAGCAAATCGTAACAGACTTTTAAAAAGTAGTAACGAAAAGAACCCAATCATAGTGAATTTAGATCAACAGCTAAATGATTTGAGAAATAGTCTGGAAGAGGGATTGGATAACTCTTCTAAAGCGATAGGTCTTCAAATCAGGAGTTTGGAAAATCAAATCTCTAAAATTAGTTCAAAGATTTATGCTGTACCTGGACAAGTTAGAAAATCAAGAGATATTGAGCGTGAGCAAGGTATCAAAGAGTCAATATATTTATTTTTACTTCAAAAACGAGAAGAAGCAACAATATCTTTAATTTCTACTTCACCAAATGCTAAAATAATAGATGCTGCGCATTCATCATATTTGCCTGTATCTCCTAACCAAAAAATAACTTATATAGCTTCAATTCTAATAGGCCTATGTATACCTTTTAGTATTATTTATATAAAAGATTTATTAGATAACAAAATACATAATAAAGAAGATTTACAAAAATTAATCGGTGAAGATATTACCGTAGTAGGCGAAATACCTAGACTGGATAGAGCTGATAACGCTCTAATTGAGAGTAATGACCGTTCAATTCTTTCCGAGTCATTCAGGATTATAAGAACGAACGTTGATTACATCAGAAGAAGTAGAGATGCAAACAAATATAACAACATCATTTTTGTAACTTCAACTATAAATGGCGAGGGAAAATCTTTCTTTAGTATAAATATGGCCTTAACGGCTGCAAATACGGGAAAAAAGGTATTGTTGGTAGGGTCGGATATACGCAACCCACAAATATTTCCTGCTATTAAAAATGTAGTTAATGAAAAGAAAGCTAAAAACGGGTTAACTGAGTTTTTAGTTGATAAATCTCTGACTATCAATGAAATTATAAATAGACATAAAATAAACAATATTGAAATTGACATACTTCTTTCCGGAAAAGTTCCGCCTAATCCAGCAGAATTATTAATGTCTCATAGACTAAAAGAATTATTTGATAGTGTTTCAAACGAATACGATTATGTAATAGTAGACACTGCTCCAGCCATGTTAGTAACCGATACGCTATTAATAAGTCAATACTCAGGCCACACGATTTATTTAACTAGAGCAAATTATACAGAAAGAAGTTTATTAAGTTTCACAAAAGAATTATTCGATCATAACAAACTTAATGGTATTATACTTGTAGTTAACGACGTGAAACAATCAAACTTCGGTTATGGTGCTAAATATGGCTATTATGGGGCGCCTAAAAAGAAACGATGGTTTTCATTTGGAAAAGCCTAAAAAAACATAAAAAGCCAGTTAAGTTATTTTAACTGGCTTTTTTATATTTATAATAATTGCTGAATTAGTTTTCGTAAAACTTAAAAGCCTCTAAAATTATAGCATCATCTACTAAGCAATCTATTTTAGTTTTTCCTATATCCTCCAGTAATACAAAATTTATATTGCCATGAGAATTCTTTTTATCATACTTTAAAAGCTCAATTATGGCAGGATAATCATTATCCTTAAATGCTACATTACCGTAATATTTTTTTATAAACTGCTTTATATCATTTGCTTTCTCTTCTGGAAAACCCACAAGTACTTTTGATATGTATATGGCCAGTACCATGCCAATGGCAATGGCTTCACCATGTAACAAATCAGTTTTATTAGGATTACTTAGAAAGTAAGACTCTATAGCATGACCAAGTGTATGGCCAAAATTTAACATTTTTCTTAATCCATTTTCGTGTGGGTCTTTGTCAACGACATCCTTCTTTATTAAAACAGATTCATATATCAATTCATCTAAATCTTCTAAAGTTAATTCAGAAAACTTATTGAATTTATTCCAATACGTTTCATTACTAATAAGGCCATGTTTTAGCATTTCTGCGAGTCCAGACCGCATCTGTTCTTTTGGTAAGGTATTTAAATAATTAGTATCTATAAGAACAATATCGGGAGTGCTTATTACACCAATCTGGTTTTTTAAAGTGCCTAGATCCACACCAGTTTTGCCGCCAACTGATGCATCAACCATAGCAAGTAACGATGTTGGAACGTTTATATAGGCAATACCTCGTTTAAAGGTAGAGGCCACAAAACCACCAAGATCAGTAACAACCCCTCCACCAATATTTATAAGCAAACTTTTCCTGTCACCATCCAATTCAGATAGGGTATTCCAAACACCAACGCAAGTATCAATGGTTTTATGGATTTCTCCGGCCTCAATTTCTATGATTTCAATACTATCGGTAGCTTCTAAATGCGACATAAAATAAGGTAAACAATGCTCATGTGTGTTGCTATCTACCAGAACAAATATTTTAGAAAAATTATTCTTGTGTATATGTTTATTAAGAGCAGGATAGCACTTGTTGTTAAAATGAATTATACCGTTGTTCGCTGTTATAGAATCCATGAAAAATTATCTGATTAATTTGATGCGAAATTAAGTAGATTTTAACAAAAAAGGTAATTAGAGTATAATTATATTTGCCAAAAATCAGCATTAAAATGATTGATAGGAATATCTTTAATAACACTGAGATTGCTTTTAGTTTAAAAAATGATTCTCAACTTGAACGCGCATATTTTTTATTTAAAATGATATCAGTGGAGCCATTAGTAAAAATAGGAACTGCAGCCACTAATTTTGCCCTTAAGGCGAATTTACCCATTGAGGGTTTAATTCGGTCTACCGTATTCGATCATTTTTGTGGAGGTGTTAATGAAGAGGATTGCTTACCTGTAATACATAATATGTATGACAAAGGAGTGAGTTCCGTTTTGGATTATTCTGTAGAAGGTAAAGAGAATGAAAAGGAGTTTGACAATGCACTCGATACTGTTTTAAATATTATAGAATTTGCAAAATCACTTGACGCAATACCAATAGCAGTATTCAAGCCCTCTGGTTTTGGACGCTCTAAGTTATACGAGAAGGTGAATGAAAATTCAGCATTGAATGAAGCTGAAACTGAGGAATGGAAAAGGGTAGAGGCTAGGTTTGATGCTGTATGCAAAAAAGCTAAGGCTTATGATGTGGCTGTTTTAATTGACGCTGAAGAGAGCTGGATACAAGATGCAGCAGATCGATTGGTAACAAAAATGATGAAAATCTATAACACCGAAAAGCCTATCGTATACAATACATTGCAAATGTATAGGCACGATAGAATGGCATTTTTAGAAAAGGAGCACATCAAAGCTAAAACTGAAGGCTATTATTTAGGCTATAAATTGGTTAGAGGCGCGTACATGGAAAAGGAAAACGATAGGGCAAAAGATAAAAAATATGAATCACCAATTTGTAAAAGTAAGCAGTTGACCGACGATAATTTTAATACAGCATTACATTACATGATCAGTAATTTAGATAGCATGTCTATTTTCGCAGGAACGCATAACGAAGAGAGCTCTTATTTACTTATGGAATTAATGGCTGAGAACAAAATTTTGAATAATGATCCCAGAGTTTGGTTTGGGCAACTATATGGTATGAGTGATCATATAAGTTTTAATTTAGCTCATTTAGGCTACAACGTTGCCAAGTATATGCCTTTTGGACCGGTGAAAGATGTTATGCCGTATTTAACACGTCGTGCAGAAGAAAATACGTCGGTAGCAGGACAAACAGGACGAGAATTGGCACTTATAAAAAAGGAAAAGAAAAGACGTAAGCTAGCTTAAAAAGCATCGCAAATTTCCTCTAACATCTCCTTTATTTCGGCATAACTTGCTTTATGGTTAAGGTTATTTAATTGGTCTAAATTTTGAACAGTATTGGATTTTGTGTTTTGCTCTATGTAAAAGATATCTTCAAGCTTTGTTGCAACTAGCTTTTCATCATTTGCGATTAAAGTTTCATGAAGCTTTTCTCCTTTCGATAATCCGGAGACGTTAATATCGCCTTCTTTTTTTAAAATTTCCTTGAGAGCTTCAGCCAAATCTTTTATTTTAATTGGCTGTCCCATATTAAACGATACCTTACTGTGTTTTTCAAAATCAAGTTTAATCAATTCTAAAATTAAGTGGCACGCTCTATTTTTCTCGATAAATAAACGCGTAGCATCTTTGTGAGTTATAGTTAGGTGTTCTCCATTTTTAAGTTGTTCTATAAATAAGGGAACTACGGAGCCGTTTGAACCAAAAACATTACCAAATCTTGCTGAAATAAATTTTGTGACACTGGAATTGCTATTCAATTTAGACAAGTACCTTTCTGAAATTAACTTGGTCATGCCCATTATACCTATTGGATTCACAGCCTTATCCGTTGATATAAAAATAAATCGTTTAGTACTATGTTTTAGAGCTAATTGAGCTAATGATTGTGTAGCGAAAATATTGGTTTTTAACGCTTCGAATGCATTATCCTCAACAAGGGAGACGTGTTTGTAGGCCGCAGTATGAAACACTATTGTTGGCTTATAGGTCTTGAATATTTGAGACATTTTATCAGTATCTCTAATATCCCCTAAAACAGCTTTTATATGTTTAGTGTCGTCGATTTCTCGTTTTAGGTAAAATAACGGGGTTTCGGCATTATCCAGTAAAATTAGGGTGTCAAACTTTGAATTTAGCAGAAGCCTCGTCAAACCACTTCCAATAGAGCCGGCGGCACCAGAAATTAAAATTCTTTCATGAGCATAGGGGTATGCTATAGGTGTTTTTTGTTTTGAAACTTCAGAATTTAACAATCCGGAATTATCTATTAAATTTTTAATTCTTTGGAAGGAGTGTTTATCCATTAAAGTTGAACAATTTTAAGTAATTGAAAAGTATTAATAATTTTAGGATATTCCAAAATATAGATTTAAGATTACTTAGCAGCTACCTTGTACAGGGTAATGAATATAAGCTTTAGATCTAAAAGAAAATTATTGTGTTTAAGATACATTTTATTATACCTCAACTTATCTGGGATAATGGTATTGATAAAAAAAGCTTCTGGGTTATCAGCTTTTTTAAGTAACTCTACTTCGTTTCTGTATTGTAATGACGCCAAACCAGTAATACCAGGTTTCAATTTAAAGATTACTAAGTCTTCAGGCTTGTAAAAATTCACATAATATCTTAACTCAGGTCTGGGCCCCACAAAACTCATGTCGCCTTTAATAATATTGATAAGTTGCGGAAATTCGTCAATTTTATACTTACGTAAATAATAGCCAATTCGCGTAACCCTTGCATCATTATCACCGATGGTTAAAAGTCCTTTTTTTTGGGACTTTACATACATAGTTCTGAATTTATAAATATTGAAGTCAACATTGTGTTGTCCTACACGTTCTTGGATAAACAAAACAGAACCTTTAGAGTCTAGCTTAATTAAAATAGCTAAAACAAGTAGTAATGGAGCGAGAATTATTAAGCCTATTGATGCAAAAATAAAGTCGAATATACGCTTAATCATTGCTAGGGGAAATGTTTAAAATTTTAACAAGACTGTCACAATTTTCTAATTCTATTTCAATGGTTTCATTATTCAGTTTGCTTTCAACTATATATAAACCACAAGGTGTTTGTCTAGGTGTGCTTTTTGAAAAGTTTACACTTCCAGATTTTAGTAAAGCTTTTATTTTCAGGCTATCCAAGGGGTGTACATCAACTTTTGAATATTCAAAGGGCTTTGAATTAATATTTTTTAAAACACGAGCCTCAGGGCCATAAGCGCAGGATGTTTTTTTGCCGTTTAAAAAAAAGGCTAAAATAATTAAGCCTATAGAAAAACCACCGAGATAGTAGCCTATGCGTTGAATCAGTTTCATTTGTAATGTTTGAGTTGGCTGTAGTACGTTTAAAAAACTAACAGGTTAATATCGCTATGTTTTAAATTAAACCATTCACCAACAGACTTGTTCGTTAAAATTCCGTGGTAAAAGTACAATCCATTTTTTAATCCTTTATCAAATCTCAAAGAATTTTCAATACCACCGTCTTCAGCAATTTTCATTAAATATGGTGTAAAAATATTACTTATAGAAACAGATGCAGTTCTAGAGTATCTCGCAGGTATATTGGGTACACAATAATGTATAACACCATGTTTCACAAATGTTGGTTCAATGTGAGACGTAACTTCACTCGTTTCAAAACAGCCTCCCATGTCTATACTCACATCTATTACAACAGCTCCTTTTTTCATATGCTGAACCATGTCTTCTGAAACCACAATGGGTGCTCTGTTTACACCCCGTACAGCACCTATAACCACATCACATCTTTTTAATGCCTTTAGTAAGTTTTTTGGTTGAATGGTAGAAGTAAATAATGATCTACCCAAATTAGTTTGTATACGCCTTAGTTTAGTGATTGAATTATCAAAAACTTTAATGCCGGCACCTAAGCCAATGGCGCTTCGTGCAGCATATTCACCAACAGTACCTGCGCCGAGAATTACAACCTCTATAGGAGGTACGCCGCTTATATTTCCTAACATCAAACCAGAGCTGTCCTTGCCGTTGCTCAACAGTTCCGAAGCTATTAATACAGAGGCTGTTCCTGCAATTTCACTTAAAGAGCGTACTGCAGGATAGGTGCCGTCTTCGTCTTTAATAAATTCAAAGGCCAAAGCAGTGATGCGTTTAGAAGCTAGGGTTTCAAAGTATTTTTTAGTTTGTGTTTTTAATTGTAATGCAGAAATTAAGATGGCTTGTGGGTTCATGAGCTTTATTTGCTCTAAACTTGGCGGCTCTACTTTTAATATCATTGGGCAGGAATACACTTTAGCTGTGTCTTTAGAAATTTCTGCTCCAGCCTCACTGTAGTCTTTATCGCTAAATCTGGCACCTTTTCCTGCTCCGGCCTCAATAAGTACCCTATGGCCATTATTAACTAGTGCAGAAACCGCATCTGGAGTTAAGCAAATTCGGTTTTCTTGATATGTGGTTTCCTTTGGCACGCCAATAAATAATTGACGTTTGTGCTTAAAAATTTCTAGTTTCTCTTCTTGAGGAAGCAATTGTTGCTTGGTAAATGGCGACAAGGATTCAGACATCATTTGTTATGTTTAGCGAGATTGAAATTACAAATATTTTTGGGTTTTATAATTATTTTAAAAACAATTTATTTAGTCGATAAGTTTGTTTTGAACCAAAAAGTAGGAATATATGTAAAATTAGATGTGGTATTTGTATATCAAATTTTAATTTATTTGCACTAATTTTGTTTGTATTATTTTATGAATATAAAACCTACATTTTTCTTACTAGTATTCATCTCTTTTTTTGGATTCTCTCAACAATACACTATCGAAGGAATTGTAAAAGATGATAAAAATGCACCCATAATTTATGCTAACGTTGTATTGGAAGATGATACCAATACTGATATAAAAACAGGCGTAATAACCAACGCAAACGGTTTTTTTAAATTAGAAAACTTAAAACCCTCTACGTATAATTTAAGAATTAGCTTTTTGGGGTATGAAAGTTTTTTATCAAAAATTAAGCTGAATGGAAATGTAAATCTTCAAACCATTATTTTAACTGAACAGACTGAAACTTTAGAAGGCGTAGTGGTTACAGCAAAAAGGCCTACAATAAAACGTTTGGTAGATAGAATTGTGTTTAATGTAGAAAACTCTACGTTATCCAATTCCAATGTTTTAGATGTATTAAAACACACCCCAGGAGTTATTGTGAGTAATGGTTCTATTTCTGTAAAAAACGCATCTCCAGTAGTCTATATAAACGACAGAAGGGTGTATCTATCGGCTGATGAAGTTATGGAGCTCCTGGAAGCCACACCTGCAAATAATATTAAGTCTATTGAAGTCATCACTAATCCTCCTGCCAAGTACGATGCCGAAGGTGGAGCTGTTCTAAACATGCAAACAAGTAAAAATATTATCGCTGGATATCATGGTAGTGTTTTTGGCAACTATAACCAAGGGTTTCAATTCCCTAAATTTTCATTAGGCACAAGTCATTTTTTTAAATCCAAAAAATTAAGTGCTTTTGTAAATTACAATATCAACCCAAGAAAAGATTTTAGAAACAATAAAGAAGAAATTAATTTTATTGATAACAACGCTATTTCATCTACTTGGGAAACCGATTATAATCGTGACAGGGAGTCGAGCAATCAAAATATCACAGGAACTATAATTTATGATTTCGATGATAGTAATAGTTTAAGTTTTTCAGCCAATACTTTAATAGCCCCAAGAAGAAATTCAAGAGAGAAAGTAAATAGTCTTACAGAGGTTTTTAATGCTAACAAGGTTTTAGATTCTTCTTTTAGAACGCTCAATAATTTAGTGTCGGAAAAGTTTAATCTAGCATTTTCTTTAGGCTACATTCATAAGTTTAAAAGAGAAGGTGAGCAGCTTTCAATAGATATGCATTATACGGATTACGATTTTTCTGAATTTCAAAATGTAGATACAGGATACTTCTTGCCAAATGCATCTACACCATTTAGAGATAATAGGTTTCAAACCTTTTCAGGTCAGGATATAGGGTTAATGACAGGGCAGATAGACTATAAGCTGCCTTCAGAAGATGGGTCTTTATTAGAATTTGGGCTAAAGGCAGTTGGTATAAATTCAGATAATATTTTAGATCAGTTTATTTTTGATAATGGAGTACGTCGAGAAGACATAAATAATTCAGATGTTTTTATTTACAATGAAAAAAATTACGCTGCTTATACAAGTTTTGAAAAGGATTGGGAACGTTGGAGCATTAAAGCTGGTTTAAGGGTAGAGGTCACCGAAACCGAAGGTGAGTCTCAACTTACCCAACAAACCAATATAAATAACTATACCAACTTATTTCCTTCTTTTTATTTGTTGAATAGGTTAAAAAATAACGACGAAATTTATTTTAGCTACAATAAACGTATTAATAGACCAAGATACAGAGCGCTTAATCCGTTTAAATTTTTCAAAAATGATAATTCATTTATTTCGGGTGATCCTAGTTTACTTCCAGAAATTTTTGATAGTGTTATTTTAGGTTATACAATTAATAACACCTATACTTTCGAAGCATATTATAGATATGAAAAAAATCCAGTTCTAGAACTACCTGTTCAGGATAATGAAAATAGACTGCTTAAATATATATTTACAAACATAGACCATAACCAATCTTACGGATTGGATTTCACAACTTATACGGGTATTTCCAAACACTGGAGTCTTTATGTATTATCTTCCTTGTTTTTCTATGAAAATAATTTTTTTGCAATAGGAACTAATAACGAACTTCAGAGTAACGAAAGGTGGTCTGTTTACGCTAATGTTGTAAATTATTTTAATTTTTTAAAAGATAATAGTTTAACAGCAGATATTGGTATAGATTATATAAGTCCTGTATTTATAGGTCCTAGCGATATAAGTGGTAGGTTAGGTATAGATATTAATTTTAACAAAACGTTTTGGGATAATAGAGCCTCTCTTAATATTGGTGTTAGAGATTTATTGAATACTAGAAATTTTTCCCAAAGCACAAAGTATTTGAACCAAGATTGGCTTGTGGATACTAATTTGGAAAACAGGCTATTTGTTTTAGGGTTTAATTACAAGTTTGGTAATTACAGATTAACTGCAAAACAAAAGACAGTTGATTTAAGTGAAAGGGATAGGTTAGAACAAGAATAATTTTAAAAATACTGTTTTACCTTGTCCCAAAAGTTTTTTGGTGATACTTTAAATTCTTCTTCTAATTCTTCTAGTGATTTTGAAGCATCATTTATTCTATTAAATATACGAGCTCTTATAAGGTATATGGAAGGAATTACGACTGCCATAACAGGGACCATATAAATTAATTGAAATTGGTCCAAATATCTATCATCGTAAAATAAATAAATAATTTGATAGATATACATAGCAATTGGCACTAGGAGAACATGATACCACCAATGTCTGTTGGTGAAAAACCATATAAAAATAAGAAGTAAAGGGATAGCCTTACCAGTGAATATCCACATGGCAGTATTGGCATTTTCAAAAAAACCACTATAATATGTAAATAAAAAAGTGTCCCAAGTTTTTTCCCTTGGAACACTTTCATATAATGTAAACAAAAAAGGAGTAAGCGCTAAAATTGTAGCGATAATACTCCCTTGAATCAAGCTTTTTTTATCTACCGCGAGGTACCTTGATTGTAGATCTTTCGACTTTTGCTGTTTGTTCTCCATCTTGGTTAACTGTATTCGCTACATAAGCTGTGAACAACATGCCTCCGAAAATTGCTGCTGCAATTACATACTTTTTAATTTTCATTTTTTAAGGGATTTAATTAATTAATTATCCCAAATGTATAGAAAGAGTAGGATAGCAGTTTTGATTAAATGTTAAAATTATGTTAAAAACAGTGTTTTTTAAAATTCCTGCTGTGGGTTTCCCGTAATCTTTAAAAAATATTCGAATTATGTTGGTTTACTTATGCGTCATAGGGGTTTAGGTTAGGTCTGTATTTTATATTTTTAATTTAATTTTTCTTGTTTTTTTTGATAGTTCTTCCAAAATAACCTCGTTAAAATTATCATCCAAAATAGGTTTTATGAGTTCTGGCCACTCAATTAAAATCCAGTTTCCAGAATATAGATAATCTTCAATTCCGAAGTTGTAGGCTTCTTCAATATCTTCGATTCTGTATAAATCAAAGTGATAGAGAATACCATTTTTTATGTTGTACTCATTAACAATTGAAAATGTTGGGCTACTAATAGCATCAGCACTTCCTAGCATCCTTGCAATACTCTTCACAAGTGTTGTTTTACCAACACCCATGTTGCCATACAATAAAATAGTTTTTGAATCTACCATTTCAACTAGTTTTTTGGCAACATCATCAACTTCATCTAAGCTATAAGTAATCTCCAAATCAATTATTATGTTTACGCAATATTACATATAAATTTTCAAAAATACTAACAAAAAGTGTATTTCGTCGATTTTTTTCGTATTACAAAGAGATTATTTAGGATTGAAAACTACAAAAGGAATTATCATTTCCTCTAATGAAACGCCTCCATGTTGATAGGTATTCCGGTAATAACTTACATAGTGGTTGTAGTTGTTTGGGTATGCAAAGAACAAATCGCCTTTGGCAAAAATAAAGGAGCTACTCATGTTTATGGTTGGCAAATGGATGCTTTTTGGATCATCTGCAAGAAGTACATCTTTTTTATCAAAAGTTAAACTTCTTCCTGTTTTGTACCGTAAATTTAGGCTTGTATCTCTATCGCCAATTACCTTTGATGGGTTTTTTACATTAATAGTGCCATGATCTGTAGTTAATATTAATTTAAAACCAAGATTTTGTGCATGTTGAATCATTTCCAGAAGTGGTGAATTTTTAAACCAGCTCAAAGTGAGCGATCTATATGCCTTGTCGTTCGAAGCTAGTTCCTTAACTACTTCCATTTCTGTTTTGGAGTGGGAGAGCATATCCACAAAATTATAAACAACAACTGTTAGGTCGTTATCTTTTAATGCTTTAAAATTATCAACCAGTTTTTTACCATTTTTTAAATTGGTAATTTTGTGATATTCGTAGTTTAAATGGTTTAGCCCGAGCCGTTGCATTTGTGTTTCTAAAAAATCGGCTTCATGTAAATTTTTGCCTCCTTCATCGGTATCGTTTTTCCAATATTGCGGATACATTTTTTCCATCTCACTGGGCATTAATCCGGAGAAAATAGCATTTCTCGCGTATTGTGTTGCGGTAGGTAAAATGCTGAAAAACGCACTTTCTTGTTCTTTTTTATAATAGTTGTTAATAATAGGCTCGAAAACTTTCCATTGATCGTACCTTAAATTATCTACAACAACTAAAAGTGTAGGTTGATCTTTACTTAACTCAGGAACAATTTTTTCCTTAAATAGCGTATGAGACATTATTGGCGCATCATCATTGTTGAACCAGTTTGGGTAATTTTTATCAATAAATTTTCCGAATTGGATATTTGCTTCGGTTTTTTGTGATTCTAAAATTTCGAACATGCCTACATCTTCAATGTCTTCTAATTGAATTTCCCAATAAATTAATTTTTGATATAGGCTCACCCAATCTTCATAGGAGTTTACCATGGCCATTTCCATAGCAATTTTTCTAAATTCCTGCTGATAATTTGATGTAGTTTTTTCTGAAACTAACCTCGAGTGGTCTAAATTCTTTTTTAAGCTTAATAATATCTGATTTGGATTCACAGGTTTTATTAAATAATCGGCTATTTTATTGCCAATGGCTTCCTCCATAATATACTCTTCTTCACTCTTAGTAATCATTACTACGGGAATACTGTCTTTCTTTTCTTTTATTTCGTTAAGTGTTTCTAGACCTGTAAGTCCTGGCATATTTTCATCTAAAAACACAATATCAAAATTGTTATCCTCAATAATATCTATGGCTTCAGTACCACTATTGCATGTGGTAACCTTATAGTTTTTCTTTTCAAGGAATAGAATGTGAGGTTTTAATAAATCTATTTCGTCATCAACCCAAAGTATATTAATCATGTTGTTTTATTTTTAGTAGTGGTGTCCTAAAGTTGGACTTCATATATTTATATTTGTAAAAAATGTAAAGATTAAAAGTTTGAATAAACTTAAAATACTAAACGACCCAATTTACGGATTTATTACTATTCCAAACTCGCTAATTTTTGATTTAATCCAGCATAAATATTTTCAACGTTTAAGACGTATTACTCAAATGGGGATGTCTTATTTAGTTTATCCTGGAGCACACCATACCAGATTTCATCACGCTATCGGATGTGTGTATTTAATGCAAAAAGCAGTGAATATACTTCGTTATAAGGGAGTTACAATTTCTAAAGAGGAGGAAGAAGCACTCTATGCAGCCATATTATTGCATGATATTGGTCACGGTCCGTTTTCACATGCTATGGAGCATAGTATTGTAAATGGCGTATCTCATGAGCAAATTTCTTTGTTATTTATGGAGCGTTTAAATGAAGAATTTAACGGAAGTTTAACGCTTGCCATCAAAATATTTAAAGGTGAATACGAGCGTTCTTTCATGTGTCAGCTTATTTCTAGTCAATTAGATATTGACAGGGCCGATTATTTAAAGCGTGATAGTTTTTATACAGGAGTTGCCGAAGGAAACGTTAACAGCGAACGTTTAATCACTATGTTAAATGTTGTTAATGATAATTTGGTAGTTGAAGAAAAAGGGATTTACAGTGTAGAAAAATTTATTATCGCGAGGCGTTTTATGTATTGGCAAGTGTATTTGCACAAAACAGGTCTTGCTGCCGAACAATTACTTATGCGTGTTTTAACAAGGGCCAAGGAATTAACAAAAACGGGTGTGGAATTACAGGCTAGTACTGCTCTAAAATACTTTTTGAACAATGATATTTCTAGGGATGATTTTACAAATGAAACATTAGAAGTGTTCCATGAATTAGATGATTATGACATTATATCTGCAATGAAATTGTGGAAACACCATGACGATTTCGTACTTAGAAATCTATGTGAAATGATAATCAATAGAACTTTACCAAAAATAAAAATTAAAAGAAAAGCTGTAAAACCGCAGGTTTTAGAAAAACATATTGAAAGCGTAATGCAGGATTATGGTATTGCAGAGAACGAAGCAAAATATTTTGTGTTTTCAGGTGATATACATAATCAGGCATACCAAACGGAGCAGCAAAATATTAATATTCTGTATAAATCTGGAAAAATTCAAGATATTGTAAAGGCTTCAGATCATCTCAATTTAAAAGCATTATCTAAGCCAGTAACAAAATATTACGTATGTTATCCAAAATAAAAGCACGAGTTGTGATTAGAGTTTTCTCTAATTGTTCACAACCATGGAATATCTTAAAAAACAGAGCATTATAACTTTAGTACATTTTTCCTATTTTTGCTCAAATTAATCAAATTACTACTAACTCAACTCGTGTGAAATTCACAGCACAACAAATAGCAGATATTTTAGAAGGAGATATTGTTGGGGATGCCGATGTTAAAGTATCAAAACTCGCAAAAATAGAGGAAGGTGTAGAAGGTACACTTACTTTTTTAGCAAATCCGAAATATACAACATATATATACTCTACTAAGGCCTCAATAACTATAGTAAATAAAACTTTTGAGCCAGAAGATAATATTACTACCACCTTAATAAAGGTAGATGACGCTTATAAATCTTTTTCGAAACTTTTAGAGTATTATAATCAAGTTAAGCTTAATAAGTTTGGCATAGAGCAACCATCTTTCATTGCAGAATCTTCGGCATATGGTGAAAACATCTATATAGGTGCGTTTTCATACGTAGGTGAGAATGTTACTATTGGCGATAATGTCAAGATTTTTCCAAATGCATACATTGGCGACAATGTGAAAATTGGTGATAATACCATAATTTTTGCTGGCGCTAAAATATATTCAGAATGTCTTATTGGTAACCACTGTGTGATTAATTCGGGCGCAATTATTGGTGCTGACGGATTTGGTTTCGCTCCCAACGAAAAAGGAGAATACCAAAAAGTACCGCAAACAGGCAATGTTATTTTAGAAGATTTTGTAGATGTAGGTGCTGCCACAACCATAGATAGGGCAACTTTAGGTTCTACCGTAATTAGAAGGGGAGTGAAATTAGATAATCAAATTCAAATAGCCCATAATGTTGAGATAGGTAAAAATACGGTAATAGCTGCACAAACAGGAATTGCTGGCTCTACTAAGATTGGTGAAAATTGTCAAATTGGTGGTCAAGTAGGTATTGTAGGGCACATTACAATTGGCGATAATGTAAAAATACAGGCGCAATCAGGAATTGGTAGAAACGTTAAGGATAATGAGGTCTTACAAGGCTCTCCAGCACTTGCTTATGGGGATTACAATAAGTCTTATGTGCATTTTAAAAATTTGCCAAAAATCATTAAAAAATTCAACGATCTAGAAAAAAGCTATGGCAATAGTTAATACAGAGAACAAACAAAAAACTATAAAGAATGAAGTGTCGCTTACAGGAGTGGGGCTACACACTGGTAAAAACGTAACATTAACGTTTAAACCGGCAATTGCCAATTTTGGATTGGCTTTTAAGCGTGTAGATTTAGAAGGCGCTCCAGTTATTGAAGCCGATGCTAACTATGTAACTAATACGCAAAGAGGTACATGCCTAGAGAAAAACGGTGTTATTATACAAACCTCAGAACACGTACTTGCTGCTTTGGTAGGATTGGATATAGATAATGCAATTATTGAACTAAATGCTTCAGAACCACCGATAATGGATGGGTCTTCTAAGTTTTTTATAGAAGCTCTGGAAGAGGCTGGAATTGTTGAGTTAGAAGCAACTAGGGAAGAATTTGTCGTGTCTGATGTGATTTCATATACTGATGAAGAAAGTGGTAGCGAGATTTTAGTGATGCCTGCTAAAGAATACCAAATTACTACAATGGTAGATTTTGGGACAAAAGTATTAGGTACTCAAAATGCAACACTGAATCAAATTTCAGATTTTAAAGACCAAATTTCCAATTCTAGAACGTTCAGTTTTTTACATGAAATTGAAATGCTTTTAGAACATGGTTTAATAAAAGGAGGGGATTTAAATAATGCCATTGTTTATGTGGATAAGCCTCTATCGCCTGAAACCATGAAAAAACTGCGTGCAGCATTCAAAAAAGAAAACATTGCTGTAAAGCCGAACGGTATTCTCGATAATCTTACACTTCATCATCCTAATGAAGCTGCAAGACATAAATTACTCGATGTTTTAGGAGATTTAGCTTTAGTAGGAACGAGAATTCGTGGAAAGGTTATTGCTAATAAACCGGGACATTTTATTAACACACAGTTTGCCAAAAAGCTGTCGAAGATTATAAAAAACGAAAGACGTAACAACGTGCCAAATATAGATTTGAATCAAGAACCTTTAATGGACGTGACTCAAATTATGCAAATGTTACCACACCGTCAACCATTCTTGTTGTTAGACAAAGTATTTGAGCTTACAGATAATTATGTTGTTGGTATGAAAAACGTGACCATGAATGAAGAATTCTTTAAAGGTCACTTCCCTGGTGCGCCAGTGATGCCAGGGGTTTTAATCGTTGAGGCTATGGCTCAAACGGGCGGTATCTTGGTATTAAGCACTGTGCCAGATCCAGAAAACTATTTAACATTTTTCATGAAAATGGATAATGTAAAGTTCAAAAGAAAAGTGAGTCCTGGAGATACATTAATATTTAAATGTTCATTAATTACTCCAATTCGTAGAGGAATTTGTCATATGCAAGGTTATGCTTATGCCAATGGTAAATTATGTGCCGAAGCCGAACTTATGGCGCAAATTTCTAAAGTAAAATAATTAAAAACTAAAGCATGAATCAACCTCTAGCATATGTGCACCCAGGTGCTAAAATTGCCAAAAATGTAGTTATAGAGCCTTTTACAACTATCAACAACAATGTAGTAATTGGAGAAGGTACATGGATTGGAAGCAATGTAACCATAATGGAAGGTGCGCGTATTGGTAAAAATTGCAACATTTTCCCAGGTAGCGTTATATCAGCTGTCCCTCAAGATTTAAAATATAATGATGAGGAAACAACCGTTGAAATTGGCAATAATGTAACTATAAGAGAATGTGTTACAATTAATCGTGGCACTGCAGATAGAATGAAAACGGTGGTAGGCGATAATTGCTTAATTATGGCTTATTGTCATATTGCGCACGACTGTATTGTGGGTAATAATTGTATATTCTCTAATAATAGTACACTTGCTGGCCATATTAATATTGGAGACTACGTTGTTTTAGCAGGTATGACAGCTGTTCATCAATTTGTGTCAGTAGGAAACCATGCTTTTGTAACTGGAGGTTCTTTGGTTAGAAAAGACGTGCCGCCTTACGTAAAAGCTGCTCGTGAACCCTTATCGTATGTAGGAATAAATTCAGTAGGTCTAAGACGTAGAGGCTTTACCACAGACAAAATTAGAGAGATTCAAGATATATACAGAATATTATATCAAAAGAATTATAATAATACCCAAGCTTCAGAAATAATTGAGGCTGAAATGGAGGCGACTCCAGAACGTGATGAGATACTTCAGTTTATAAAGAATTCACATAGAGGTATTATGAAAGGATATTTTAAATCAAATTAAACATTTAGATGGCAACAACATCAGATATAAGAAACGGATTATGCATAAGATATAACAATGATATCTATAAAATCATTGAGTTTTTACATGTAAAACCAGGAAAAGGACCGGCATTTGTAAGAACAAAGCTAAAAAGTGTAACTAACGGAAAAGTTATTGATAATACTTTTTCTGCGGGACATAAATTGGATGACGTACGTGTTGAAACCCATAAATTTCAGTATTTATATAATGATGGAGAATTCTATCATTTTATGAATGAAGCAGACTATACACAGATTCGCTTATTAGAAGCGGCTTTAGATAGGCCAGATTTAATGAAAGAAGGCGAGATAGTTACTGTAATCATTAATTCTGAAGATAACATGCCACTTTCAGTAGAAATGCCAGCAAGTGTTATTCTAGAGGTCACCCACACCGAACCCGGAGTAAAAGGCAATACAGCCACAAACGCTACTAAACCTGCCACTGTTGAAACAGGTGCTACAGTAAATGTACCTTTATTTATTAATGAAGGTGATAAAATTAAAGTGGAGACAGACAAAGGGACTTATAAAGAACGTGTAAAATAATAACTTATAGCATAAGTTCAATTCACTCAAAAATCAGTTTTAATAGTTATTGAATAATGCCAACGGGATACTGATATATGAAATTTCCAGAAAAACAGAAATTAAAAGATATTGCACATTTAATAGATTGTGAGTTTGTTGGAGATGCCGATTTTCCTGTTTTAGGGATGAACGAAATTCATGTTGTTGAGCCAGGAGATATTGTTTTTGTAGATCATCCTAAATATTACGATAAAGCACTACAATCTGCTGCAACCATCGTGCTCATTAATAAAAAAGTGGATTGCCCTTTAGGTAAAGCACTTTTAATTAGTGATGATCCGTTTAGGGATTTCAATAAATTATCCAATCATTTCAAGCCATTTCAAGCGTCGAATACCCTAATATCCCATACTGCAAAAATCGGGGAAGGCACAACCATTCAACCTAACACGTTTATAGGTCATAATGTAAGTATTGGTAATAATTGTGTTATTCATTCAAATGTTAGTATTTACGATGACGCTATAATTGGTGATAATGTTACCATACATGCAGGGACTGTGTTGGGTGCTAATGCATTTTATTATAAGAACAGGCCAGAGGGTTACGATAGACTGTTATCTTGCGGACGCGTTGTTATTGAAAATAATGTGGATATTGGTGCTTCCTGCACCATAGATAGAGGGGTTACCGGAGATACCACCGTAAAAGAGGGTACTAAAATTGATAATTTGGTGCAAATTGGGCATGATACCATTGTTGGTAGAAAATGTTTAATTGCTTCTCAAGTAGGAATAGCAGGGTGTGTAATTGTAGAAGATGAAGTAACCATTTGGGGGCAAGTTGGAATAACAAGTGGTATTACAATAGGCAAAAAAGCAATAATTTTGGCAAAAGCAGGGGTAAGTAAATCGCTTGAAGGTGGAAATCGATATTTTGGGATTCCTGCAGACGATTATCGTTCTAAATACAAGGAAATTGCTTCAATAAAAAAAGTACCAGAAATCTTAGCGACTTTAAAAAAACAAAAAGGCTAGTAGTTTATTTTTCATTTAAAATGAATTACTTTTGCTAAACTTTAAACAAAAACGGAAATTTATCACTTATGAGTGTATTAGTAAATAAAGATTCAAAAATTATAGTACAAGGTTTTACAGGTAGTGAAGGTACGTTTCATGCTGAACAAATGATAGCGTATGGTACTAATATTGTAGGAGGTGTTACTCCAGGAAAAGGAGGGCAAACACACTTAGATAAACCAGTATTTAATACTGTTGAGGACGCGGTAAAAGAAGTTGGAGCCGATACTACAATTATTTTTGTACCACCAGCATTTGCTGCTGATGCTATAATGGAGGCTGCCGATGCGGGCATAAAAGTAATTATTACTATTACCGAAGGTATTCCTGTGGCGGATATGATTACTGCTTCAAATTACATTAAAGATAAAGGTTCGCGTTTAATAGGTCCTAACTGTCCAGGTGTTATTACACCAGGTGAAGCAAAAGTTGGTATTATGCCAGGTTTTGTTTTTAAAAAAGGAAAAGTAGGCATTGTCTCAAAATCTGGAACGCTAACTTATGAAGCCGCAGACCAAGTGGTGAAACAAGGTTTGGGAATTACTACTGCAATAGGTATTGGCGGAGACCCAATTATTGGTACAACTACGAAAGAAGCGGTTGAATTATTGATTAATGACCCTGAAACGGAAGCTGTGGTTATGATTGGTGAAATAGGAGGTCAACTAGAAGCCGATGCGGCGAACTGGTATAAGAAAAGCGGTAGCAAAAAGCCAATTGTAGGTTTTATTGCTGGGGAAACAGCACCTGCCGGTAGAACCATGGGGCATGCTGGAGCTATTGTTGGCGGAAGTGATGATACAGCTCAAGCTAAAAAGAAAATTATGAGAGCTTGTGGTATTCATGTTGTAGATTCTCCTGCTGAAATAGGAAAGAAAGTTGCAGAGGTTATAGCATAACCAATAAAGAAATATACTATTAAAAGCCTCACTATATTTTGTGAGGTTTTTTTATAGCAAGCAATCTGTATTTATTATATTTGAATAAATCATTCTTAAAAACATTACACAACAAACCAACTATAAAATGAAATTATTAGAAGGAAAAACGGCCATTATTACAGGCGCTAGTCGAGGGATAGGACGAGGTATTGCGAAAGTATTTGCTGAACAAGGGGCTAATGTAGCATTTACCTATAGTTCTTCAGTTGAAGCAGCAAACGCATTGGAAAAAGAATTAAAAGATGCAGGTGTAAACGCAAAGGGCTATCAAAGTAACGCCGCTAGCTTTGCAGAAGCTCAAAAATTAGCTGAGGACGTGGTAAACGATTTTGGAAGTATTGATGTGCTAGTGAACAATGCTGGTATTACGAAAGACAATTTACTGATGCGCATTAGTGAAGAAGATTTTGATAAAGTAATAGAAGTTAACCTAAAATCTGTGTTTAACATGACTAAAGCTGTACAACGTACCATGTTAAAACAGCGTAAAGGTTCTATTATCAATATGAGCTCGGTTGTTGGTGTTAAAGGCAATGCAGGACAAACCAATTATGCGGCGTCTAAAGCAGGAATAATTGGATTTTCTAAATCAGTCGCACTGGAATTAGGCTCAAGAAACATTAGGAGTAACGTTATCGCTCCTGGTTTTATAGAAACAGAGATGACCGCTAAACTTGATGAAGAAGTTGTAAAAGTTTGGCGTGCTGGAATTCCTTTAAAACGTGGAGGTACCCCAGAGGATGTAGCAAATGCTTGCGTGTTTTTAGCTAGCGATTTAAGCGCATACATTACTGGCCAAACCATAAATGTTGATGGCGGAATGCTTACCTAAATTATGATTTGGCTTTCTGGTTTTTAGTTGTTGCTTATCTAAAATACTAAGGTTATAAATAGAAGATTGCTTAATGCAAACAGAAACTTTGTTATACATCATACTATCTGGAATAATAGCGCTACTTGTAGCGCTTTTTCAGTATATGTATAAATCAAAACACAAAGGTAAATTAACTTTTGTTTTCACATTACTGCGCTTTTTATCTGTATTCGCTATTTTACTATTGTTAATAAATCCTAAGTTTAATCAGGTAAAAGTTTACACCGAGAAACCTAAACTCGTAATAGCCATAGATAATTCTAATTCTATAGCACATTTAAAGCAAAACGATAATGCTATTGAAGCTTTAAGTCGCATTAGGCAAAATCAGGAATTGAATAATAATTTTGATATCGAAGTTTTTAAGTTTGATGAAAACATTCAACAATCAGATAGTCTTGATTTTAAATCAACATCTAGTAATATAGATAAAGCGTTGCGGCAACTTTCAGGTATTTATAAAACTGATGTTGCGCCTATTGTTTTAATTTCAGACGGGAACCAAACTTTTGGTAATGATTTTTCTGTTGCGAACACCTATTCACAACCTGTTTACCCCGTTATTCTTGGAGACACTGTTACTTATACAGATCTTAAAATCCAACAGCTAAACGTTAACAAATACGCGTTTTTAAAAAATAGATTTCCCGTGGAAGCTATTGTAGTATATCAGGGTAATTCTGTGGTGCGTTCAAAGTTTACAGTAAATCAAGGGGATAGGGTTTTGTTTTCTAAAGTAATCGAGTTTTCCAAAACAGAAAATTCAAAGGTTATAAATCTTACACTATCAGCAAGCAGTGTGGGGGTTAAAAGTTATAGTGCTACATTACAAAGCATTGATAATGAAAAAAACACCATAAACAATACAAAAAACTTCGCGGTAGAAGTCATAGATCAAAAAACAAAAATTGCTTTGGTGAGCGATTTTCCACATCCAGACTTGGGTGCATTAAAAAAGAGCATCGAAAGTAACGAACAACGTTCTGTTGAAATTTTTAAACCAAACCAAGTTTCTAGTAAAATAAATGATTTTCAGCTGGTTGTTTTGTACCAGCCAAATAACGCATTTACTGAGCTTTACAAACTTTTAAAATCTGAAAAGAAAAACATATTTACAATTGTTGGAACGAAAACGATACTGGGTTTTTTAAATAAAATAGAGTCTACATTCAATATAAAGGCTACAGGGCAAAACGAGGATTTTCAAGCATTATTAAACTCAAATTATGCGCCTTTTTTGGTTGAAGATATTAATTTTGAATCGTTTCCACCTTTAAAAGGACCATTTGGAGATGTAAATTTTGAAGTGCCTTTTGAGACCATACTGGAAAAATCAGTCTTGGGGATTTCTAAAAATGCGCCTCTGTTAGCAACAATAGAAAACAACAATAGAAGAATGGCTGTGCTTTTTGGTGAAAACATATGGCAATGGCGGGCACAAAGTTATTTGAATGAATCATCATTTAATCCCTTTGATGATTTTTTAGGTAAGTTGGTACAATATTTAGCATCGAACCAAAGCAAAAGTAGATTGAGTGTTGATTACGAATCGTTTTATACCGGAAGTGGCAACATCATACTTAAAGCACAAATATTTGATAAAAATTATCAATTTGATGAGCGCCAGTCGTTAGAGTTGATTCTTAGAAATACTATTTCAAAAGAAACGAGCACAATTCCTTTTGTGTTGAGAAACAATAATTATCAAGTAGACTTAAGAGGCTTAGAGGCTTCAAAATATAATTTTACGGTGCAATCCAATAATGGAAACATTTCTAAGTCTGGCAGTTTTGAAGTATTAGAATATAATATTGAACAACAGTTCCTCAACGCTGATGTAACAAAATTGAACCAATTAGCGACAAATACAAACGCTAAAAGTTTTTTTACTGATGATTTAAGTGCATTAACTTCAGAATTAATTTCAAATGAAGCTTACAAACCTATTCAAAAAAGCAATAAAAATACCGTACCTTTGATAGATTGGAAATACCTATTAGGATTGATAGTTTTAACACTATCTGCTGAATGGTTTTTAAGAAAATATAACGGATTAATATAAAAATAAGATACTATGGAAAAATTACCTAAAGTCGCATTACCAGTTATAGTAGTAGTGATTATACTCTTCGTGTTAATAGCTAAATCGGCTGTAACAATCGATTCGGGACATGCAGGCGTTTTATATGAAACTTTGGGAGATGGAGTTGATCCTGAAAAACCTGCATTAGGACCAGGCTTTCATATTGTAGCACCTTGGAACAGGGTTATAGATTATGAAACAAGACAACAAGAAGTGCCAGAGAAAATGGCAGTATTATCATCTAACGGTTTAGATATTAAATTGGATGCGTCTGTTTTATATGAACCAGACCTTAGCAATCTTGGACGTTTACACAATGAAAAAGGTTTGGATTACTTGAATAGAGTATTACAGCCGGCAGTTAGAAGTGCTGCACGAAGTGTTGTAGGTAGGTATACTCCAGAGCAATTGTATTCTAGCAAAAGAGATGCTATACAAGAGGAGATTTTTGAAGAAACTAAAAAAATCGTAGAGCCGCAATATATTAAATTGAATGATATTTTAATTAGAGACGTAACACTACCACCAACTATCAAAGAGGCGATTGAACGTAAATTAAAACAGGAGCAAGAATCTTTAGAATACGAGTTTAGATTAGTTACGGCAGAAAAAGAAGCGCAGAAAGTTAGAATTGAAGCTCAAGGTAAGGCAGATGCGAATAGAATTTTAAGCGCATCTTTAAATGATAGAATTTTGCAAGATAAAGGTATTGAAGCTACGATGAAACTATCAGAATCACCAAACAGTAAGGTTATTGTAATTGGTTCAGGCGATAGTGGATTGCCAATTATATTGGGAAATCAATAATTAAAATAATTTAACAATTTATAGTTTATCTTAAATTATAATTAAGAAAGTGCGTTTAAATTATTCAAACTAAAATAGTTTTAAAAATTAAACAGATAATTTGGAGTATTAAACAGAATTTTTTGATATTTGCACAAAGAAAAGACATGAACATTACTCACATACATCATCATTTTTTCATTTGCTCTCAGGCGAAGTAAAAATGTATTGAGTAATATCAACATATATTTTAAACCCGTTTGAGACTTATCAAGCGGGTTTTTTAATTTTTAGTTGAGCTTGGTTGGTTTCAAACCCAGAAAAATAAGAAAATGAGTAAATTAAGAATTGCAGTACAAAAATCGGGTCGTTTAAATGAAGACTCAATGAGGTTATTAAAGGACATTGGTATTTCTATCGATAACGGTAAAGATCAATTAAAGGCTTCGGCAAAAGGGTTTCCTGTGGAGGTGTTTTATTTGAGGAATGGCGATATTCCTCAATATTTAAAGGATGGTGTAGTAGATGCAGCAATTATTGGTGAAAATGTTTTGATAGAAAAAGGAGAAGGTATAGGCATTGTTGAAAAGCTGGGGTTCTCTTCTTGTCGCGTATGCATTGCTGTACCTAAGGCCGATAAATATAAAAGTATTAACGATTTAGAAGGCAAGCGTATAGCAACATCATATCCTAATACTGTAAAAATGTATTTAGCTAAACACGGCGTAAATGCAAACCTCCACATTATTAATGGGTCTGTTGAGATTGCTCCCAATATTGGGTTGGCAGATGCTATTTGCGATATTGTTTCTAGCGGAAGCACCTTGTTTAAGAACAATTTAAAAGAAGTGGATACCATTTTAAAATCTGAAGCGGTTTTGGCTGTATCCCCAAAACTGACTAAAGAGCGTAAAGCTATCTTAGAAACCATTCAGTTTAGAATTCAATCGGTTTTAAAAGGAAGAAACTCTAAGTATGTACTGCTAAACGCTCCCAACGACAAGGTTCAGGATATTATTGATGTTTTACCAGGAATGAAAAGTCCAACGGTATTGCCATTAGCCGAGGAAGGTTGGAGTTCAGTGCACTCTGTAATTAGTAAGAATGAATTTTGGGAAGTAATAGACGAATTAAAAGCGAAAGGTGCTCAAGGCATTTTAGTATGCCCAATTGAAAAAATGGTGTTATAGTTTTATTATACGCAGATCGAAGCATCTCACCTAACAAAGAGAAGACATGAAAATCATAAAAAACCCAAACAAATCAGACTGGTCGGAATTACTAAAACGACCTACACAAACTGTGGATGATATTGAAGGTGTAGTTAATGAGGTATTCATAGACGTTTCCAGAAATGGTGATGACGCCATTAAAACCTATACCCAAAAATTCGATGGTATTGCTTTAGAATCAAATACTGTTACTTCAGAAGACATTGAAGTTGCTATTACGAAAGTGCCAGAAAAACTGCAAAAAGCAATTATACAAGCAAAAGAAAATATAGAGGCATTTCACGAGGCTCAAAAAACATCAAAAGTTGAGGTAGAAACTTCTAAAGGCGTAAAATGTTGGCAAGAAAAGCGACCTATACAAAAAGTAGGATTATACATTCCAGGAGGAACAGCACCCTTATTTTCAACAGTTTTAATGTTAGCTGTACCAGCACAAATAGCAGGTTGTAAAGACATTATATTATGTTCACCACCTAATAAAGAGGGTAATTTAGCACCAGAAATTTTATTTGCAGCACAATTATGTGGTGTTACTAAAATCGTGAAAGTAGGTGGTATTCAAGCAATTGCAGGCTTAACGTTTGGTACAGAAAGCATTCCAAAGGTTTATAAAATCTTCGGACCAGGAAATCAGTTTGTTACTGTAGCAAAACAGTTGGCAACAAAATATGGCGTAGCTATAGATATGCCAGCTGGACCAAGTGAATTATTGGTGGTTGCAGATGATACGGCAAATGCATCGTATATTGCTTCAGATTTATTGAGTCAAGCTGAACATGGTACAGATAGTCAGGTCATTTTAGTATCAACTTCAGAAGTGTTGATTAATGATGTTTCTAAAGAAGTTGAGAAGCAATTGGCAGTTTTGCCACGTAAGGCCATTGCAGAAAAAGCCATTGCAAACTCAAAATTAATTTATGTTGAAGATGATGCTACAGCTTTGGAGTTGATAGATGAATACGGACCAGAACATTATATCATTTGTTGTAAAAACGAAGATTTGTATATAGATAATATTAATAATGCTGGATCTGTTTTTATAGGTGACTATACACCCGAAAGTGCTGGTGATTATGCATCTGGTACCAACCATACATTGCCAACCAACGGATTTTCAAAAGCGTATTCAGGAGTTAACTTGGATAGTTTTATGAAGAGTATGACCTTTCAAAAAATATCCAAAGAAGGTATTTTAAATATAGGAGAAACCATAGAACTTATGGCAGAAGCGGAAGGCTTGCAAGCCCATAAAAATGCTGTAAGTATTCGATTAAAGGATTTAAAAAATTAGCTAATGTCATGCTGAACTTGTTTCAGCATCTAAATAATCAGGCACTGAAATAAATTTAGTGTAACAAGATGATAGATATAAAAAAATTAATAAGGCCCAATGTAAAAGTATTAAAACCATATTCGTCTGCCAGAGATGAATATCAAGGTAATAGTGATGCGATGGTATTTTTAGACGCTAATGAAAATCCATTCGAAAATGGTGTAAATCGGTACCCTGACCCACAGCAAAGAAGCGTTAAATCCTTACTCTCAGAAATAAAAGGAATACCTCAACAAAACATACTTTTAGGTAACGGAAGCGACGAGGTACTGGATTTGATTTTCCGCGCATTTTGTGAGCCAAATGAAGATAATATTATTACTTTACCACCAACGTATGGGATGTACAGTGTTTTAGCTAATATTAATGCTATTGGAATTAAAACAGTGCAGTTAAGTGCAGATTTTCAGCCTAAAGTTGATGAAATTTTAAATATCGCTGATTCAAATTCTAAGCTATTATTTTTATGTTCCCCAAATAATCCAACGGGTAATAGTTTCGAGGCGCAATCTATAGAGCGATTGATAAAAGCATTCAAGGGTGTTGTGGTGATTGACGAAGCGTATATCGATTTTTCAAAAGAAGAAAGTTGGATACGTAGATTAAACGAGTTCCCAAATTTAATTGTTACCCAAACCCTTTCAAAAGCTTATGGAATGGCAGGTATCCGTTTAGGTATTTGTTATGCTTCTGAAGAAATTATTTCAGTATTAAATCGTATCAAACCGCCTTATAACGTTAATGAATTAACCCAGCAAAAGGCTATTAAGCAATTAGAAGAAACTAAAATAACCCAGCAGCAAGTTCAAGTTATTTTAGAGGAGCGTACTGTGTTGATAGATAAATTATCGGAGATGGATTTTATTTTTAAAATTTATCCATCAGATGCCAATTTCGTCTTGGTAAAAGTTGATGACGCCACAAAGCGCTATAATCAATTAATAGAAAAGGGTATCGTTATAAGAAACAGAACTACCCAACCAGGATGTGAAAATTGTTTGCGTTTTACTGTGGGAACGCCAGCAGAAAATGAAATATTAATAAATACTTTAAAATCAATATAGTGAAAAAGGTATTATTTATAGACAGAGATGGTACTTTGGTACTAGAACCGCCAGTAGATTATCAATTAGATAGTTTAGAGAAATTGGAGTTTTACCCAAAAGTGTTTCAATATATGGCAAAAATTGCGAGTGAGTTGGATTATGAATTAGTAATGGTTACCAATCAAGATGGTTTGGGGACGGACAGTTTTCCAGAGGATACGTTTTGGCCTGCTCACAATAAGATTTTGAGCGCTTTTGCTAAAGAAGGTGTAGTATTTTCTGCAGTTCATATTGACAAAACGTTTCCGAATGAAAATGCTGAAACCAGAAAACCAAGAACAGGGTTGTTAACTCAGTATTTCTCAAAAGACTACGACCTAGAAAACTCATTCGTTTTAGGTGATAGGATTACTGACATGGAGTTAGCAAAAAACCTTGGTGCAAAAGGAATTTATCTATCGGAAGATCCAGAATTGGGGGTAGAAGAAATAGAAAGTTCAAAACAAGATATTTTGGACTGCATAGCGCTAACAAGTACAGATTGGAAGGAAATATATGAGTTTTTGAAGCTGAAAGACCGTGTTGCTGAAATAACGCGAAACACTAATGAAACTCAGATATATATTAAGTTGAATTTAGATGGCTCTGGGAAAAACAATATAGATACAGGCCTGTCGTTTTTCGACCATATGTTGGACCAAATTGGGCGCCACGGTGCTATGGATTTAACTATTAAAGTTGATGGTGATTTAGAAGTTGATGAGCACCATACCATTGAAGATACCATGATTGCCTTGGGCGAATTATTCAATAAGGCCTTGGGTGATAAACTAGGTATAGAACGTTACGGTTTTTGCTTACCAATGGATGATTGTTTAGCACAAGTTGCCGTTGATTTTGGAGGTAGAAATTGGCTAGAATGGGATGCTGAATTTAAACGTGAAAAAATAGGAGATATGCCCACTGAAATGTTCTTCCATTTGTTCAAATCTTTTACTGATGGTGCAAGATGTAATTTGAATATAAAGGCAGAAGGTACTAATGAGCATCATAAAATTGAAGGTATATTTAAAGCTTTTGCAAAAGCTATGAAAATGGCCGTAAAGCGAGATGCAGATAAAATGTTTTTGCCAAGTACAAAAGGAATGTTATAAATAGCCATTTGCTATTGGCTGTTTGCCAATTGCTAAGAGCCAAAAGCTAAAAGCTATAAAATGAAATTAGTAATTATAAATTACGGTGCAGGTAACATCAAAAGCATTCAATTTGCATGTAACAGGTTGGGTGTAGATGCTATTTTATCCAATAATCCGGAGGAAATAAAATCAGCAGATAAAATTATATTTCCAGGAGTTGGAGAAGCAAGTTCTGCTATGAGAATGCTAAAACAGAGTGGTTTAAATACCTTAATTCCAAATTTAAAACAACCTGTTTTAGGTATTTGTTTGGGTATGCAATTGATGTGTTTACACACCGAGGAAGGCAATACAAAAGGTTTAGGCATTTTTCAAACCAATGTAAAACGTTTTTCAAATAATGTAAAAGTACCCCAAATGGGATGGAATGTTATTAAAAACTTGAAATCCGATTTATTCAAAGGAATCAAGGAGAACGAATATATGTATTTGGTACATAGTTATTATGCGGAACATTGTAATGAAACAATTGCAGCAACAGATTATGAAATTAATTATGCGTCTGCTTTAAAACATGAAAATTTTTATGGCACTCAATTTCATCCTGAAAAGAGTGGAAATGAAGGCGCTAGAATATTAGAGAACTTTATAAATATGTAATGCTTTTAGTCTTTGTCTTTAGCCTGTGGCTAATTACAAATTGCTAATTATGAATAGCCAAAATATGAGAATAATACCAGCCATAGACATTATTGAAGGAAAATGTGTGCGCCTTACCAAAGGCGATTACGATACCAAAAAAGTGTATAATGAAAATCCTCTAGAAGTGGCCAAAATGTTTGAGGCGTCCGGTATAGAATATTTGCATTTAGTGGATTTAGATGGCGCAAAGGCAAGTCATATTGTAAATTATAAGATACTGGAGCAGATAGCTACTAAAACGAAATTAAAAATTGATTTTGGTGGTGGACTAAAAGCAGATGAAGATTTACACATTGCCTTTAATTCTGGTGCAAGACAAATTACAGGTGGAAGTATTGCTGTAAAAGACCCAAAGACTTTCGAGGGCTGGATTAATAAATATGGTAGCGAAAAAATAATATTGGGAGCCGATAGTAATGCAGGTAAAATAGCTATTAGTGGATGGCAAGAAGATAGTTCAGAAGACGTAATTCCTTTTATTAAAACATATCAAAAGAAAGGTATTAAGTATGTTATTTGTACTGATATATCAAAAGATGGGATGTTGGAAGGCCCTTCTTTTGATTTGTATAAGGATATTATTTCTAACTGTTCAAATAGTAGCGGTCAATCTGTAAAGTTAATAGCCTCTGGAGGTATTTCGCACGTTGATGAATTACCTAGATTAATAGATTTGGGTTGTGAAGGCGTAATTATCGGAAAGGCCATTTATGAGAAGAGAATTAGTTTATATGAACTTGAAAAATATGTGTAATGCTTACTAAGAGAATTATACCTTGTTTAGACATAAAAAATGGGAGAACTGTTAAAGGTGTCAACTTTGTGGATTTACGTGATGCAGGAGATCCGGTAGCATTAGCAAAACAGTATGCAGATCAAGGAGCAGATGAATTGGTGTTTTTAGATATTACCGCAACTTTAGAGGCTCGAGCGACAACCTTGGAAATGGTATTGCACGTTGCCGAACAGGTAAATATCCCGTTTACCGTTGGCGGGGGTATTTCTTCTGTAGCGCATGTAGATGCTTTGTTAAAAAATGGGGCAGATAAGGTGTCTATTAACTCTTCAGCGGTTAAAAGGCCCGAATTGGTCAACGAATTGGCAGATAAATTTGGAAGTCAGTGTGTCGTAGTAGCTATCGATGCAAAACAAATTGAAGGGCAATGGAAAGTACATTTGGCAGGCGGAAGTATTCCAACTGAAATTGATTTGTTTGAATGGGCTAAAGAGGTTGAAAAAAGAGGGGCAGGCGAAATTCTATTCACTTCAATGAACCATGATGGTACTAAGAACGGATTTGCGGATGAAGCTTTGGCAAAATTATCAGGTATGGTAAATATTCCAATTATAGCCTCGGGAGGTGCTGGTAAGGTAGCGCATTTTGTTGATACTTTTACAATAGGAAAAGCAGATGCGGCATTAGCAGCAAGCATATTCCATTTTGGCGAAATTCCCATCCCAGTATTGAAAAAAGAACTAAAAGAAAATAATATAGAAGTGCGTTTGTAAAGTGCATTGGTCTTGCTGAATTTGTTTCAGCATCTTATAAGCAATGATTATGACAATTAAATATGACGATAAAGGTTTAGTTCCAGCAATAATTCAGGATGCTGCAACAAAAAATGTATTAATGTTGGGTTACATGAACGAAGAAGCTTATCAAAAAACCTTGGAAACCAAAAAAGTAACCTTCTTCAGTAGAAGTAAACAACGTTTATGGACTAAAGGGGAAGAAAGTGGTAATTTTTTAAACTTAGTAGGTATTAAGAATGACTGTGACAATGATACTTTGTTGGTTTTAGTAAATCCAGTGGGACCAACGTGTCACAAAGGAACAGGTAATTGTTGGGGAGAAGAAAACACACCATCTTATGGATTCTTTTCAACCTTGGAAGATGTAATTACAGAACGGGTTGCGAATAAAGATACTGCGAAATCTTATGTAGCTAGTTTGTTTTCAAAAGGCATCAATAAAGTAGCTCAAAAAGTTGGTGAGGAGGCCGTAGAAACTGTTATTGAGGCTATGGACAACAACGATGAATTATTTTTATATGAGTCGGCAGATTTATTATTTCACTACTTAATGTTACTACAAGCAAAAGGCTTTACCCTTAAAGATATTGAAGAGGAACTAAAAGGGAGGCATAAGTAGACTCATCGCTCTCGTACACCATATTGTTTATTAATATTATTGCATGGGTTCAAAAATTAAGCGATAATAATAAGATTATCTTTACTTTTTTTTATATTTGTAAGAATAAAATTAAATAATTATGACCATATATTATTCACCACGGTCAGTTCTAAAGTGGTTACTATGGTTATTTTTTATTTTACTCGTATTTAATTGTGTTGGTATATGGCTAAAGCTTAACTATAGCAATCGATTGGTTACTCATATTTCCAATGCAACTAGTTTTAATAGTGAAACAAGTATATCAACTTTATATTCTTCATTAATATTAGTAACAGCCTCTATTTTAACGTATTATATTAATATTTCTGTAAAAAAGTTGAATCAAGGAAATGCGTCTTGGCTTTGGTTAAGTATCATTTTTTTATATGTGTCTATTGATGAATTTATCGAAATTCATGAAAGAACTATTATGGTCTTTAGAAGCCAATTTAATTTAACAGGACTTTTATATTATAGTTGGGTTATTCCGTACGGTATTCTTGGGCTGCTTTTATTGTTTAAGTTTATTCCATTTTTATACAAACTAGAAAAGAAAACCAGAAACTTATTTTTGGTTTCTGGTTTTTTATTTGTTTTGGGTGCAGTAGGGATAGAGCTTTTTGGAGGTAGACATCACGAACTTTATGGTCAAGAAAATATAGAATATGCAATGTTTTATACCATAGAGGAATCTTTTGAGATTATTGCTATCTCTATTTTTATATATGCTCTGTTACGATATATTGCTTTAATTAATCCGAAAAGCACCTTCATTTCTAGGAATTAGTTTAAGGCTTATTTAGTTGAGCCATCCGTTTGCTTCAGATTTTCTTGCAAACCATACAAAAAAGAAAGCCAGTACAATTATCATTATAGTCATTCCAATACTAGAGGCGTAGCCATTAATTAAAATGTATCCCATTTGTACAATAACCGCTAATAATGATAGGTACCATAATTTAACAGACCATGCTTTTCTAAGCAATAGTCCAATAGCCGCTAAAGCGCCCCCAAAAACAGCAATAGCAAAAACAGCGGTAACCCAAGCGGGCATGTTGGCTGCAATTTCAAGTTGTTCTGGTGAATACATGGCACGATAACTTTCGGTATCATACGCTTGTTGTAAATAGGCATTTACGCCCATGCCGTTCCAAATAAGAGCAATAATACTCACAATCCAAAACCAAATTGGGGGTTTGCTTGATGTAGAATTCAACATAATTTTATAGTTTTTAGTTAGTAAATGATAATACAATTTATAAATTTTTTGCCACAATGGATAAATAGATTATTTTCCATTTTCTTTAAGGAATAATGAAGAAGTATTTTTACGTTATAGATATTCAATATTTAGGCTATCGTTTTCATGGGTGGCAAAAGCAGCCAAGTGTAAAAACATTACACCTTATGGTAGATCGTACCCTTAACTACATTATGGAAGGTAAATATTTTAAAACATTAACTTCGGGAAGAACGGATGCAATGGTTTCTGCAGAGCATGCCGCTTTTGAGTTATTTTTAAAAGAACCCATAGGAAACAAAACTGAGTTTTTAGCGCTCTTCAATTATAATTTACCTCAAGATATAAGAGCTTTAAGTATTAAAGAGGTGAATGCTGAGTTTAATATTATTCAGAATTCCAAAGTCAAGGAGTATTTGTATTTGTTTACGTTTGGTGAAAAATGCCATCCGTTTTGTGCACCTATAATGACTACTATTTTAGATGACTTGGATATTGATATTATGAAACAGGGCGCTAAACTTTTTGAAGGTGAACATTATTTATGGAGTTATTGCTATAAGCCTACTGAAAATGGCGTTTATATCAGAGAGATTATAACATGCGAACTAGTAGAAAACCATATTTACACTGCCAGTTATTTTCCAGAACAATCATATATTCTAAGGGTAAAAGGTAAAGGGTTTATGCGAAATCAAATTCGATTAATGATGGGAACGTTGATTGATTTGGGGAAAGGAAATTTAACACTTAAAGATATAGAGGAGAGTTTTATTCCTGATAGTAAAATTAAAATGGATTATATCGCACCTGCCTCCGGACTGATTTTGAATTCTGTGGAATTTGAATAATGTGAACAGCCGATAATAAGCGCTGTGAAATTAAAAAACTTTTTAATAGACTACTCTCAACTTGTTTTCTGATAGTTGAAAAACAAATTTGAATACCTTTTCCGTTTAAGCAACCTATATGGGCTTCTGCGTTTGGAATTTAGTGCTTCGACTGAGCTCAGGACAGACCAAATGTGTGTGTACCTATATCGCAGAGTGCGAAGAGTGGAAGCCCAACTTGTTTAGCCTGAGCGCGGTCTAAGAGTGTGTAGTGTCACGATACCTTTTGTTCTTAAAAACCTTTAACAGTTTATAGGTTCTTTAACTTAAAATTATGTTAATAAATAACCATTAGGGTTAAAGCCTGTTAAACCGCTTGACATTTTTAAGATATCCTATAGTTTATATTGTAGGCTTCCCCTTTTTAGGACACCTTAAATTTCGATAAATAATTATTATTTAGGTCAGATTTGATGAAGAATTTAAATTCTTCATCAAATCTGGACATATATTCTTTAGGAGATTTGTTTCCTAG
>Ga0209654_1000062_pt1 | contig 106562 bp, 101 predicted proteins | sample SaaInl1SG_22_DNA_FD_184646 | JGI IMG/M metagenome (GOLD analysis project Ga0209654, IMG submission 184646) | Marine microbial communities from expanding oxygen minimum zones in the Saanich Inlet - ESP_161SG_22_DNA (SPAdes) (version 2) | ecosystem: Environmental > Aquatic > Marine > Intertidal... | reverse complement strand
TTTCAAGTTTTTTATAAACATTAAGAGTGTAAGCCGCACTTTTGTCTATTTCAATCTTATATTTTTTCATCTTTTTTACTTTTTAATATTTATTGGTTTAGCTTTTAAATACAATATCATAGTCCACATCTTTGCCTATATGCTTAGTTACATACTTACATACTGCTTCACTATCATAGATTGGTTGATAGTCTCCTACAGAAACATTCCCCATTCCATATTTAACTTCTTGGTATGTCATGTCTGTGTTAGTGCCAATAAGTATATGTACATGTTTGTTATTGTAATCTCCCTTGTCTCTCTCTGACACAAAGAATGCCTGTTCTGCCTTTTTAGAACGCTGTAGAAGCTTTGTAAGCCAGTTTCTCACAGTCATCGTATGAACCTTGTAAGGAGTTCTACATGTGACGAAGTAGTTCCATTGAAATTGCTGGATGAAGTCTGCGTAATCGTTAGATAAATTCATTCTCTTAAGTTTATGCAATAACATAGATTAAGGTAGTCCATGCCCTTGCTGGTTATTAAATACTTGGAATTGGAATGAATTTTATTTGAATACTCAAAGATACTCAATAAAAAAACGACTAAATTTGAATAGTGAAAATCAGTGTTGTTAGAAATAGAAAAGGCAACTCTACAGGCAACTGAAAAAAAGAAGTCCCGAAAACACTGGGTTTTCAGGACTATACAGCGGAGAGACAGGGATTCGAACCCTGGCAACGCTTACACGTTGACAGATTAGCAATCTGCTCCATTACCACTCTGGCACCTCTCCAAAAAGGGAACACAAAAGTAATAGTTCCCCGCAAAGTAAACAATCTTTTTTTTGATATTATTCAGGATACTCAATCCGAAGTTGGTATACGTTGATGAGTTTCTTAAAAAGTACTTTTTTTACCGTTTCAATTTCAGCAAAAGTGATGTCGGAAGAATTAAATTGTAGTTCTGACATTTTCCCGTCAATGATCTTATCGACAAACAGCTGCAGTTCATTTACATTGGGTGCTTTTAAGCTTTTGGAGGCAGCCTCTACAGCGTCTGCCATCATCAAAATCGCGGTTTCCTTGGAAAAAGGTTTAGGTCCTGGATAGCGAAAGTCTTCTGGATTTACAGCATCGGGTGTAAGCTCTTCTTGCTTTTTGTAAAAATAATAGACCATTGAAGTTCCGTGATGCGTTCGTATAAAATCGATGATTCGATCGGGAATCTTGTTTTTTTGGGCAATTGCTATGCCGTCCAAAACATGATTGATAATGACTTCTGCGCTTTGTTTGGGAGTGAGTTCTTCATGAGGTGAAAGGATTCCCGTTTGATTTTCTGAAAAATACATGGGAGCTTTGAGTTTTCCAATGTCATGGTACAAGGCCCCCACACGTACCAAAAGGGTATTGGCTCCGATCTCGTTTGCCGCAGCTTCAGCCAGATTAGCGACTTGTAAAGAATGGTGAAATGTACCTGGAGCTTTATCGGAAAGTTCTTTGAGCAAATTGGAATTGGTGTCTGACAATTCTAATAAGGAAACATCAGAAACCAAACCGAACAGTCGTTCATAAATATAAATAAGGGGCTGTACGAAGAGCATGAGCAGGCCATTGAGCATAAACAGACCTAATGGTGCTAGATTGAGCTGAAACAGCGTCCCTTCCTGAATTGTGGTAAAAGCAATATAGCTTGTGAGATAGACCAAAACAATTTGACCTACAGAAATAAACAAATTAGCTCTTCGGTACAGTTGTGAAACCGATTGGATGGTGATGATTCCTGCGGTAATTTGCAAAAAAACAAATTCAAAACTATTGGGTACGATAAAACCCAAAAGCAAAACAGTCAATACATGAGTAAACAGGCCCAAACGTGCGTCAAAAAAAGCTTTGATGATCAAGGGTAAGATACAAATCGGAACTGCAAAAACATAGGCTGTGTTGTAATTTAGAGTTAAGGTGACGGCACCAATAATTACGAGAATATTAAAAAAGATAAAGGTCAGTTTCCGATTGTTTTCATAAATAGCAAATCGATAATTATAAAGAAACAACAACAAAAGTGTGAAAGTCAAAAGAATTAGAATGCTGTATCCAATGATAATCCAAAACGAACTCTGCCCTTCTTGTTGTAAGGTGAATTCATTTCGAAGCGAGTTGAGTATCACAAAGGTATCTTCGTCCACAAGAGCACCTTCTGCGATAATTAAAGTACCCCCAGGGATAAATCCTCGAGACTTGGAAATATTTTGCAGTACTTGTTCCTTGGCTGTTTCATAAAAGTTTTTATCCAGAGAGACATTGGGAACGAGAAGTTCAAAAAAAAGGTCCTTAAAGCGGTCTTGATAGGGTAGATAGGAAGAATTGATTAAACGGCTATTGACAAAATCAAAAAGTGCTTCCGACCTAAACAACGTATCTATAGAGATCGGAATTTCGGTTTGTTTTTGTATCAACAGAATTTCAGTATTTCCCTGATGAATGTAGTTGGGCGGTAAGACACCGTAACGATATACCTCATCCAAAAGTTCTTTACCAAAGTCATATAAACTGTCCAAGGTCATCGGGTTCTGTTGATCTTGAAAAAAACTTATGAATGCTTCGGGATATTTTGAAAAGACTTGATTTTTTAGTGCTTCGTCTGCACGTAAATACGGTTTTAGATTTTTTAAAGCGGCTGCTTCATCTTTTGCAATTTCGTCTTCAGATTTTAAAATAGAAAAATCAAAGGGGGAATAAAAATCGGGATATTGCCAAACCTTGCCTTTTTGAAATTCGTATTTGAATTGCCCTCCCAGGGGAAAAAGATAAAGGATCAATACCGAACTAGACAAAATCAATAAAGACTTGTAGAATAATCCTTGCTGGGCGACAATGTACTTCCAAAACGATTTCAAAAGCCTTCTTTTAAATCAAAGCTACATAAACTTATGCGGATAACCGCTATTTTCTTTTCAGTTCAGCGGTTGTGGATTTAAAATCCCTATTTTTGTTTTTAGCGATTGAAACAAATTTATTTGAATATTAAATTTTGGACTACGGCATTTGTCATTTAAGCATCGTCCCGATGCGAAGTGAACCTTCTCATCAAAGTGAGTTAGTTTCGCAGCTTCTTTACGGAGATTGTTTTAAAATCACTTCAAAGAAAAAAGGGTGGTTACAAATCACAGCACTCGCAGACCAATACAGCGGTTGGATAGACGAAAAGCAAGTAACATCCATTTCAAAGTCAGATGCAGAAGAAGTTACTATAAAGACTCCGCTTTACAGCACCCGATTGGTAGATTATATAGAAACCCCAGATGGTGAATTGACTGCACTAGTTTTGGGCAGTAATATCGGAGCCTGTAAGTGGTTGGGACATCAATACGACGGTCCTACACAACCCAAAAAAATGGACAAGTCCAATCTCCTTAAAACCGCATCGTTGTATCTAAACGCGCCTTATTTATGGGGAGGAAAAACTCCTATGGGTATTGACTGTTCAGGACTTACACAAATGACCTATCGAATCAATGGGCTGTCCATTCCTAGAGATGCGTCACTGCAAGCCCAACTGGGAGAAACCCTTAGTTTTATTGACGAGAGTGAAGCGGGTGATTTGGCCTTTTTTGACGACGCCGAGGGCAAAATCATTCACGTAGGTTTACTCCTTGAAAACCATTACATTTTGCATGCCCATGGAAAAGTTCGTATCGACCGAATTGATCAAACGGGAATCTACAATACCGAAACCCAACAGCATTCTCACAAATTGAGAATCATCAAAAAATTGGTATAAAAAAACCCTCTACATAGAGGGTTTTTATAGTTGCTAAAGGCTATTGGATTATTCTACCATTGCCTTCATTCGCTTAAAACCGTCGTTGTCGCCCAATGTTCCATAGATATTCATCAAGGTATTTACAGCCTCTGGGTTTTTGTTGAGTTCCACCAGCTTCTCTAAAACAGGGACACACTCTTTATAAAGATCTTCTCTCTTGGTTTTTAGTTCATCGTATCGTGCATTATCGGCTCTGGAAGTTCCAAGACCATTCATTTCTTCTACGATTCCACTCTCTCCTTCCAAAATCAGCGAAACCAGGTTGAGATAACCCGACTCAAAAGTAGGATCCAATTCGATTGTTTTTTCATAATACCCTCTTGCTTCCTCTGCATTTCCGTTTTGTGAGTTCACCACTCCCAAATTGAAATAAAGGGTTGCATTGTTGGGATCTTGTGCAATCGCTTCTTTCATTAATTCTTCAAAACGGTCATTTTCTTCCAGTTGAATATACAAATTGGCTTCTGTCAAAATCAGGTTTAAATCTTTAGGGTCCTCTTTTCGAGCCAATTTAACAGCTTCCATTGCCTTTTCATTATCACCAGTTTGGGCGTAGATTAAAGCAATGTTTTTGATGATTTCAGGATATCTTGATTCTGATTTTTCTTCTCTAAAATCACTGTAATCTTTTGTCTTTTGATACAGTTCGTATTCCGACTCTGAAAGCTCAACCTCTTCTCCAGATTCCACAGACTTTGCAAAAAATGTAGTGACAATCCCCTCGTATTTAATCTCCTTTAAGATGTTGTAGTACTTCAAGGCTTTTTCATAATCTGATCCATTCACTGCGCTAGAAGCAGCATAAAACAGATAGTCTTTGTTCGTCTCAGTATCGATAGTGTAGGCCAAATACAGCTTTGTAGCCGCTTCTGGATAACGTTTTTCGGCATTGTCTTCAATAGCGTTGTTTACAATATCAGAAGTGAGTTTAAGCAACTCATTACTGTATTCAGGATCAGAACCTCCCGCGGCAGCATACGCTTGGTATTTTTCATATGAAGATTGAAATTTTTTGTTGACTTGGTCAATTTTAGCTTCCAAATATGTTTTTTGAAGGGCAACCTTAGCGTCGGCTCCTTCAAATAAGGCTGCATTGGTTTCAAGGATATCAGTTGCACCTTGAACATCGCCAGTATCAAAGGCTTTAATCGCTTTCTTGATTTCTTTCTTTTGTCCAACAGCAACAGAAAGAGTTAAAATAAAAATTAGGGTAACTAGTTTTTTCATTGTATTTGTTTCTTTTAATTTATTCAATAATAGTGCCATCGTTTACTTCAAGATCGTTGACATCTTCAATGGGATCATCGTCTTTCATCACTTTGGCTACTGCGGCTATGGTGTCATCGCCTTTCAAGTTGATCAATCTCACTCCTTGGGTAGCGCGACCCATTACACGTAATGCGCTGATTTCCATTCGTATAGCAATTCCAGATTTATTTATAATCATCAAATCATCTTGATCATTAACGTTTTTAATTGCAACTAACTTTCCTGTTTTTTCTGTTATGGAAATGGTTTTCACCCCTTTTCCTCCTCGGTTGGTCACTCGATAGTCTTCTACACTGGAGCGTTTCCCGTATCCGTTTTCAGAGACCACAAGAATATTGGCATCCATGTCATTTACTGCTACCATCCCTACAACTTCATCGCTTGCATCATTCAGTGTAATCCCTCGAACTCCAGAGGCACCTCGTCCCATAGGTCGGGTTTTACTCTCCTCGAATCGAATGGCTTTCCCTGATGCCACTGCCAACATGACATGGCTGTTGCCTGTGGTCAATTTGGCTTCTAACAATTCATCGTCTTCACGAATACTAATGGCATTGATTCCGTTGGTTCGCGGACGAGAATATTGCTCTAAAGAGGTCTTTTTTACCTGTCCTTTTCGAGTTGCCATGATCACATAATGACTGTTCACATAGTCTTCGTCCTTTAAATCTTGAGTACAGATAAAAGCCTTGACCTTGTCGTCTTGTTCAATGTTAATCAAGTTTTGAATAGCTCTTCCTTTAGAGACTTTTGATCCTTCAGGAATTTCATATACCCGCATCCAAAAACACTTGCCTTTTTGTGTAAAAAACAACATGTATTGGTGGTTGGTTCCCACAAAAAGGTCAGAGAGAAAATCTTCGTCTCGTGTGGTAGAAGCCTTCTGCCCTACACCTCCTCTGTTTTGGGTTTTGTATTCAACTAGAGGTGTTCTTTTGATATAGCCTGCATGGGATATCGTGATGACCACTTTCTCGTTGGGAATCATGTCCTCCATACTAAAGTCTCCCCCTGCATATTCGATATTGGAACGGCGTTCGTCTCCGTATTTCTCTTTTATCTCGAGAAGTTCTTCCTTAATGATATTCATACGACGCTCTTTCTTATCTAAGATGTCTTTAAGGTCTGCGATTGTTTTAAGCAGTTCGTCGTATTCTGTTCTCAGTTTGTCTTGTTCTAGACCGGTCAACTGTCTCAAGCGCATTTCAACAATGGCCTTCGCTTGTATTTCCGAAAGTTCAAATCGTTTGATCAGATTTTCTCTTGCAGCGTCGGCATTTTGTGAACCTCGAATAATGGCAATGACTTCATCAATATTATCTGAAGCGATAATAAGTCCTTCTAAAATGTGGGCGCGTTCCTCTGCCTTGCGCAGTTCGTATTTAGTTCTTCGTACGACCACGTCATGGCGGTGTTCCACAAAATAGTGAATCATGTCTTTGAGATTCAACATTTGTGGCCTTCCCTTAACTAAAGCAATATTATTTACACTAAAAGAAGACTGAAGAGAGGTGTATTTATAAAGCTTATTGAGGACTATATTGGGAACAGCATCTCGTTTTAAAACGTATACTACGCGCATCCCGTTGCGGTCGGATTCGTCCCGAATCGTACTGATTCCTTCTATTTTTTTATCATTTACCAGTTCTGCGGTTTTTCGAATCATTTCCGCTTTGTTGACTTGATAGGGTATTTCATTTACTATAATACACTCCCTGCCATTTACTTCCTCAATATTAGCTTTTGCTCGAATAACAATTCGCCCACGACCTGTCAAAAAAGCTTCTTTGACACCCTCATAACCATAAATGGTACCTCCAGTAGGAAAATCAGGTGCCTTGATGGTTTGAATGAGTTCCTCTATAGTGATCTCATTGTTGTCGATATATTGTATGGTTCCCTCTACTACTTCTGTGAGATTATGTGGCGGCATGTTGGTTGCCATACCTACCGCGATTCCTGAAGCTCCGTTGATCAAAAGATTCGGAACTCGTGTGGGGAGTACGGTGGGTTCTTTTAGTGTATCGTCAAAGTTGAGTTGCAGATCGACCGTTTCTTTATCGATATCCGCCATCAAATCTTCAGACATTTTTTGCATTCGCGCTTCCGTATATCGCATCGCAGCTGGGCTGTCGCCGTCTACAGAGCCGAAGTTACCCTGACCATCCACTAACAAATAGCGCAGACTCCACTCCTGGGCCATACGCACCATAGTGTCATAAACAGAACTGTCTCCATGGGGGTGGTATTTACCGAGAACTTCTCCTACTATACGAGCTGATTTTTTGTAGGCAGTATTCGAACGTATTCCCAATTCATGCATTCCGAATAGCACGCGACGGTGAACGGGCTTTAACCCATCCCGAACATCGGGAAGTGCGCGTGACACAATGACAGACATTGAATAATCAATGTATGCCGATTTCATTTCATCTTCTATCTTTATAGGAATGAGCTTGTCTCCTTCGTTCATGTCATTTATTTAGATTGTAGCTAAAATAAGGATTAAGCACACAATTTTAGATTAAAATACGGTCTTATTTATTAAAATTATTAACAGAATTCAGCCCCTTTTTGGTGGTAAATAATCTCACTCCTTTTTTTGAATTCTTAATATTTTTTTGTCTATTAGCAAGGGATAAGACTTTGGTCTATTATTTGCCCAATAAGATTTTAAAACAGAAGCTATGGATGATAATTTTTCACCACGCGTAAAAGATGTAATTGCTTTCAGTAAAGAAGAGGCCTTGAGATTGGGTCATAACTTTATTGGTACGGAACATCTTATGCTGGGGATTTTGCGAGATGGAGGAGGAAAAGCAATTGCAATCTTAAACGCAATCGAGGTAAACCTGGAAGAATTGCGACGAAAAGTCGAAATTTTAAACCCTGCAGCGGTAGAAGATACCCCCTTATTAAATGACAAAAAAAATCTCCACCTCACAAGGCAAGCAGAACGTGCACTAAAGACCACTTTTTTAGAAGCTAAATTGTTTCAAAGTGAATTGATCAATACAGTGCATTTGCTTTTGTGTATCCTCCGAAATGAAAATGATCCAACGACCAAGCTTCTCGTTCAGCTTAATGTTGATTACGACATTGTCAAAGAACAATTCAAACTCATGTTAGCAAACGATACCGATTCTTCTTATGAAGACTTGCCTTCTGGTGCCTCTTTTCCAGAAGAAAAGGACAATGAAGGTGAGAGTAAAGAAAATCCATTTATCCCCACTTCCGAATCCAAAACTTCTAGAAAGTCAAAAACTCCAGTCCTTGACAACTTTGGCCGAGACATTACTGCACTCGCAGAACAAGAAAAATTGGACCCTGTGGTAGGAAGAGAAAAAGAAATTGAGCGTGTCTCACAAATCCTCAGCAGAAGAAAGAAAAACAACCCCTTGCTAATCGGTGAACCTGGGGTAGGCAAATCCGCCATTGCAGAGGGCCTAGCGTTGCGAATTATTCAAAAACGCGTTTCACGGATATTATATAACAAACGTGTGGTCAGTTTGGATCTAGCTAGTTTAGTTGCTGGAACAAAATATAGAGGACAGTTTGAAGAGCGGATGAAAGCGCTGATGAACGAATTGGAAAAAAATGACGACATCATCCTCTTTATAGACGAAATTCATACCATTGTAGGTGCTGGGGGAGCCACAGGAAGTTTAGATGCATCAAATATGTTTAAACCTGCGCTGGCCCGCGGAGAAATTCAATGTATCGGAGCGACTACACTAGACGAATACAGGCAAAATATTGAAAAAGACGGTGCCTTGGAACGTCGTTTTCAAAAGATACTCGTGGAACAAACCAGCAACGAGGAAACCCTAGAGATCTTAAAAAATATTAAAGAGCGTTATGAGAACCACCACAATGTAAACTACACAGACGAGGCTCTGAGTGCTTGCGTTGATTTGACAGACCGCTACATGTCAGATCGATTTCTTCCAGACAAAGCGATTGATGCTTTAGACGAAGCAGGGTCAAGAGTCCATATCAACAATATGAGCGTACCTCAGGAGATTATTGATTTGGAAAGCCAACTCGATCAAGTCCGAGAATTGAAAAACTCTGTAGTAAAAAAGCAAAAGTACGAGGAAGCTGCCAAACTACGAGATGACGAAAAACGGGTAGAACGTTTATTGGTTGATGCCCAAGATCGCTGGCAAGAAGAATCAAAGCAAAATCGAGTTACAGTTACTGACAATGATATCGCTGACGTCGTCTCGATGATGACCAATATTCCGGTAAATAAAATTGTTAAATCAGAGAAAAATAAACTTTCTAAACTGACTAAAATAATTGGTTCTAAACTTATTGGTCAGCAAGAAGCTGTAGAAAAAGTAGTCAAAGCCATTCAGCGAAATCGAGCGGGACTCAAAGCTCCCGACAAACCCATTGGTTCTTTTATTTTCCTTGGACAAACAGGAGTGGGTAAAACCCAACTGGCAAAAATTCTCGCCTCTGAAATCTTTGAATCTGAAGAAAATCTCATACGGGTTGACATGAGTGAGTACATGGAAAAATTTGCCATCTCCCGTTTGATCGGTTCTCCTCCAGGATATGTGGGTTATGAAGAAGGAGGACAGTTGACCGAAAAGGTCCGAAGACGTCCCTACTCTGTCATCTTATTGGACGAAGTGGAAAAAGCCCATCCCGATATTTTCAATATGTTGCTGCAGGTACTAGACGATGGATTTTTAACCGATAGCCTAGGAAGAAAAATCAATTTCCAAAATACCATTATCATCATGACTTCCAACGTTGGAGCACGTCAAGTAAAAGATTTTGGAAGAGGATTAGGATTTGAAACAGCTTCGCAAAAAGCGCAATCACAAGAAATCGAAAAAGGGGTGATTGAAAAAGAATTGAAAAAAACGTTTTCGCCAGAATTTCTCAATCGTATTGATGACATTGTAGTTTTCAATCCACTAGAGCAAAAAGACATTCGCAAAATTGTGGATATCGAATTGGTAAAACTCATCCAGCGTATCGACCAGCTTGGCTATAAGATTGTCGTTTCAGACCCAGCGAAAGATTTTATCGCAGAAAAAGGCTATGACAGCAAATACGGTGCAAGACCATTGAACCGCGCAATTCAAAAATATGTAGAAGATCTTTTAGCAGAACATGTAGTGAATAACGCTATAAAAGAAGGTGATAAAATTTTAGTTGATCAGAACAAAGAAGGTGACAATCTCCAGTTAAAAATCAATCAAGAAGTAGAAACTTCGTAATTAAAAGACCTTTTTATTTCTTACTACATAAAAGATTTTGCCTTTAAAACCTTTTTATTCATAAATGGTCTAAATCCTTGCAATAAATAGTATTTTTGCGCATGTTTTATTGACCCGATCTGTCCTGGAAAAGGTTGACTTTAAAATTGTATATGAAGGTTTTAAAATTTGGTGGTACTTCTGTCGCTAATCCTCAGAGTCTCACTCATGTTATAGACATTGTAAAAAACACTAGCGAACCTCAAATTGTCGTAGTCTCTGCGCTAGGAGGGATAACGAATCTCCTTGTGGAGATGGCAGAAAATGCGAGTTCTGGTATTCCAAACTACAAAGAGCATCTTTCGACTATAGAAACCAAGCATTTAAATCAAATTGAATATTTTATTCCCGTAACTCAACAAAGTGAGAGCATCAGTTTTTTGAAGTCACAACTCAATGAACTTGAAGAGCTACTCGAGTCCATCTATACCCTTAATGAACTTACTAAAAAAAGTCTTTCTAAGATTTCTAGCTATGGAGAGATTTTATCCAGCACACTCATTTTTAATATTCTAAAACATCAAGATTGCAACGTAACTCGTAAAGATGCAACAGAGCTGTTGTTTACCCATACTATTAACGATCGGGAAGTTGTTAACCATAAATTAAGTGCTGAGAAAACAACCGCTTTCCTAGAAGAAACCAAAAATGACATCATACTTGTTCCCGGGTTTATAGCACAAGACGAAGAAGGCAATACAACAACCCTAGGTCGAGGTGGGTCTGATTATACAGCCTCACTGCTGGCTAACTATGTCCACGCTCCTGTATTGGAAATTTGGACCGATGTAAGCGGAATGTTTACCGCAAACCCCAAGTTGGTGAGCCAAGCTCAACCTGTTGAAAAGTTATCCTATCACGAGGCTATGGAACTTTCTCATTTCGGAGCGAAAGTCATTTATCCCCCTACCCTACAACCCCTGATTGAAAAAAAGATTCCGGTCGTCATTAAAAATACATTTGATGCTTCTGCAAAAGGAACTCGTATAGACCAAGATGGAGCCAAATATAAGGAAGGCGCTACCGTAAAAGGAGTTAGTCATATTGAAGATGTTGCATTAATCAGTTTGGAAGGAAGCGGAATGATTGGAATTCCTGGGTTTTCTAAAAGCTTGTTTGAATGTCTGTCCTTAAAACAAATCAACATCATCATGATTACTCAGGCCTCTTCGGAACACTCGATCTGCATTGGGGTTCGTTCAGAAGATGCAGTACCTGCAAAAAAAGCAATCGATGCACATTTTGCCTTTGAAATCAGCCTCAAAAAAGTAGCTCCAGCAAAAATTGAGACAGACATGACTAATATCGCCGTTGTAGGCGATCGAATGAAAGATCACCAAGGGATTAGTGGGAAACTTTTCAGTAGTCTGGGAGCGAACAATATCAATATTCGAGCAATTGCACAAGGAGCTTCAGAGCGAAATATATCCCTTGTTATTGACAAAAAAAATACCCAAAAAGCATTGAATACGATTCACGAAAGCTTTTTTGAAGAACAAACAAAAGAGCTAAATCTGTTCATTACCGGTGTGGGGAATGTGGGCGGAAAACTCTTGGAACAAATCCAAAGGCAACAAGACTATCTATTGGAGCATTTGAGATTAAAAATTCGAGTGATTGCACTTTCCAATTCCAGAAAAATGCTTCTCCAGGAAAATCCTATCGAGCTAACCAATTGGGAAGAACAATTGGACCGTAGTGAGGTTAAAGCGGATCGAGATGGCTTCTTTCATCATATAAAGCAACTGAACCTTCGCAATAGCATCTTTGTGGACAATACAGCCAATGAAGTCATTGCGAGCGAATACGGGCGGTATTTAGAGCACAATATTGGGGTAGTCACCTGCAATAAAATTGCCTGTGCTAGCTCCTTGTCAAACTACCTCGATTTAAAGAAAACCGCGAGGCGCTTTGGAACTCCCTTTTTGTTTGAAACCAATGTAGGTGCTGGGCTTCCAGTAATAGACACCCTGAACAACCTCATCGCATCAGGAGATGAAATTCATAAAATCCAAGCCATTCTCTCGGGGAGTTTAAATTTTGTCTTTAATAATTTTACTTCTAAAACTTCCTTTAAAGAGGTCGTACAGCGTGCACAAGAGGAAGGATACACAGAACCCGATCCCAAAATAGATCTCAGTGGAGTGGATGTGGCCAGAAAAATTTTAATCCTAGCGCGTGAAAGTGGATTTAGTTTGGAATTGGAAGACATTGACAACAATCGTTTTTTACCAGAGGAAGTACTGCAGACAGACTCTAACGAGGCGTTTTATTCGGCAATAGAAAAAAATGAAACCCACTTTCAAAATTTATTGAAACGCGCAACTGAAAAAAAGGCGAGATTAAAGTACGTCGCTCAATTGGAAAAGGGTAAGGCCTCGGTAGGGCTTCAAGAAATTAATTCCGATCACGATTTTTACAATTTAGAAGGTAGTGACAACATCATTTTGTTTTATACCAACCGATACAAAGAACAACCCCTTATTGTAAAAGGGGCGGGAGCGGGAGCCGAAGTAACTGCTGGAGGAATTTTTGGAGACATCATTCGAATTGGAAAACGATAATATGGAAGAAATTAAAATTTTTGCACCAGCAAGTGTAGCCAATGTCTCCTGTGGATTTGATGTACTCGGGTTTTGTTTAGACCCCGTAGGAGACGTGATGCACGTCAGCAAAACCGAAACACCCGGAGTGCAGATTGGGACAGTTACTGGACAAGAATTGCCCAAAGATCCTTTAAAAAATGTTGCCAGTGTAGCCGTTTCCGCTCTTCTGGAGGCCCATCCTTCAAAAGAAGGCTTTCGGATCGATATCGATAAAAGAATCAAACCGGGAAGTGGCATTGGAAGTAGTGCGGCCAGTGCAGCAGGAGCTGTATTCGCTGTAAATGAATTATTGGGAGCACCCTATACCCGAGCTGAGTTGGTTCAGTTTGCCATGGCGGGTGAAGCCTTGGCAAGTGGTGCGGCGCACGCGGATAATTTAGCACCTGTACTCTTGGGAGGGTTTACTTTAGTCCGATGCAATGCAACTTTAGACATCATCAAACTTCCTACTCCTCCGGATTTAGTGGCTACAGTTATTCATCCTAAAATAGAACTAAAAACCATTCATTCCAGAGCCATTTTAAAAAGTGAAATTCCGCTTCAAAAAGGGGTAGCCCAATGGGGTAATCTCGGTGCCTTTATCAGTGCCCTTTACACAGAGGACTATGAACTTCTTTCTAGAAGTATGCAAGACGAAGTGATTGAGCCCTTGCGCGCAATGCTAATACCAAAATTCAATGAGGTAAAACAAGCCGCCCTAGATTCAGGTGCTTTAGGCAGTGGTATCTCAGGTTCTGGACCTTCTATTTTTGCTTTGTCCAGAGGAATCGAAACCGCCAAAAAAGTAGGTGATGCAATGAAAACGTTTTATGATCAGATTGGACTAGACTACGATATACATCTCTCCCCAATCAACCAGCAGGGAATCAAAATTTTATAATCAGTGAAATACTACAGTTTAAATCACAATGCGAAAGATGTAGGGTTTTTAGAAGCCGTTCAAAGAGGGCTTGCCCCGGATCGTGGATTGTATTTTCCAAAAGAAATTCCTACTCTCAATGCGGATTTTATAGAAAACATAAATCAGTATTCAGATCACGAAATCGCCTATCGAGTCATCCAACCTTTTGTTGGGGATGACATTCCCAAAGAGCAGTTAAAAAAGATCGTAAAAGACACGTTAAGCTTTGATTTTCCCATTGTTCAAATCACTGAAAATATTGCAACATTAGAGCTTTTTCAAGGACCTACACTCGCGTTCAAAGATGTGGGTGCACGGTTTATGGCTCGTTGTCTCGCTCATGCCAATCAACTTAATAAAAAGAAAAAAATTACCGTATTGGTAGCAACCTCAGGAGATACTGGAGGTGCTGTGGCAGACGGGTTTTATAAAGTAAAAGGAATCGAAGTTGTGATTCTTTATCCCGAAGGAAAAGTCAGTGAAATACAAGAACGTCAATTGACTACCTTGGGGGAAAATATTACCGCTTTAGAAGTCAAAGGTACTTTTGATGATTGCCAAGATATGGTCAAATCTGCCTTTATTGATCCTGAATTGATTCAAAACGTCAATTTAACTTCTGCCAATTCGATTAATATTGCGCGTTGGCTGGCGCAAATGTTTTATTACTTCATCGCCTATAAAAACAGGCCAAATCCTGATAAAAAATTAATCGTTTCTGTTCCTAGCGGAAATTTTGGTAATCTGTGTGCTGGATTAATTGCACAACAGATGGGACTTCCCATAGCTCATTTTATCGCAAGTACCAATGTAAACAATACCGTTCCTGAATACTTAGATTCCGGGGAATACGCTCCAAAGAAATCCATCCAAACCATTTCCAATGCCATGGATGTGGGAGCCCCAAGTAACTTTATCAGAATCCAAAAAATCTTCAACAACGATTTTTTCAAATTAAAAAAAATCTTGAGTGGGTTTAGTTATACAGACAAGCAAACAGAAAAGGCAATCAAAGAAATCTATGAGCAAAAAGGGTATGTTGCGGACCCCCATGGTGCTGTTGGTTTTCTAGGTCTAAAAGCTTATATCGAATCACAGGAAGAGCCCAGCTCGTATCAAGGACTTTTTCTCGAAACCGCCCATCCCATTAAATTTTCGGATGCGGTTGAAAAAATTCTTAAAACACAAATTCAGATCCCTGAACGTTTAAAAGGGGTGCTTCAAAAAGAAAAGCTCTGTTTCCCAATCGGGGACTATCAAGAATTGAAATATTTTTTACTCTCCCGCTAGTCTACTTTCAACGGGGGTAGGGTAAAATCGTCCAAAGCACTTTTTTCTTTCATTAAAGCCTCGATATCCTGCCATGCTCTTGGTGCATCTGCGGAGAGGTTGATCGGACCCGCATCAGTAATCAAAATATCATCTTCTATTCGGATCCCTATGTTCCACCATTTCGGATCGCAGGGACTGTCCTCTGGAATATAAATCCCGGGTTCCACGGTGATGACCATATTTGTTTCTAAATTTTCATAAAGACCCGGATCGTGAACATCTAACCCGATATGGTGAGCCACTCCATGAGGTAAATACTTTCGAAATTCCTCTGGGGTCTCTATAATTCCAAGTTCAAGAAGTCCTTCTTGAACTACTGCAAAAGAGGCTTGTGTAATTTCACGAAAGCTTGCCCCCTTTTGCGCGGCATTGATTCCTGCAGTTTGAGAATCGTAAACAATCTGATACAAAGCACGCTGCTCAGGAGTGAATTTTCCAGAAACGGGAATGGTTCGTGTGACATCCGCAGTATATCCGTTGTACTCTGCGCCAAGGTCCATTAAAATCAATTGATTTTTGATATCTGTCTTGTTATTGGTGATGTAATGAAGTACACAGGCGTTATCTCCTGCTCCTACAATGGAAGGATAGCCCTCGTGTGCTGCGCCGTATATTTTATAAACCAATTGATGAATTCCTTGCACTTCACGCTCAGTCATATCCGGTTTAATTGCTTTCATTACTTCACGCTGTCCTTGAGCTGAAATCTGAACTGCTTTTTTTAACAAAATGAGCTCCTCAGATGTTTTAATTTCACGTAAACTGGCCATAAATGTTCCTAACTGATCCACATCAAAATTATAATCTCGAACCAAGAAAGCAGTCCTAGTCTTTAAATCGGTTAAGGTTGTTTCATCTTCTGCTTGGGAAATAAAATCTTGAATTACAGGATCTTCCATCAAGCTGGGATCAGATTTTGCGTAGTATTCGATCATTCTTTTAATGGTAAGGACCTCCGAAACTTTTGCTTGGCGAATACGCTGATACAATCGATAACGCTCTGGGTCAAAATTTTCAGGAAAGTTGATCGCTTGTTTAAAATGCTTTTGAAGATCAAAAAGATCACTCGAATCACTTCCATCTCGTACATCGTTTTTAAAATCAAACATAAAAACGGTATCAAAACGATTGAAATCGTGTTTGTCTGTTAAAAACAATTCCTTCAATGCTACTCGGTCAAAACCCATAGTTAATGCTCCAGCCACACCTAGTCGCCTCCCATTCCACATTTCGTTTCGCGCATCGCGTTCGCGTACATACAGTTTTTCAAAATACGATCCTTGTTCGTCTTTTTGTGGCGTACTGAATAACAAAAGCACAGCGTGGGGCTCGTTCCATCCGGTCAAGTAATAAAAGTTAGGATCGGGATGGTATTCAAAATCTACATCATTCGCTCGATTTCGAACTGGAGAAGAGAAAAAAACTGCTACCGAATTGTTCGGAAGTTTTTCTCTTAATTGTTGTCGTCGTTCGCTATGAAAATCCGATGAAAGTTCCGACTTTTGTCCATTGACCGCTTGTGGGCTTAAAAAGTTTAAAAAGCTAAAAACAGAAAGTAATAGAATAACATTCTTCATTTTGATAGGTATAAATTTTGAAGTGAACTTATGAAAAAAACAACACTTTACCATACGCATTTGGCGTTGAATGCAAAAATGACACCTTTTGGTGGTTTTGAAATGCCTGTGCAGTACAGCGGTGTAAAAATAGAACATCTCACGGTTCGAGAAAGCTTGGGGGTTTTTGATGTTTCTCATATGGGGGAATTTTATGTCTCGGGACCCAATGCCTTGGATTTACTCCAATATGTTTGCAGCAACGATATTTCTAAACTAATTGTGGGAAAAGCACAGTACAACTATTTCCCCAATGAGCAAGGAGGTGTCGTTGACGATTTAATCGTGTATCGTTTGGCGGAAGAACGCTATCTACTGGTCGTCAATGCTTCCAACATCGAAAAGGATTGGAATTGGGTTCAAAAACACAATCAAAACTTCAATGCGCTAGTAGAAGATCATTCCGACGCTACTGCCCTACTCGCCATACAAGGACCTAAAGCTATTGAAGCCATGCAGCTGCTCACTGACTTTCCTTTAGAAAGTCTCCCGTTTTATGCACACACCGCGACCTCTTTTGCAGGTTGTGAACAGGTAATTATTGCTACAACGGGTTATACTGGAGCAGGCGGTATTGAGATCTATTTCCCGGCAAAGGAGGCAGAAAAAGTGTGGAATGCTGTACTCCAAGCAGGAGCTCCTTATGGAATTGTTCCTGCGGGACTTGCGGCTCGAGATACACTCAGAACCGAAATGGGCTATTGTCTTTACGGTAATGAAATCAACGATACAACTTCACCCATCGCTGCCGGATTGGGCTGGGTAACACGTCCCGAAACCGGATTTATCAATTCCGAAAACATTGCCCAGCAAAAAGCCGATGGAACCATCCAAAAGCTAATTGGTTTTACAATGGAAGTTCGTGCAATTCCCAGAAGTGGATATACGTTGGTGGACGTGGAAAACAATCCAATTGGAACCGTCACCTCAGGAACCCAATCTCCAGTTTTGTCTCAAGGAATTGGACTGGGCTATATCGATTCTAATTTTGCACAACCTGGCACCTCAATCGGTGTTCTGATTCGCGATAAATTTTGTCCTGCTCAAGTCGTAAAACCCCCTTTTATTAAATCTTAAATCTTGAAACCCATACTGATTTTAGGGGCTAGTGGATTTATTGGAAATACCCTTTACAAGGAACTGGCACCCTACTACAAAACCTATGGAACCTATCACAGTGCTGAGGGCTATGAAAAAAACGCGCTCTTTTTTTACTACAGCCTTGAAAAAGGAGGATTGAAACTACTCCTTGAAGAATTAAAGCCCAAACTGATTATCTCTGCTTTACGAGGTGATTTTACTGCACAAGTAGAAGCACATCGCTTTCTTGCAGAGTACGTTAGAACACACAATTGTAGAATCATGTTTCTCTCTTCAGCTAATGTTTTCGATTCCTTTCGGCATTACCCCTCCTACGAATACGACAAAACTCTTTCCGAGAGTGTTTATGGTCATTTTAAAATAAAAATTGAAAATCAACTCCTCCATTTGCCTGTAGGGAAATACGTCGTGATCCGTTTGCCTATGATTTTTGGGATCAATGCACCTAGGACACTAGAAATTGACACGGCAATAAAAAAAGACGTTTCAATTGAAGTCTTTCCCAACACCATTATCAATGTCAATAGCGACGTTCGTCTCAGTCAACAAATTCACTATTTGATCAATCACAAAAAGACAGGGGTTTACCATTTGGGAAGCACAGATTTGATTTCCCATTTTGACTTTATCCGTACGTTAATTGAACGAAGACACAATAAGTCTGGCATATACAAACAGGTCTACACTTCCAACACCATGCGGTATCTCGCTACACTGCCCAAAGAAAACAAACTCCCCCACCACCTTCAACCCTCCTATACCGATATTCTAGACGATTTGAGTCTGCGGTAGGTTCGTTTAAGCTTGCATAGCGCTTAACAACTTCTCAAAGTTTTTTATCTTTGGAGGTCTTTAAAAAAATCCAGTATGGGAAGAGCCTTTGAATTTAGAAAAGCACGGAAAATGAAGCGTTGGTCTGCTATGGCCAAAACCTTTACACGTATCGGTAAAGACATTGTAATGGCAGTCAAAGAAGGAGGCCCCGACCCAGACAACAATTCTCGTCTCCGCGCCGTAATTCAAAACGCCAAGGCAGCTAATATGCCTAAAGACAATGTAGAACGTGCAATTAAAAAAGCCTCCGACAAAGACACCGGAGATTTTAAAGAAGCCCTCTTTGAAGGCTATGCACCCCATGGTATCGCGGTTTTAGTTGAAACTGCAACAGATAACAACAACCGAACCGTAGCCAACATACGTTCCTATTTTAACAAAGCCAACGGTAACCTTGGAACAGCAGGCTCAGTGGAATTTATGTTTGACCATTCCTGTAACTTTAGAATCAATCCCACAGAACTGGATGTAGAAGAAATTGAATTAGAATTTATTGATTTCGGAGTGGAAGAAGTCTTTGTGGATGACGATGGTATTCTACTCTATGCCCCCTTTGAAAGCTTTGGTATGATTCAAAAAGAATTGGAAAAACGCAATTTGGAAATTCTATCTTCCGGTTTTGAAAGGATCCCTCAGGTATTGAAATCATTAGATTCCGAAGCGCAAGAAGAAGTTTTACAACTCATCGAAAAAATCGAAGAAGACGACGACGTTCAAAACGTGTATCACACTTTAGAAATAAAGGAATAATTAAAAACTATTCTCTTTCGAATACCCCCCTACTCCCTTAAACAAAGTTTCTAAAGCTTTCAAATCTCGGGTTTCATTGTCTGTAGTGTAAAAGTTGGTATGAACCACAACTTTTTTGTTTGCATAATCAAAGGCTACAGGAACAATGGGGATTTGCAATCGCTTGGCAATGTGATAATATCCCGTACGAAGTTTTTCTACTTTCTTTCGTGTACCCTCAGGTGCAAGGGCAATCCGAAACTTTTGGTGCGCATCAAACACTTCAGCGAGAGACTCTACCGATCCCTTGTTTCCCGACCGATCGATGGGTGCGCCTCCAAGGCTTCTAAAAAACCACCCTGTCAAAGGAGTAAACAACTCCTTTTTTCCAACAAAATTGATGGATTCTCCCGAGATGCTGCGAACCAATAAACCCAAAAAGAAATCTACCCAACTGGTGTGTGGAACCACTGCGACAATATACTTGGGAAGGGTTGGAAAATGACCCTGCATCTCCCACTTTAGAAGCTTGAAAAAAATACCTTTGGAAAGCAAACGAAACATCAAACTAAGGTAGGGATTTAAAATCTTCATTCGGAAAACCGATGAGATACAAATTCTTTTTTGCCCTAGTGATGGCCGTGTATAGCCAACGCAAGTAATCTTTGTCCGGTCCTTCGGGTAAGTACGGTTTTTCAACAAATACGTGTTCCCACTGTCCTCCTTGGGATTTGTGACAGGTAATGGCGTAGGAATACTTTACCTGCAGGGCGTTAAAAAAGGGATTTTTTTTCACCTTGAGAAACTTTTTGTACTTCGACCGTTCCGAGGCATAATCTTCCAGAACCTTTTGGTACAATCGATTTCCTTCTTCATAAGACAAGGAAGGGGTTTCAGTTTTCAAAGTATCCAGTAAAAGAACCGTTTCAAAGGGTGCTTCATCTGGATAATCCACCAGACGCACGCGCACTTCAGCAAAAGAAAAGTCGTAAAGTGTTTTCCGAGCTTGGATCGAAAGAATTTCCACAACATCCCCATTGGCAATAAAACCCGGTTTAGAATCGGGTGCCAACCAAAAATAATTGTTTTTAACAACCATCAACTGGTCTCCAACACACAATTCATCTTCCCATCCCAAAATACGCTTGCGTATGTGTTCGTTGAACAAATTTGCCCGTTTGTTAGATCGTACAATAAATACCGACTGATCAACTCCCCCTTCGTCAAAAGCAGTTTCTATTGCTTCAAAGAGGTCCATACCGCTATTGGTAAAGGAAATATCCGAACCCTCCGAAACATCAAACTGAAATTGATCATACACCTCTGCTGTAAGTTGTGCTCTTAGCTGGGTGGCATTGGTCAATATTCCCGAATTTTTGGCTTGGCGAACTACTGTACTCAATTCGACACCATACACTTTATCAAAATGAAAATGTTCTAACTCCTTTTGATCTAAAGCTGGGCTTAAATTAAGATGTACCGGGGGTAATTGGGCAGGATCACCCACAAAAATTAATTTACATCGATCACCCCGACTCACATACTGAACCAGATCATGTAAAAGAGATCCATTCTCAAAAAGCTTCGCCTGCTTTCGATCATCTCCAATCATTGAGGCTTCATCTACGATAAAAATCGTGTTTCGGTACTTGTTGGGTTTTAGCTGAAAAACCATTTTACCCGATTGTTCGGGTTTGGGATAATAAATTTGTTTGTGAATGGTAAAGGCAGGAAAACGAGAGTAAGTAGCCATAACTTTTGCTGCCCTTCCGGTAGGAGCCATCAGCACCGCCTTATATCCGCTGACCTTTAACTGTCGAACCAAAGCGCCAATTAGAGTAGTTTTTCCTGTACCTGCATAACCTCTGAGAAGAAAGGCACTGTTTTGATTTTTTGAAAGAATAAAGGCTGCGATTTCTTTAAACCACGTTCGCTGAGAATCAGTAGGCTCAAAGGGGAATTTTTCTTCTAGTTCTAAACGAAATTTTTCTGGTGTCATCAAAACCTTGTATGGCTTAAAGATAAATCATTTTAAAAACTTTTGTGATTCAAAAAAAATTGTAGTTTTGTTTTTAACAAATAAAAAAACAATGAAATTAGGTCTTCAAGTCGTTTTATGGATCGCCTCAATCTTTTTCGCCTACAAAATTTACGATTCCATTAGCGGTCCCATTAAATTCAACCAAATCAAAAACGAGCGTTACGCCAAAGTAATCGATCGAATGAAAGACATTCGAACTGCACAAATTGCGCACAAAGATGTCAAAGGAGTATATGCAAATAACTTTGACAGTTTAGTGAAATTTATAGATGAGGGTATTTTTACGCTCATTGAAAAAAGAGATTCTTCTTATTTGGAATACGACCGAACTTATCGTATTGACATGTTACGTGAGGTAATTGTTACGGATACTTTAGGATTTGTTCCAGTTAAAGATTCGCTATTTAAAAATACAAACCGATATAAGAAAATGGCCAATATCCCGATAGAGGGGGTAGAAGACAGCACTTTTCAAATCAAATCGCAAGTAATCAACAAAAACGGTTACAATGTCCCAGTTTTTGAAGTGAAAATTTCCAAGAATACCATTCTCTTCGACCAGAATGTGGATTTTGTAAAGCAAGAAAACGAAACGATTTCTGTAGATGGAGTAAATGGACCAGAGATTGTTTTAGGATCACTTACCAATGTGAGTACCAACGGAAACTGGCCAACCATTTTCGATGCCCCACGACAATAAAATTATTCAACCTAAAGAACTATCCATTCACTTGTTTGTGAATGGATTTTCTTTTTGTACCCATTCCAAAATTGATTTTGTTGCCACTCCAAACGGTGTGGAAGACTTTCAACAAGCCTTTAGCGACTATTTAACCTATTATTCCGAGGGGAGTTTTACTTCAGCAAGTGCTATTTTCTTTCAAAACCCGTCAAGCTTTGTTCCGCTCTCTTTGTTTGATAAAAGTCATGCAGAACAATATGTATCGCTCCACCACAAACCAAAGGAAAGTGAGACACTGGCCTTTGATATCCTAAAAGAAGAAGCACAGGTAAATCTCTACTATCATTCGAAGCCAATCAAGAAAATTCTAACGGAATCCAAGATAGAATTTCAGTGTATTCATTACAATTCAATATTGTACAAACAGATTTTGAACTTGAGTACATCTTCCCTAGTACCGTATCAACTTTTTCTTCATTTTCATTCCGATGCAGTAGATATTTTTTTGGTGAATAACAACACCTTGCAGTTTAACAATCGGTTTAGGATAACTAATGAAGATGAATTTTTATATTACGTTTTCTTTGTGGTTGAGCAGTTTAAGCTAAAAGCAGATGAAATGGAAGTGATTTTCTTAGGAAAAATAAAGAGTTTTGAAGGCTATTATGATGCGGTCAAGCAGTATCATTCGCAGATTATGTTTAAGGACCTACAGTCTCCTTTTCAAATAGATTTAACGGAACATCAAGCGCCCTATTTAGCCCCTTTCTTTAGCTGATGCGGATCATTTCAGGGTACCATAAAGGAAGAAAAATACGCGCACCAAAAAACCTACCCGTTCGCCCTACTACAGACCGTGCGAAAGAAGGTCTTTTTAACATCTTACAACACCGCTTTGACCTACACCAGGTTCAAGTACTCGACCTTTTCGCAGGGACGGGAAACATCAGCTATGAATTTGCTTCTCGTGGTGCAACGCAAGTAACGGCAATAGATCAAAACAGACACTGCATTCAGTTCATACAAAAAACAGCTCTGGAACTAGAAATGAATATTTCAGCGATTCAAGCTGAAACGCTTTCCTTTTTATCGCAACAAAAAACTTCATACGATCTCATTTTTGCCGATCCACCTTATGATTTTGAACTCGATGTTTATACCAAAATGACAGAACTGACAGCAGGCTCTCTAAACCCAGACGGTATACTTATTATAGAGCATGATAAGCACATTGACCTTAGCCAGATCAAAGGATTTTCTGAAAAACGAAGCTACGGAAACAATGTATTCTCCTTTTTTAGTTTTTAAAGAAAAAAAAGCAGGCCGATAAGCCGGATTCTGTCGTGTCTTATCATTTATCTGGATGCAACATTACTGCTGCATTCTAGCCGCCTACCCTTCTACATCGAACGAGCCGCTCTCAAATTGTAGAACTACTTGGCGTTGCACCGCATAGAGTTTACCTGATTTCACTACAGCCGAACTGTACTTGCTTTCTGTTGCACTAGTCCGCTCCGTCGAAACGGAGGACGGGTGTTACCCGCTATGCTGCTCTGTGGTGTCCGGACTTTCCTCCCCCCGCCAAAGGCGAAGAGCGATAAGATGGCCTGCGGTTCAAAGTTAGCCATTTGTTGATAAATCTAAGCGAATATCTAATCGGGAAATCATAAAAGCTTGTTCTGATTTATATCTTTGTAACTATGGACGCTTTTGTAGTATCGGCCTTAAAATACAGACCCACCACTTTCTCTGAAGTAGTAGGCCAAGAAAGCATTACCCAAACCTTAGAAAACAGCTTGAAAACCAATCAACTCGCGCAGGCGCTTCTGTTTTGTGGACCCCGCGGGGTTGGAAAAACTTCCTGTGCTCGGATATTGGCCAAACAAATCAACAGCAGTGACGCTTCCTCCACAGAGGATTTTGCCTTTAATATTTTTGAGTTAGACGCAGCCTCCAACAACTCGGTGGAAGACATACGGAAAATAAATGAGCAAGTGCGTATTCCTCCCCAAGTGGGAAGTCATAAAATCTACATTATTGACGAAGCCCATATGTTGTCCAATGCAGCCTTTAATGCATTTTTAAAAACCTTGGAGGAGCCGCCAAAGCATGCCATATTTATTCTAGCTACCACAGAAAAGAACAAAATCATCCCTACTGTACTTTCGCGCTGTCAGGTCTATGACTTCAAACGTATTTCGGTACAGGAAATTCAATCCTACTTGGCGAAAATTGCCTCCAAACGCGAGCTTCAGTTTGAAGAAAACGCCCTGTATCTCATTGCTCAAAAAGCCGAAGGTGCCTTACGGGACGCCCTTTCTATATTTGACCGCATGGTTAGTTTTACTCAAGGGAATCTTTCTGCTACGGCTGTAGCGGACAATCTAAATTTATTGGATCACCAGACCTATGCAGCACTGGGAAAACTCATCTTCCAAAACGATATCCCCCAATTGTTGACGAGTTATGACGACTTAGTCAAACGCGGTATTGACAGTATGCAGTTCATCAATGGGCTGGGAGATCATTTTAGAAACTTAATGCTGGCAAAAGATCCCAAAACAGTTGCTCTAATGGAAGTGGGTGAATCAATTAAAGAAGCGTATCAAAAGGATACAGAAACACTTACGTCAGACTACTTACTCGATGCAATTACGCTAATCAACACCTGTGAAACACATTTTAAGAGTGTAAAAAACAGAAGGGTACACGTCGAACTCACACTGATGCAACTCGCTTCGCTCCATTTTAATGGAGAAAAAAAAAAGGCTACATAATTCCAGCGTCTGAACTCAGTCGCAAAACAACCCCACAGTCGCTCCAAAACACAGCTTCCCCCCTCTTAGAAACTACAGCAAAAGATGAGGTAGAACAAATTGAGGCTGAACTCCCAAAAATTGAAGAAAAAGAAAAGACATTGCCCCAAGTGGTAGAATCTTCCCCAGACACTTCCAACACTGTGGTGCAGGAAAGCGATCCAAAACCCTATCAGACCCCAAACACCAAAGCTCCTGTTTCTAATTTTTCGTTATCCAGTGTTGCTTTAAAAAGGGCAGCCAGTAAAGTCGTACAAAAAAAGATTCCAGAAGAAGCAAAACCCAAAGATCCATTTGAACTTGAAGATCTCAAAGCACTTTGGACAGAATATATAGATCAACTAAAAAAAGAGAAAAAACTAAATATTGCCTCCATACTCAGTATGAATAATCTTGAAGTTGAAGATTCAAATCAAATTTTATTTACTGTAGCCAATGAAATGAATAAGGCGGAAGTGAATCAAGAAATGGAGCACCTACTTCCGTTTCTCAGAAAACGATTAAACAATTACGAAATTCAAATAAAATTAATCGTGTCTGAAATCACCAAGGAAGAAACTGTGTCTTCCCCAACCGAAAAGTATCAATATCTTCTAAAGCTCAATCCCGCTTTGGAAGACCTCAAAAACAAATTTGATCTTGATTTTTAAATAGTCCGTACATGTTAGGTTTAAAACTCCCCACCGATCCGCGTTGGATAAATGTAGCAAAACAAAATCTTGAAGAAATTTTAACGGATCATGCCTATTGTGAGCAAAAAGCAGCGAGCACTGCTATTTCACTGATTATTGGATTTCCTAGAAATTCAGAATTGGTTTCTGCAATGACCGATCTCGCGCAAGAAGAAATGAGTCATTTTAAGATGGTTCATGACTTAATTTTGGAGAGAGGCTATACCCTAGGTATAGAACGGAAAGATGAATATGTCCTTCAGTTGCTCACGTTTTTCCCAAAAGGAGGTTCTAGAGAAGCTCAGTTAACGCACCGGCTACTTTGTGCTGCGCTAATCGAAGCCCGGAGTTGTGAGCGGTTCCGTATCCTTTCAGAAGAGTTAGAGGATCGGAAATTGCGCTCTTTTTATCGAAAATTGATGATAAGTGAAGCCAATCACTATACACTGTTTTTAAAATTAGCACGGAAATACGGCCCTTCAAAAGAAACGGTTGATCAGAAGTGGCGGTCACTGCTGGATTATGAGGCAACAGTAATTAGAAAATTAGGGGACAAAGAGTCCATCCACGGCTAAAACTACTCTTTTCTGGTATTGTATAACTCTCGAATCATACCGTCTGCAAGCCCCACTTTGGGGACATAAATCACTTTAGCACCACTCCACTGTAGGGTTTTTAAAAAGAGTTCTGTGGCAGGGATAATCACATCAGAGCGGTCAGGATTAAGTCCTAATTTAACAATTCGCTCTTCGTAGGTCAAAACCTTCAGCTTGTTGTAAATAGCATTTAATGTCAAAAAGGTAATGGGTCTATTGTCTTTGGTATTTGCCATTTTATGAAGTTTATTGATGTTTCCCCCTGTTCCCAAAAGGTAAACCTTCGAGTATGGGGCCGTTTTCTTTTTTACCCAGGACGCTACATTATTCCACATTTTTTGATCTACACCGTCATTCAACAGACGCACTGTCCCAATTTTAAACGATACCGAATGAATCCGCTGCCCCTTTTTTAGAATGCTAAATTCTGTACTTCCTCCTCCTACATCGACGTATAAAAAAGTTTTTTCATGATCGATTTGGTCAAAAACATTGGTATTTGAAATGATTCGGGCCTCTTCTTTTCCGTCGATGATATCAATTTTGATCCCTGTCTTTTTTAAAACTTTTTCTTTGACCAATACGCCATTCTCAGCATCGCGAAGCGCCGAAGTGGCACAGGCCAAATAATGTTTTACCCCGTGAACTTTCATCAACATTTGAAAAGCTTTCATAGACTTTACCATTCTCTTGATGTTTTTATCAGAGATCTTATTGATCGTAAAAGCATCTTGTCCCAGACGAATGGGTACACGAACAAGTGCATTTTTAAAAAAATGTGTACTACCCTCGTATTCAATAACATTAGAAATCAGTAAACGTACCGCATTGGAACCTATATCAATTGCGGCATATTTCCTTATTTTCATCTGTTTCTTCTTAAGTTCAGATTCATTTTATTTCTCGACTTCTTTTTTGTAGTAATCAAAAATTTCAAATTGAGAGCGTATGGGTGCGGAATCGTTCTTGATAAAGGCATTTTGAGTCGGACCGTTTAACCGCCTTGCTTTGACGTTATCGTTCCAGATAATGTCAAAGACCTCGGTAATTTGCCGTTGCAGGTCCGTATCGTATATGGGTGCGGCTACCTCTACCCTGTTCTCAATGTTTCGCGTCATAAAATCTGCAGATGAAATATAAATTTTTGGAGTTCCTGCGTTAGTAAAATGATACACCCTAGGGTGCTCTAAATATCGATCTACCACACTGATGACTTCAATATTTTCGCTCATCCCTTTTACCCCAGGGATCAAACAGCAAATGCCTCGAACAATCATTTGGATGGGGACACCCGCAGTACTGGCTTCATACAACTTTTCAATCATGGAAAAATTAGTAATGGCATTTAGCTTCAATCGAATTCCGCTAGGCAGACCCGCTTTGTGATTTTTAATTTCTTGGTTGATCATTCTTACCAAAGCATTGTTCGTGTAATGGGGAGAAACGATCAGGTGCTTGTACTTTTTTAATTTGTAATGGACTTGTAGGAAATTGAAAACTTTATTGACCTCTTTTAGGATTTTTTGATTGGAGGTAAACAAGGTGTAGTCGGTGTAAATTTTGGCAGTATCCTCGTTAAAGTTTCCAGTACTGATAAACCCATATCGTTTTTTCTTTCCTTTGGTTTTTTTCTCGATAACGCAAATCTTAGAGTGCACCTTTAATCCGGGAATTCCAAAAATAAGTTCTACTCCCGCGGCTTGCATTTGCTCGGCATAGGTGATGTTGTTCGTTTCGTCAAATCGGGCTTGCAATTCAATTTGAACCAAAACTTTTTTACCATTTTTAGCAGCATTGATCAAAGAACGTGCAACATTAGAAATTTTTGATAAACGATAGATCGTGATTTTTATCGTAGTAACTTCAGGGTCCAATGCGGCCTCACGTAAAAATTTGATAACAAACGAAAAACTGTGATAGGGAGTGTAGAGCAAGTAATCTTTAGACTCCAAGGCCTTAAAAATACTTTTCTCTAGAGAAAGTCCCTCGATGGGCAGTGGATCTTTCCGCTCGTACTGGAGATCCCTGCGATGGAGTTGTGGAAAATTCATATAATCCCTACGGTGGTGGTAACGACCGCCGGGAATCAAACTGTCATTGGTCCCCACACCCAACAGGTTTTTTACAATCTCTAGGGTGTCCGGAGCAATTTCGTTATCGTATACCAAACGGACTGGCTCTGCTAAAATACGCTCTCGTACACTTTCAACGATTTTATTAATATAGCTTTTAGAAACATCCCCTTCCATGTCCAATTCGGCATCTCTTGTGACCTTGATCATATGAGATTCGATATGGGTGTATTCAAAAAAATTGAATATCAAATGGAAATGATAACGGATTAGATCATCGAGAAACATTACATACTGCTTTTCACCTAGATTGGGCAATACAACAAATCGATCCAAATCTGTGGGCAATTCTATAAGCGCGTATTGTGTTTTTTCAGTATCGTTTTCTTGAAAACGCAGTTTTACTGCCAAAAACGCCAAGTGGTCAGAGAAATCTTGATTTTCGTCTTCTGAGACCACTATGGTCATCAATGCGGGGCTCACTTTTTGAATAAAATATTCTTTTAGAAAAGCCTCGTGCTCTGCTAAAACTTGATTTTCATTGACAAGGAAAATTTGCTCTTTTTCTAGCTCCTTTTCAATAGAGGATAAGATCTTTGAGCTTTCTTTTTGTTGTTCAATCACTTTTTTAGTAATCGATTTCAAAAGGTCGGAAGCGCTTTGCCCGCCAAAAATTTTCTTCCCTGTCATTTCAGACTGTGCAATCCGTTGAACGGTAGCAAAGCGCACTTGAAAAAATTCATCCAAGTTGTTTGAAAAAATACCAATAAAGCGAAGTCGTTCCAGCAGGGGGACATCTTTGTGTGCTGCCTCCTGCAGTACTCTGGCGTTAAAGTCCAACCAACTCAACTCCCGGTTTAGATAGCGTTGCTTTTGTTCCATACTACTGCACTATTTTTTTTGGCATACCAAGTGAAAGGGTGCCGTTTGAAATGTCTTTCCAATTATTTTGAGTGAATTTCAGTTTTGCCCAAGCTGCAGTTGGTAGATGATCGAATTGAGAACCACTAAGGTACTCCACGGCCTGCGTAAAAGCAGGGTTATGACCTACACAAACAACGCGTTGATACGTGTCTGAAATGGTTTGAATAAAATAGAGCAGCTTGGAGACTTCAAAAGTGTATAACTCTTCTGCTAAAACGACTTTTTCAAAAGGCAGATCCAAACTGTGCACCATAATGGAAGCTGTATGACAAGCACGATTAGCTGGGCTGGCATAAATAATTTCTGCATCCGAAAACACCTCTGGTTTCGCCAATGCCATCTTTTGGATTCGTTGCATCCCTTTCTCTGTAAGAGGACGATGACGATCTGCCACATTGAGCTCCCAAGAGGATTTTGCGTGCCGTAAAAGAACTAACTCTTTCATGCTATGGGGCTAAGCGTTGAAGGTTCCAAAATCCAGATTGCAATTGACAACGTACCCGATCGTGCAGTCGATTGGGTCTTCCTTGCCAAAACTCAATGCAACTTGGCTTGACTAAATAGCCTCCCCAATGATCCGGCCGTTTTGGCATTTCATTTTCGTATTCGATCTCTAGCGCTTCTAATTTGGCTTCTATGATGGATCGATCCGAAATGACTTTGCTTTGATCCGATACAATTGCACCCAGCTGACTCCCTTTGGGACGTGAGATAAAATAACGGTCAGAGTCTTCTGGTGCTAATTTTTCTGCTTCCCCCTTAATAATTACTTGACGCTCTAGAGCAGGCCAAAAGAAAGAAAGCCCAACTTTACTGTGGTGTTCAATAGCCATTCCTTTTTCGCTTTGATAGTTCGTATAAAACACAAAACCTTCTGCTGTAAAAGCTTTGAGCAACACTACCCGTGCTCTAGGAAAATCGTCCAATCCTAGGGTCGCTAAAGACATCGCATTGGCTTCTTCAATAGCAGGATGGCTAACGGCCTCCTCTAGCCAAAGTTTAAAGAATCCCATGGGATCGTTGTTGAGATCTTTACTATCCAGTGCGTTTTTTTCGTACGACTTTCGCAGATGTCCTAAATCTTCTTTTTCCATTGGTTTTGCAAGTTACAATCCATTTTAATTAAATCGAAAAGGTTTTGAGGTCTTCAGATAAAAAAACAGCATCAAAAACAGGGGCTGCTTCTTTTATAAACTCTTCCTTATCTGAATATCGATTAGAATAATGTCCTAAAAGTAAACGTTTTACTTCAGCAGCTTTGGCAATTTTTGCCGCTTGCAGCGCGGTGCTGTGTTTGGTTTTCTCTGCTAAATCAGCATGTTTTTCTAAAAAAGTAGACTCGTGATACAGTACATCTACACCTTGAACAAGTGAAATCAAAGACTCTAGGTAGGCTGTATCACTACAAAACGCATATTTTTTTGCAGGTTCTGGGGCTAAGGTTAATGTGGTATTTTCAAAAGAACGGCCATCGGCTAGTGTAATCGGGAGGCCTTGTTGAAGTTGACGGTAGTGGTAGTGTTCCAAATCTAAATCGGCGACAGCGGCGGTATTAATTTTACGTTTTGTCGTTTTTGAAGTAAACAAAAATCCATTCGTATATACCCGATGATCTAGCGGAAGCGTAGCTACTGAAACCACTTCGTCTTCAAAAAGAATTTCACTTTTTGAGGAAGAGAGCTCATGAAAATGAAGCGAATAATCCGTCCAAGATTTTGCCAATTTGAGTTGAAGTGTAATAATTTCTTTGATCCCTTCCGGTCCGTAAACATGCAAGGGAGCGGAACGCCCTAATAATCGAAAACTACTGATTAATCCGATAAGGCCATAAAAATGATCGCCGTGTAAATGGGAGATGAAAATATGTTGGATTCTAGAAAACTTCGCTTTGCATTTTCGCAATTGCATTTGGGTTCCTTCTCCACAATCTATGAGAAAAAGATTCCCTTGAACTTCGAGGAGTTGTGAGGTAGTGTGTTTATTCGCTCTGGGTGTAGCGGAGTGGCATCCTAAAATCGTGAGTTCCATCATATCAAAAGCCTAAATCGCGTTGCATTTGCTCAAAGGTGACAAAGTCTAAAGCTTCGGTTTTGGTGGGAACACAATTCCATTCTTCAGGATATTGACCTTGCTGCTCAACAGGAAGAATTACAACAAAACTTCTATTGATTTTGTCTTGGTGGACTTTTACAGAGTTTAAAACCTCTGAACTTAAGACGAGTGAGGAACAATCTACTATCAAGTCAACCGTTAGTTGCTGTAATTTGGAAAACAGCTGATTTTCGTTTTTGCCAACTGCTGCTGCTTCTAAATATCCTATATCTGGGCTTTCCAGCTCTATCATGTTGTTACCCTGTTGAGTTGCGAACCTAGAAGGTAGATAATTGCCATCCTTATAGCAACCCCGTTTTCTACCTGATCTAAAATAATTGCCTGCTCGGAATCAGCAACTTCACTGGTTACCTCTACCCCTCTGTTAATAGGACCTGGATGTAAAACCACAATCTCTTTTCTGAGTTGTTTTAAACGTGCTCCATTCAGCCCAAAGTTTTGACTGTACTCCCGCGTACTAGGAAAATAACTGAGTTCCATCCGTTCTTTTTGTACACGAAGCATGTTGACCGCATCACACCAGTTCAACACACTCATTAAATCAGAAGAAGTAGTTACTCCAAGCGATTCAATATACTTAGGCAAAAGAGATTTAGGCGCACAAAGTTTCACTTCTGCACCGAGCATTTTTAAGGCATAAATATTGGAAAGTGCCACACGGGAATGGAGAATATCTCCCACAATGGCAATGCGTCTCCCTTTTAAATCACCTAACTTTTCTTGTAGCGAGTAGGCATCCAACAAGGCTTGCGAGGGATGTTCATGAGTACCGTCACCTGCATTGACAATACAAGAATCTACTTGTTTTGACAAGAAGTGAGCTGCGCCTGGATTGGGATGGCGCATCACGATCAGATCCACTTTCATGGCTAAGATGTTATTGACCGTATCGACTAGGGTCTCTCCCTTGGAAACGGAGGACTGGCTGGCAGAAAAATTAATCACATCGGCAGACAGACGCTTTTCCGCAAGTTCAAAAGAAAGCTTTGTTCTTGTACTGTTTTCAAAAAATAAATTGGCGATGGTAATGTCTCTTAGGCTGGGAACTTTTTTAATCGGCCTGTTGATAACCTCTTTAAAGTGAGTTGCCGTTTCAAAAATCAAGTGTAAATCTTCAAGTTGAAGATATTTAATTCCTAGTAAATGAGAAACACTTAATTTTTTCATTCGCTGTGTTTTTCTAAATAAATGATACTTTCCTCTTGCTCTTCGGACCAAACCACCTTTACCTTATCCCCTTGTAATGCATCTACTTGAGCACCCAGATAATCTGGCTGTATCGGTAAATGCCGACTGAATCTTCGATCTACCAAGACCAATAACTCGATGGACTTTGGCCTGCCGTAACTGTCGATTGCCGTTAGTGCAGAACGGATACTTCTACCTGTAAATAAAACATCATCAATCAAAACCACCTCTTTTCCCTCCACCATTACATTCATTTCCGTAGTTTTTGCATTGAGCGGTTTTTCACTTCTCCTAAAATCATCTCTAAAAAATGTGGTGTCCAGTATTCCCGATTGAATAACCCCAAAACCTTCTTTTTTTAGCAATTCCAGTAAACGCTCCAACAAAAGGGTACCACGGGGCTGAAGACCTACTAAAACGGTGTTTGAAAAATCTCCATGGCGCTCCATCAATTGATGACACAATCGATTCAAGATGATGCTGACTTTTTGTTTGCTGAGAAGTACCTTAGATGCCATTCGAAGAATATATCACAAAAGTATTGTTTTCTAGAGTATAAAAAAAACCCTCCATAGGGAGGGTTTTTAACATTTTAAAACAAGTAGAATGGTTTTTATTCATCCTTTTCCATCTTGTCTTTTAAATTAGCCAAAGCATCTAAATCTCCAAGAGTAGCTTTTTCCGAATTAGAAGCAGCAACTTTTGCAGACGCACGCTTGACATTCTTCATTTCTTGCTCTTTAAAGAGTACTGTATGCGAGGCGACAACACGTTTGAATTCTTTGTTGAACTCAATGATCTTAAAGGTGGCTGCTTCCCCTTTTGAGAGTTTTGAACCGTCCTCTTTTTCCATATGACGTGAAGGAACAAAGGCTACAATATCATCATTAAAATGAATCGTAGCACCTTTATCCACAACTTCCGTAATGGAAGCCTCGTGTTCCGTATCTAAAGCAAACTCCTTTTCGTACTTGTCCCAAGGGTTGTCTTTGGTATGTTTGTGTCCTAAACTCAATTTTCGACCTTCCACATCCAGTTCAAGAACAATGACGTCTATCTTGTCCCCTAAAGTCAATACCTCAGAAGGGTGTTTCACTTTTTTAGTCCAAGAGAGATCCGAAATATAAACTAAACCATCGATTCCTTCTTCAAGCTCAATAAACACTCCAAAGTTGGTGAAGTTTCTCACCAAACCGTTGTGTTTTGAACCAATCGGATATTTGGAAGTGATGTCCGTCCAAGGATCGGGAGTAATTTGTTTTATACCGAGAGACATTTTACGAGACTCACGGTCTAAGGTTAAAATTACAGCTTCTACTTCATCTCCCACTTTTACAAAGTCTTGTGCTGAACGCAAATGGGTGGACCATGACATTTCTGAAACATGTACCAGCCCTTCTACGCCTTCTTCGATTTCAACAAAGGCTCCGTAATCTGCAATAACAACCACTTTTCCTTTGACGCGATCTCCTTCTTTCAATTCATCAGACAACTGATCCCACGGATGGGCACTCAATTGTTTTAGACCCAATTGAATTCTAGATTTGTTGTCGTCAAAGTCAAGGATAACTACATTGAGTTTTTGATCCAATTCTAAAATTTCACTAGGGTGATTGATTCTGCTCCAGGATAGATCTGTGATGTGAACTAAACCGTCTACACCTCCAAGATCGATAAAGACTCCGTAGGAAGTAATGTTTTTAACAATACCCTCGAGTACTTGGCCTTTTTCTAGTTGACCAATGATTTCTTTCTTTTGTTCTTCGATGTCTGCCTCAATCAGAGCTTTATGAGATACCACCACATTTTTAAACTCGTGGTTGATTTTGACCACTTTAAATTCCATGGTCTTGTTGACATACTGATCGTAGTCTCGGATGGGTTTTACATCAATTTGAGAACCGGGTAAAAAGGCTTCGATGCCAAATACGTCGACAATCATCCCCCCTTTGGTTCTGCATTTTACAAAACCACTTACGATTTCTGAATTATCATGCGCATTATTGACACGGTCCCATGCCTTAATCACACGTGCTTTACGGTGAGAAAGGACCAGCTGACCTGTTCTGTCTTCGCGCGTGTCGACAATGACTTCTACCTTGTCCCCAACTTTTAAGTCAGGATTGTAGCGGAATTCGTTAAGCGAAATGACACCTTCGGATTTTGCATTGATGTCAATAATCGCTTCACGTTCAGTCATATAGACTACTGTACCTTCGATCACATCTTCATCTGCAGTATCTACAAAGTTTTCTTTGACCAACTTTTCAAATTCATCGAGTTGTTCCTCATCGATCACATCGATACCTTCTTGGTAGTTGTGCCAGTTGAAGTTATCTAAAAACTCAGCTTGCGCTTTCTGGGTGTCTTCTATCTTTTCTTTTTGATCTTCAACCACAGCCACATCTTCCGTTGTTTCAGCTACAGGAGTTTTCACTTCTTCCACTGCTGCTGTCACTTCTGGAGTTTCAACTTGTTCTTCCTTTTTAGGAGCTTCTTTTTTAGTAGTAGCTTTTTTGGTTGTTGTTTTTGCAGCAGTTTTTTTCGCAGGAGTTTTAGCAGTTGCTTTTTTTTCTGCGGTTTTAGTAGTTGTCTTTTTTGCTGCAGTTTTCTTAGGCGCTTCTTTTTCTTCAGCGGCCTTATCGGTTGGTTCTTTAGCCATTTCCGAGGGGGGTTTTGTATTCTGCCGTTGGGAAAACCTTCATTGCAAAGGCAGAAGATGTTGTGTTAAATTAAGTGCTTTCGGTATTTTCCTATCAATTAAAAGCGTGCAAATATAATGGTAATGACTTGATATACAAACTATAATCGCACTTTTTTATAGTGCTATAAAGTTGTTGTTTTTTTTAAAATATGCGCCCATAAAAGTTCATACACTTCGTCGATTGTGAGAGCACTCACATCAAGTTCTATGGCATCGACTGCTTTTTTTAAGGGAGCGGTTGTTCGGGAGCTGTCCATCTGGTCTCTCGACTGAATGTTCGACAAGACCGCCTCGTACGATTCTTGGTTGCCACTACTCACTTGTTCTAAATGTCTTCGTTTTGCGCGTACTTCTGGAGTCGCAGTAAGAAAAAACTTACACTCTGCATCGGGAAATACTTCAGTGCCAATATCTCTTCCATCCATCACTATCCCTTTTTTTTTCCCTAGGGCTCGTTGTTGTTCTACCAGAAATGCACGAACTTCAGGAATGCGAGCCACCTCGCTTACCTGTGATGTAACTTCAGGTTCTCGAATCGCTTGGCTGACATCTTTTTGATTTAAAAACGTTTGTTGGCCCAAGTCTGTGTTTTTAAAATCGATTTGAATGGTATCTAAGGCAGCGACAAGCAACTCAAGATTCAAAGTGCCTTTTGGTTCTTGTTGGAGCGCAAAATAGGTTACCGCCCGGTACATGGCTCCTGTGTCGATATAGGTATAGCCAAGAGTTTTGGCTAGGCGTTTGGCTTGAGAACTCTTTCCTGTAGCAGCATATCCGTCTATGGCGACTATAATTTTTTGCATACACAAAGGTACAACTATCTCCTAGGATGGTTTTGTCGAGGAAAAACTTTTTGCATTCACCACCTTTTGGTTTGTTATGGCCAAATCGATCACTTCCTTCATTTCTTTAACATAATGAAAGGTCAATCCTTTGAGATAAGTGGCATTGATTTCTTCAATGTCTTTTCTGTTTTGCTCACAAAGGATAATTTCTTTGATTTTTGAACGCTTGGCAGCCAAAATTTTCTCTTTAATCCCACCCACAGGAAGTACTTTCCCGCGTAAGGTGATTTCTCCCGTCATCGCTAAATTCCTCTTGACTCGTTTTTGAGTAAAAAGCGAAACCAAAGAAGTCATCATCGTGATTCCAGCACTAGGACCGTCTTTGGGAGTTGCTCCTTCAGGAACGTGAATGTGAATGTTGTGTTTGTCAAAATCAAAATGAGAAAGATGGAAAAGTTCCGCGTTGGCCTTGAGGTATTCCATGGCTATAGTCGCTGACTCTTTCATGATTTTTCCCAGATTTCCAGTGATCGTCAGGCTTCCCTTACCTGGAGAAATCGCCGATTCGATGAATAAGATGTCTCCCCCAACAGCAGTCCAGGCCAAGCCGGTAACCACGCCTGCCACATGATTGTTTTCATACAGATCTCGGTGTACTTTTTCAGGACCTAAAATAGTGACCAGATCGGCTGTATCTGGATTGATGGTGTACTCTTCTTCCATAGCCAGGGATTTCGCAGCATAACGCACCGCTTTAGCCACTTGCTTTTCCAAGCCTCGCACTCCAGACTCACGGGTATAGCCTTCAACTATTTTTTCTAAAACCGCTTTTTTAAGTTTCAAATGCTTTCTTTCCATACCGTGTTCTTTCAGCTGTTTGGGCAAAAGAAATTTTTGTGCGATGGCCGTCTTTTCTTCTGTGGTATAGCCACTCACATTGATCATTTCCATTCGGTCGCGTAGCGCCCTGTGAATAGGAGAAAGACTGTTTGCAGTCGCTATAAATAGTACCTTGGATAGGTCGTAGCCCAGTTCCAAGAAATTATCGTAAAACGATTGGTTTTGCTCGGGATCTAATACTTCTAACAAGGCAGAGGCAGGGTCTCCCTGAAAACTGGAAGAAAGCTTGTCAATTTCATCTAAAACAAAAACAGGGTTTGAGGTTCCTGCCTTTTTTAAACTTTGAATAATTCTCCCCGGAAGCGCACCAATATAGGTCTTTCTGTGCCCACGTATTTCCGCTTCATCACGCATACCACCCAAGGAAATACGGACATACTCTCTACCCAAAGCCTCAGCAACCGACTTTCCCAAAGAAGTTTTTCCAACCCCGGGAGGGCCATAAAGACACAAAATGGGAGATTTCATATCGTTTCTGAGCTTGAGAACAGCTAGGTACTCAATGACTCGTTTTTTGACTTCTTCCAAACCAAAATGATCGCGATCCAGAATTTTTTGTGCGCGTTTTAAATCAAAATTATCTTCCGAAAAAGAATCCCATGGAAGGTCTAAAAACAAATCGAGGTAATTTCTTTGAATGGAGTACTCTGCCACTTGAGGATTCATGCGTTGCATTTTCATCAATTCTTTGTCAAAATGCTTGGCAACTTCTTCACTCCACTTTTTCTCTTGAGAACGCAGTCGCATTTCTTCGACTTCCTCCTCATAGGAAACACCCCCTAGCTCCTCCTGGATGGTTTTCATCTGCTGGTGTAAGTAATATTCCCGTTGCTGCGAATCCATTTCGGATCGGACACGAGACTGGATGTCGTTCTTTAAAGCGAGTTTTTGATATTCCTCATTCATGTGCTTTAAACACATGAGCGATCTTTGGTGCAAACTCAATTCGGAAAGGATTTTTTGTTTCTCCCCTACTTTGACATTCATGTTTGAAGCCACAAAATTAATTAAGAAAGAAGGGGTCTGAATATTCTTGATCGCAAAAGAAGCTTCGGAGGGAATATTGGGGTTTTCATCAATAATTTGTAAAGCCAAATCCTTTATGGAATCTATAGTGGCTGTAAACTCCTTGTCGCTCTTTTTTTGAAATTGGTCTTCTACTGGCTCTACAGCCGCTTTCATATAGGGTTTTTCCTCTACTATACTTTTTACTTTAAAGCGTTTTTTTCCCTGAATGATAATAGTCGTATTCCCATCAGGCATTTTCAGCACTCTCAAAATTTGAGCTACAGTTCCTAGGGGATAAATATCTTGGGGACCCGGATTCTCTACTCCTTCATTTTGCTGAGCCACGACTCCAATAATTTTATCCGAAGCATTGGCATCTTTAATGAGTTTAATGGATTTGTCTCGTCCAGCCGTTATTGGAATCACGACACCGGGAAACAAAACAGTATTTCGCAACGGTAAAATAGGTACTACCTCAGGAAGCGATTCGCTTTCTAAGGCTTCTTCATCTTCGGTAGTCATTAAAGGAATTAAATCCGCTTCGGATTCGATATCTTGCAGTGACAAATTGTCAATTGCGCTAAAAAAGGATCGAGCCATTTGTTTAATTTAGGTCATTATGTCATTTTCGTAAAGGGATGCTGATTGCTTTTTATGCTTTGCTGTACAGCATAGCCCCCTCGTAGAAACTTACTCTTAATAGGACAATAGTTGTGCCATAACAATTTCATCTTTCAAAACTGTAACAAAAACTTTAATTTAAACTCATAGTAAGGAACGTCGCAAATTGAATTTTAAAGAACAACATATTGATGAACTCCTCCATGCTTGTAAAAAGCAGGATCAAAAAGCACAAATGGAATTGTATCAACGCTACCACAAAAATACCTATCAGGCGGCTTACGGCATACTGAAAAACAGAGATGATGCTATGGACGCCATGCAAGAAGCATTCATCACCGCCTTTCAGCATTTAGATCAATATAGCGGATTGGGTAGCTTTGGAGGGTGGTTGCGCAAGATTGTTGTAAGGAAGAGTATCGAGACCTACCATCAAAACAAAAAACTTGTTCACGATGACCAATTGGAAAACAAACTCGATTTTAGTGAAACGCAAAAAGAATTCGAAACTTCCTTTCCAGAGCTTCATCCCGTTATCTTAGAAAACGCGCTAAATCAAATCCATGAACGCTATCAACTCGTTTTAAAACTCTACTACTTAGAGGGATACGACCACGACGAAATCAGTGAAATCATGAACTGGAGTCCTTCCAATTGTCGGACTACTTTATCCCGCGCAAGAGCACAACTCAAAAAACAACTAAATGTCTAAAAAACTACCTTCTAAAGCTTTTGAAAAATGGGCGGAATCCCTAGAAGCACCTCCACTACCCGAGAGCCACGAAGACCTATTTTTAAAGCGTCTGGTTCATAAAAAGCGTTACCAACAGCGACGTTCGGCAATGCAATGGGCCGCTGTGGCTCTCTTGTTTTTAAGTCTAGGGAGTGGGGTATTCCTTTCACAGCCTGAATTGGAACCTGAAATTGTACAATTTCAACGTGCCGAAAGTTATCTCACCCAAATGATTCAAGAACAAGTTGTTCAAATCGAAAAAGTTAAACTCCCAGGTTCAAAAAAACTAATTGAAAATTCTAAACGCAAACTGGTACAACTTCAAAACGATTATCAGGAACTCTATCAAGACTGGGACGAAAACGAAAACCAACCCCTATTTATCAATGCGTTGATTCTCAATCTGAGAACTCAATTACAACTCCTGGAAGATATTCAAGGACAACTTATGCTAATACAACAAAAAGACTATGATCAAATTTAAATCTATACTGCTTGTCGTAGGACTAGGACTTTTCTCCTCTGCCTTAGCCCAACAAAACGTTCAAAAAGAATTTCACAAAGAACTCGAGGTACAAGCTGATGCACTAATCGAAATTCAAAATCAATTCGGAGATTTGAAAATCACCAGTTGGGATGAAAATAAGGTGGTCATCGATGTGCTGATTACCGTAAAAGGCTCCAATTCTAAGCGAATACAGGAAAAACTTGATGAAATCGAGGTGTATTTTGACTTAAATCCCGATCATGTCATCGCTAGAACAGAGATTGAAGAAAGCTGGAGTACCAAACTCTTTAACCGCTCTCGACTTAGCTTTAGAATCGACTATACTGTCAAACTTCCCCGTTCCAGCCAAGTGGATCTGACCAATGACTACGGAAGCATTGTACTCAACACCCTAGACGGCGCAGCAAAAATAAATTGTGACTTTGGAAAACTTCTGATCGGTGAACTCAACTCCGAAAACAACGAACTTTTCTTTGATTATACTAACAACTCCTCTTTTGACTTTATTCGAGCAGCAAAAATATACGCTGATTTCTCCAGTTTCGATGTGGAAGAAGCGGGTCGTATTGAATTGGAGGCTGATTATACCTCTTCTGAATTCAACACCCTCCAAGAACTTGAATTTAAAAACGACTTTGGAAAATTGATTATCGCTCGGATTAACTCCCTACGCGGTCGCGGGGATTACCTTACCCTAAAAGTAGGAACTCTGTTTCACAGTGCAGAACTTGATAATGAGTTTGGTTTAATCCGAATAAACGAAGTCATGCCCGCAACCCAAAGCATTAAAATTAATTCTGAATACACAGGAGTCCAACTTGGGATTTCGCCAGAATGGGAATTCCTTCACGAAATTGATTTGGAATTTGCCAGTCTTAAAAGCAGCCTAAACTTGAATTACAAGATCCAAAGAACAGAATCAACCAAAAAATACTACCAAGGTTTTCATCTGAATGAAAACACCACCAATAGTCTTCACATCACTTCTGAATTTGGAAGTGTCAAATTAAACTCTAATCCTTAACATCATGAAAAAAATCATCAGTACTGCCCTTTTTGTATCCGTTTTACTTTTTACAGCACAAAACGTTGATGCCCAATCCGAAACTCGAGAAGTTGGTCCTTTCGACGGCGTTCATATCGCCGGACCCTACGAGGTAACCCTTACTTCTGGTAAAGAAGGAACGATAAGCCTCTCGGGAGACGACGAGGACTTAGAAAACATTGAATCCTATATCAAAAAAGGAAAATTGATTATTAAGAAAAAAAACAAATCCTGGCTCAGTGATTGGACTTCGGGAAAGGTCACCATTCGTATTCCAATTGAAGAAATATCTTCGGTCATTTTAAGCGGATCGGGAAAAATCAAATCTCAAAAAATCATCACAGCAAACCGATTTAAGACCGTTATTTCTGGTTCAGGAGATATTGATCTGGAAGTAGAAGCGACCTCGGTAGAAGGAACGCTAACGGGTTCTGGAGATCTCCGCCTGAGCGGTAAAACAGAGCGTGTGGAATTTCAAATAACCGGTTCAGGAGATATTACTGCCCAGGATTTAAAAGCGCAAACCGGGCAAGCTCAAATCACGGGTTCAGGAGACATTGAAATGCACGCTACCGAAACCCTAAATGGAAGCATCACAGGGTCAGGAGATTTGCTTTGTTATGGAAGCCCAGAACGTCAAGTTACTAAAGTTACTGGCTCTGGGGATATTACGATTCGGGACTAGCCTCTTTGAGTTTTGGAATACGAAGTAACATCAAAACCCCAAATACGAAAAAGAGGATGAAAAATAAGATTCCGTTGCGCATGCTCCCCGAAATGTGATCGATCAAACCAAAGCACACCATCCCAATGACGATACCAATCTTTTCAGTTACATCGTAAAAACTGAAAAAGGAGGTGGTGTCTAAGGTCTCTGGGATCATTTTGGAATAGGTGGATCTGGAAAGCGACTGAAGTCCGCCCATCACCAAGCCTACAAAACCTGCCACTGAATAAAACTGAAGAGGGGTACGGGTGTAATAGGCAATGACACACAAGACCACCCAGATCAAATTTATAGCAACAAGTACAGGTATGTTTCCAAAGCGTTCCGAAGCACGTGCTGTAAGGATTGCCCCAAAAATAGCGACGATTTGAATCAAGAGGATACTGACAATCAATCCTACCGTTTTTTCACTGGAATTGGCCCAAGAAATTTCTTCTTCACCAAAATAAGCAGCAACCAACATCACCGTTTGCAAAGCCATACTGTAGAGGAAGAAGGCAGGTAGGAAGCGTTTCAATCGGGTGATTTGCTTCAGTTGATTCCAAACGGACCGCAATTCTTTATAGCCGTTCCAAAAAACATCTTTAGTGACCTTTACCTCGTGATTGCTTTTGGGTAAAAAATAAAAAGAATATTGGCTGAACAAAGCCCACCAGATTCCCACAGAAATAAAGGAATATTTCATTGCGGTTATGGAGGCTTCATTTGCACTCCCCTGAATACCAAACAAATCGGGTTTCATGACCATGGCCAAATTGACCAACAAGAGCAAAACACTCCCGATATAACCATAAGAAAAGCCACGTGCGCTGGCTCGATCTTGCTGTTTGGGATACGCAATATCGGGTAAATAGGAGTTGTAAAACACCAAGCTGGACCAAAATCCAATTAAGGCTAAAAAATAAAAAAACAAGCTCAGGTAGATCGTATCCAATTCGAACCAATACAAGCCCACACAAGAAAGGGAGCCCATATACACAAAGATTTTCATAAACTTTTTCTTGTTCCCAATATAGTCCGCTATTCCCGACAGTAAAGGAGACATCAAAGCCACAATGACAAAAGCAGAAGCCGTCACAAAGCTGATGGCGGCCGTGTTTTTGATGTCATAACCCCAAAAAGAAATCGTATTGATATCGGAAAACAACACCCCGTAATAAATTGGAAAAATAGCAGAAGAAATAACAAGCGAATACACCGAATTTGCCCAGTCGTAGAACGCCCATGCGTTGATCAGTTTTTTACTCCCTTTTTCCAAGGGAGTTTTTAATGTTAGCATTGTAACAATTTAGTACTCGAATGTAACAAAATCCTGTCGATAAACCTTATTCCCTACTTTGGATTTCGGCTGCTTTCTTATGGGCCTCTGGAATCCAGCGTTTTAGGTTGTCGATTCGTCTTTGACTGGAGGGATGGGTACTTAGGAGTTCGGGTGGTGCTTTCCCTACGGAGGCGGCTTTCATACGTTCCCAAAGCAGAGGAGCCTCCTGGGGGTTGTAGCCTGCTAGAATCATCAACTCCAATCCAATTTTATCGGCTTCCGATTCGTGTTTGCGACTAAAAGGAAGCACCGCCCCAACAGTACTCCCAAGTCCATAGGCTGTTAAAATGGCTTTGCGTTTTTTCTCGGGTTGTTTTTCAGTCGCTTTTAGCGCTACCAGATTCAAACCTTGTTGTGCCAAGCTAAGAGACATCCGCTGTCCTCCGTGATCCAAAAGAGCATGGGCTACCTCATGCCCCATGATAGCCGCAATGCCATCCGAGTTTGCCGCTACGGGAAGAATACCGGTATAAAACACAATTTTACCTCCCGGCATACACCAGGCATTGCGTTGGTCGTTTTGTACCAAATTGTACTCCCAGGCGTACTCCTTTAAATAATTCGGTGCGCCTTTGTATTCGAAATAAAGTTGTGCCGCTTTGGCGATACGCCCACCAATGTCTTTAATATTTTGGCTTTCAGACGTATTGCGAATCACGGGGTGTTCCTTTAAAAAACTTTCGTATTGCGAAAATGCCATGGGGAAGAGCTGTTTGTTCGAAAAGACATTAAACGTCTTTTTACCTGTAAGTTGGTTGACTTTACAACTACTTAAAACACTGAGAACAAGGAGGAAGATATATTTTTTCATGATTTGGGTTTGGAGTAAAGTTACTAAACTGCAACCAACTAGATACAATTGCTGTTAAAGTTTTGTTGGAAATGCAATGATTTTTTGACACACAAAAAGAATGCTTATTTTTGAAATAAAAACTTATGAAGTCGATCGCACCTCTACTTATGTTGTTTTTGTTGGTCAGTTGCAACGGAATCTCCCAAGAGCAACAACAAAAGCCCAAAAAAGAATACACCGTAGTCAAAACCGATGCGGAATGGAAAGCCGAACTGCCACAAATGGCCTATTATGTCCTTCGAAAAGCGGGTACTGAACGGGCTTTTTCAGGTCCCTTAAACTACAACAAAGAAAAAGGAACTTATGTCTGCGCAGGCTGTCAAACTCCGTTGTACGAATCAAAACACAAATACGAATCGGGTTCGGGTTGGCCCTCTTTTGATCGGGGAATTGAAGACAACTTAGAGTACGACGTCGATTACAAAATTGGCTATCCCCGTTCTGAACTCAAATGCAATACCTGTGGCGGTCATCTGGGTCATGTGTTTAACGATGGTCCTAAAAAAACAACAGGCAAAAGGCACTGCATCAATTCTGCTGCTTTAAATTTTATTCCCACCGATGAGCAACCCTAAACCCTATCCGCTCACCAAATCGGAGGCCGAATGGCGTAAAGAACTCGATGCCGAGTCGTACCGCATCTTAAGAGAAAAAGGGACCGAATATCCATTTACGGGAAAGTACAACGATCATTTTGAGTCCGGAACTTACAATTGCAAAGGCTGCGACACTCCCTTGTACCGTTCTGAAAACAAATTTGATAGTTCCTGTGGCTGGCCCAGTTACGACGAAGCCCTCCCAGGAGCGTTGGAATACATCAAAGATACCACTCATGGGATGCTGCGCACCGAAATCGTATGTGCCCACTGTGGAGGACATCAAGGACATGTTTTTAACGATGGACCCACTCCTACGGGGGTGCGTTATTGCGTTAATTCTGCCAGTGTCACCTTCGATCCTGAAGCAAAATAAAGCATACAAATTCCCCTCTTATTTCTTACCTTTGTGTTGAATTTAAATGATAGTACATGACGGCATACGATATTATAGTTTTAGGAAGTGGTCCAGGAGGATATGTTACTGCAATTCGCGCATCTCAACTGGGATTTAAGACCGCAATTGTAGAAAAAGAAAGCCTGGGAGGCGTTTGTCTGAACTGGGGGTGTATTCCCACCAAAGCCCTGCTTAAATCCGCTCAAGTTTTTGAATACCTCAAGCATGCTGGGGACTACGGATTGACCATCAAAGAATACGACAAGGACTTTGACGCCGTGGTGAACCGAAGTCGTAATGTAGCTGCCGGAATGAGCAAAGGCGTGCAGTTTTTAATGAAGAAAAATAAGATAGACGTACTGGAAGGGCATGGAAAAATAATGCCTGGAAAAAAAGTAAGCGTCACCCAAGGTGACAAAACCGAAGAATACGAAGCGAAAAATATCATTATCGCAACTGGGGCACGTTCTCGAGAACTCCCTAGTCTTCCCCAAGACGGAAAAAAAGTGATTGGCTATCGCAAAGCGATGACCTTGGAAAAACAACCTAAAAAATTAATAGTCGTGGGTTCTGGAGCCATCGGAATTGAATTTGCCTATTTCTACAACGCGATGGGCACCGAGGTAACCATCGTGGAATACCTAGACCGTATCGTTCCTGTGGAGGACGAAGAAGTCTCCAAACAACTGGAACGCTCCTTTAAAAAGAGTGGGATAAAAATCCTAACCAATGCGGAAGTCACGGGCGTAGATACCAAAGGAAAAGGAGTTAAAGCCACCGTAAAAACCGCAAAAGGAGAAGAGGTACTCGAAGCCGACGTTGTCCTTTCTGCCGTGGGAATTAAAACGAATATTGAAAACATCGGTCTGGAAGAGGTGGGCATTGCTGTGGATCGGGATAAAATCCTTGTCAACGACTTTTACCAAACCAACCTGCCCGGCTATTACGCCATTGGAGATGTGACCCAAGGGCAAGCCCTGGCACACGTGGCTTCTGCGGAAGGCATCTTGTGTGTTGAAAAAATTGCAGGACACACTGTGGAACCTTTGGATTATGGAAACGTTCCCGGCTGTACTTACTGTTCCCCCGAAGTCGCTTCCGTAGGGCTTACCGAAGCACAAGCCAAAGAAAAAGGCTATGACATTAAAGTGGGGAAATTTCCCTTTTCTGCCTCTGGAAAAGCCCAAGCAGGGGGTACTCCAGACGGCTTTGTCAAAGTTATCTTTGACGCCAAATACGGCGAATGGCTGGGATGCCATATGATCGGTACAGGTGTTACGGACATGATAGCCGAAGCGGTACTGGGTAGAAAGCTGGAAACTACAGGACATGAGGTCTTAAAAGCAGTTCACCCCCACCCTACTATGAGTGAGGCCGTGATGGAAGCCGTAGCCGATGCCTACGACGAGGTGATTCATCTCTAATAAAAAAACTCCCTGAGTTAATCAAAGGGAACTTTTTATCATTTCCTAAAACTCGCTTTTGGCGGTTTTTTTTATTTTCCCTACATTTGACTTGAACCGCCTCAAGCTGTTCTGCTACTCATTACCTACAACACTATATTAATTATAAGAAATTACAAGATCATGCTTAGGCTATTTATAGCTTAAAGTCGGATGGTAATATGCAGTTATATCAAGTAACTGTGGAGAACGATAGATATAAGACAGTTACTGGTATAAAAAATTAAATCAAGTCGGAACATGCTGAAAAAGGACTTAAAACAGAAGTAAGCAAAATCTTAACCTAAATAATATGTTCATAAGAAAACTAACAATTGTAATGATGTGTTGCACCTTTTTAATCACAACTAGTTGTGCATCAATTTTAACTGGATCGAAAAGAAAAGTTTTATTCGAATCTGAACCCAGTGGTGCTAAAATATTTGTAAACGGTTTTGAGAAAGGAAAAACACCCACTCAAATTAAAGTAGCTGCTGATGATCGAATTGATTTTAGATTAGACGATTACAGAGAAAGAGTTGTAATCATGGACTCTAAATTCAACTTAGTAGCCATACTGAACGGATTAAGTATCATTGGCTGGGGGATTGATGCTTTAACAGGTTCCTTAAAAAGGGTAGACACTAAATATGTAAAAGTTACCCTAGAAAAAGGAGATAAAGCCGCATTTCTTAACTACATGAAAAATGGAGATTTAAAGAAAGTAAATATTGATGAGGAAAATAAAATCATTGAAACAATTATTGTTTTAAAGAAAACAGATTATAGGCTAGATGCCTACTTGAATTGACGTTTAAATTTAACAAGAACTTCCCCAAACTGTTCTACTACCGATTAACCTACACTACTTGATTTTCTTGATTGGACTTTTTGGGGGAATAATAATGGTGCTGTAGCGAGTACACCTTCGCTTTTGTGCTTTTGATTATGGCCGTATTAGGGTTGTTATCCTTTGTTTTTTTGTTTTTACAAATAAAGGATCACGATGAATATCCGCTTCATACAGGAACTATTAGGACATAATTTTATCAAAACAACGCAACGATATACACATGTTTCTAAACGAAAGTTAAAACGAATTGAAAGCCCTATTGATCGAATTTTGAAAAATCAAAACCATGATAATCATCATATTATAAATAAATAAAAGAAAAACGATAAAGGCGATATATCGGAACCAGTTCTGATATACGGTAGTTGTGCGTCATTAAAGAAAAATCGTAACTAAAAACAAAATTGAGTAAAAAAATCATTGAAATAGAATCTTTTAACCCTTATGAAACTCGATTTCCGAATAGGAAATTGGTAACTCGGGAAACTTTGATACTTATGAAGTATTTAAGAGAAGAAGGTTACGAAGTAAAAGTTTTGCCTGATAATGACCAACCGATTGAAATACTTTATAAAAAAGGTCTTGCGGAATTTTTTGCTGACCCAATATTTATAGCTCTTATCGGAATACCAATTGGAATAATAACAACTATTGTTTCAAATAAAATTCAAAAATTAATTGATAGTCTTGATAAAAAAGAAACCATTAATCAGGAACATTTAATAATTCAAATTGACAATTCTACTCACAACTATTTAGGCGAGAACTTTCCAAATGAGAAGAAAAAGAAAATAAAAAAGAATCGTAAGGAACTAAAAGATGGTTTTGAAAGATGTTTTCAAATCAAATCACCAAAACCGGAATTCCCTACGCCAATATTTTTAGAACATAAACCAAAGATAATTGGATGGTGTTCCCTTTATACTGATGATAATGGATTAAAAGCGGAGGGAATGATTACGGACAAAGTAATTAAAAGAAGGATTAAACAAAAAAGACTGAACGGAATGAGCGTAACTGGAATTGCGAAAAAAACGGAATGTTCGATTTGCAAAAAAAGTTATACAGAATGCAATCACGTTGCGGGAAATGAATATGATAATAAAGGTTGTTACAATACTATCATAAAAACGGATTTTGTCGAAACAAGCATAGTAAAAGAGCCTATTAATTCCGAATGTTTAGTGAATATGAAATAATAACGAACGCACAACAATGGCTATAAGTAATTGCTTGTTCTCGCCTACTTTGGAAATTCCGCAGGAATTTCCAACTTGGTGTGTACTTGTAAAGTTCAGTACTAACCCACGCAACTACTCATAGCCGAGACCGTTAGGCATAATAAAAACTGAATGAAAAAAAATATATCATTACTCTTGATTATAACTATAAGTTATATTTCATTTGGACAGACTGCTATAAAAGCAAAAAAGGACACTGAACAACCTCAAATTTCAGAATCACTTTATGTCAAATCTCTTTTAGAAATTGAAAAAATTAAGAGTGATAAGAAACATTTAGAGATTGAAGTTTCTAGACTTAATAAATTAATTTCAAAAGAGATAAGTTCAGTTGAAGAAAAAATAAAAGAACAAAAAGAAGACACGAAAGATAGAATCAATGTTTACGTGTTTTTTATTGGTTTAGTCTTGGCATTAATTGGAGCTGCAATTAATTTTTTCGGAAAAATAGCAATCAAGAAAAGGGTGGAACAAATTATCGAAAATAAAGCCCAGGCTTATGCAGAAAATAAGACAAATGAAGTTATTTCACAAAAAGTAACTGACGACTACATTTCAAAAATAATTAAGAAAAAAGGAGATGCTGAAATTGAAAGACTTCTTAATGAATTAAAAATAAAAGGTAATGATACTATCGCAGATATTAAGCAAAAAGGAAATGATATTATTAATTCCGTTTGGGCAGCACCACCAAACCACTCTGAAACAGCAATAGAATCAGATGCAACCGATGAAGAAATCAAACAAAAACAAGAAAATATAAGAGCGGATGAGTTTTTTAACCTAGCATTTAATACAAAAGACCACAAAATTAGAATTTCTTTATATGAAAATGTTCTCGAATTGGAACCTGAAAACTATAACGCCTTAAATAACATTGGTGTAGCTTACAATGATTTATACGATTTCAAAAAAGCAATTGAATATTTAGATAAAGCTATAGAGTTAAATCCTAATAATTCATTAGCCTATGCGAATAAAGCAAATTCTCATAATCAATTAGATGAATATGATTTAGCAATTGAAAATGCTGACAAATCGATTGAATTAAATCCGAAAAACGAATGGCCTTATGCGATTAAAGGTAATGTTTTGACTAAACAACAAAAATTTGTAGAGGCTGAGGAGATTTTAAATAAATCGATTGAGCTAAATCCTAAATCAGCAGTAGCCTATTTTAATAGAGGCTACTTCAATGAGGAAACCAAAAGATACGCAGAATCTATAAATGACTATCTTAAAGCAGAAGAAATTGGGCATCCTAATTTAGCTTTATTGTATAATAATTTAGCTGTTGGATATCGAAGAATAAAAGATTTTGACAAAGCAATATCTTATATCCAAAAAGCAAGAGAAGTAAATCCAGATTGGCCAAATTTAGATGGAACAATGGCATTAATATACTCTGACAAAGGAGATACAGAGAATTTTTATAAATTTCTCAAACAAGCACTTGATAAAGGTTGTCCAGTATGGAATTATCTGAATGATTATGCATTTGACCCATATAGGAATGAAAAGAGATTAGAAAAATTAATAGAACCTTACAAAAAAAATTACTATGCCTAACAATGGCTATAAGTAATTGCTTGTTCTCGCCTACTTTGGAAATTCCTGCGGAATTTCCAACTTGGTGTGTACTTGCAAAGTTAAGTGCTAAACCACGCAAACACTCATAGCCGATACCGCTGCCATTAATCCTCTGAAATCCTTCTTCGTTCCGAAATTCTGGAATAAAATTTGCTCAATGTTATCTAATTAGATAACTTTGTCTTAAGTTAAGAATTAGCAAATTTGAGCGAGTTCAAACGAAAAATAGAAGTTTACAAAAATTACTTTTGGAATTTTTACAACAAACAAGACGTAAAAGTACAGGACAAAATTGATTGGACAGTAACTTTAATCCAGACAAATAAAATTGTTCCGGAAAAGTATTTTAAACATTTGACTAGTACAGATGGACTTTGGGAAATTCGAGTTTCTGCGAACAAAGGAATTTTTAGAATATTCTGCTTTTTTGACAAAGGAAATTTAGTTGTCTTGTTAAGCGGATTTCAAAAGAAAACCCGAAAGACACCAAAATCAGAAATTAAACGAGCTGAAAAACTTAAAAAAGACTATTATGAAAACAAAAAATAACATTACGAATTGGGATGACCATTTAGATGCCAAATACGGTAAAAAAGGAACTGACTCAAGAGAAAAGTTTCAAGAAGAATTTGAAGCGTTTAGAATTGGTGTTTTAATACAAGAGGCAAGAAAGAGTAAAAATCTTACTCAACAACAACTTGCCGAAAAAGTTGGAACTACTAAAAGCTACATTTCTCGAATTGAGAATAACGCAAGTGATATACGACTTTCAACTCTGATGAGAATTATCCGAGAAGGTTTGGGCGGAAGTCTGAAATTATCGTTGAATATCTAATTAGAACGTAAAGTACTAATGGCAACAACGTATAAAAAAAATAGCGGTTTGCGTTTACTCGAATCGCTTTTTCATTTTAAAAAAAGTATATTGTAATCTAGAAAGCAGTTGCGAGAAGTCCGCTACTTCTCATGCACAAAACCATTACTCTAATCTCAAATCCAAAACCAGATTCTTTAAAAACATTTACCTTCGCTTTTAAAAAAAGTAACGATGGAACTAGTAAAATTGGCAACAGAGTGGGCAAAAGCGGAAGTATTTTCAACCCGTTTTTTTATTGTGTTTGCCCTTTTATTTTTAATCGCCAGTATTGGCTTTTGGCAGTTGGGAAAAACAGATTTAGCGAAGGCGTATATCATTCCGACTCTAGTTGCGGGACTACTTCTAATGATCATTGGCGTAGGTTTGGTTTATACGAACACAAACCGAGTTACCGAGTTTGAAACAGCCTACCACCAAGACGGAACAGCTTTTATCGCTTCGGAATTTGATCGGATCGAAGCTACGTTAAAAGAATATAACACGGTTGTTTTTAAAGCGATCCCAATCCTTATGATCCTCGCTTCTTTCCTGCTTGTTTTTGTTGACAAGCCCTTGTGGCGTGCGATTAGCACAACCACCATCGCTATGCTGATCGTGATCTTATTGATAGACGGGACGGCGCATGCGCGAATACAAGTCTATAAAACGCAATTGAAAGAGCTGTCCCAAAAAGAAAAACTATTACAACGCGCTCTCCACGCCAAGGCGATACGAATCCAGCCCAAAACCAATAATCAGGCCTTTGGCTACAGGAGTGATGTAAGAGGTATGTCTAAAATCCTCTCGGGCAAAGGTGTTGGAAATATGAATTTCAATTACGGAAGTATCGATGCTTTTTATAGCGTCGCCAATGGCCACTGAGGTATGGGTATAGGCGCCTGCATTGAGAAGAATAAGATCAGAACTGAAACCCACCTCCTGCAGGCGGTTGATTAATTCCCCTTCTACGTTGGACTGAAAATAGTCAAAGGTCACCTGAGGAAACTGGTTTTGCAACTCGGCGAAGTAGTCTTCAAAAGTTTGCTTGCCATAGACGGTAGGCTCTCGAGTACCCAGGAGATTTAAATTTGGTCCGTTGATGATGCTGATCTTCATTTTTGTTATTTTAGTAAAAGTATAGAAATTAGAAGTATTCCCCTAAAAACAAATGGTGTGAATTGGCAACAAGCAGTGGCAGATTTTCGAATGTACCTCAAAATAGAACGGGGGCTTTCTGAAAACTCAATCGAAAATTACAGCTTGGACATTCAGGCCTTTCAGAATTTCTTGGACAAAAAAAACAGCAAAGAAACCCCCCTGGATTGCGATCAAGAAACCGTAAAGCAATTTATCTACGAAACCGCAAAAGTCCTGAGTCCCCATACCCAGGCGCGGCGGATTGCAGGCCTGCGCAGTTTTTTTGATTACCTCATTTTTGAAAAATACCGAACCACCAACCCTACTGACCTCATAGAGGCACCCAAACTGGGAAGGAAGCTTCCCGATGTACTTTCCCTTAAAGAAATCGAACGCATGATGGACCATTTGGACCTGGGTCATCCTCAGGGACATCGCAATCGCGCTCTACTGGAAACTCTTTACGGCAGTGGGCTACGCGTGTCTGAGTTGATCAATTTAAGCTTGTCTAACCTCTTTTTTAAGGAGTCTCTGATTCGGGTGACGGGTAAAGGAAACAAACAACGCCTAATTCCTATGGGGAGAGTAGCAAAAAAGTTTTTAGAAATCTACATCCACCAAATTCGCGCCTTACAAAAAATTCATCCCGAACATCTGGACGTGGTGTTTTTAAACCGGAACGGAAATACGCTGACGCGCCAAATGATTTTTACACTCATTCGTTCTTTGGCCTTAAAAGCTAATATCCAAAAGAAAATAGGTCCGCATACTTTTCGGCATTCTTTTGCGACACACCTACTAGAAAACGGCGCAGACTTGCGTACTATTCAAGTTTTAATGGGTCACGAAAGCATCACCACAACAGAAGTATACACCCATCTGGATACACAACACTTGCGTTCCGTAGTGGAACAATTCCATCCCAGAGGGGGACTTTAGTCGGCAATAACCAGTCGAAAACCTTCTCCGTGTATGTTTAGAATTTGTACTTTTTCGTCCAAACTAAGGTACTTGCGAAGTTTAGCGATATAAACGTCCATACTTCTGGAAGTAAAGTAATTGTCGTCTCTCCAAATTTTGTTTAGGGCCACCTCCCGCGGTAGCAAATCGTTGAGATGCAAGACCAAAAGGCGCAACAATTGATTTTCTTTGGGTGAGAGCTTGGTGGACTGCCCATTTTTGTGAGTCAAAAATCGCAATTTCGAATTGAATTCAAAATTGCTGAAGCTAAACTCAAACGTATCATTTTCAGGAACTATAGGTGCCGTCTTCCGATTTAGGATGGCTTTAATTTTGGCTAGGAGTACATCCGAATCGAAGGGTTTAGTCATGTAGTCGTCTGCCCCGATCTTAAATCCTTTTAAAACATCTTCTTTCAGGTGCTTTGCGGTCAGGAAAAAAATAGGTACTACCTCGTTTTTCTCTCGGATTTCTCGAGCTAAAGTAAACCCGTCTTTATAGGGCATCATAACATCCAGGATACAAAGATCAAAATGGTCTTTTCGGAATTTTTCAAACCCTTCAATCCCATTTTTTGCTAGGGTGATATCATAGTCGTTTAGGGTTAAGTATTCTTTTAAAATACTTCCGAAATTTGGGTCGTCTTCTACCAGTAGAATTTTTTTGTTGTCGTTTTTCATTTTATTATAGAGTGAGGCTTGGTTAAATTAATTTTCATTGGGGATTTTTAGAGTAAAGGTGGTTCCAATACCGTTTTTGCTTTCCAAGTAGATTTGCCCTTTGTGCAGATCTACTATTTTTTTGACATAGGCCAGTCCTAGACCATGTCCTTTGACGTTGTGAATATCGCCGGAAGCGGCGCGGTAAAACTTGTCAAAAACCTTTTTTTGAACCGCAGGAGTCATACCGATTCCATTGTCTTTGACCTTAAGAATAAATTCATTGTCTTCATTTAGCGTTTCGATCTCAACCTTGGGGCTTTTGTCACTGTACTTTACTGCGTTATCCAAGAGGTTTACAACAATATTGGTCAAATGATTTTTGTTGCCGAGCACCGTACAATTTTCAGCTTTTAAATGGGTATTAAGCACTCCCGATTTGTCTTTCAAAATCAATTGGATATGACTGATGGCACCTTGAATTACCTGATGGATGTCGAGCGTGGTTTTTTGAAGAGGTTCCTTACTGCGCTCCAATTGTGATATGCGCAATACGTTTTCTACCTGTGCTAGCATTCTGATGTTCTCCTCTCGGATCATTTTGACATACTGGGTCATTTTGGTCGGAGTTTCCATCACTTTAGGATTTGAAATCGCATCTAGTGCTAAATTTATCGTGGCGATAGGCGTTTTAAACTCGTGGGACATGTTGTTGATAAAATCCGTTTTAATTTCAGAGATCTTTTTTTGCTGAATGATCTGGTACAACGCACTACTCGAAACCAAAACGATAAATAAGGTCAAGAATAAGGTCAGCCCACCTAAACTGAGAATGGAAGAAAAAACGTACTGATCTTTTTCGGGAAAAGAAACAATCAACTCATAATTGCGCAACCCCTTTTCATCCTGAAAAATCGGGATTGAATACCGATAGCCTTCTTGAGCTTCGGTGTAGTTATTGGACTTAATTTTAGTTGCCAACCCGTTGTCATAAATCCCAAATTCATAAGGAGTAACGATCATCTTTGCATCAAACTCACGTTTGAGGACATAATCCAGTTCCTGTATATTAAGACGTTTGTGGATGGGAGTATTGGCCGTATAATCTTTAAAGGTAGATCGGATGCGCTGGTTTGCAACATTCATCCGCTCTATGGTCTTGATTTTTTCTACCGAAGTGGCAATATTATTTTCTCGGTTAAACACGTCGTTTTTATTGATGATGGTCGTGTTTTTGACCTGTTTTACGTCTGTAAGGGTTTCTAGGGTATCTCCCAATTTCGGGTCCAAATAGGGCGTGATTTTGTAGTCTTCTTCTAAAATACCGTAGGCGTAGTAGGAAATTAAATTGTTGGTCTTGTCTTCATCCAAGAACAAAAAGACATTGGCAAAGCTAGCATTGTCTGGAGTTTCTAACGAATCTACCAACTTTTCATAGGCAGTGATGTAATCGGACAACTCGCGTTCTTGAATTTCTTCCGCAACCATCATCAAAGATTGCTGTACGGCCAGAGAAAACTCCTCTTCTTTGTCATTCCATGCTGAAAAGATCCAATACCCCTGCAGTACGATAATCCCCAAGATGGAGATGATCATAAAACTAACGAGAGAGATAAATAAATTTTTCTTCATATTTGACTTACTAAATTAAAACGCATCGCATTTCAACTTATTATTCGGTGCAAATTTCATTTATTTTAAACAAATAAAATACTAATACTATGTTAATCCGATGAGATGCTTACTCCCTTAGCTTTTTTAGAACTTTAGCAGCTTGTTCATAGGTGTTTTCAAGATCGGTATTACGAATGACAAAATCTGCATACTGTTCTTTTTTTTCGTCGCTCCACTGCTGCTTCATACGTGCTAGCACTTCTTCTTCGGTTACCCCATCTCTAGAAATAATTCGCTGCATCCGTTCTTTCATCGGTGCTTTAACTAAAATTGTTAGATCGCATTTTTTATAGCCTCCTGTTTCAAACAGAATTGCCGCTTCGTTGATCACAAAGGGGGCTTTGTCGTGTTGCTTCTTAAACGTCTCAAAAGCAGTTGCTACAGCGGGATGAACCAGATTGTTCAGGTCGTCTAGAGCTGTTGCATCGTTAAACACAAGGGCTGCCAAAGCAGCTCGATCTAGGCGTCCGTCGGACCCGTATAGTGAAGAACCAAAACGCTTGCTCACCTCTTCGCGTAACGTACTGTCTAGCAAAACTCGACCCGCTACATCGGATTCAAAACAAGGAACGCCTTGCGCTTGAAACCACTTTAAAAGTGTAGATTTCCCACTACCGATTCCTCCTGTAAGACCAATGACTTTCATTTTCGTATCAGATAATTTACCTCCTCAGGTTCCCAGATGAGTTGTTTTAAGCCGGGAGGCTGTTTCAACAGGTTCAACTTCAGCGACTTACTTTCTTGATCCTGTAAGTTTTCGCAATCCACTACCAAGCGGAAATCAGATTCCTTAACTGTATTCAGAAGTGCCATAGGTAGTGTAGCTCTAAACTTCGCTGTGGGTGGAAATAACTTTACTCGGACTCCTAAGGGTAAGTTGATTACCTCCACTTGAAGTACAAACTCTTTTTCAGAATAGCGAGAAACGGGCATAAGGAGTTGGACGTTCTCTTGTGCAAATTGCAACTCCGGGATGGATTTTAAACCCACTTCTTGCGAAATCCCTTCATACACATCTGTTGCTTCAAAAAACATAGAGGATACTCCTTTAAGGGTATCCAGAATGGATTTTGGTCCTCGAACCAAAATACTGTCGGGTTTACTTTGTATGGGAAAATCACTTAAATATCCAGCGCGAAGCTGAATCTGCGTTTGAGGAACTACTGCTACCCTTTTTTCATCCAAACGGCTGTAAACAATATTCAAGTTTTCAGGGTAGATTTGGTTGAGTCTTGTATTGTCAAAAAGTTGCTGTTCGATTGAAAACTGCTGATTTCTAAGTGATACGCGTCCTAAAGTAGAACTAAAATCGGCTTCTTGTAGTGAAATGGTAACGGATTTGTCAAACAACCGATACAGTAAAATCTCAAACCCACTTGCTGTGACGGAGGCTTTGATTTTTCGGGAAGTGTCGGAGGGAATAATTCCCTCGGGTACCTCTGTTAAAAGCAAAGTAAAGGACTGCTCTAGGGTATAAATGTTTGAAAGTTTGGTGCTCAACCAAAAAGTAAACGATACGAAAACAAACAATAGAAAAAAACGGAAGCGCCCTTGGGAAGGTAGTTTTTTGATTAAGGAATCTAATCCTACTCTCTTATTTGCCATTTCCCTGAGCTATTCCAATCTATTCTGCATCGCTAATCGCATCAATGATATCTTGACTCACGCCTACATTGGAAAACCCTCCGTCGTTAAAGAGGTTTTGTAAGGTAACTTTCCGAGTGTAATCAGAAAATAAAGAAACTGTATAGTCCGCACAATCTTTTGCCGTAGCATTCCCTAGGGGAGACATTTTTTCAGCGTACTTCAAGAAACCATCTAGACCCGCTACTCCTTTCCCTGCCGTGGTTAGTGTGGGCGATTGAGAGATCGTGTTGACTCGTACTTTTTTGTCTTTTCCAAAGAAATAACCAAAGCTTCGAGCGATTGATTCCAGATACGCTTTGTTGTCCGCCATATCATTATAATTTGGAAAGGTTCGTTGTGCAGCTACATAAGAAAGTGCTACAATACTCCCCCATTCGTTCATTGCATCTTTTTGATACAAACACTGCATCAGTTTGTGAAAGGAAACCGCAGAAACATCCCATCCTTTTGCCATCCAATCGTGGTTTAAATCGGTATAATGCTTTCCTTTTCTGACGTTGACGGACATTCCGATGGAGTGGAGAACAAAATCAATTTTCCCTCCTAAAATTTCTTGGGACTGCTCGATCAGCGCTTCCAGATCTTCCATTTTTGTCGCATCGGCTGCAATCACTTGAGAACCCGTTTTTTCGGCAAGGGCATTGATGGTGCCCATACGCATTGCGACTGGGGCGTTTGTCAAAACAAAAGTACCTCCTGCATCTGCCACAGATTCTGCTGTTTTCCAAGCGATAGACTGATCGTCCAACGCACCAAAAATAATCCCTTTTTTTCCTTCTAAAATTTGATGTGCCATGCGTTTAATTTTACTGGGTAAAGATACATTTAATTCATTAATTGCTTCGCGTGTGCAATTGCGGTTTCTGTCACCTGATTGCCGGAAAGCATCTTCGCAATTTCCGCTACACGCTCTTCTTGACTTAGGGCGGAAAGATGGGTTCTTGTTTTCTCGCCTTCTACTGTTTTTTCTACGCGAAAGTGATGGTTGCCTTTTGCCGCAACTTGGGGCAAATGTGTAATGGCTAAAACTTGAAGTTTTTGGGCCATAGTGGACATGACCTCAGCAATGCTATCCGATATTTTCCCCGAAACCCCCGTATCGATTTCATCAAATACCAGGGTAGGTAATTTTTTGTATTGCGACAAGACTGTTTTGATGGCCAGCATAATTCGCGATAATTCCCCTCCTGAAGCTACTTTTTTTAGTGCTTTAAAATCACTGCCTTTGTTTGCGCTAAATTGAAACGATAAAACATCTGTACCAGTAGACCGAAATTCAGAGCTTGGAGTTAGTTCTATTTTAAATTGAGCCTCTTCCATTCCCATTTTGGAAACAAGCCCTCTGAGTTCTTCTTCCAGAACGGCAATAGCTTGATGCCGCCTTTTAGAAAGTTGATCCGCTAGACGCTTTAATTCTGCTGCTTGTTCCTCTTGTTTTTGGGCTAAGGCATTCAGTTTGTCGTCAAGGTTTAAGGTGTCTTGAAGTGTTTGCTCCAACTCCTGCTGAATGGAAATCAACTCTTCTACGGTTTGCACCCGATGCTTTTGATAAAGGACATTTAAATGATCCATTTGGGCTTGTAACTCTTCGAGTTTTTGAGGATTGGCTTCTAGCAATTCAAATTCATGCTTAAATTCTTCTAGGAGATCCTCCATTTCTATAACGATCCCCTGAACGCGTTCCTGAAGTTTCTCGTACCGACTCGAGGTAGAACTCATCCCTTGACTGTACCGGTTTAGTTCATTTAACTGATCTCCAATTCCTAGAGATTCTGCTTCCATAAGCTGGATGGCAGCCCCAAATGTAGTCTGTAAGTATTCAATATGACTCAAGGTGTGGAGTTGTGTTTGGATCTGCTCTTCCATCCCCACTTCCAAGTTTGACGCCTGAAGCTCCTCAAACAAAAACTGTTTTAAATCAAACTCTTCTTTAGAAGCGGCTTGCTTTTCATTCCAATAGTGGTATTCTTTTTGAGTGCTTTGGTAGGCTGCCAATGTAGCTTGATAAGCAGCAAGTGGCTCTTGATTATCGGCTAAAGCATCCAATACTTGGAACTGATATTCGTTTTGAAGCAAAGCCTGACTGTCGTGCTGTGAGTGAATGTCAATAAGGTGCACACTAATTTCCGCAAGGACATTTAAATTTACAGGCGTGTCATTGATAAACGCTCTGGACTTTCCCTGAGGTAAAAGTTCGCGTCGCAAAACGGTTTCTTCTTCATAATCCAAGTCATGGGTTTCAAATAAGGATTGTAAAGCATAAGGCTTGATTTTAAAAATTGCTTCTACGATGCATTTCCGTGTAGGATCAAAAAGACTGGATAAGTCTGCCCGCTTTCCTAAAACCAAAGATAAACCGCCTAATACAATAGATTTCCCAGCACCAGTCTCCCCTGTGATTGAAGTCATTCCATCTGAAAAATGGACTTCTAAATCATCAATGAGCGCAAAGTTTTTTATTTTAAGTTGGGTCAGCAAGGCGGTTCCGAATTTTAAACCTTAAAGATAGGAATATTAAAAAAATTAAGCTTTGATTTGTTTCCATCTTGCGCCAAAAAAAGGCGCAATTTTTTTGAGTACCGCTTCGGTTTTTTTAAAATCTACTTTGGGCCCTTCTTGAAAAATATTGACAATTTCCTCCACCTTGGCATCAAAAAAGAGTTGAAGTAAAAAGGCATTGGGCCTCCTCTGGTACAAAGGCTCTAGCTGCTGGATAGCATCCATCAAGGCTATTTTGCCTGCTTCAGAATCTGTGGTCATTTGGTCTAAGCCTTCACGGTGATACGTATGTAACGCCTGTCGATATTCTCTAAAGGTATTGGACCGCAAAGCATCAATCAGCCAAAAACGATTGCGCACGCCATCGGAAGGTTTCCAACCCTTACGCGACGTATTCTGAGCTAGATTTGCAGTTTGTCGAGCAGCCTCAAAATAGACATCCCCCCCGTTGGGTGAAAAACTATCTGCATCCAAACCTAAGATAACATAGGCGTAAAAACTGATGAGTGAAACTAGATTGGACTCAAAACTGGATTCATTGTAGAAAAGAGGTTGAAATTCTTGGTAGGAAAAAACGATGTCTTTATCTAAAAAGTTTAGGATGGGGCTGTCGTAATTGGTGTTGAAGACAGGACGCTGGGATTGGACTTGCAAGGTAGCTTCAAACTGATCGTTACTATAACCAGAAAGATTAAAAACAAAAGAACAGGTGATTTTTTCTTGACTTAAAAATTCTTGATTTGTCCAAACTTGGGTATTGATGAATTCATTGAGTGAACGTTCTAAAGTCTTAAAAATCTGTTGATTGGTTTGGTTGACCAAGTCCGAATTTACAATGACTTGAGCGTTCAATTCTTGAGCGTTAAGTTGCCGACTAAAAAGGACAAGAGTTAGAAATAAAAAAAAGCGATTCATAGGGACAGTATTTGTTCAAAAACTCGATGCGCACATTCCAATTTACTTTGAAGGGGAAAGGTTTTAATCGAGTGATCAGAATGAATAAAGGTAATTTTATTGGTAGAAACGGAAAATCCAGCACCAGGGTCCTGAAGTGAATTTAAAACAATCCCATCTAAATTCTTTTGCTTCAGTTTAATTTTCGCATTTTCCAATTCATTTTCTGTCTCTAATGCAAAACCAATAAGGCGGTGTTTCTTTTTGTTTTTGCCCATATAAGCCAGTATGTCTTCTGTGGGAATTAAGGAAAGAGATAAATTCGACTTTCCTTTTTTTAATTTTTGGGGAGCTACGGATTGGGGTGTGAAATCTGCTACAGCAGCCGCTGCAATGGCGATATCCGAACGTTTGTATTCTGTTTTTACCGCTTGAAACATCTCGTTCGCACTAACTACAGCTTGAACAGCTACCGAAGGATGGCTGATTTTTTCGTGGGTAGGTCCTGTGATTAATTGTACTTCCGCACCCAAACTCGCGGCAACTTCTGCTAGTGCAAAACCCATTTTTCCCGAAGCGTGATTTCCTATAAAACGCACAGGGTCAATAGCCTCATAGGTAGGCCCTGTTGTAATCAGTACCCGTTTCCCTTTTAGTGGTAAGTCTGGATTAAAATAAGAAATGAGACAAGCTACAATTTCATCGGGTTCCAGCATTCTTCCTTTACCTTCCAGGCCACTTGCCAAAGCCCCTTCGCCTACGGGTAAAACCTGATTTCCAAAAGAAGTTAAAGTTTCCATATTCTTTTGATTGGACGGGTGTGCAAACATATCCAAATCCATTGCTGGAGCTACAAATACAGGGCATTTTGCAGAGAGGTAAACCGCTAATAAGAGGTTATTACATCGACCCTGTGCCATCGCGGAGAGTGTATTGGAGGTAGCCGGTGCAACTAAAAAGGCATCCGCCCACAAACCCAATTCTACATGATCATTCCAAACGGGGTTGTCTAGATCAGTAGCCGTAAAGGTGGATAAAACAGGATGTTTAGAAAGTGTCGCCAGTGTCAGTGGGGTGACAAAGTCTTTCGCACTAGGGGTCATTACCACACGAACCTCAGCACCTTGCTTGACAAGTTCGCGAACAAGAAAAGGAGTTTTATAAGCGGCAATTCCTCCGGAAATTCCGAGTAAGATTTTTTTACCGCTTAATAAAGGCATTGCTTATGATTTGGGTTCGTCAGTATGACGTGAGTAGATTTTATTGTTCAACCATTCCTCTACAGCCATTGCATGAGGTTTTGGCAAGCGTTCATAAAAACGAGAGACTTCGATTTGCTCTTTGTTCTCAAAAATTTCTTCTAAGCTGTCATTGTGCGTTGCAAATTCTTCAAGCTTTTCGTGCAACTCCTTCTTGATATCAAGATTTATTTGCTGCGAACGCTTGGCAATAATGGAGAGTGCCTCGTAAATATTTTCTGTTGGAGCTTCGATCTCGTTTCGATTGTAGGTCTTTGAAGTTAATTCCGCTTTTGATTCTCTGTACTTCGTCATAGTTTTATTTTGAAAGTGTAGTGGTGTTAAATTGTTCTAGTTCTTTATTTACTTTTTCCATTTTACCGTTCAAATCCTCCATAAATAAGGTTTCAGGATAATAACGTAAAATGAGAGCGTATTGTTGTTGCAATTCTTTTAAACGTACTTCTTTTTTTGAAAGTACACTATTGGTCGCGATTTCGTAGAGCGCTAAAAATTTGACATACAGTGCTTCTTCTCGGAACTTGGTTCCGGGGAAGCCCGCTACAAAGTTATCATTGGCTTTGATCGCAGCTTTGTAATCGCGTATGGTGTAGTACTGCTTGGCAATTTCAAAATCTTTTTTCTCTAATTTTTCTTGCAACTCAGCAATCATCTGATTGGCCTCCCCCGCATATTCAGAACTGGGATACAGGTTGATGAATATTTGCAGTTTCTCAATGGCTTCGTAGGTTTCCTCCTGATCTAAACTGTAGGTAGGAGATTGGAAATAGTAGCTTTTTGCTGCCTTAAAGGTAGCCTCTTGAATACGATCACTCTTGGGGTAGCTTTTTACGAAATTTTCATACTGGTAGGCTGCTAAGCTGTAGCTTTTGGTCTGAAAATACGAATCCGCAAAAAAGAAAATAATTCGCTGAGCTTGGGGTTTCCCCCGATATTTAGGAACAATTTGCTCGAAAAGCCGATTGGCCTTTCGGTATTCTCCATTGTTGTAAAATACTTCCGCTTGCTTGTATTTTTCTGAGGTATCGTCACTGTTCAGCAATTTTTGATAATCGCTGCAAGAAACAGAAACGAGTAACACAAAGGAAACAAGGAAAGAAATCTTTTTAAATTTCATCCTGCAAAAATACTAATTATCCACGACAATGGAAATTTAAATTACAAAGGGGATGTTAAAGTTTAAACGGCATAAATGGAATGCTCCAAAACTTTTTCTATACGGGCATTTAAACTAGAGGTAGCACTTACTAAAGGCAAGCGCACTTGACTTGAACAAATTTTTAAAATTTCCATCAGCGCTTTGATCCCCGTTGGATTTCCTTCCTCAAAGAGAAGTTGTATCATATCCAATAGTTCATAGTGAAGCTGGTAGGCTTTCTTGAGGTTTCCGGCTTCTACATATTCAAACATTTTGGTAAGTGGAATAGGCATCGCGTTCCCCAAAACCGAAATGGTTCCTACCGCACCTGCTAAAAGCATGGGCAAGGTTAGTGCATCGTCTCCTGAAATGACTTGAATATGTGAAGGGGCTTCTTTAATAATTTCTTGCGCTTGTAGCATGCTTCCACTTGCCTCTTTAATTGCAATTATATTTTCAAAATCTTGAGCAAGTCGTATAAAAGTGGATGCCTCTACTGAACTTCCAGTTCTAGAGGGCACATTGTACACTATTATGGGCAGTGGGCTAGCTTTAGCGAGTTCTGCAAAATGATGGTAAATTCCTTCCTGAGTGGGTTTGTTGTAATACGGAGAAACCGAAAGAATGGCTCCAAAGGCACTCAAATCTGTCGCTTGAATTTCAGCAACTAGCTGAGCCGTATTGTTCCCGCCAATTCCAATCACTAAAGGAAGTCTGTTTTGATCGGCAGATACAATTGCCTGAACTACTTGTCTTTTTTCTTTAGCGGATAAACAGGCTACTTCTGCAGTCGTGCCTAACACCACAAGGTAATCTGCCTGTCCCGAAACGATGTGTTCTACCACTCTTGGAATAGATTCAAAATCAATAGTTCCATCAGGGCGAAACGGAGTAACCATTGCAACTCCTAAGCCTTTTAAATTCATCTTTATTCCTATTTTAAAAACGCGTTCAAATAGTTTGTGGACTCGCTAAGAAAAAGATCAGTTTCCAAAGGATCAATATCAAGAATCACATCGTTAATTTGATGATTTGCTTGAGAAAAACCCAACCTTAACGAAGCAGAACAATTCATGCTTATTAATTCTGGGAAGATTGCCTTGACAGAAAAGTAATTGACTACTAAATCGAAATTTGTATTAAAAAAATCTCGCATTTCACTAGTGAACCTTCCAGAAAGACTAATGTCTTTTCTAGAACAAAAAATACGGTTTCTTTCTTCTGTTGCTCGCTCTTCCAATTTTTTCTTACTGAATTCCACAAAAGTTATCTTACTACTGGTGATTTTTAAAGATTCTGCAAGTGCTTCAAAAACCGCTCTGTCCACTTCGAGTTCCTCTGGGAGAATCACTGCCATGGTCTTAAACGCACGAACACTTTTTTTGGGTTGCAGATCAAAACTTTTAAGTTTTTTTCTCAATTGATAACCCAATACAACATCCGATAAAAACTCCACCATTTAGACGATAAATTTAGATAAACTGCTAGGGACAGCATAAAAATCAAACATTTCGTGTGATTTTATTTTTATTTGTTATAAATATAACATTTTTCACTCCCTATTTTCTTTAAATGCAATAAAATCAGGCTCTGACAAGATAGAAACATTCAATGTTTCGGCCTTGGTTTTCTTAGCAGGTCCCATTCCTTCTCCTGCAACAAGATAGTCTGTTTTTGAAGACACCGAGCTGACAATAATCCCTCCTAGTTGCTCAATTTCATTTTTAATTCCTTCTCGGCTGTACTGCTCAAAAACTCCTGAAACAACAAACCGTTTGCCTTTAAATGCAGGATGAGATTGTCCCGCTGTTTGCACTTCTTCCATTTGAAGACCGAATGCATGTAACGCTTCCAAAAGACGCTGGTTTGATGGATCAGCAAAGTAATCTACAAGACTTTGGGCGATGCGTTCTCCAATTTCTTCAGTCGCTGTCAAGGTTTCCACACTAGCCGACTGGAGTGCATCCAAAGACCCAAATGCTTTGGCTAGTCGTTTTGCAACAGTTTCACCAACATAGCGTATCCCCAATCCAAACAATACTTTAGAAAACGGCTTTTCTTTTGATTTTTCTATTCCTTCTAACAGATTATTGACTGATTTTTCTGCCATTCGCTCCAGTGGTAAAACTTGTTCTTTTTGCAAACGGTATAGATCGGCTACTGTAGCTAGTAAGCCTTCGTGAAAAAGTAAACTGACCGTTTCCCCTCCCAGTCCTTCAATATCCATGGCCTTTCGGCTGATAAAATGTTGAATTTTACCGATCTGTTGGGGAGGACAGGCCGTATCATTTTTACAGTAATGCTGTGCTTCTCCAGCTTCGCGCTCCAACTCAGATCCACATTCGGGACAATAGGCGATAAAGTTAACTGCATCTTCCTGAGCTCCGCGTTCATCTGTTTTTACCGCAGTGATTTTGGGAATAATTTCTCCTCCTTTTTCTACAAAAACAGTATCTCCTATTCGAAGAGCCAATTTTTCAATTTGATCTGCATTGTGTAGGGAGGCACGTTTGACTATAGTTCCTGAGATCAATACGGGCTTGAGTTGCGCCACAGGCGTTACAGCACCCGTTCTTCCCACCTGATAGTGTACTCCCTCTAAAACTGTAGTCGCTTGCTCTGCCTGATATTTGTATGCCATTGCCCAACGGGGGGCTTTAGCCGTAAATCCCAACTCCTCTTGTTGAGACAAGCTATTTACTTTGATGACAATGCCATCAATTTCATAAGGCAAATCCTTTCGCTTTACATCCCATTCGGTAATAAAATCAAAAACGGCATCGATGGAATGAACCAATCGCGCAGAATCGGGAACTTTAAAGCCCCACGATCTCGCTTTTTGCAATGCCTCGAATTGAGAATCTATAGAGAGCTCATCCCCAGCAAGGCCGTACAAAAAACAAGTTAAGGGTCGTTCCGCAACCAAACGGCTGTCCTGAAGCTTTAAGCTTCCTGAAGCCGTATTTCGGGGATTGCTATACAGAGGTTCTCCTGAGGCTTCTCGTTCTTTATTCATCTTGTGAAAACCTTCCCAAGGCAAAATAATTTCTCCTCGGATTTCAAAAAATGGAGGATAATCCCCATTCAATTTTAAAGGAATGGTCTTGATCGTTTTGATGTTGGTCGTTATCGCATCACCTTGGATGCCATCCCCACGGGTAAGTGCCTGCGTCAAGGCTCCATCAACGTATGTAAGGCTTATGGAAGCCCCATCAAATTTTAATTCACAGGTGTAGGAAATCACTGCTTCTGGACCCAAAATTTTGCGAATGCGTTCCTCCCACTGGAAGAGCTCTTCTTTGGAATAGGTATTGGACAACGAATACATGGGATAGCGATGCGAAACTGTGTCAAAAGACTTCGTTACTTCTCCTCCAACGCGCTGCGTGGGAGAATTGGGATCTTGAAATTGAGGGTATTGTGTTTCTAGCTCTTGTAGCTCGCGTAGCATTTGATCAAAAGCAAAATCGCTGATAATTGGAGCGTCCTCTATATAATACTTGTGGTTGTGCTGATGTAGTTCCTCCCTAAGCTTTAGGATTTTCTCTTGAATCTCTTCCATGTTACTTTTTTTTTCAAACGAAGCATTCTCACTTTTCCAAAGATATCCATTCGCTCAGAAATAGTATAATCAAATTGTTGAATTAGGAATCTCAGTTCATCGATCAATAAGGGATTGATTTCAAAATAAATAATTCCCTCAGAGTTTAAATGTAAACTTGCAAATTTTAAAATTGCGCGATAAAATACAAGCGGATCTTCATCGGGAACAAATAGCGCTTGATGCGGTTCATGATCTAGGACATTCGGTTGCATCAGTTCTTGCTCTTTTTTCATAACATAGGGAGGATTCGATACAAGGATATCAAAAGACTGTTTTAAGGAGTCTAATTGAAGTAAATCTTGCTGAAAAAAATGAATTTGAACTCCATTATTTAAAGCATTTTCCTGAGCCAAGTCTAAAATAGGTTGCTCTTGATCCAAAGCCGATACAGTAAATTGAGTGTTTTCTTTTGCCAAGGCAATAGCAATACAGCCAGATCCTGTTCCCATATCTAGTATATCTTTAGAGTCGTCTGTACGTTTTCCGAAATCTTCCACTATCCAGTCTACCAATTCTTCAGTCTCTGGTCTTGGGATTAGAACTCGCGGGTCTACCTTTAGCTTTAGGGTTCTGAAATGGACCGTACCCGTGATGTATTGCAACGGATAGTCCTTCAAAAGTTTTGTTGCAGCCTCTTGAATTAAGAGAACTTCGCGAGGCTCCAATTCACTCTCTGGCTCAAGGGCAAGTTGGGTGGGTTCCCTTTGAAAAGAGTCCGTCATCAGGCTCTTGAAATAGAAATCAATCTCCCCAATAGAGAACTTCTTTTGTAAGGTCTCTCGATATAAATCTCTAGCCTCAAGTAGCGTCATACAAGGGATTTTGTTAACCATACGGGACAAGAATTATGTCCTGTGTTTCCCATAGCGTGGTCAATATATTGAAATCCTACCTTTTTATACAGGGCTTGCGCATCCAACATATTGGGCATGGTTTCAATATAACAAAGTTGAAAATCATTTGCTTTTGCAAAATCTAGACACAAATCAATCATTTGTTTTCCCAATCCTTTCCCCCTTGCCTCGGGCAAAAAATACATTTTCTGTAATTCACAAACAGAAGGATCCCCCTCTTTTAAAGGTGCTATACCAGCACCACCCAAAATTGTTTCCTGATCTTCTACTACGTAGTATTGAAAACGAGGCTTCGCATAGGCCTGAAACATCGCGTCTAACTCTTTGTCTTCGTAGGCTGTTCCCACTTTTGGGACTCCCATTTCAACAAGCACCTTGCGTAGAGCTACCGCAAGAGCCTCATTGTCTTTTAATTCCACCGGACGGATCTTCATTCGTCTATTTTTATGCTAAATTTACATGCTATTCTATTTCTATTGTCTAAGGTTAGCAAATTTATATACACCGAGATTTGAACAATACTACCGACACCCTTTTTATGCAACGCTGCCTAGATCTAGCGCAGCACGCACTGGGCGCTACCTATCCCAATCCACTGGTGGGCGCTGTTCTTGTCCATCAAGGTAAAATCATTGGTGAGGGGTGGCACCGAATGGCTGGTGAACCCCATGCGGAAGTAAATGCCATAGCCAGTGTAGCAGAAAAAACACAATTATCAGAAAGTACTCTTTATGTCAATTTAGAACCTTGCGCGCACTTTGGAAAAACACCACCCTGTGTTCATATAATCAAGGACTATAAAATTCCTCGAGTGGTTATTGGATCCCTAGATCCCAATCCAAAAGTAGCAGGCAAAGGGATTCAAGCCTTGAAAAAATGGGGGTGCGAGGTTACCCATGGAGTACTAAAAAAAGAATCCGATTTTCTCAACCGTCGGTTTTTTACCTTCCACAAACAAAAACGTCCCTACCTGATTTTAAAGTGGGCCCAAACTGCAGATCACTTCATTGCACCTGATCCGAGTGACAAAAACGATGCCTCTGTTTTTTGGATCACCAACCTACAATCCCGCCAAAGAGTACACCAGTGGAGAAGCCAGGAATCAGCAATCCTCATTGGAGTTCAAACATTAGTAGATGACAACCCCCAACTGACTACAAGAGACTGGAAAGGAGCTGATCCCTTACGACTGGTATTGGATCCGAATCTTAGAACTCCTAAAAATACTACCTTATATAAAGACAATACAGCTACTTATTTCTTTCATCAGCAGCCCAAGGCGCCCTCCGATTCAATAAATCGCTATATTTTTTTGAATCCCTATAATCTAAAGGAGTTTTTCGATTTTTGCTATACCGAGGAAATTCAATCCGTCATTGTAGAAGGAGGGCAAAAAACACTACAAGGTTTTATCGATCAAAATCTTTGGGACGAAGCAAGAGTATTTCAAAGTGAAAAAAAATTAAAAAAAGGAATCCCAGCCCCTGTTTTTAATAAAGACGCTACAACCACTGAATTTATTAACGGAGACCAACTCAACTTGTACTTCAATTGAATTTTTCCGCCAAAAAATCAGGACAGCGCATCGGGCGTTTGGTTTGTGGGGATAAGAATGCTAATTTGGTATATCCCGTGCAAATCAATTCATCGTTTTGATTTACAATTAGATACTCAAAATCTAGGGTCGCTTTGGGCAATTGTTTCAAGGTAACCTTAACACAAAAAGTGTCCCCAAAATACAGTGGTGTTTTGTAATTTACTCCAACACTTACCACAGGCATTAGAATTCCTTCACGTTCCATTTTGGCATATGAAATTCCTAAATCAGATAACCACTCAAGCCTTGCCAATTCAAAGTATTTCAGGTAATTACTGTGATGTACAAAGTGCATTTGATCGGTTTCTGAATAGCGAACTGTAATCGGTTTTGTGGTATAATTCATGCTCTAATATATATTAAACAATATGTAGGAATTTATTTGACTTGACTACATGTTTGCTTCGTCAGAATATCATAAAAAAAAACTTAAAATTCAATAGTGAATTCATTTTTTTTTTTGGTTTTTTTAGTGAATATTTGTCGAATCGCTTTGAACGGCGCAATAAACCATAAAAACAACACAAACAACGTCAAATAAATGAACAAAAGTGCTTCATCGGTATGGGTTAAATGTCTAACTTTTATAAAGGACAACATCCAGCCCCAAGCCTACAAAACTTGGTTCTTACCTATAAAACCAGTGAAGTTAAATGATCAAGTCTTAAGCATCGAAGTACCGAGTAAATTTTTCTACGAATGGTTGGAAGAACATTATGTCAAGTTGTTAAAGACGGCATTACAAAAAGAATTAGGTAACGAAGCGCGCTTGGTCTACTCCATCCGAATGGAAAATACGTTTGGAAACAAAACCGCATTTACAGAAAATATTCCCAGCAATTACCGAGCTGGATTGCAACCTCAAGACGTTGATGCACCACTGAACTCAAACGCATCGGAGCTAAAAAATCCGTTTGTGATTCCGGGAATTAAAAATCTTCAGATTGAATCTCAACTCAATCCCAATTACAATTTTGAAAACTTCTTGGAAGGAGATTCCAACCGTCTCGCCCGATCTGCGGCACTTGCCATAGCTGCAAAGCCAGGAGGTACCTCGTTCAACCCCTTATTGATTTTTGGAGGAGTGGGCCTTGGAAAAACTCACCTAGCTCACGCAATAGGAGTCGAAATCAAAGAAAAATATCAAGATAAAACAGTCTTGTACATCGCCGCGGAAAAGTTTACTCAACAATATATTGAGGCGGTAAAGAAAAATACGAGAAATGATTTTATTCATTTTTATCAACTTTTGGATGTACTTATTATCGATGACGTCCAATTCCTTTCTGGTAAAACAGGTACACAAGATGTCTTCTTCCACATTTTCAATCATTTACATCAAAATGGGAAACAGGTTGTCCTTACCTCGGACAAAGCACCTGTAGATATGCAAGACATTGAGCAACGACTGCTCTCTCGTTTTAAATGGGGGCTTTCAGCAGAATTGCAACTTCCCAACTACGAAACGAGAATTTCTATTCTAAAGAACAAGCTCTACCGAGATGGCGTCAATATCAATGATGACATCATAGAATACGTTGCCAAAAACATCAAAACCAATGTGCGTGAACTCGAGGGTGCGATCATCTCTCTCATTGCCCAATCATCCTTTAACAAGGTAGAAATCACCCAAGAGCTCGCCCAAGATGTGGTCATGAAGTTTGTAAAAAATACCAAACGAGAAGTGTCCATTGACTACATTCAAAAAGTAGTCTCAGACTATTTCCAAATGGATGTTGAAACACTTCAATCCAAAACAAGAAGGAGGCATATCGTTCAAGCCCGACAACTCGCAATGTATTTTGCTAAAAAGTTTACAAAAGCGTCCCTAGCGAGTATTGGAAATCAAATTGGAAAACGCGACCATGCAACAGTATTACACGCTTGCAAAACAGTAGATAATCTAACTTTTACGGACAAACAGTTCCGTAAGTATGTAGAAGACCTAAGTCAAAAGCTAACCCTCTAAACACGACTCTAAATGGAACCTACAAAAATACTCATGGTCTGCCTGGGTAATATTTGTAGATCCCCATTGGCACAAGGGATATTAGAATCTAAAATCACCTCCAACACTATTGTTGACTCCGCTGGAACAGCGGCTTACCATGTGGGAAATCCGCCTGACCCAAGAAGCATCGCTGTGGCAAAACAAAACGGAATACGGATCAGTCAGTTCCGCGCTAGAAAATTTACAAGAGAAGATTTTAAAAATTTTAATCATATTTATGTGATGGATCAATCCAATTATAAGGATGTAATTGGTTTGGCCGAAACCCGTGAAGAACAAGAAAAAGTAAGTCTCCTCCTTCCTGATGAAAAAGAAGTTCCCGATCCCTATTACGGAGGTCCCGAAGGTTTTGAATCTTGCTATTCCTTGTTGGATGATGCGTGTACCCAAATCGTTAAAAAACTAAACCTATGAACTCAGAAATTTCTCCTAAAGGAACACTTCACCTCATACCTACACCGCTTGGAGAAAGTGCTCCTTTAGAAGTATTGCCGCTTTCCATAAAAAAAGTGGTGGAAGACTTAACCCATTTTATTGTTGAAAATGAAAAAATGGCACGGCGTTTTATAAAAAAAATTAGTCCCAATAAAAACCAAGACGAATTGGTACTCTTTCCTTTAAATAAATTTACCTCACAAGAAGAAATCAACTCGTATCTAGATCCCTGTTTGGAAGGAACTTCAATGGGTCTACTTTCTGATGCTGGCTGTCCTGGAATTGCCGACCCAGGGGCGGTTATTGTTTCCATGGCTCACCGAAATGATATTTTAGTAAAACCACAAATTGGTCCTTCCTCCATTGTCTTGGCAATGATGAGTTCGGGTATGAATGGACAAAATTTTGCTTTTAATGGATATCTTCCAATTGATAAAAAACAACGCTCCCAATCCTTACTTAAGTACCAACGTATTGCCATCAAAGAAAATCAAGCCCAAATTTTTATTGAAACCCCTTACCGAAGCGATGCACTATTTGCGGAACTTCTCAAAGTCTTAGATCCCAATTCCAAATTGTGCATTGCCTGTGGCCTCAGTCTGGATTCTGAATACATCAAGACCTATTCCGTTTTGGAATGGAGAAAAAAGAAACCTCAACTCCAAAAACGTCCTTGCATCTTTATTTTTGAAGGCTCTTTTTAACGATATATTTTTTGCTTATTCAGCCAGTCGGTATACACTTTTTTATTCCTGTTGTGTGCTGCTAGATCCTTTGCAAACAAGTGATAACCGGGCTTTCCTGGAGAGGCTACAAAATACAAGTAGGCGTGCTGTTCCGCGTTCAATACGGCATCGATGGTAGAAAGGTCGGGCATGACAATAGGACCTGGAGGCAAGCCGCGATAACGGTAGGTATTGTAAGGCGAATTCAACTGCAAATCTTTGTAAAGCACCCTTTTTATGACCTGATCAAAATTTCCTGAAGCATTTTTTAATCCAAAAATTACAGTAGGATCCGCCTGAAGTTTCATCCCCATACCCAACCGGTTGAGATATACCCCTGCAATGCGATTTTGCTCTTCTTTTTGATTTGCTTCTTTTTGTACGATAGAAGCTAAAACAGATACTTCAATCGGTGTCAACTTCAAGGCTTCTGCTTTTGCCCGTCGGGTTTCATTCCAAAACCTGGTGTAGTAATCCAACATCCGTTTTCTAAACTCTTTTGGACTTACGTCCCAAAACATATCGTATGTATTGGGGAGGAATAGCGTTAAAGCATTTTCTTTGGTAAAACCCTCTTCGGATAAAAAAACGGGGTCGAGAAAAGCGGCGAGCAATTCCAAACTATCCGCTTCGATCTGCTGTGCCACCCGCCCTGCCAAATCTTCCAGTCGCTCTTGATTGTTGAATACCACCTTTGAAGTTAGTCTTTCGGAACGAAGGCTATTGATGATGTCATTGTTCCCCATCCCTTTGCGAATACTGTACTTCCCGGATCGTACCCGCTGAGCGTATCCTTTTTTTTCGGCAGCGGTTAGAAACCGCTCGGTGGACTTAAGTAAAGGAGTTAATTGAAATGCAAGAGAATCGATCGTGTCATCTCGATCGATGAATACAATAGAAGAATCGTTTTCAAATTGTGTATTGCTCCAAAAAAAGAGTTGATAAAATTTAAAAACAAAAAAGAGCCCTACCCCAGCTCCTAAAAGACTGAGTAAAATCAGCAGTTTTCTTCGATACATCAATGAAATAATTTTTGATAAAGATATTCATCGTGAAATTGATCTTCGTAAAAATTCCACGCTTTTTTTAAACCTACTTGTTGATAACCACACGCCTCAAAAACTCGAATACTCGGTTTATTTTCTAAAGCGATATTCGCGTAGAGACAATGTATATGTAAATGCTTTTGTGCATAAGTTGCGAGAAGGTTTAAGGCAGTTTTTCCAAAACCATTCCCCTGTTTTCCCTCTTTAATAAGTATCCCTACGCCCGCCCTGCGGTGTATGGGTTCAAAATCAAACAAATCGACAAAACCCAAAGTTTCCTTTGAGGAAGAGGCGAGTACAAAACGTTTTTGTTTGACTTCAAAAATATCTTGGCTTTGCTGTGCAATGTAGTTTTCCAATAGCGCTTTTGAAAAGGGTTCTGTTCGGTTGGAGTACTTCCAGTAGAGCGAGTTGTTTTCAAGTTGAAATAAAATCTCGATATCTGAGGGTTCTAGGGCACGTAAAAAAACAGAATCTGATTTCATAGGGTTATCGTACCAGAAAAAACAAAAGTAGCAGGTCCTTGCAAGTGAACATTTTGGTAGGTTTGCTGATTTAGTTCAAAGTCCACATTCAAAACCCCACCGGGTGCTTGTAATTCCACCTGGGTGGCTCCTCCCGTTTCACCGAGAAAATGAAGGACCAAAGCCGCAGCTACGGCTCCCGTTCCACAGGCCAGGGTTTCATTTTCTACCCCACGCTCGTAGGTGCGAATCACAAAGAGTTGTTCAGTTTTTTTCTCTACAAAATTGACATTGATTCCCTCGGGAGCAAAGGCCTCCGAATACCGAATAGCGGCTCCCTCTTTTTGAACATCAATTGTAGCAGCTTCTTTCACCAATTGCACATAATGAGGTGAACCTGTGTCTGTTACAACCGCCGTGTCGTAGGTTGTAAAGCTATGAACCTCTTGCATCTCTAGGCGAACTAGGTCGGAGGATACGAGTTGCGCCCTGTGAATTCCGTCAATAGCCTTGAATCGTGTTTCTTCTCCAATCATCTTTTTATGATGAGCAAATGCCACAGCACACCGACCTCCATTTCCACAGAGTGTGCTCAGATTACCGTCAGAATTGAAGTACCTCATTTCAAAATCAGCTTCGGTAGAGTTTTCAATTAAAATCAAACCATCCGCACCAATACCCATATTGCGATTGCAGAGCGATTTTCGCTGTTCCATCGTCAAATTGGTATAGTTACCTTCCCGATTATCCAGTAGGATAAAATCATTGCCAGCTCCCTGATATTTGTCGAAATGAATTTCCATAAAGAGCAAATATAACTAAATTTAAAGGGTGTTAAAGACGCGTTAAACCAAATTCATTTTTATTTAATTTCTTTAATTTTGATAAAAAATTTAGAAAAATGAAATCATTTATTAAAACCTTTTCGATTGCACTTTTAAGTGCTGGATTTAGTCTTTTTGTTTATGATCAATACCGCACATTTCCTGAACCCGAGGAACAGGTATTGCAAAACCCAACCTTAATTCCTGCGAATTACACGGTAAACACCGCTAGTGTAGCAGCAGAGCGTACCGACTTTACCTCGGCTGCTGCAAAAACCATCGATGCTGTAGTACATGTTAAAAACACAGCGTCTTCCGGTTCAAACTTACCCTCTTTTTATCGGTACTTTTACGAAGAGGAGGATCTTCCAGAACGCATTGGGACAGGTTCAGGGGTCATCGTCTCCCCAGATGGCTACATCATTACCAACAATCACGTGATTGAAGACAACAACCAAATTGAAATCACAACGAACGACAACAAAACCTACGAAGCAAAAGTCATCGGCACAGATCCCGAAACGGATATTGCGGTTCTCAAAATAAATGCAAAGAAAAAACTTCCCTATGTGTTTTTCGGTAATTCTGATGCGACACGCATAGGAGAATGGGTCCTGGCTGTAGGAAATCCCTTTAATTTAAATTCAACAGTTACAGCGGGAATAATAAGTGCCAAATCCCGTGACCTCAACAAAAGAGATGGGGTAAACGAATCCTATATCCAAACCGATGCTGCTGTAAATCGTGGTAATAGCGGAGGTGCATTAGTCAATACGAGTGGAGAATTGATTGGAATCAATACCGCCATTACTTCAGTTTCTGGAGGTTTTGTAGGTTATTCCTTTGCCGTACCGAGCAATGTAGCGCGAAAAGTATTTGAAGATCTCATCGAATACGGCGATGTCCAACGGGGACTTCTCGGGGTAATGGGACAAGCTTTAGATGCCCAATTTGCCGAGCGTTTCGAGGTACAGGAGACCGAAGGTTTTTACATTACCGATCTTGAAGAAGGTTTGGGGGCAGACCTGGCTGGACTTGAACCTGGAGATATCATTAAAAGTGTAGATGGAATTGTCATCAATAAGTTTGCAGACCTATCCGGCTACCTGTCAAGTAAACGCCCTGGAGAAAAGGTAAGCGTAGTTTATAAACGTGATGGAGAGGAAAATAAAGTGGATGTACGTTTAGAAAAAATCAATCGTGCTGTTTTCTTCTTTATGGAAATTCGGGAACTTACCCCAGAACAACAAGAAGAATACAATACCGAAGAAGGATTGTACATTTCCAATATGAACAATCGAAGACTCTACCAAAGCGGGATTGACAATGGTTATATCATACTTGAAGTCAACGGACAAAAAGTAAGTAAACTATCCGATGTTAAAGGATACGGGATGGGTGATTTGGAAAGTATCCTTTTCCTGAATCCAGCAGGAGAAAAAGAAAAAGTTATTTTACAGTATTAAACTATTGAAGGTTTTTAAAGAAAGTCGCAGTCCTACTGCGACTTTTTTTATTTTTGTTCCATTCTTGTAGAAAGTCATGCGCATCGATATCATTACCTTATTTCCAGAACTTCTTAAAAGTCCTTTTGAGGTTTCCATTCTCAAACGGGCTCTTGATTCAGGAAAGGCAGAAGTAGTATTTCACGACTTGCGGGACTACAGCACCAACAAACAGAAACAGGTAGACGACTATCCCTTTGGAGGGGGAGCAGGAATGGTGATGCAGATTGAACCTATAGATCGATGTATTCAAAAACTAAAAGAGGAACGCACTTATGATGCGGTAATTTACCTCACTCCAGACGGAACTACCTTGGATCAAAAACAAGCCAATTACTTTTCTACCTTGGAAAACATCATCTTGCTTTGTGGCCACTACAAAGGAGTAGACCAGCGCGTACGCGACCACTTGATCACCCATGAAATTTCCATTGGGGATTTTGTGCTCTCTGGAGGAGAACTCGCTGCTGCTGTGTTGTGTGACAGTATTATCCGGCTCATTCCCGGGGTACTTGGGGACGAATCTTCTGCCCTCACAGATAGTTTTCAGGACGGGATGTTAGCACCACCCATTTACACGAGACCTGCAGACTATAAAGGCTGGAAAGTCCCTGAAATCCTAACTTCTGGAAATACGCCAAAGGTAGAGGAATGGCGCGATCAAAAGGCTTTGGAACGCACCCAAAAACGCCGTCCCGATCTTCTGAAATAACTTTTTTTCACTTTCACAGAATATTTAGAACCCTCTATTGTTTAGATCAAAATAAAGTTTAATTTTGCAGGGCGAAAAGATCAACCGCTGACGAGGTTCGTGAATGTTGGCTTTTTAAATTTTAAAAGATCCAAATTATGGAAGACTTAGTAAGTTACGTACAAAACGAATTCATTACCAAAAAAGAATTCCCTGAGTTTAGCGCAGGAGACACCCTTACTGTTTACTACCAAATCCGAGAAGGAGAAAAAGTTCGTACTCAGTTCTTTAAAGGCGTAGTAATTCAAATTAAAGGTCAAGGTTTAGCAAAAACCTTTACCATACGTAAAATGTCGGGTACTGTAGGTGTGGAACGTATATTCCCAATCAACCTCCCTACCCTAGAAAAAATTGAAGTCAATAAAAAAGGTAAAGTACGCCAGTCTCGTATTTACTACTTTAAAAACTTACGCGGTAAAAAAGCGCGAATCAAAGAAGCATAAGACAAATCTAAAACCGCCTAATGGCGGTTTTTTTTTGCTAAATCTTTTTTATAGCGAACTCTAACGTATATTTGCACACCGAAACCTAAATTTAAACACATGTCGAAGATAAAAGTCGCAAACCCCGTAGTGGAGATGGATGGAGACGAAATGACCCGTATCATTTGGAAATTCATCAAAGATCAACTGATCCTTCCTTACTTAGATTTACAAATAGAATACTACGACCTTTCGGTTACATCTCGTGATGCTACGGAAGACAAAATTACCGTACAAGCGGCACACGCAGTGAAGAAACACAATGTCGGAATCAAGTGTGCTACTATTACCCCAGATGAGGGTCGTGTCAAAGAATTCAATTTGTCAAATATGTGGCGTTCTCCCAATGGTACCATTCGAAACATCGTAGGTGGAACTGTTTTTAGAGAGCCGATCATCATGAAAAATGTACCGCGTTATGTTCAGGGATGGACCAAACCCATCTGTATTGGACGACACGCTTTTGGAGATCAGTACAAAGCAGCAGACACGGTAACTACCGGGAAAGGAAAACTCACCATGACCTTTACGCCAGATGACGGCGGAACACCTAAAACTTGGGAAGTCTATCACTTCCAAGAAAATGGAGTGGCCATGAGTATGTATAACATTGATTCTTCCATTTACGGCTTTGCCCGTTCCTGTATGAACCGAGCATTAGACAAAGGTTGGCCGCTGTACTTATCTACAAAAAACACCATCCTTAAAGCCTATGACGGCCGTTTTAAAGACATCTTTCAAGAGGTTTTTGACAACGAATTTAAAGACCGTTTTGAAGCCGCAGGCATCACTTACGAACACCGTCTGATTGACGATATGGTAGCCGCCGCAATGAAATGGAACGGTGGATTTGTTTGGGCGTGTAAAAACTATGACGGAGACGTTCAGTCCGATACCGTAGCACAAGGTTTTGGTTCTTTGGGACTGATGACCTCTACCCTAGTGACCCCTGACGGAAAAACTATGGAAGCGGAAGCGGCCCACGGTACCGTTACCCGTCACTACCGTCAATACCAACAAGGAAAAGAAACCTCTACCAATCCTATCGCTTCCATTTTTGCATGGACTCGTGGTTTGGCTCACAGAGGAAAACTAGATGACAATCAAGAGTTGATCGACTTTTGTACCACCTTAGAAAACATTTGTATCGAAACAGTAGAAAGTGGGAAAATGACCAAAGATCTCGCCGTTCTAATCCACGGCAAAGACATGGACAGCACACACTACCTCACAACTCAGCAATTCCTTTCTGCGCTCAAGGAAAACCTAGAAGCGAAGATCGGATAAGACTTTTGATTCTTAATTTATAAAACCCTGACCTAACGGTTGGGGTTTTTTATTTTAACATAAATTTACTTCAGAGCAGCTAACTAAATTCCTACTTCTTACTTTAAAATTCTCAATTGGTTCTTATCTTTACGATATGACATTTGAAAAAATTACGGAAGCAGACTCCTACCACAACGACCTAGAAAAAAAGAGCATCTCCGAACTCCTAGACGGCATGCACCAAGAAGATCAAAACGCCATAGCTGCCGTAGGTGCGGTCAGAGATCAAACTGCTGCCTTAATCGCTCGTGTAGTGGAACAACTTAGTAATGGAGGACGCTTGTTTTACATTGGTGCAGGGACTAGCGGTCGACTAGGTGTTTTGGACGCCTCGGAATGTCCTCCTACCTTTGGAACAGCCCCCGAAAAAGTGATTGGATTAATTGCAGGTGGCGATCTCGCGTTGCGAAAATCCATTGAAAAGGCAGAAGACGACACCCAACAGGCGTGGAAAGATTTACAAGAATATCAAATCACTACTCAGGACATCCTAGTAGGTATTGCGGCCTCGGGAACAACCCCGTATGTAGTGGGCGGTCTTGCAGAAGCTCAAAAACAAGGTATCCCTACCGGTTGCATTGCTTGTAATGTAAACAGTCCCCTTGCAGCAGTAAGTGACTTTCCCATAGAGGTGGTAGTAGGTCCCGAGTTCCTTACGGGCAGCTCCCGAATGAAGGCAGGTACTGCACAAAAATTAATCCTAAACAGCATTACAACGGCTACCATGATCCAACTGGGACATGTCAAAGGCAACAAAATGGTGGACATGCAGCTTTCCAACGACAAACTCCAAGACCGTGCAGAACGGATGGTTATGGAAGCCACAGGTGCAGAACGTTCTACTGTTCAAAAACTACTTCAAGAACACGGCAGTGTCCGACAGGCGATTGTGGCTTTTAAAAAGGGGTAGCACTTCTTTAGAATTTTTGCATCTTTTTATTTTTTATACTCCTTCAAACCAAATAATCTAATAGAAAATCTACTAAGAGGGGGCGTAAAATAGTTTTTGTCAAAGCAATAATCAAACGAATTGAATTTGACTTAATTCTTCGGCAAAATCTTTAAGTCCTTTTTCGATTTTCAATGTTGTGGATTTGCTTGGATTTCTGTACCCCTGAACGTATTGACTTAACTGTCTTTGATTCACTCCTGTAATCTTTTCTAAGGAGGAGTACCCTATTTTTTTGGAATAAAATTCTAAAAAAGATGGCAAATCGAATTTGTAAACAAACTCTAAATCCGGATAGGCTTTCTTTTCTTCCTTGTATAAGTCTCGCATTTCTTCATCTGAAACTAAAAAATCTTCCTTCGCCAACTCAACAGTATCTCCTTGCCCTAGAAGGAAAAAATCTAATTTATGATGACTCATTCTGATGTCGTAAGTTCCGTCCTTTCCTTTCTCAATTACACCTATTACTTTCATACGCATTGTTTATGTGGGTTAAATTTTAACCCCTGATTGTTGAATTATAACTTTTAATGTTCCTTTTTTTACTTCTTGACTTAAATGTCTGCTTGTTGGAAAAGTAGCACCTGTTATTGGGCTAAACCATAAGGGGTGTCTTTTTCCTTCTCTTTTTATGTAGTATCCCGCTTTTTTTAATTTCTTATGTAATTCTGAATACTTCATTTCATTTTAACAATGCAATATAATGCTATTAAATTTAATAGCATTATATTTTTGTTTTTTTACAACAAACACCTCCTAATGGAGCAATACTTGATCAAATCAATCAGTCAATAGATAATGAGAATTAAAATTTATCTGAGCAATTATAAATTCATTTAGTCAAGTTGCCCAAAATACTTCAGATTGTTTTTTTTTAATAAAATTTCTGATGTGTACATTGTTTGACTCACCCTAAACTGGATCAGTCACTATGCTTTTAAAAAACAGCAACCCATTACCCCTATCACAACGCCCTTTTATCATCCTACCTCCCTATCTTTGCACAAATTGTTTAGATGAATAAAATCCAATTACAAAAAGGGCTAAAACGGATGGCGGTGTGTCTTTTCTGTTGCTTTTTGGGCCCTGTGGTGGTACATCAGGCGTTCAAAAATCAGGATCATCCCTTCTATTACCCGGTTTTGGTGGTCGGTTTGAGTATCTTGGTAATCGCCATGTTCTATGGCTTTTTGGGCATTAAAACCCTTGTCACAGCTCTTTTGGGCGAACGAAAAAAAAGGAATCTTTAGTTGGGCGTTGTATCCCTGCCCAAGACCCCCTATCTTTGCACCGTTTTTAATCTAGATTATGATCGAAATTCGTTTTCCTGACCAAACGGTTCGCACCTATGAAAAAGGAACAACTCCCTTTGAAGTTGCCCAAAGCATTAGCGAAGGATTGGCGCGCAATGTATTGTCTGCTGCCTATAACGGAAATACGGTAGAAGCCAGTACTCCTTTGGAAGAGGACGGTAATATTCAATTGTTCACCTGGAACGACCCAGCGGGAAAAACTGCCTTTTGGCATTCTTCAGCACACATACTGGCACAGAGTATTTTGGCCCTGTATCCGGAGGCAAAACTGACCATAGGTCCAGCCATAGAAAGCGGTTTTTATTACGATGTAGATTTTGGTGGAGCCTCTTTTTCCGAAAAAGACCTCCCCGCCTTGGAAAAACAATTTTTGACTTTCGCTCGAGAAAAGTTTGAATTTAAAATGCGGATGTGCTCCAAAGCGGAAGCCTTGGATTTTTATCAAAAAGAAAGCAACCCGTTTAAGGTGGAGCTTATCGAAAATTTAGAAGACGGCACCATCAGTTTTTGCGATCATGCAGACTTTACAGACCTCTGTCGTGGGGGACATATTCCCCATACGGGATTTGTCAAAGCGGTCAAGCTCCTCAGTGTAGCGGGTGCCTACTGGCGAGGAGACGAAACCCAGCCGCAACTGACTCGGATTTACGGGGTTTCTTTTCCCAAACAAAAAGAACTTACCGAGTACCTTGCTCTTTTGGAAGAAGCCAAAAAGCGAGACCATAGAAAACTCGGAAAAGAATTGGAACTCTTTACCTTTTCTCAAAAAGTAGGACAAGGACTCCCCCTTTGGTTGCCTAAGGGCGCTGCCCTTCGTGAACGATTGGAAAACTTCTTAAAAACAGCACAAGCAAAAGCGGGATATGAACAGGTTATTTCTCCCCATATCGGGAATAAGGAACTCTACATGACCTCGGGACATTACGAAAAATACGGAGCAGACAGCTTCCAACCCATACAAACCCCAGCAGACGGAGAAGAGTTTTTACTAAAACCGATGAACTGTCCCCACCACTGTGAAATCTACAAGACTAAACCCTGGAGTTACCGCGACCTTCCCAAGCGCTATGCAGAATTTGGAACAGTCTATCGCTACGAACAGAGCGGAGAGTTGCACGGACTTACTCGGGTGCGAGGCTTTACCCAAGACGATGCCCACATTTTTTGTATGCCCGAACAGTTGGACGAAGAGTTTAAAAAAGTAATTGATTTGGTGCTCTATGTATTCAATTCCCTCGGTTTTGAAAATTTTACAGCTCAGGTATCCCTCCGCGATCCTGAAAAACCAGAAAAATACATTGGAGATACTCAAAATTGGGAACTTGCAGAACAAGCCATCATCAATGCAACTCAGGAAAAAAACTTAGATTACGTTATCGAGACTGGAGAAGCCGCCTTCTATGGTCCTAAATTGGATTTTATGGTCAAAGATGCGTTGGGACGAAAATGGCAATTGGGAACCATACAGGTAGATTACAACCTTCCCGAACGCTTTGATTTAACCTACAAAGGCAGTGACAACGAACTTCACAGACCCGTGATGATTCACCGTGCACCCTTCGGAAGTATGGAGCGTTTTGTCGCTATTCTTTTGGAACATACCGGTGGAAATTTTCCATTGTGGTTAATGCCAAAACAGGTTAATATTTTATGCGTCAGTGAAAAACATAAAAATTACGCTCAAAAAGTTTTAAATTTCTTGGAAAATCACGAAATTCGCGCCCTCTTAGATGATCGAAATGAGACGATTGGAAAAAAAATTCGAGAGTCGGAACTGTCCAAAGTCCCGTATATGATCATTCTAGGAGAAAAAGAAGCAGAAACCCAAACCGTTTCCTTGCGCAAACATCAAGAGGGAGATGTGGGTAGTTTTGCTTTAGAAACTGTTGTAGCACAACTGAAAAAAGAAATAAAGGAGAGTCAAGCTACCTTTGAAGTTTAATTAAAAAGTAAGCGACATAGCAATACGAAGAAGAAGATCGAACAGCCCAGGAAGGGTTTTCAAGCAAGATCCCCATCGGATCAATGAGAAAATTACAGCCCACGAAGTGCGTCTGGTAGGAGATAATGTGGAGGTCGGAGTGTATCCACTAAACAAAGCATTATCCTTCGCAAAAGACTTGGAACTAGATCTCGTAGAAATTTCGCCGAAAGCTTCACCTCCAGTTTGTAAAATATTAGAGTATAAAAAGTTCTTATACGAACAAAAAAAACGTGATAAGGCGCTCAAGGCAAAATCGACTAAAATTATAGTCAAAGAGATTCGCTTTGGGCCCAACACCGATGAGCACGACTACGAGTTTAAAAAGAAACACGCGGAAAAGTTCCTCAAAGAAGGAGCTAAGTTAAAAGCCTTTGTTTTTTTTAAGGGTCGTTCCATCGTTTTTAAAGAAAAAGGTCAAATCTTGTTATTGCGCTTGGCGCAAGATTTAGAGGAGATCGGGAAAGTAGAACAAATGCCTTTATTGGAGGGAAAAAAGATGATTATGTTCATCGCTCCCAGAAAAAAATAAAAAAGAGACGTCATGCCAAAAATGAAAACAAAATCAAGTGCTAAAAAACGCTTCAAACTTACTGGAAGTGGAAAAATCAAAAGAAAGCACGCATTCAAGAGTCACATCTTGACAAAAAAATCAAAAAAACGCAAATTGAAATTGACCCATTCTGGACTGGTGCACGAAAGTGACACGCAGAACATTAAGGAACAATTGCGTCTAGTGTAAAAATGCCCCTGGTTTAATTTAATTTTTTTTAACCCGAAGTAAGGCTTTACAAGTGTAGCAATACCGCCTCCTTCAAAAAACAACAAACAATGCCAAGATCAGTAAATTCAGTAGCATCAAGAGCTCGAAGAAAGAAAATCCTTAAACAAGCAAAAGGTTTTTTCGGACGTCGTAAAAACGTCTGGACTATCGCAAAAAATGCGGTAGAAAAAGCCATGCAATACTCTTATCGTGACCGCAGAGTCAAAAAGCGTAACTTCAGAGCGTTGTGGATTGCCCGGATCAATGCCGGTGCACGACTCAATGGAATGTCGTACAGCCAGTTCATGGGTAAAGTTAAAGCAAACCACATCGACTTAAACCGAAAGGTGCTCGCTGACTTAGCGATGAATCATCCAGAGGCGTTTAAAGCCATTGTGGACAAAATCAAATAATTATCAAACTACCTTCGGGTAGTTTTTTTTTACTTTTTATTGTGTTAAAAATCTATCACAACCCGCGTTGTCGAAAATCCAGAGAAGCACTCCAACTCCTGCAAGAAGAAAAAGTGGAACATGAAGTGATCTTGTATTTAGAAAATCCTCTAACTAAAGATGCATTGCAGGCACTTTTAGAAAAAATAAAACTCCAGCCAAGTGCCCTTGTCCGCAAAAACGAAAAGGAATGGAAGGCCATTCCCGACCGTAAAACCATGTCAGAAAGTCAAATTCTTGATGCCTTAGTCTCTTTTCCTAAACTCATCGAACGTCCCATAGTAGAGGGGAAAACAAGTGGAGTACTTGCAAGACCCATCGAAAATTTAATCGAATTTTTAAAAGTGGATTAAACCCTTAATCCCAATGGATGTCAAAGGGCTTTACAAAAGCTATGAAAAACTACTTTATCCTTATTTTAGGGCTACTTACCACCGCGGTTTTTGCTCAACAACCCCAAACCAACGGGCGTCCCCCCGTTAAAAAAATAAAATTGACGGGAACGGTCATTGATCAAGAAACCCAAGAGGTTCTAGAATATGCTACGATATCCCTAGTCAACGAGCGCTTTCCCGATCGAATTCAAGGGGGGATAACCGACAGCAAGGGTAATTTTGATTTGGACGTTTTTCCTGGAAAATACAATGTAACCGTAGAATACATTGGTTTTGACAAAATTCAATATGATGAAAAAGTACTTCGTGATGATGAAAACTTGGGTACCATTGCCCTGCGGATTGCGGCAGAGTCCTTAGATGAAATAGAACTTGTAGGAGAGCGTACAGAAGTGGAAATCCGATTGGATAAACGCATTTACAACGTTGGTAAAGACATTACTGTCCGCGGAGGTTCCGTGGCCGATGTGTTGGACAACGTCCCTTCCGTCTCAGTGGATGTAGAGGGAAATATTGCTCTGCGGGGGAATGAAAACGTCCGTATTTTAATCAATGGGAAACCCTCTGGCCTCGTCGGGTTGTCTGGACCACAAGGATTGCGCTCTTTACCTGCGGAATCGATAGAAAAAGTAGAAGTCGTTACTTCACCTTCGGCACGCTACGAAGCTTCTGGGACCGCTGGTATTCTAAATATCATTCTTAAAAAAGAAGAACTCGAAGGATTTAATGGGTCTTTTGTAGTGAATGGTGGTCTTCCCACCACTTTCGGAGGAAATGCTTCACTAAACTGGCGCACCAAAAAAGTAAATATTTTTAGTACCACCTCACTTCGTGATTCGGAATCACGCGGGGGAGGTATTTTTGAAAGCGAAAATTTTGACCCCCTTCGTTTTGTAAATGAAGAAAGAGAATACATTCGAAATCGAAAGAGTGTTTTTTTCAATTTGGGAGCTGAATACAACTTTGATGAAAAAACATCACTTACTGTTAGTGGCTTTGTACGACGAAGCGATAATGAGAGTAACAACAGCACAGAAATTGAAAATCTCAATGCAAGTGGATTGACAATCGACCAATTTGGCCGTTATCAATTTGAAGAGGAACTGGATAATTCTCAACAATTTACCGCCAATTTTACTAAAAAATTTGATGACAAAGGGCATGAACTGGTCATCGAATTTCAAACAGAATCCAGTTCAGAAGATGAAAACGACCTTGCAGAAAACACAAGTACCTTCAACCAGGAGTCCGAAAGTCTAGAAAACCAAAAAAGAACTCTACTTCAAATGGACTACGTTTGGCCCATAGATGAAAACACCCAATTCGAGTTGGGATATCGAGGAGATTTTAGCTTTCAAGAAACAGATTACAATGTTTTTGATTTATTGGACAGTGGAAGAAGCCCTAACGTTCAACTGACTAACTTTTTGGGCTTTACTCAAAATGTAAATGCTGCCTACACTCAGTTTGGACAAAAGGTGAATAAATTTTCTTACCTGATGGGGCTGCGAATGGAAAAGACCCATATTGAGATCGATCAAAAAACCATCGATGTGTTTAAAGAAAAAGAGTATACTGATTGGTTTCCAACCCTAAACCTATCTTACGAGTTTACTGAAAAAGAAAATGTAACCTTGGGCTACAGTCGGCGTGTCAGACGTCCGCGCTCGTGGTCCTTAAACCCTTTTAGGTCCCTTACAAGTTTGACCTTTTTTAGACAAGGAAACCCTGATTTGGATCCATCGTATTCCAATTTATTCGATTTGGGATACCTCAAAAGATGGGAGAAATTTACGTTTAATGGTTCTGTTTATTTCCAACGAGCTACCCAAGTAATCGAACGCATAACCGAAGCCACAGGAGCTTTGGTCGTTGTAAGTGAAAATCCACTTGTTGAGCTTCCTGAGTTTCGTTCCACCTCCATAAATCTATCTGAAAATTCGAGAACAGGTACAGAGTTTACTCTTACCTACTCCCCCAAACGACGAGTTCGAATCAGTGGAAACTTCAATATCTTCAACTCTGTGACTGAGGGGAGCTACAAGGGAATCGTATTGGATCGCGAGATCGTGAGTTGGTTTGCCCGAGTGAATAGCAGCTTTCCACTTCCTTTGGGAATTAATGCCCAACTGAGAGGATTTTATTTTGGTCCTAGGGCTAATGCACAAACTGAATCAAAGGGAATAGTAACCTTCTCTGGAGCTTTAAATAAATCCTTATTCAAAAAGAAAGGAGAACTTTCATTTAGCGTAAGTGATATTCTCAACTCGTCTCGAAGAAAGAGTATCACAGAAACTCCTGACTTCAGAAATTATACAGAATTTCAGTGGAGACAACCCACTTATGTCTTTACGCTAACCTACCGCATTAACGAACGCAAAATGGACCGAAAAAGAAATCGCAACGGTGGTTTTGGAGGTGATGGGGGTGATGGACCTGATTTTTAAGTATAAAAAAAGGAGCTTAAAGCTCCTTTTTTTATTTCTTTTTTTCGATTGTCTCTTTGTTTCTTCCATATTTTAAATACTCAATCAACGCACCTACCAGCCAGTAAGGAATAACGAAAGTGAGCAAAAAGATCATCAGCCAAAAACCGATGGTCAAAATTGTAAGGAAAGAAAGAAATCCGAGATATTGATCAAATTCAAACATACTTTGGTTTTATGAGAACAAAAATAGGTATTTTTTCTATTCTACATTTCCTCAAGGAACAATTTTAACTACAGTTTTCAACAAAATAATTCCTTGGAGTCCATTGGTTTTTCTGAAACCTAGTATTTTTACATAAAATTTAAAGTATGGAATATCGTATTGAAAAAGATACTATAGGAGAAGTAAAAGTACCCAAAGAGGTGTATTGGGGAGCACAAACCGAACGTTCGCGTACCAATTTCAAAATTGGAGCTCCCGCGTCCATGCCTTTAGAAATCGTATATGGCTTTGCGTATCTCAAAAAAGCAGCTGCCTATACCAACTGTGACTCCGGTGTTTTATCATCAGAAAAACGCGATCGTATTGCTCAAGTTTGTGATGAAATTTTAGCAGGAAAACTGGACGATCAATTTCCTTTGGTCATTTGGCAAACTGGATCTGGAACCCAAAGCAATATGAATGTCAATGAAGTCATTGCCAATCGAGCTCACGTTTTGGCCGGCAAGACCTTGGGTGAGGGTGAAAAAACCTTAGCTCCCAATGACGATGTGAACAAATCTCAATCTTCCAACGACACCTTCCCTACTGGGATGCATATTGCCGTTTATAAAAAAATAGCAGAAATAACCCTACCCGGTGTGCGGCAGTTACGAACTGCATTACAAAAAAAAGCAACGGCTTTTAAAGACGTTGTGAAAATTGGGAGAACCCACTTGATGGACGCCACTCCCCTAACTTTGGGGCAAGAATTTTCGGGCTATGTTTCTCAATTGGATCACGGTGTAAAGGCCCTAGAAAACACTTTAGAACACCTCTCAGAACTAGCCTTGGGAGGAACTGCCGTAGGAACTGGAATCAACACACCCGAAGGGTATTCCGAAAAAGTAGCGGACTATATTGCTCAATTTACAAAGCTTCCTTTTGTCACAGCACATAATAAATTTGAGGCGCTTGCCGCACATGATGCCATAGTAGAAACCCATGGCGCTTTAAAGCAATTAGCTGTTTCTTTGAACAAAATTGCAAATGACATCCGTATGCTTTCCTCGGGACCCCGTTCGGGAATCGGAGAGCTTATTATTCCGGCCAATGAACCCGGAAGTTCAATCATGCCAGGAAAAGTAAATCCTACGCAATCTGAGGCGTTAACCATGGTGTGTGCCCAGGTAATGGGGAACGATGTGGCGGTAAGTGTAGGAGGTGCACAAGGTCATTACGAACTGAATGTGTTCAAACCGCTGATGGCTGCCAATACCATCCAATCGGCACAATTGCTCGGAGATGCATGTGTGAGTTTTGCTGTGAACTGTGTAGATGGGATTGAACCAAATCACAATCGCATTGAGGAATTAGTACAAAATTCCCTGATGTTGGTTACTGCACTCAATACTAAAATTGGTTACTACAAAGCAGCTGAAATTGCCAACAAAGCCCATCAAGAAGGAACAACACTAAAGGAAGCCAGTTTGGCATTGGGATACCTTACCGAAGAAGAATTTGATCAATGGGTTCGACCAGAAGATATGACAGGTAATGGCTGAAATTCAGTTTCGAAAATATACTGCTGAAGATGCTTCAACTTTCAAAACCTTGAATGTAGAATGGTTGGAAATGTACTTTGAAGTTGAACCGATAGACGAACGGGTCTTAAGCAATCCTCAAACTGAAATCCTAGATCCTGGAGGATTTATCGTAATGGCAGAATTGGAAGGAAAAACCGTTGGCACGTTTGCCTACATAAAAAAGGGAGAACGCCTCTATGAATTTAGTAAAATGGCGATAGATCCAAACTATCGTGGCAAAGGCTATGGAAATACCATGATGCAATTTGCCATTGCTTTTGCTGAAAAACGCAACTGGAATAAAATCATACTGTACTCTAGTACAATTCTAGAAAACTCCATCCATCTCTACCGCAAATACGGCTTTGCTGAAGTCCCCATGGAACCCGATGTACTTTATTCACGCGGGAATATTAAAATGGAAATGAATTTTTAAGTTTTTCTCGTTTCAGTTTAATTCAGATAAATCAAACCCTAACAACTCTTTTGAAAGCGCATTCAAAGAGGAAAAGTCACCTTCAAAATGATAGGTGCTGTGCCAATGCTCCATAGATTCATCAGGTTCTAATTCTTTGGAATCAGAGGAAGATTCCAGTTCATAAAACGGTCCTAGTTGAGCCCCATCTTCCAAAGGACCATCATTATAGGAATTTACCACATCTCCTTGGTAAGGAAACTCCTGCTGTTCCCATAAAGAATTTACATAAGTTGATCCCCCTGAAAATTGAAAACGGACAATTGTCAAGATTCGATTTTTCTTGTCATAACTTCCAAATAGCGGTGTTTTAATGTTTTGTGGTGGTAACCCTATTTTAGACCGGTAGGTCCCGTCGCCTTTAAATAAGACGGCATGCTCACTTACAGTTAATCGTTCCGGACCAATAGACCCAAAATACTCCGTATTTAGCTCTAAGTCTCCTTGATACGGTATAATCACTGTAGTCTCTGGCGAAGGATTAAACATTCCTAAAATCCATATCGACAGTAATCCAGATTCTTTTTTCCATGGCTGACTCCCTGTATTTGTTATTTTATTTTCGGATTGAAACCCTACAAAAGAAATTTGAGAGTCGATTGCGATTTCTAGTTGATCTTCAATGGTCGATTTGTCAAAAATTGATACTTTTCGTTCGACGGCGAGATCAAAAACAAAGTCGCTGTAGTTTTTAACTCGGATTTGTTGCGAAAAATGCACAGAATTCTTTTCCTTCTTTTTTACAATAAAAGGATCTGTATCGATTGCCTTTGGAGTAAACCAATTATCAATTGTAAAATCGGTTTCAGGTGCAAAAAATATAGAATACTGACCCCCTTCTGGACCTAACCAAAAACGATCTTCTCCTCCAAAAACATTGATGTGCTCCTCTAACTGATTCGAAGCGATCAGGTCGTAATTGATCCACCCGTAACTTTTACCTTCTGACCCCTGTGACGTACTGGTCATAATCCGACCTTGATAGGCAGGCGCCAGCGCTACCTGACATTCTCCGTTCTGACTTTCCAAAACAAACGTTTCTGTATGAGATTTTAGAAACGCAACATCATATCCAAACGTCCCGAGCTCAGGTGCTGGTGAACACCCCAAAAACACAAGAAATCCCATCAGCAATAAAGCGATGTTTAATTTTTTTGAATTCATTTTAATAGAACATTAATTTACTCCTGAATAGTAAATGGCTTCTTTGAATGGTATTAGTCTCTGGTTAACTTCCGGTATTGAATCCTTTTGGGAAGCAGATCTTCACCTAAACGCTTTTTCTTGTTTTCCTCATAATCGGAATACGACCCTTCGAAGAAATACACCTGAGAATTTCCTTCAAAAGCGAGTATGTGCGTACAAATCCGATCCAAGAACCAGCGGTCGTGGGAAATGACTACAGCACAACCTGCAAAGTTTTCCAATCCTTCCTCAAGAGCACGCAAGGTATTGACGTCTAGGTCATTGGTAGGCTCATCGAGAAGCAATACATTTCCTTCCTCTTTTAAGGTCATTGCCAAATGCAAGCGATTGCGCTCTCCTCCTGAAAGTGCGGCTACTTTTTTATTTTGTTCACTTCCGCTAAAATTAAAACGACTTAAAAATGCACGAGAATTGATCTGTCTCCCACCGAGCATAATCAATTCTTGTTCATCGCTAAAATTTTGCCAGATGGTTTTTTCAGGGTCAATATTTGTGTGTGACTGATCTACATAGGCAAGTTGTACCGTTTCTCCTACAGAAAAGTTTCCCCCATCGGGGGTTTCTTCTCCCATAATCATTCGGAAAACGGTGGATTTTCCTGCTCCGTTGGGTCCAATCACACCCACAATCCCTGCTTGTGGTAAGCTAAAGTTTAAATCGTCATACAACAATTTTTCTCCAAAGGCTTTAGAAACCTGAGAAGCTTCAATCACATTAGTACCCAATCGGGGACCGTTGGGAATAAAGATTTCCAACTTTTCATCGACCTGCTTTTGATCCTGACTCATCAACTTGTCGTAATTCGCCAAACGGGCTTTTTGTTTGGATTGCCTTCCCTTTGGGGCCATACGCACCCATTCCAATTCACGTTCCAAGGTTTTTTGCCGTTTGGAAGACTGCTTTTGTTCTTGTGCCAAGCGTTTGGATTTTTGATCCAACCAGGAGGAGTAATTCCCTTTCCACGGAATCCCTTCTCCCCGATCCAATTCCAGTATCCAACCCGCCACATTGTCCAAGAAATAACGGTCGTGGGTCACAGCTATTACTGTTCCCTGGTATTGTGCCAAGTGGTGTTCCAGCCAGTGGACCGATTCCGCATCGAGGTGGTTCGTTGGTTCATCCAATAAGAGAACGTCTGGTTTTTGCAACAACAAGCGACACAACGCCACTCTTCTGCGTTCTCCACCGGAAAGGACACCGATTTTCTGATCTCCTGCAGGTGTGCGTAAGGCATCCATTGCGATTTCCAGTTGGGTGTCGAGCTCCCAAGCATTCACCGCATCAATTTGATCCTGTAATACCGCCTGACGATCCATGAGCTGTTGCATTTTGTCTGCATTTTCATAGACTTCAGGCAATCCAAATTGATCGTTGATTTGGTTGTATTCCTCCAAAACGGCAACCGTTTCGGCTACGCCTTCTTTGACAACTTCCAAAACTGTTTTTTCTTCATCCAACTGAGGTTCCTGTTCCAGGTAACCTACTTTGTATTCTTTAGAAAAAACAACATCTCCTTGAAAGTTTTTGTCCAAACCAGCAATAATCTTTAACAAAGTGGATTTTCCCGAACCGTTGAGTCCTAGGATTCCTATTTTTGCTCCGTAAAAGAAACTTAAATAAATATTTTTTAAAACGGGCTGATGCGCACTGGGGTACGTCTTGGAAACCCCGTTCATTGAAAAAATGACCTTTTTATCTTCAGACATATTAAATTCTACCTCTTAACGCATTAAACGCCCATGCAATGGCGTAAAAACCAACTCCTGCAATTGAAAACCCGATGGCATATTCAGGGTATTTAAGCACCCCAATTAAGATCAATGCACTCCCAATAACCGCCATTATCAGTGCGGTATATCCTACAATCTTGTTTTTGTTTAAACTCATTTTAATTTTGTGATGAAAACAAATATCGAACATTTATTTAAAATGACACCTATAGAAATTAGTACTTTAGCAATGTCATTCCGAACAGATGAACTTAGAACACGAAAAAAATAAAGATGCCATAAAAATGGCATGGGCAAAACTTCAAGAGCATGCCCGAACCAATAAACTAGGGGGAGGCAAAGCCCGCTTAAAAAAGCTTAAAGAACAAGGAAAGCTGTCCGCAAGAGAACGCATAAACCACTTGGTGGATGATCCCAATACCGTACATGAAATAGGAATTCTCGCAGCTGAAAATATGTATTCAGAATACGGAGGGTGTCCCTCGGCTGGAGTGGTCGTGGTTCTTGGAGTGGTTTCTGGAAAGCGCTGTGTTATCGTTGCCAACGATGCCACGGTCAAAGCTGGGGCTTGGTTTCCCATGACAGCAAAAAAGAACCTGCGAGCACAAGAAATTGCAATGGAAAACCGAATCCCAATTATCTATTTGGTAGATAGTGCAGGGATTTTTCTCCCGTTGCAAGACCAACTTTTTGCTGATAAAGAAAATTTTGGTAGAATTTTTAGAAATAATGCCAAAATGAGTAGTAGAGGCATTGTACAAATTGCCGCAGTAATGGGAAGTTGTGTAGCCGGTGGCGCCTACCTCCCCATCATGTCTGACGAGGCACTAATTGTTGAAAAAACAGGAAGCATCTTTTTGGCTGGTAGCTATTTGGTGAAAGCCGCCATTGGAGAAGAAGTAGATAACGAATTCTTGGGGGGAGCAGACACCCACAGCGGTATTAGCGGAGTAACCGACTACAAAGTAAAAAACGATCGAGAAGCCTTAGATAAAATCCGCAGTTTAGTTGAAAAAATAGGTATTCCCAATAGTGCAGGTTTTCAACGTACGCCTGCAAAAAATCCAATTGGAGACCCCGACTCAATTTATACCGTAATTCCTAAAAAAAGTAACCAACCTTACGATTCCTATGAATTGATCGACCGCTTGGTCGATGCTGATTCTATGGATGAATACAAAAAGGAATACGGTCAAACTTTAATCACCACCTATGCAAAAATTGACGGTTGGTCGGTTGGGATAGTGGCAAACCAAAGAAAAGTAGTTAAAAGCAAAACAGGTGAAATGCAATTTGGCGGGGTGATCTATGGGGATGCCGCAGATAAAGCAACACGATTCATCGCCAATTGCAATCAACGAAACATCCCTCTTGTGTTTTTACAAGACGTCACTGGGTTTATGGTGGGCAGCAAAGCAGAACACGGAGGTATCATCAAAGATGGAGCAAAGATGGTCAATGCAGTTGCCAATTCGGTAGTTCCTAAATTTACCGTAGTGGTAGGAAATTCTTTTGGTGCTGGAAATTATGCCATGTGCGGAAAAGCCTTTGACCCCCGTTTGATGTTGGCGTGGCCCACGGCAAAAATGGCTGTTATGGGAGGGAATCAGGCCGCTGACGTATTATTACAAATCGAAAAGTCAGCTGCAAAAAAAGAAGGGGTCAAAGTAGATGCAAAAAAAGAAGCTGCTCTGAAAGAAAAAATTAAAAAAGAATACCAAGAAAAGACCGACATACTGTATGCTGCTTCCCACCTCTGGATAGATGCGGTAATAGACCCTGCAGAAACCCGTTCTTGGATCAGTATGGGCATTGACATGGCAAATCAGGCTCCCGCTTCTGAAAAGTTTAATATGGGCGTCCTACAAGTCTAAAACGCGATGGGGCTTTTGCGCCATGGTTGCTGCGCGTTTTATTTTTCCGCTGTAGGTCTGAATAAATTCTTTAAAGCAAACGACCGCTTTGGGGGTTTCGTAATTCGTTAGACTTGTAAATTTATCGATCTGTTTGTACAACGTTTCAAGACGGATTTCAGGATCATCTTTGACCACCAAAACTACTTTTTCTCCCAAAACAGGATCCGAAATACGGTCAATAAAAAAGTGAAACGCCAAGTGTTCTGAGAGTTTTCTTTCAATCTGTTCCGGATGCAATTTAACCCCTCCAGAATTGATCACGTGATCCACACGCCCAATCAAACGAAAATGTGTGGGACTAAAAAGTTCTACCTCGTCATTGGTTACCAAATTGTGTACGTCCAACTTAGGAGCGTCAACAATCAAACAGTTGCGCTCATCTAGACGCACCGTTACATTGGGTAAACATTTAAATTCAGAAACAGGATCTTCCAGAGTGCGGACAGCAATGTGTGACAAGGTTTCCATCATCCCGTAAGTTTCATAAGCATTTACTTTAGCTTTAAGCAATGCCTTTTGAAGGGCCGAGGAAACATAGGCGCCCCCAATAATCAGTTTTTTGACACGTCCTAATTCAGATAAGGAATGAAAGGCCTGCATGGGAGTCATAGCAACAAAATCATACGACTTTTCATTTTTGTGAAAAGGAGTTTTGGAAGGGGAAATCAAATCGATCTCTAAGCCTAAAATCATGGCACGAATCAACATCATTTTCCCGGCAATAAAATTGACAGGCAGGCAGTGCAACGCACGATCGCCAACACTGACTCCAAAAAAATCTCCCGTAGCAATGGCGCTATGGACTAAAGATTGCTTTTTAAACAACAACTTTTTGGGCTGTGCTGTTGTCCCAGAACTCTCCAAATAAATAGAATCCGACTGATCTAACCAATCCAATAGAAAATCTCCCAAAAACCGTTCGTATTGATCTCCTTCTTTAATGAAATTATACGCAACCTCTTTTAAAGTGGTCTGATCGTAATAGTATCCATTGAGTAAAAATCGGTTGTGAATTTTAGTGTAATGTGGAATTTGCATATTAAAGTCGAGAAATAAGTTTTTCTTTCCATGCTGTCCAATGGTACTTTTTGGACATAATCCATAGAAATAATGGATAAAAAATAAACAATGAAATGATCAATTCCTCTCCAAGGGAGGGGGTTGAAATATCAATCAACAGAGATTCTGTTTGAAATGCTGTCCAAGAAGAGGTTACCAATAGCGCTGTAACTAAATTATTCGCTGCATGGAATCCCAATGCCAGTTCAATCCCTTGGTCCATCAACGTTAAAACACCTAAAAAGAGTCCTGTTCCTATATAATAAACAAGGATCCCATAACCCAATTTCTCTACCTCGGGATTAAAAATATGTAAGGTTCCGAAGATTAGAGAAGTCATCAGCAAAGCGACCCATCGGCTTCTGGTATACGAGGCAAAACCCTGCATCAAATACCCTCTGAAAATGTACTCTTCTAAGCTCGTTTGAATTGGAATTAAGGCTACTGCAATAAGAAAAAGCAGTGCAAAAGATGCAGGCTCAAAATTCCATTGATAGTCTTCAGGGTTTAAGAAATAGTCTGCAAACACCATCACAACGGTAACCCCTCCCCACAACACAAAAGCAAACAACACCCGTTTCCAGTCGATGCGTTCTCGTGCCGTTGAAATACTTTTTAAAGTGCGTTCGTGCAATTTTTTGACAACCAAAATCAAACCTAAAAATCCAACCACAAAGGGAATTAGCAGCAAAAGGAGCTGTAAATTTTTATCCAGATTTCGCAAAGCAACCATCGGGTCTCCACCTGCACCAGCAAGACTTTCTCCAGTCATAAAAAACGTGAGAGGAAGCTGACCAATAACAGTAAAAATAATGATGACAAAAGAACCTAGTAAATACATCCAAAAAGGATTTTTAATATACAAAGCTTGGTTCAAAAACATATTAGTCTATTTCACTCCAAGGTATTAAATTATCAATCCACAAACAACCCTTTTTTATTACCAAAGGACTGTCAATGTTGTTGGTAAAAAGGGACCCCGTCCCCAACCCTTGATGCCCTGAATACTTTTGGTTGTAGGTCCACTGCGCAATGGCGTTAAGCCCTACATTACTTTCTAAGGCACTGGTTACCCACCATCCTATTTCTTGACTTTCTGCCCACTTAATCCATTGTTCAGAAGCTTGAAAACCTCCGAGCAGACTAGGCTTTAAAATGATATAGGCAGGCTGAATCGTCTGTAATAAAGTCAAACACTCCTCTTCAGTAAAGCGCCCAATTAATTCTTCATCGAGAGCAATTGGAAGTGGACTTTTTTCACAGAGGTCACTCAGGGCTTCCCATTGGTTTACAGCAAGTGGCTGTTCAATGGAGTGCAACTCATAATCGCTAAGACGTTTTAACTGTTCTAAGGCTTTTGCAGGAGAAAAAGCACCATTGGCATCTACCCGGATGATGACTTCTGAGGCGTTAAACTCTTTTCGTATTTGAGCCAGCAGTTTTAGTTCTTCTTCAATATGAATGGCTCCGATTTTGAGCTTGATGCAATCAAACCCTTTTTCAAGGAGTGTTTTGATTTGCTGACTCATATAGTCAAAAGAACCCATCCAAACCAAACCGTTGATGGGGATGGAATCTGAACCACTAGTAAAAGCAGAAGGGAATAATTCAAAAGGACAATCTGCTGCTAAATCAAGTAAGGCCGTCTCATAGCCCATTTGCAGAGCGGGCCACTGCTGAAGATCTGGAAGAGAAACCTGTTCGTTCAGGGCAGTACACAAGGCTGCTAATTGCTTTTCAAAATCGCGAGTATCGTCATAGCTGAGACCCGACAACAGGCTACATTCCCCTACGCCCCGTTTTCCGTCCTGGGTTAATATAAGGAACCAACTGTCTTTGGTCGTCAGAATACCTCGAGAGGTTCCACTGGGACGTTTGAATTGAAGTGAATGTTTAAAATAGCGTGCTTCCATCAGCCCAAGTATAAGGTAATAAAAATGAGTAAAGACAGTAAAAAAGTGGTCCCCGCCAACTTTTTCAATTCTGGATCTAAGTCTTTAGATATTTTATTTTTTAAAACCACTCTAAGGTGAATCATCAAAGGAAAGGCAACCAAAAAAGGCAACCAATAAAATTTGAATTGTGTATAAAAGAACACTCCAAAAAGTACGGCTAATGCTCCACCGATAAGAAATAGATGGTACGCCTTTGCTTTGTCTCCCAAAAGTACCGCAAGTGTTCGTTTTCCTACTGCGGCGTCATTTTCATGATCGCGCATATTATTTAGGTTGAGTACTCCTACCGATAAAAGACCAATCACTAAGGCTAATAGGAACGACATAGAATTTATAGTTTTGAGTTGGACAAAATAAGATCCCATTACACTCAAGCCTCCAAAAAAGAGCAATACAAAAAAATCACCCCAACCTCTATACCCGTAAGCCCCTTCTCCTACAGTGTAGGTTATGGCTGCCCAAACACTCAACACACTCAAGCCCAAAAAAATCAGAACGTATGTCCAAGAAGTGGTTCCAAAGGCATAAAAGATCGCTCCCAATGCCAAAACTAAAGCCACCGTAGCGCTCACGACGATTCCTTTTTTTAATGCTCCCCTGCTCAGAAGCCCTGCCTGTAAAACCCGTTCGGGCCCAACCCGTTGCTCGTTATCCGTCCCTTTGACACCATCTCCATAATCGTTTGCGAGATTCGAAATAATCTGAAAACTTATCGCAGTGAGTAGCAACAAGACAAAAAGAATCCAAGAAAAATTCAAGTCAGACAAGCAAAGTGCATTTCCTACAATAATTCCAGAAACCGAGAGCGGTAGTGTACGTAGGCGGGCGGCACGAATCCAGACCTGGGTTTGATTCAGCATAGATTACGGGAACTTTGGGTATTTTTTAAAATTGGGAGCGCGCTTTTCCAAAAAGGCTTTTTTCCCCTCCTGGGCTTCTTCCATTAAATAATACATCAAGGTAGCGTCTCCTGCCAGTTGCATCAACCCGTGCTGGCCGTCTAGCTCGGCATTTAAAGAACGCTTAATCATTCGTAGTGCGAGCGGACTGCGTTGCTGCATGATGCTGCACCATTCCATAACCGTGTCTTCCAACTGGTTCAAAGGAACTACTTTGTTAATCAATCCCATTTCCAGTGCTTCTTGGGCACTGTACTGCTGACAGAGAAACCAAATCTCACGGGCTTTCTTTTGACCCACATGACGCGCTAAATAGGAAGAACCAAAGCCTCCGTCAAAACTTCCTACTTTAGGACCCGTTTGACCAAAAATAGCATTGTCACTAGCTATTGTCAAATCGCAAACCACGTGAAGGACATGGCCCCCACCTATGGCATACCCATTGACCATTGCTATGACGGGCTTGGGCAGTTCTCGGATACGCTTGTGCAAATCCAAAACGTTGAGTCGAGGCACTCCGTCTTCTCCAACATATCCGCCTACCCCTTTTACATTTTGATCACCTCCACTACAAAAGGCCTTATCGCCAATACCCGTAAAAACCACCACATCGATGTCGTTGCGTTCACGACACACTTCCATCGCTTCCAACATTTGAATATTGGTTTCTGGACGGAAAGCATTGTAAACTTCAGGTCGATTGATGGTAATTTTGGCAACTCCTTCACATAACTCAAATAGGATGTCGCTGTAGTCTCCTAAAGATTCCCATGTTCTCATATATTGCTTTTTTTTTACGAAAATATAGATTTTGAAGCCATTGTTTTAAAATAATCCAGTAAAACCGTATCATTTAGTTTTCGTGGGGTTTGGATTTCTAAAATTTGTGGGGCCGTATTTGTGTTAAAAAAGCGCGGTAACTTTCTTTTTAAAGCGCCTAAGGAAGTCGCTTTTCTATATTTACATCCAAATGCCTTGGCCACATACCGAGCATCGCGTTGGTGTATGGTCTCAAAATACGTATCGTATTTGGTACTGTCTTTTTCACCAGGCAAGATTCTAAAGATGCCCCCTCCCCCGTTATTGATGAGGATAATTTTAAAGTTGTTCGGAATGTAATTATTCCATAATCCGTTGATGTCGTAGAAGAAACTCAAATCGCCAGTGATCAGCACCGTAGGTTGTTCGCTTAACTGTGCAGCACCCACTGCGGTAGCTGTGCTTCCATCTATTCCACTGGTCCCCCGATTACAAAAAACAGGGGTCTCCGCTGGCCAAGAAAAGAGTTGCGCATACCGAATCGAGGAACTGTTTGCCAATTGCAACGGGTAACCCGATGGCCACTTAGCAGCTAGAAACTCAAAGACTTTGAGGTCTGAAAAACCTACTTTTTTGAGGTATTCTTCTCCAGAACCCTGAAACTGAGTGTAGGGTTTGCGAACGAAAGTTTGAAAATCACTCACACTCTTTTTTTGTCCCGAATACAACGTTTTAATAAAGTATTGAGGCGTCGTTTTAAGGTGTTCTGTTAGGCAGTAGTACGTATTGTATGCCTTTTTTACATCCACATGCCAATGCTGCTGGGGGCGATATTTTCTCAAAAAAGCTTTGATCTTTTTGGAAACTACCATCCCGCCAAAGGTCAAAAGGATTTCAGGCTGGAGTGCAGCCCGCCATTTTTCATCCACTTGTTCCATCGGAGCCATAAGTGTATCGATGGAGTAGATTGCATTGGAGTGGCTCAGATTGGAGGTGGTTTCCGTAAAAACTACGACAGAAGGATCTTCACACAAAGCCTCCACCCACTTTTGTTGGATACTGTGGGGAGGCAAGACCCCAACAATAACCCATTTTTTAGTATGCTTGTGCCAAAGCTCGGAGAGGGATTCTAATTGAGATTCCTCAATTTGGGGTACTGCTTTGTCCGTTTTCACTCCTGGAAGAGGGACTTTTTCAGAAGTCGTGTCATAAAGCGGTTCTTCCAGTGGAAGGTTTAGATGTACCGGACCACTCTGCTGAAGAGCAGTTTCCAATACGCGTACAATCTCTTTTTCGTTGTGCTTTTGATGCTCCTTTTGAATTTCTTTTACCACTTTTGGAGTTGCCAGAGGAGGTAGGAGTGTTTGCATGGGATTCTCCAGTAGGGTTTCCGTGGCGTGAATTACGTCGGGTTTTAACACCGCTGCCGTTTCGAGATGCGGTTCAAAAACCCCCGTTTGGCGGATAGTTTGTCCATCGCCAATGTCAATACGGTGGGGCATACGATCTGCAGAGAGAATGACCAGTGGAACATCGCTATAATAGGCTTCGGCTACGGCAGGATAAAAATTGAGTAACGCAGAACCGGAAGTGCAAACCAGAGCTACAGGCTTTTTAAGTTGTTGCGCCATGCCTAGTGCAAAAAAAGCGGCAGCACGTTCATCGACAATACTGTAGGTTTTAAAAAAAGGCAAGGAAACAAATCCGTTAGTAAGTGGAGCATTTCGGGAACCTGCGCAAATCACAATCCGTTCGATACCAGCAGCTTCGCACAGGCGAACAACCGTTTGGGCAAGGGGAATCGAGGGATATGTACTCATGCTTCAAGAATCAACTTCCAGGCCCAAAAGTACAAAACCCAAAGGCATAAACGAAAGACTTTATAGGACTTTTACGAGGGTCAGTGCTTTTCGTTGGGTTTCCTCCCATTCCTTTTCAGGTTGGCTTTCCGAGGTAATTCCAGCCCCTACATACAAACTAAATATTCCCGCTTCGTAGGAGGCACATCGTAAATTGACAAAAAGATGTGCTTCGTTTTTACTCATAGGACCAAAATATCCAGTGTAAAAAGAACGGTCGTAACTTTCCTCTTTTTTAATAAATTCTACGGCTTTTGCCTTTGGAATCCCTCCTACAGCTGGTGTGGGATGTAATGCCTTTGCCAAAAGGTGCAACGACTGCTGAAATTTGGGCAATTCGAACAAACTGCTCCGATGGACTAGATTTCCCGCTCGAATAGTGCGCGGGGAATGTTCTTTTATTTCCCCCCTAGTAAAAAAGGGCTCCAGGTCCTCGCGAATTTGTTCCACTACGAGTTGCTGCTCCTCGATTTCTTTCTGCTTCCAAACCACAGCTTCAGTGGATTGGTGTAGTTGGGTTCCTGCTAAAGCTTCGGTTTGTAAGCCTTCCCCAGTCTTCTTTAAAAACTTTTCGGGACTAGCACCCAACCAACAGCCGCCCTTCGGATGGCTCCACAAATAGACCATGGCTTCGTTGTAAGCCCCGAGTAAATCCATAAATACGACGATGGGACTTTTGCTCGTTCGGTGTTCTATTTTACGAGAAACGACCAGTTTTTTAAAGCTTCCTGAAGAAATGGTATGTACTGCCTTTTGGACCAATTGAACAAAAGCCATTTTTTCCTGTTGGGTTTCTGCTAGTGGGATTTCTGGAATAGATTGCTGTTGCGCTTTAGGAATTGGAAAACTCTTTTGAAGCGTATTGGGAATAAAATAAGTGGGGGTTTCGGGATCAAATGGTGCCAGGGCAAAACCCGAGTCATTTAACCTCATTGTGGTATGTAAGGTGTTGTCCTCTTGAAAGTAAAGTTGTACTTCGTCAGACTGAGGAAGACAAAAGGCTACAAAGGGTTTTTGCTCTAGCCAAAGTTGTTCCAATTGGGTTTGGAGCGCAAGCGGTGGTTCCATTTACGATTTTTTACGGCTGTAAGTGGTAAGCTTGCAAAGCGAAATCAGATTTCCCGCTTCGTCTTCTACACGGATTTCCCAAAGTTGAATACTTTTTCCTTGGTGTTGTGGACGGGCAGTAGCATAGACAAAGCCAGCTGCAATACTTTTTAGATGATTGGCGGTGATTTCAATTCCACGAACTTGGGCGTTGGGATCTTTGTTTAAAACAAAAACAGCAGCGCTTCCCACACTTTCTGCCAAGGCTGCAGTGGCCCCTCCGTGCAATACTCCGTCGGGTTGATGGACTTTTGGAGTTACAGGCATCCGAGCTTGTAAAAAGTCTTCACCCACATCCGTATATTCGATCTCCAAGGTCTCCATCAAGGTGTTTTTACAAATCCCATTGGTCAGTGCTAAAACCTGCTCCTTTTCCATGTCTCTTTTTTTTGCTAAAATAAGAAAAGCTGCTGTGAAGACCGCCCTTTGTTGTGACAGACCTACTTCTTTTTTCAACACTGATTTCCTTAAGGTCATTGAGCAAGGTCGAAATGACCGTGGACAATACCTTATTCTTTTATGGAGAAAGGTCATTGAGCAAAGTCGAAATGACTGTGAACAATACCTTGTTCTTTTTTTGGAAGAAGGGCACTTCGACCACTTCGACCACTTCGACGGGCTCAGTGGCCAAAGCTCAGTGTCCGAAAACGGTCATTGAGCGAAGTCGAAATGACCGTGGAAAATCCCTTGTCCTTTTTTGGATAAAGGGCACTTCGACCACTTCGACGGGCTCAGTGGCCAAAGTTCAGTGTCCGAAAACGGTCATTGAGCAAAGTCGAAATGACCGTGGACAATACCTTATTCTTTTATGGAGAAAGGTCATTGAGCAAAGTCGAAATGACCGTGAACAATACCTTGTTCTTTTTTTGGAAGAAGGGCACTTCGACCACTTCGACCACTTCGACGGGCTCAGTGGCCAAAGTTCAGTGTCCGAAAACGGTCATTGAGCAAAGTCGAAATGACCGTGGAAAATCCCTTGTCCTTTTTTGGAGAAAGGGCACTTCGACCACTTCGACCACTTCGACGGGCTCAGTGGCCAAAGCTCAGTGTCCGAAAACGGTCATTGAGCGAAGTCGAAATGACCGTGGACAATTCCTTATCCTTTTGCTTCGTTTTCTTTGGTCAAGCAAAGAAAATGAAGAAGTTTCTTATTGTTCATTATCTCTCAATAAAACGAATAGCTCCCCTTTTCTTAACGCCAGTTTTTGAAAGTCAAAATAGGGATTACAGCCCGCGACAATGTGCACTAGAGAAAAAAAACCTGCTGTAAAGACTACAGCAGGTTTATTAGGAGCAACTAAAACCTCAAATTCACATTATTTGCATCCTGTTTATTCTATTCCCAAAGCCGCTTCAATCTTTGCTAAACGTTCTTTAAGCGCCTTGATTTCAGCATCTTTTGCATCCAGCTGCTTTTGCTGTTCAATAGTATGTAAATACAACTCTTCTACTTTTTCCAAATTGCTTTGGATGTTTTTAGAAATGTTCCAACCTTCAGAGCTTACTTCCTCGCGGCTTTGAACCCCTGGCAAATGCTTATGAGTTTTTACAAAAGATTCTACTTCTTTTAAAGTGGGAAGGCTATAATTATTGTTATAGGAGGAAACACCTTCAAAATAACTTTCAAAAACATAATCAGGATAAGTGTACGATGCTGTTCCAGATCCCCATAGTTCTCCATTCACGAGTGCATTCCCTTCAACTTCTAGTTTGTAAACTCTTGAAGCAGTATCTGCTGTTGTTTTCCCAATTAGCAAAGTTCCACTGCTTGTGAGCGTCATGGCTTGATTTCGAGGGGAGGATGTACTTGCGTAGGTATAAAAACGCATAGCTGCTCCATCAGAAGGAACTGTATGAGCGGTAGTATTCCCTGCTATAAAATCAATTCTTCCGCCATCTTGGGAGGCATTATTTCCATAAAGATCAATATTCGGTGCGCGTGTTCCACTGTCTCCATCTTCTTCTCCAGCAATAAGGCGCAATCGTGCTTCAGTAGCGCCTTCAATTCCAAGAATTGCAGATGGACTTCCTGGCGCTGCATATGTTCCTGGATTTCTAAGCAAAGTAGACGATCCTAAACGCGTAGCTTGATTAACCGTCAAAGTCCCGCTTACTGTGGTACTGCCTAAGGTCGCTAAAGAAATTTCTTGAGAAGTTCCTCCACTAATCCCTACTGTTAATGAAGCAGTAGCAGTATTGTAATTTAAACCGTTAATGTTTTGTGCAACTCCACCTCCAGTGAGGGTCGTCCAGGTAGTGGTTCCTGTCGTGGCATCTTGCATGCTTAAGACTTGGCCATTTGTTCCTCCTCCTATTGGCAAGGTATAACTTGTGGTAGTATAGCTTGCATTAATGGTCAAGGCCCCGTTTAAAGTAGTATTCCCATTTTTAAGCATCACCAAAGCATCAGATCTAATTATAGTACCTGCATTTTCTGCTCCATTCCCAATCACAAAAAGACGGTCTGTTTGGTCTGTAAAGGGGTTGTACCCTGAAGCATTGGCACCAGAAGGATGAGCGGTATTAAAAAGCCCTAAAGTGGTTTGACCATAACTTTCTGCAGTTGTCGCAGCTCCCCATGCAGTGGATAAGGTTCCTGAAGCGGTTGTTAAAGCACCCCAGGCGGTTGATAAGGTTCCTGAAGCGGTCGTATTTTGACCCCAAGCGGTAGCATAGGCACCAGTAGCTTCTGTATTTTCTCCCCAGGCAGTGGCATTATTAGCCGTGGCTTGTGTGAATTGTCCCCAGGCGGTCGCTCTAATACCCGAAGCGATGTTATCTGATCCCCAAGCCGTAGCATTGCTAGCCGAGGCTTCTGTGTCTTCTCCCCAGGCAGTACTCCGGTCTCCTGAGGCTTCTGTATTGTATCCGAAAGCGGTAGAACGGTCTCCTATGTTGGCGTTATTCCAAGTAGTTCCTGAAGCATAGCCCGCACGGAAAGCACCTTTACTTTTGTCAAAAAAGAAACGTGCATCATCTGCTGTACCAACGATGTTATCAAATTGAGTAGCTCCAAAGACAAAATCATGTGTAGCCGTTCCTACTCGGCTTAACACTGTGGTACCACTTACTATAAAGGTCAAATCCTCTGGCGTAGTCCAAGTGGTCGTTCCTGAACTTGCGTCTAGCATGGTCAATACTTGGTCTGTAGCTCCTTTTAGATTAGGCAAGGTATAGCTGGAAGTACCTGACCTTAGGGTTAAAGTTCCACTCACCGTGGTACTTCCTAAAGTTGCTAAAGAGAGCGTTTGACTTGCTCCATCACTAATCGCTATCGTTAGACTATTCGTTGCAGAATTAAATACCGATCCTGTAATGTCTTGGCTAAAGTCATCCAAACTTACCGAATTGGTTCCAGAGATACTCAATACATCCCCTGTCAAACTCAAAGTCTGTGAATCCGTTCCTGAGTTGTCTAGAGCAGATAAATCAACTGTACTACTCGTTCCATTTGTAATACCTACTGTTAAAGAGTTGGTCGCACTATCAAAGTTTAAATCGGCAATATCTTGATCCAATTGAGATAAATCGAGCGTTTGACTTGCTCCATCACTAATCGCTATCGTCAGACTATTCGTTGCAGAATTAAATACCGATCCTGTAATGTCTTGGCTAAAGTCATCCAAACTTACCGAATTGGTTCCAGAGATACTCAATACATCCCCTGTCAAACTCAAAGTCTGTGAATCCGTTCCTGAGTTGTCTAGAGCAGATAAATCAACTGTACTACTCGTTCCATTTGTAATACCTACTGTTAAAGAGTTGGTCGCACTATCAAAGTTTAAATCGGCAATATCTTGATCCAATTGAGATAAATCGAGCGTTTGACTCGCTCCATCACTAATCGCTATCGTCAGACTATTCGTTGCAGAATTAAATACCGATCCTGTAATGTCTTGGCTAAAGTCATCCAAACTTACAGAATTGGTTCCAGAGATACTCAATACATCTCCTGTCAAACTCAAAGTCTGTGTGTCCGTTCCAGCCCTTGTAATGGGCAACTGTCTTAGATTGCCACTAGTATCTGCCACTACCAGGACATCGGTAGCCACTCCCGTGGGTAGGTTGGTGATTTGAACGGTGCCACTCACAGTTAAATCCCCGTTTATACTGGTGTCCCCATTTTTAAGTATAACCAAAGCGTCTGAACGACTGGTAGTTCCTGTTCCATTTCCAAGGACGAATAAACGGTCTGTAGGAACAATGCCTGTTTCACTAGGCGTGCCTGTATGTGGGGTATTGTATATTCCTAAACTGGTTTGTCCAAAACTTTCTGCTGTTGTGAATGCTCCACCCGCCGTACTTGTACTCCCAGATGCTGTAGCTGTCCAACCCCATACGGTACTTACACTGCCGAGCGCTGTAGAAGACAGTCCCCAAGCAGAACTGTAGTTTCCTGATGCTTTGGTATTTAATCCTCTCGCATAACTTGAGTTACCTGCCGCTTCGGTGGTTCTTCCAAAGGCTGTGCTCCAGTCTCCAATGGCCTGTCCACCTCCCCAAGAAGTGCTATAAGATCCAGAGGCAGTAGAGGAGGTCCCCCCCCAAGACATACTGGCAAATCCAAGTGCCTGGGTGTCATTCCCTAAGGCGATGCTGTAGGTGCCAGAGGCGACACTTGCACGCCCCATGGCAACAGAATAATTTCCTGTTGCGGATGTATCTAACCCCCCTGCAAAAGAATATTGACCAGAAACTATGCTATTGCGACCGCTCGCAAAAGAATAATCGCCAGAAGCTTCCGCGTCACGCCCAGAGGCATAAGAATAATGACCAGATGCTATACTATTGCGACCGCTCGCAAAAGAATAATTTCCTCTAGCGCCAGTGGATGTACTAACAGCAGTTTGCACAGAGAGGTCCACTGCATTAGTACCTATATCTCCGTGATGTAAGTGATTGGATGCCAAAAGACGGTAGCCTGTTTTCCCCCCTTCGTTAACTTGAATAAGTTGTCCGTGTGTAGCCGTACTGACCAATGTCAAGGTAGAAGAATTGATATTGACTAAGGACAGCGTACCACTGGTAATTAGGGTTACTGGATTTCCGCTTTCAATAACTAATTCCCCTTCTGTAGTAGAGGTAGAAGTGGCAAAAGAAAGGTTCTGGTCGTCAGTTCCTGTATTGTTAAAATAGGCCAGGTCTAAGGTTTCTGTTACAGTAGTATTTTCAGGTAATAGCTGTAAAATTGTTCCACTCAAACTGGCTGTAATGGTCTGACTGTCCGTATTGGTGAATACCGTCAGGTCCACACTGTTTCCATTTTGAATGCTTAGTGTGGTTCCA